>WBZP01002691.1_pt1 | contig 20105 bp, 16 predicted proteins | sample 5204301 | NCBI WGS metagenome assembly WBZP01 (sample SAMN12412401, study PRJNA552823) | activated sludge metagenome | isolation source: activated sludge from nitrification reactor of wastewater treatment plant... | place: USA: Pennsylvania | collected 2017
CGAACGCGCGCAACGCGTTGTTGAATCCACCCTCCGGCCGGCCGGCGAGGGCGAGACCGGCGTCGTCGAGCTTGACGATGCCGGCCACCAGTCCGTAGACGCCGACGGTCATCAGGAGCGCGATGCCGGCCAGCACGACGACCTGCAGGCCGAACGTCTGCCCGGCCACGGTGCCGAGCGCGATCACGATGATCTCGGCGGAGAGTATGAAGTCGGTGCGGATCGCGCCTCTTATCTTGTCCTTCTCGAGCGCGATCATGTCGACGTCCGGGGTCGCGATCGCTTGCGCGAGTTGCTGCTCGTGCGCGGTCGCCTCCTCGCGACCGCCGAGGAATCTGTGGGCGATCTTCTCGACGCCCTCGTAACAGAGGAACGCGCCGCCGAGCATCAGCAGCGGAGTGACGAGCCAGGGCACGAACGCGCTGATCGCGAGCGCCGCCGGGACGAGGATCGCCTTGTTGACCAGCGAGCCCTTGGCCACCGCCCACACCACGGGCAGCTCGCGGCTCGCGCGCACACCGGAGACCTGCTGCGCGTTGAGTGCCAGGTCGTCCCCGAGCACGCCTGCGGTCTTCTTAGTGGCGACCTTGGTGAGAACGGCGACGTCGTCCAGAATGCTGGCGAGGTCGTCGAGGAGCGCAAGGAGGCTGCCGGCGGGCATCGCTTTTTTTTTGGCGAAGTCAGGGGCGCGGAAGGACAGGAGACTCACCCGCGCAGGCCTGAATGTGGAGGAGCCGACCGGGCGAGTCAAGCGCCCGTTTCCGGGGGCAAGGGGCTGCCGCTCCGCACACCTGTGGCGGTGCTTTCGGGTGGGTGCAAGCACCGAGGCGGCCCTGCGCCGGCACCAGAAGCAGCGCGGCTCGGCGAAGAATGACCCTCGCACGCATTGGCTTCGTGGCTGCGACCGCCGTAGATGGCAGCGCGGTACGAGATCGCGTTCCGTCCCCGTAGCGACTTTCCCGCGGTCACGATCCCTCCGCCTCGGCGCCTCGCTCCGCCGCGCGTATGCGGCGGATGGCCACGAGGTTGGCCAGCGCGTTCATGAAGTCGAGCAGCATCGCGCCGATCGAGCCCCACAGCAGGTTGTTGACGAACCACAGCCCGGTGGTGACGAGCAGTGCCACGCGCAACTGCACGCCCGACAGGCAATAGAGCGCGTACGTGCCCATGATGCTGCCCGCGACGGGGAAGACGTCGCGCACCGCGCCCATCAGCGGCAGGGAAACCGCCAACTGGACCGCGGCGATGCCGATGAACCAGCGGAATCCCCGCCGGTGGAGCGAGAGCCACGTGCGCCCGGTGTTGAGCGTGAGGTTGAGCGCGACCAGCCAGGCACCGAAGACCATGAAGTGAACGGTCAGGAAGACGAGGCCGACCGTCATCATCGCCTTCAGCCGCCGGTCGCTGGCCGACGTGTAGCCGGCGAGCGATACGAAGAACCCGACCAGGCCGAGCGCCTGGGCTACGTGCTCGCGCGTCAGGAGGTCCATGAGCCCGACGGGCCGCCCCGAGGGCGAATACCGGAGTGCGCAGCACGAAGGTACACCAGTGCGCCCGACGGGCCGCCCCGAGGGCGAATACCGGAGTGCGCAGCACGAAGGTAGTCCAGTGAGCCGGGAGCGCACCACCGCCGCGCCGGGCGGCGTAGCCCGTTGCGCCGGCGCCGACGCGTCACAGCGCGCGCAGCGACACGAACAGGTCTTCCCAGCCGCTGCCCTGGCGGTAGAACACCGGGATCTGCCCGAACGGCGCGGCGACCTCGACGACCTGACCGCCGTCGTGCACGGCCCCGCTCCAGAGGTGAACCCAGGTCTCGGCGCGCGGCAGGTAGGCCCGCCAGTGCTTCATCCCGGACTTGTGCACCGGCGCCACGAGGAGCTCGCGGCCGTAGAGGTACTGGTCGTGAATCGCCCAGGTCGCCCGGTCGGCCTCGTAGTGGAGCGCCAGCGGCCGCTGGATCGGCAGGCCGGTCGCGACGGCTTCGGCCGACAGCGTCTTGAGATACGGGACGAGCGCACGGTAGATGCGCGTCATCCGCGCGAAGTGCGCGAGCGCCCGCTCCGACTGGTAGAACTGGAACGACTCGTCCGGGCGGTTGCTCTCGTGCGTGCGCATCACCGGGGTGAACGCGTTCATCTCGGCCCAGCGCATGAACACTTCCTCGGTCCGCACGTTGCCGTAGAGCGTCGTGTAGCCGCCGATGTCGCTGTGGCTCACCGTGTTGCCGACCACGCCGCAGGAGAGCGCCGCCGAGATCGCCGTCTCGAGCCCGTCGTGGCGCGAGAAGTCGACCAGCTGGTCGCCGGCCCACATCAGCTTGCAGTACTTCTGCGACCCCGTGTAGCCGGCGCGCATGAAGAACAGGATCTCGTCGGCGAGCCCGGCTTCGGCGATCGCCTCGGCATTGACGCGCGCCCACAGCGCGGGCCACTGATTGTGCACCTTCCAGCCGTCCTCGCCGGAGGCGACCCGGACGTCGGTCGGCAGGTACTCGCCGAAATCGGCCATCCAGCCGGAAACCCCGAAATCGAGCATGCTCCGCCTGATGATCCGGTCCTTGTACCACTGCCGCCCGGCCTCGGCGGTGAAGTCGACGAAGCCGCAGTCGAACTCGCCGAAGTCGATCGTGCAGATCGATCCGTCCGGGTTCTTGACGAGCACGCCCTTCTCGGCGGCTTCCTTGAACAGCGGGCCGTCCGAGCACAGGTTCGGGTTGTTGTAGACGAGGAAGCGGATGCCGCGCGACTTCAACTCCCGAATCTTCGCCGGCAGGTCCGGATAGCGCTTTTCGCTCCACTGCCAGTCCCAGAAGAGGCGCGCACCGAACGAGGTGTGCCGCAGGCCGCACCAGTCCTCGCTCCACATCCCCGAGACGTGGACGCCGGCGGCGAGCGCCTGCTCCAGGATCTCGAAGTTGCGCGCGGTGCCGCGCTTCAATCCCAGGATGGCGCCGCCGTAGACCCACTCGGGCAGGTGACCGCCGTGGCCGAAGCGTCGGGCGAGCTGGCGGACGAGGTCCTCGAGGCCGGACCCGGCGAAGAGCTCGAAGCGGAACGTGGTGTCCCAGACCTCGATCTCGTGGAACATCGGCGAGGTGAAGTCGAGCACCGAGTACGCCGGCGAGTCGACGTGCAGCGCGTAGCGGCGGCTGGAGGCGAACGTGGGTTGCGGGTAGTAGGTTGCCGCCTCGTGCGCACCGGCCTTCGCGTCGTTCTCGGCGATCAGCGCCATCCGCGTCGTCAGGTCACGTCCGACGCCGGGCTCCTGCGTCCACATCGGGAACCGCCGGCCGGCGAGGTTGAAGTGCGAGAACTGCTCGCCGCCGCCCCACAGGTGCTCGCCGGGCTCGTTCGCCAGCCGGAGCCAGAACCGGTTGAGGCCGCCGCCGTGGAGCTCGACGCCGATGTTCTCGCCGTCCCGGCCGAAGGTGATCGTCACCTCGGCGGCCGCGCTGCCCGCGCGCTTCATCGTCGCGACGGTGAGCCCGTCCCCCACCTCGAGCGCGACGAGTTCCAGCGCACGGCGCTCGAGCCGGCGATCGAGCACCTTGAAGTTGCCCCGGTACAGATTGCTTTCCGGCTCGCCGATGCCGGCGAAGAACGCCGGCTCGCCGGTGCTGTGCGCGACCAGCACGACGTCGCCCAGGCTTACGCGAAGGTCGTCCCTTACACCCTCTACCCGCATGCACCCTCCGTCTTCGGGCCCGCACCGGCGCCGCCCCGCGGCCCGGGGAGGACCCGGGTTGCGCGGACGTTCGCCGCGATGGCCCGCCCGGCGAATGATAAACCCGCGGGCCCCCGAGCCGGCGGTTCGGTCTCGCGCCGGCAAGTGGCGCCTTCGGACATTGTCCCGTGCACCCGGAACCGGGTATCCTTCGCGCCTCGTCAACCAGGGAGCCCCTCCATGCTTCGCCTCGCCGCCGTGCTGCTGTGCCTCGCCGTCCCCGCCCTCGCCAACGCGCAGGCCCCGGACACGCTGAAGAAGATCCGCGACTCGAAGACGGTGACCATCGCCTACCGCACCGACGCGATGCCGTTCTCGTTCGAAGGCGAAGGCAAGCAGCCGGCAGGCTACACGGTCGAGATCTGCAAGCGCGTCGCGACCAGCATCGAGCAGCAGTTGAAGACCCCGCTGCAGGTGAAGTGGGTCGCGGCGACGTCCCAGAACCGGCTCGAGCTCGTGCAGAAGGGGCAGGCCGACATGGAGTGCGGGGCAACGACGGCGACCTTCTCGCGAATGGAGATCGTCGACTTCTCGAGCGCCGTGTTCGTCGACACCACCGGTCTCGTCACGCGCAAGACGTCGGGCGTCAAGTCGCTCGCCGGCCTCGCCGGCAAGAAGGTCGGCGTCGTCTCCGGCACGACCAACCAGACCGCGCTCGAAGCGTCACTGAAGCGCCAGCTGGTGAGCGCCAGCGTGGTTACGTTCAAGAACCGCGCCGAGGCGCTCGCCGCGCTCGAGGCGGCATCGATCGACGCGTTCGCCGGCGACAAGGTGCTGCTGCTGGGCCTGGGCATGCAGCTCAAGGACCCGGCGCAGTTCGAGGTGCTCGCCGACGACCTGGGCTTCGAGCCGTACGCGATCGTGCTGCCGCGCAACGACTCGGCGTTCCGGCTCGCCGTCAACCGCGGCCTCGCGCAGGTCTTCCGCGGCGAAGCGATCGCCGAGATCTTCCGCCGCGCGTTCGGCCCGAACGCCGCGCCGACGCTGGGCCTGCGCGCGATGTTCGACCTGGGGTCGTTCCCCGAGTGACGGGAGCGGGCACCCACCGCCGCACTGACTAGTCCTGCGCGGCTTCGCCGCCTTCGCGCAGGACGAACTGCAGTGCGGCACGCAGCCGGGCGGGCGGCACCGGCTTGTGCAGGAGCGGGATGCCGCTCGCCCTGATCCGCGCAATCCCGGCGACCGAACTCTCGCCGGAGACCAGCAGCGCGGGGATCGCGCGACCGAAGCGCGCCCGCAGTTCGGCGATGGCGGCGAGTCCGTCGACGCCGCCGGCCAGCCGGTAGTCGACGATCATTGCGTCGGGGGCCGGCGCATCGGGCGGCACGTCGAGCGCTCCGGCAAACGCCGTTCCGCGGCAGCCCCACGCAACGAGCGCATCGACCATCGCGTCCCGCACCGCGGCGTCGTCGTCGACGACGAGCACCCGGCGCCCGGCGAGCACGCCGGGCTGCGGGACTGCCGCCTCGACGGTCCTCGCCTCGCGCGCGCCCCCCTCCGGCACGCGGACGCGGAACACCGACCCGCGGCCCACGCGTGACTGGACCTCGACCTCGTGGCCCAGGAGCCCCGCGAGGCGCCGGACGATGGCCAGTCCCAACCCGAGCCCCTGACTGCGGTCACGCCCGGGGTTGCCGATCTGGTAGAACTCCTCGAAGATCCGCCCCTGCTCGGCGGCCGGAATGCCCTGGCCCGTGTCCCACACTTCGATCGACAGGCCCGATCCGCGCTTCCGGCAGCCGACGAGGACGCCGCCCCGCTTGGTGTACTTGAGCGCGTTGGCGACGAGGTTGCGCAGGATGCGCTCGAGCAGCAGCGGATCCGAGCGCGCGACGCGTCGCGTCGGCAGCACCAGAAGCACGAGGCCCGCGTCGCTCGCCTCGGGCGCGAAGTCGTTGGCGATGCGCGCGAACAGCGCATCGAGCGGGAAGTCGCGCGGCGTCGCAACGATGGCGCCGGCCTCGAGCTTGGAGACGTCGAGGAGCGAGGAGAGCAGCGCCTCAAGCGAGGCGACCAGCGCGCGGATTCGCTCGACGCTGGAACGGGTTCCGGTGTCGGACGGGCGCTCCCCCAGCGTGGCGGCGACGAGGCCAAGCGCGTGCAGCGGCTGTCGTAAATCGTGGCTCGCCGCCGCGAGGAAACGCGACTTGGCGCGATCGGCCGCCTCCGCCCGCGCGCGCGCCGCCTCCGCCTGCTGCCGCAACTCGTCCGCGTTCCGGCGTGCCGTCTCGGTGACCGCCAGCTGCCGGACCAACGCGGCGCTCTTCTCCTGCACCCTGGCCTCGAGCGCCGCGTTGGCCCGCTCGGCGGCGTTGAGCGCGCGCACGAAGCGGTCGACCAGCACCCAGCCGAAGAGCGTCAGGAAGAACACCGCCGAGTAGGGAACGAGCCAGACGGGCCGGATCGCCGCGCCTTCGCGGGCGACCAGCCAGTCGTGCACGCCGAACCCCGCGGCCACGCCGCCGGCCACGAGAAGCAGCAGGCCCTCGAGGCTGCGCCGGCTGGCGGCGTACCGCGCGACGGCTGCCAGCGCGGCGAACACGACGGCGATGCCGAATGCGCGCGCACCGGCGGCCACGACGCCGAGCGCGCCGTAGGGCGGCGCACCGATGAAGAGCGATGCATAGAGCAGGGGCCCCACCGCGACCGCGAAGCCGATGGCCGCCCGCCGGTAGAGCCGCGAGCGCATGCCCGCGAAGTCCGCACAGAACAGCGACAGCAGCACGACGACCACCATGTACACGGTGTTCCAGACGATCGCGTAGTGCGGGTTGGGCAGCGGCTGGTAGGGCAGCAGCGACACCGCGGTGTGCACGCCCCAGAGCAACGCCGCCACGCCGAAGAGCCCATACGCGGTCTCGCGCCGCCGCAGCCAGAGGAACAGGATCGACAGGCCGACCACGATCGACGCGACGCTCACCGCCCCCGGCGCCAGCGTGTGGATCGCGAGTTCGCGCAACGCCCGGTCGCGCAACACGACCTCGGCGCCCGCGAGCACGACGTCGACGCCGGTGACGTCCGCGGTCGGCGAGTTGACCTGCAGCTGGACGACATTGCGCCCGGCCACCAGCAGCCGCGGCGGCACGTCGAACGCCTGCGCCTGGTCGAAGCTGCGCGGACGAGGACCGTCGAACACGCCGGTCGCGCCGACGTAGGTGCCATTGACGTAGACGCGCACCTGGGCGTTGGTCCCCTTGAGGTAGACCGCATAGCTCCGCCGTGCCACTTCGTCGATGGTCCACGGCAGCCGATACCACGCCACCCCGGTCGCGCCGGGGTGCGTCGCACTCCAGCGGTCGGGGAGGGCCACCGGCTGCCAGACGGTCGCCGCCGTGGGCGCCTCATCGGCAGGCAGCAGCGCGAACTCGCCGCGATCGAGAACCTGGAACCCCGGGGCCGCCCCGGCAGCGGGAGCCAGACCGCCCGCGAGCGCGAGCCAGACCGCGAGGGCGAACCGACCGGCCAGCGCTGTCCAATGCGGCAATCGAACCTCCGGTGGTCGAACCCCCGCGGTCGGCTCACGGGAGCACCTTCGCGCGCTCGCTCCGGCGTTCGCCCTCGGGGCGGAACGGCATGCCGCGATTCTAGCCGCGCGCGCTCCGGCGCGGATCAGTCGCGCCGCGTGCCTATAATCCCGGCAGCATGAGTGAACGCGACGCAGCAGCCAAGGCACAGCAGCCTGCCGGACCGACGATCGGGATCGCCGACGATCACCCGATCATGCGCTCCGCGCTCCGCGGGGCGCTCGAAGGCCTCGTCCCCGCACCGCGGTTCGTCGAGGCGCAGGACCTTCCCGGGACGCTGGCGTTGGCCGCCGGCTTCTCCCCGCCCGACGTCCTCTTGATGGACCTGCGGATGCCGGGCGTCGACGGCTCCGAGGGCGTGGCGGCGGTCCGTCGGGCGGCGCCGTCGCTGCCGATCGCCGTCGTCTCGGCGATCGACGACGCGTCGCTGGTGCGTGCGCTGTTCGAACTCGGCGTCGCTGCGTTCATCCCCAAGACCGAGCCGCCCGAGGTGATCGTCGCCGCGGTGCGCATCGTCCTGGGTGGTGGCCAGTATTTCCCGCCGCGCCTGCTGCTCGACCCGATCGCAGCGGCACCTTCGCCGACGGGCGAGGCCGCGACGCTCACCGAGCGCCAGCGCGACGTGCTGCGGCTGCTGGCCCGCGGGCTGCCCAACAAGCTCATCGCTCGCGACCTCGGCCTCACCGAAGGCACGGTCAAGGTCCACCTGCTCGCGATATTCCGCGCGCTGGGCGCGCGCAACCGGACCGACGCGGTCCTGATCGCGCAGCGCCTTGGGCTGCCCGAAGCCTGAGCCCCAGCGTCGCCCCCCCTTGGTGCGGGCGGCACCGCAATCTAGAAGGTCGGCGACTCCTCGGCGGTTTCCTCGCGCTCGGGCGAGGTCACTTCACCGGCCCGCGGCAGCGACGGGTCGCTGCTCACGTCCGGCGCCGCGCTGATGCTCGCGGTGGCGACGCCCCCGGCCAGCGAGTGCGCCGTTTCCTCGTCGGCGTGCATCCAGATGCCGCCGGCGATCGCGAACGCGGCGACGGCGCCGAGGGTGCCAAGCACGCGGCGTGAAGTCTGGTACGAGCTCGTTGCTGTTGCGGTCTGGTTCATGGCTGCGGCTCCTGTTGTCGGGCCGGCGGCGGCTTGCCCGATGGCTTTGGCGACAGCACCGGTAGCCGGCCCGGCGGCCGGGACCCCCCGCCGGCGAGCCGGCGCCCCCGAGTCCCCCGTTCCGACAGAAAGACACGCCGGCGAGACAGCCTGAACGACCCGGCGACCGCTTCCAGGCTCACCCGGGCGCAAAGCGTTCGCCGGTCGAAGCCGGCGACCACCCAGGAGAAACAGGAAGCTTCCGCCCAGCCTGCGGCCGCCTGCGACCGGCGCGTGGAGGAAATCGGCGTGGATCCGCCGTCGCCGTGCGCACGGCCGCCGGCACCGCCGGTGCGGCGGATCGAAGCCAGGCGACCGATCACGGCAAGCGAAGACATCGACGGGACCCCAGTGCGCACGCGGGATGCGTGCGAGACGGACTCTCCGCCGAATCGCACCCGGACGCCATTCAACCGGCGTCGTAGCGCGGATCGCGCTGGGCTATGCCGGAAGTGGTAGTGGACGCGGTGGCGGACGCGCCGCCGAAGTCAGCCGAGGTGGCGCCAGATGGCGCTGATCGCGGCAACGATCAACGCGAAGATCACGCCCCCGGCGAACACGCCGAGCAGGATGCCGCGGGCCGCCGTCAGCGGTTCGTGGCGGGGAGACGGATCCTCAAGGGAGATCTGAGCCTGACTGCGGCGCTGGCGCAGCTGGGTCGTGGGTGAGTCGTCGAGCATCGCATCGGGTCCTGGCACTCGTCATGGCCAAACTCGCCGTCCACTGTGCTTACCGCGATGGTTCGAGTCAGGGACGCAGCCAGACCATAGGCGGACGCGGATGCTGCGCAAAAAGCAGGATTTGTGCCCTGTTTCTCTATTCGTTTCCTTTCAACAACTTGATCGACGAAGGCTGAGATCGGGTTGCGGCGGGTGTAAACACTTTCGACACCGGCACCTATCGGGCCGACCGTGCGCAGCGTCGCCGCGGCGTGCGAGCGAAAATGCACGCGTTCGCATGAACCGGACGGGCCGCCCCGAGGGCGAACACCGGAGCGCGCGGCGCGAAGGTAGTCCAGCGAGATCTTGGCGCTCGCGCCGTAGGCAGTCATGCCGCCAGAACGAGTGCGGCGACGGCCTCGAGCGCGGAATTCACTCCATCGACGTGGACGACGCCGTCGACCTTCGCGGCGCCCTCGAGACCGACGACGAGCTTGCCGAACTGGCGACCGAACGCCACCTCCGACAGCGTGCCGAAGCTGTCGCCGATCGCGACGAGGCAAAACGCCGCACGCGCGATCAGCGCGTTGCGCGCTTCGCCGATGCCGGTGGCCAGCACGACGCCCACGTGGGGATTGGCGAGCGCAGGGTCGGCGTCGGGCAGCAGGCCGACGGTGAGCCCGCCGTGGGCCGCAGCGCCGCGGCAGACGGCCTCCATCACGCCGTGGCGGCCGCCGCAGACCACCGTCAGCCCCATCCGGGCAAGTCCGGCGCCCACCGCCTCGGCTGCCGCGAGCTGCGCCTTTGAGGCCTCGCGCGGGCCGATGACCCCGACCGGGATCCGGATCGGCGCGCCGCTCTCCCGCTGCAGCCAAGCCACCGCGGCGCAGGCGTCGACCGCCTCGCCGCCGCCGCTTGCCCCCCCGACGCTCCACCGTCGCGAGTGCGGGTCGAACACCCGCCCGGCGGCATCGCAGAGCCGCCCCGCGTCGCGGTCGAGCCTATAGGTGGCGCTCATGCCGGCTCCCGAACCACTCGCCGGTGGTCATGATGGTCGAGCACACCGCGGTGATCAGCAACGCCAGCGCCGCGGCCGCCGGAAAGTCGGACCCGGTCTCCGAGATCAGGCTGTAGAGCTGCAGCGGCAGGATGTGGAGCTGGGTGCCGACCAGCGCCAGCGCGGTGCCGTAGGCGCCGAACACGACCGCGGCGACCAGGCAGAACGCCGCGCCGACCGGTGCGGCCACCTGCGGCAGCATCACCTGCCGGAAGGCCTGCGACGGCGTCGCCCCCAGCGACTCCGCGGCGGCGAGCTGCGCGCGGTCGAAGTTCACCAGCACCGGCAGGATGCCCATCACCACCCGGGGGATCAGGTAGTACGACGACGCGAACGCGAGCCCCACCGGGGTGAACAGCGCCTTGCCGACGACCGCCGGGTCGAAGCCCGCGAGCCCGAGCAGCTGGGTGACGAACCCGGCCCGTCCATAGCCCAGGATGAAGCCGTAGGCGACGATCAGGCCGGAGAAGGTGAGCGGCAGCGCGATCACGAACGACAGCAGCGTGCGCTGCCGTTCGGGCAAGCGGGACAGGTGCAGCGCGACCGTGACCCCGACCAGCGTCGACACCGTCGCCGCGACCAGCGTCAGCAGCAGGCTGCCGGCGAGCGACCGCCAGAACGCCGGCAGCGCGAACACGCGGGCGAACGCCCGCGTGCCTTCGGACAGCGCGTCGACCGCCACCGCCGCGACCGGCAGCGCGAAGAAGACCGCCAGCAGCACCCCGGCGGGGGCGGCGAGCAGGAGTCCCCTGGACAGGCGCATGGCCGGATCCGGCGACGGCGGCGCGCGGGGCTATTTCGCCTCGGTGGCGGCCACCCAGCCCTTGTCGATCTCCGCCTTCTTCGCCGCCGCGGCACGCACGTCGAGCGGACGCACCTGCGGTGCGGCGGGCAGTTTGTCGGCGACGTTGTCGGGCAGCTTGACCCCCGGCACCGACGGGCGGACGAAGCCCTGCGCGAAGATGCCCTGCCCGAAGTCGGTCATGATGAAGTTGAGCCACAGCTTGCCGGCGTTGGGGTTGGGCCCCTTCTCGACCAGGCTGATGCCGTACGGCGCGGCGGCCGAGGCCTCCTTCGGGATCACGACGGCGACGGCGTCGCCGAGCCCGTCGGTGTGCTTGGCCTTGAGGCCGTCGTTCTCGTAGGAGATCCAGATCGGGATCTCGCCCTTGACGAACTGCGCGTACGGCGTGGTGCCCAGCACGCGCAGCACGTTGCCGGCCTTGTGCAGCTTGCCGAGGTAGTCGAGCCCGGGCTGGACGTTGTTCATGTCGCCGCCGGCGCCGAAGTTGGCGGCGAAGGTCAGCACCTGGCCGACGCCGGTCGAGCGCGGGTCGAGGTAGACGACCGAGTTCCTGTACTCGGGCTTGAGCAGGTCCGCCCACGACTGCGGCACGTTCTTGACCAGCTTGGTGTTGACGACGAACGCGACGGTCAGCGAGTGGATCGTGAACCAGCGGCCGTCCGGATCGCGGAACACGCCGGGCAGCTTGTCGAAGTTGACCGGCTTGAACGGCGCGACCAGCCCCTTGGCCACCGCGTCGACCGCCGACGCGGCGAAATAGTACGCGGTGTCCGCCTGCGGCCGGTTCCGAGCCTTCTCGAGCGCGACCACCGTCGCCGCCGAACCGAGGTCGTTGTAGACGATCTCGACCTCCGGGTAGCGCTTCTTGAACGCGGCGAACTGCGCCGCCCAGTTGGCCCAGGTCGGGCCGGTGTCGAAGCTCACGACCATGCCTTCCTTCTTCGCCGCTTCGTAGAGCGCCTTCTCTCCGGCGTAGAGCTCGGGGGAGTCCACCACCGTCTGCGCCGCGACGCCGGCCGAGAACAGCAACGCCGCAGCGGTCACGAGCCAGGGTTTGGCTTGCATCGTCTTCTCCTTCAGGGGTTGGCCAGGAACTGCACCGCATCGCGCGGCACGTGGACGTGCGCGATCGCGCCGCGCACGGAAGTCTCGATCTTGAGCCTGCCGGCGCCGACCGCGCACTCGAGCTCGCGGTTGGCACCGAAGAACCGGTCGTGCAGGATCGCAACCGCGAACACGTTCTCGCCGCCCGGCTCGGCGCGGGGGACGATGCGCTCGGGGCGCAGCAGCAGCCGCACGCGCTCTCCGGCCGGGCGCGGTTGGGGCAGCACCGCGAGCCGCCCGAGCGGGGTGTCGACGGCGTCGGGCGCGACCACGTCGCCGTCGATCAGGTTGGCGCGGCCGACGAAGCCGGCGACGAAGCCGTCCGCGGGCCGGTCGTAGATCTCCTGCGGCGTGGCCACCTGCACCAGGCGTCCGTCGCGCAGCACGGCGATCCGGTCGGCGAGCGAGAGCGCCTCGTCCTGGTCGTGGGTGATGAGCAGCGACGCGATGTTCTGCTGCTTCTGGATCCGGCGGATCTCGTCGCGCATCGTCAGCCGCGTGGCCGCGTCGAGCGCCGACAGCGGCTCGTCGAGCAGCAGCGCGGCCGGCTCGAACACCAGCGCCCGGGCGAGTGCCACCCGCTGCTGCTGGCCGCCGGAGAGCTCGTGCGGCAGGCGCGCCGAGAACCCCGCCAGCCCGACCATCTCCAGCATTGCCTCGGCCCGGCGCGTGCGCTCGGCAGCCTCGACGTTGCGCACGCGCAGCGGATAGGCGACGTTGGCGCGCACGGTCATGTGCGGGAACAGCGCGTAGGACTGGAACACGACGCCGCACTCGCGCGCACGCACGGCCGCCGCCGTCATGTCCCTGCCGCCGAGCTCGACCCGGCCGGCGTCGGCGCGCAGGAAGCCGGCGATGAGCCGCAGCAGCGTCGTCTTGCCGCAGCCGGAGGGGCCGATGCAGACGACGAGCTCGCCGGGCGCGATGGCGAGGGACAAGTCGAACACGCCGGCGTTGCCGCCGGGGTAGCGGAAGCTCACGCCGTCGAGGCGCACCGCCGACGCGACGCCGCTCATCCCGCCGCCCCCGCGGCCGACAGCCGCGTCGTCCCTCGTGCCGACAGCGCCCCGGTCACCGACGCGGTCAGCGCCAGCGCGAGCAGGATCACGGTCGCGGCGCAGGCGAACCCGGTCGCGCCGTAGAAGGCCTGGAGCAGCACGACCGGATAGGTCCGGTTGAGGAACCCCGACACCAGGTTCGAGAACTGGAACTCGCCGATCGACAGCGCGGCGACGATGATGAGGCCGGAGAGCACCGAGTGGCGCAGCGCGGGCAGGACGATGTGGAAGAAGCGCTGCACGCCGGTGCTGCCCAGCGATTCGGCGGCATCCTCGAGCGTGCGCAGGCCAAGCCGCTGCATGTCGGCAACGACGGTCTGCAGGAAGTACGGCAGCCCGAGGACGATGTGCCCGGCGACCAGCAGCCAGACGCTGCCGAGCCAGGGCAGCGCGTCGGACGAGAACACCAGGATGAATCCGAACGCGAGCACCAGCGCCGGCAGGGCGACCGGCAGCTGGTAGAGCACGCGCGCGAACGCGCGCAGCCGCGCGCTGCGCGCCCGGAACACCGCGTAGGCGAGAGGGAGGCCGACGCCGACGCAGGCCGCGCAGGTCATCGCCGCGACGAACAGGCTGGTCGCGAACGCGCGCCGGAACGACGGGTCCGCCGCGACGTCGGCGTACCACTTGAGCGTCGCCCCGGTCGGCAGCAGCGTGTTGAGCCAGAGCTCGCCGAACGAGCCGGCGACGAGCAGCGCGATCGGCGCGACCAGGTACGCGAGATAGGCGATGGTGATCCAGCGCGGAATCATCGTGGCGTCCGGGGTCCGCAGGTCGTCCCTGGCCGGCAAGCATCGGGGCCCGGCGTTGCGCGCCGATGACACCGGGCGTGCAAGCCCTGCCGGTTCCGGGGGTGACCGCCAACGATAGCACAGCGCTGCGGCGGCCGCGGCGTGAGCGGGACAGCCCGCGGATCGCGCAATTGCGCGCCGCCATTTAACATAGCGCCCCATACGCACAACCGTCCGCCCCGGGGAGATGAGCGCATGGCACAGGATCGGCAGGCACGGCTAGACGCCCTGCACACGTTCGAGCACGGCAAGATCGTCAGCGCGAAGGACGCCGTCGCGCTGATCCGCGACGGCGACACGGTGGCCACCACCGGCTTCGTCGGCATCGGCTTCGCCGAGAACATCGCGGTGGCGCTGGAGGCGCGCTTCCTTGCCGCCGCGCAGGATCACCCGTCCGGTCTCGGGTCACCGCGCGACCTGACGCTCGTCTACGCCGCCGGCCAGGGCGACGGCAAGGAGCGCGGGCTCAACCACCTCGGGCACGAGGGCCTCGTCAAGCGCGTCGTCGGCGGGCACTGGGGTCTCGTGCCGAAGCTGCAGGCGCTGGCGGTCGCCAACAAGTGCGAGGGCTACAACCTGCCGCAGGGCGTGATCGCGCACCTGTTCCGCGACATCGGCGCCGGCAAGCCGGGCCAGCTGTCGCGGATCGGCCTCGGCACGTTCGTCGACCCGCGCCACGGTGGCGGCAAGATCAACAGCGTGACCACCGAGGACCTGGTCACGCTGATGGAGATCGGCGGCGAGGAGTACCTCTTCTACAAGGCGTTCCCGATCCACGTGGGCATCGTCCGCGGCACCACCGCCGACCCGGACGGCAACGTCACGATGGAGCACGAGGCGCTGACCCTCGAAGGGCTCGCGATCGCCACCGCCGCGCACAATTCGGGCGGCATCGTCATCGTCCAGGTCGAGCGGATCGCCGACCGCCACACGCTGAACCCGCGGCAGGTGAAGATCCCCGGCACGCTGGTCGACTGCGTCGTCGTCGCCGAGAAGCCCGAATACCACATGCAGACCTTCGCCACGCCCTACAGCGCTGCGTTCGCCGGCGAGATCCGGGTGCCGGCGTCGTCGATCCCCGCGATGGAGATGTCGGAGCGCAAGATCATCGCCCGCCGTGCGGCGCTCGAACTCAAGCCCAACAGCATCGTCAACCTCGGCATCGGCATGCCCGAGGGCATCGCCAGCGTCGCCGCCGAGGAGAAGATCATCGACCTCCTGACGATGACGGCCGAGCCCGGCGTGGTCGGCGGCATCCCGGCCGGCGGCCTCAATTTCGGCGCCGCGACCAACACGCAGGCGATCATCGACCAGCCCTACCAGTTCGACTTCTACGACGGCGGCGGCCTCGACCTCGCGTTCCTGGGCTTGGCGCAGGCCGACCGCGAGGGCAACCTCAACGTGTCCAAGTTCGGGCCGCGGCTCGCCGGCGCGGGCGGCTTCATCAACATCAGCCAGTCGGCGAAGTCGGTGGTGTTCGTCGGCACGTTCACCGCGGGACGCCTCAACGTCGTCGCCCGCGACGGCCGGCTCGAGATCCTCGAGGAAGGCAACGCGCGCAAGTTCGTCGATGAGGTCGAGCACCGGACGTATTCGGGCCAGCAGGCGTGGAAGCGCCGGCAGCCGGCGCTCTACGTCACCGAGCGCTGCGTGTTCCGGCTGTGCGGCGAAGGGCTCGAGCTCGTCGAGGTCGCGCCGGGGGTGGACATCGAGCGCGACATCCTCGCGCAAATGGACTTCCGGCCGGTGATCAACGGGACGCCCCGCCTGATGGACGAGGCGATCTTCCGCGACACGCCGATGGGGCTGCGCGAACGGCTGCTGCAGATCCCGCTGCCGCGCCGCTTTTCCTACGACGCCGAGCAGAACATCTTCTTCATCAACTTCGAGCGCCTGGCGATCCGCACGCCGCAGGACATCGAGGACGTCCGCGTCGAGGTCGAGCGGCAACTTGCCGAGGCCGGCCGCAAGGTCTACGCGATCGTCAACTACGACAATTTCGACATCGCCCCCGAACTCGTCGACGCCTGGACCGACATGGTCGGCACGGTCCAGGGCCACTACTGGGGCGTCACCCGCTACGCGACGTCGAACTTCGTGCGCATGCGCCTCGGGGACGCGCTGCAGCAGCACGGCCTCGTGCCGCGCATCTACGGATCGGCCGAGGAGGCACACCAGCACCTCGCCGACTTCGGGCACCGCAGCGCGTAGCGCGCGCCACGCGCGGCGCGGTCCATCAGCCGGCGACGATCTCCAGCAGTTCCTGGCGTTCCTCCCGCGCGGCGGCGAGCAGATCGTCGAGCCGGGGCCCGTCGAGCTCGAGGCGGGCGGCCTCGATCAGCCGGCGGCGGGACTCCGACTTCTCCGGATCGAACGGGTTGTCCGATTCGGCGGCGAGCCCGGCGACGAAGAGCACCTCGTCGAGCGCCTGCGGCGGCCAGTTGCCGGCATAGGGGTTGTCGAACTCGAGCGCATCGAGGATATCGGCCGGCAGCGCCATCGCTTCCAGGATCGAGCGGCGCAGCGCCGCGTTCCAGAAATTGACGAGCTCCGAGAAGCCCTTGAAGTCCGCGGCGATGGCCGGGTAGCTGCCGACCCGCGCGATCAGGTAGAACTGCCCGATGTCGGCGAGGAGCCCGGCGAACAGCGCCGTGTCGGGGCTGCCGACCTTGAGCTTGCGCGCGAGGGCATACGCCCACGACGCGACGTCGACCGAGTGCCCCCAGACCACGCGCGCGAGGTCGCGCATCGCCTTCGACCGGTGCTCCTGGCCGAGCTGGTCCATCGCGACGATCAGCGCGGTCACCCGGACGTTGGCGATGCCGAGCCGGTGCACGGCGGTGGAGACGTTGGTGACCGTGTTGCCGGCCCGGTTGTAGATCACCGAGTTCGCCATCTGGATCACCCGCGCCGAGAGCACCGGCTCGAGGCGGATCAGCTTGGCGATGTCCTCGAGCGAGGCGTCGGGATCGTCGGCCGCGCGCTTGATGCGCAGCGACAGGTCCAGCACCGTCGGGAAGTTGAGGTTGCCGGTCTCGAGTTCCCGCTCGATCGCCATCGAGAACGCTGCGAGCTGCTGCGCGAATTCACTCATCGGTCGTGCCCCGTCACGGTCCGCGGCGTCGCGGCTCCGATCGGCGCGGCGTCCGGCACCCCGGCGCCGAGGTCGGCGCCACGGGTCCGATTGTCCGGTGGAACGCCACCGTCGGTCCAGCCCCGGCCGGCGGATTGGCGTGGCGACGGCGACGCGGGCCCGGGTTTGGGTAGAATCCGGCGCATGACGACGATCGTGCATTCGACACCGGGACGCCCCGCCTGCGCGGTGCCCGGGCGCGCCATGCGTCGGCGGGGGATTGGGCTCCTCGCCGCCGCTTTGTTCTCCGCCGGCGCCGCCGCGGCACCGGTGACCGCGGAGGAACTCGCCACGCTGTGCGGCAACGCCGAGGACGCCGCGCACTGCGGGCGGCTGGTCGAGGAGGTGCAATTGAAGCGCCTGCCCAGCCTCGCCGTGCGCGACGGCCTCAACCTGCGCGTCTCCCTCTACCCGTCCGGGTCGCGGACGTTCACCGACGTCGAGCAGCCCAGCGGAGGACGGTCGCACAGCCTGTGGGACTACCTCGCTCCGATCAACGGGGTGCTGCTGTACACGACCGTCGATGAGACCGTCACGTTCACGCTGCTGCAGCGCGCGACCGGCCGCCAGGTCGAACTGCCGGCCGAGCCGAAGGTCGCGCCCGACCGCCAGCGGCTCGTCACCGCCGACTTCTGCCCGACGCGCTGCGTCAACGAGCTCGCCGTCTGGAAGATCGCGCCGGAGGGCATCACCCGCGAGCTCGTCTGGAAGCCCGCCGAGGCGTGGGACGACGCCGTGGCGACGTGGAAGGACGAGGCGACCGTGCGCGTCGAGTACACGGTCGCCGGCACCACCGGCACCCGGACGCTCGAACGCAAGCTCGCCGACCCCAGCTGGACGCGCGTGCCGGCCCGGCCGTGAGCCCGACGGGCCGCCCCGAGGGCGAACACTGGAGCGCGCAGCGCGAAGGTACACCGGAAGGCCCGACGGGCCGCCCCGAGGGCGAACACTGGAGCGCGCAGCGCGAAGGTACGTCAGCGACCTCCGCGTCCGACGCCGCGCCGACTGCCGGACACCGCCCCGTCCGCAGCTTCGTCCTGCGCCAGGGACGGCTCTCGCCGGCGCAAGAGCGCGCGCTCGACGAGCTCACGCCCCGCTACGGTCTCGCGTACACCGCGGCTCCCGTCGACTTCGACGCCGTGTTCGGCCGGCCCGCCCCGCGGGTGCTGGAAATCGGCTGCGGCATGGGCGAGACCACGGCGGCGATCGCCGCGGCGCGCCCGGACACCGACTTCGTCGGCGTCGAGGTCCACGCACCGGGGGTGGGCAGCCTGCTGCGGCTGATCGAGGCGCGGTCGCTCGCCAACCTGCGGGTGATCCGCCACGACGCGGTCGAGGTCGTCGCCCACATGATTCCGGCCGCTTCGCTCGCGGGCATCCACGTGTTCTTTCCCGACCCCTGGCCGAAGAAGCGGCACCACAAACGGCGCCTGCTCAGGCCGGACTTCGTCCACGCGCTCGCGCTGCGCCTCGAGCCGGGCGGTTACCTGCACGTGGCCACCGACTGGGAGAACTACGCAAACGAAGTGCTGGCCACGCTCGATGCCGAGCCGCTGCTCGCCAATACGGCAGCCGGGTTCGCGCCGCGTCCCGCGCACCGGCCGCTGACCAAGTTCGAGGCCCGTGGCATGAAGCTCGGCCACGGCGTCTGGGATCTCGTGTTCCGCCGCCGCTAGCCGGCGGCGGGCGCTTCACCCTTCCGCGGCGCCTTCGCGCTGCGCTCGTCGGCCAGCGCCAGCAACTCGAGGATGGCCGCGCGCGCGACGTCGCGGGAAAAGTGCGCGCGGATGTTCGCCCGCCCGCCCGCGGCCAGCCGCTCCCACAGCGCCTGGTCGCGGTAGACGCGCGCGATCGCCGCGGCGAACGCCGCCGCGTCGTCGGCCACCAGCACGTCGTCGCCGGGCAAGAGCGACATCCCCTCGACCGACGCCGTGGTCGCCACCACCGGCAGGCCGTAGCTCATCGCCAGGTTCACCTTGCCCTTGACGCCGGCACCGTAGCGCAGCGGCGCGATCGACACTCGGCAGCCGGTGAACCACGGCGTGACGTCGGGCACGTAGCCGGTGATGACGAGATCGTCGGCGGCAAGCGCGCGGATCGTCGCCGGCGGCTCCGCGCCGACGATCGTCGTCGTCACGCCCGGCAGCAACTCCCGCACCCGCGGCAGGATCTCGCTCGCGTACCAGAGCACCGCGTCGGTGTTGGGCGGGTGGCGGAAGCCGCCGATGAACACCAGCCCCTCGCGCTCGGACCACGGCTTGCCGCCGGGCAGAAGCTCGTGGATGTTCGACAGCACGCGCACGCGCGCCTCGGGCAGCAGGCGCCCGAGCAAGGCCTGCTCGACCGGCGAGACGACGTAGGTGAGGTCGGCGCGGCGGATGAGGTCGAGCTCGACGTCGCGGGTGGCGCGGGCACTCGCCGCGGCGGCCGCGCTGGCCTCGAGCTCCGCCTTGCGCTCCTCGCGCAGGAAGTGAAGGTCGACGGTGTCGAACACCAGCGTGGCCTGCGGAGCGAAACTCCTGACCGCGTCGATGTACTTGGCGGCGATGTAGTGGCGCGCGATCAGGATCGCGTCGAACTCGGCGCCGCGGGTGGCGATGAGCTCGGTGACCGATGCGACGTACGGGTGGAACAGGACCTCGACGCCGCGCTGCTGCAGGTCGCGGACGTAGGGCTGGCGGTACTCGAGGTTGTCGGCGACGAACACGACCTTCGCGCCCGCCTCGACCAGGAGCTCCAGCATCGCCAGCGTGCGCACCGAGCCCGAGTCCTGGTCTGGCGTCAGCATGCAGGCCTCGATCACCAGCACGCGCTGGCGCGCGCGCCGGTCGCGCTCGGCCCAGGCCATGATGCCGTTGGGCCGGTGGCGGGCGAGCTCGGCGGCCCACTTGGCCGCGAACTTCGCCCGGTTGGCGACCTGGTACTGCTTGATCCCGCTGCCCTCGTCGGTGCCCGAGGTCTGGCCCTCGAAGTGGACGATCTTCGCCGCCGGCTGGTAGTAGACGCGCCGGCGGGCGGCGCGCACCGCGAAGGCGAGGTCGGTGTCTTCGTAGTACGCCGGCGCGTAGCGCTCGTCGAAGCCGCCGAGCTCGCCGAACAGCGCGGCCGGAATCG
>WBZP01002694.1_pt1 | contig 20095 bp, 31 predicted proteins | sample 5204301 | NCBI WGS metagenome assembly WBZP01 (sample SAMN12412401, study PRJNA552823) | activated sludge metagenome | isolation source: activated sludge from nitrification reactor of wastewater treatment plant... | place: USA: Pennsylvania | collected 2017
CGGCGGCGCGAGCGGCGGACACGAATTTGCGGCGGTTGCGGGTGTTCTCCATGTACATCAGGATGGCGCGGGTATTGCCATCCCGCAGCAGGTAATCGATCAGGTCGCCCAAATCCACGTCCCAGCGGACGCCTACCGAGACCGCGTGCGAGAAGCCGATGCCGCGACCGGTGGCCCAATCGATCACGCTGCGCATAATTGCGGCCGACTGGCACAGCAAGGCGATGTGGCCCGGCAGCGGCCGGATCCAATTCAGACTGGCGTTGACGTTGGCCGACGGCGCCGCATAACCAAGGTGATCCGGACCCATGATCCGCAGCAGATAAGGCTTGGCGGCTTCCAAGATCTGTTGCTTCAGGGATTCGCCCTCATCCGGGTATTTGCGCAGCATCTCCGGACTCAGCAGCGCCGGCTTGATGCCGCGATGGTCTTGCAACACATCCCGGCTGAGTAACAACACCGCCTTGGTGCCGCGTTCGCCCAGTTGGCTGATCAGGGCGGGCGCCTCGTCGAGCGGGGTGGTCAGAATCGCCAGCTCCGGCGTGACCGGCAGGCTGGCGATGTCCTTGTAGGCCAGCACGCCCGAAATGGACTGATGGTCCGGATTGACCGGCATCACCGGCCCCTTGAAGCCGCCTTCGATCAAGTTGAACTCCACGGTGGCGTCGGGGCCGCCGACGGCTTTGCCGCGACCGACGACCGCGATGGAGCGGGGCTTGAACAAGTATTCAAGATTGCGAATGGTCATGGAGCGCTTCTCGTGCGAGACAGCCCATCGGAATCAGCCAACGGGTCGGATCGGAATGCCTTATGGTAACGCGATTTGGCCACGGCGGCGTAACTGGTGGCGATAACCGTGGCAGTCATCCGGTTTTTCTCCAACAATAGCGCTTCCCGACGACGATGATTCGAACGCGAGGAATCGACATGAGCTGGACGACGATACGCAAGATCCTGGAACCGGGCGAACCAGCGCCACATTCAGCCGACTACAAGACGGCACGGGCCAATTTTTCCTGGGATGCGGCCCGCGCCGAACTGGAGGGTTTGCCCGGCGGCGGCCTGAATATCGCTCACGAAGCGGTGGACCGCTGGGTCGCGGCCGGTCTGGGCGAGAGGACAGCGCTGCGCTGGCTGGGCAAAAATGGCGAGCAGCGCGAGTTCAGCTACGCCGATCTGGCCCGGTTGAGCAACCGCTTCGCCAACAGCCTGAACCGGTTGGGTGTCGGCCGGGGCGACCGGATCTGCGTGTTGGCCGGGCGGATTCCCGAGCTGTACATCACCGCGCTGGGAACGCTGAAGGCCGGCGCAGTGTTCTGCCCACTGTTTTCCGCCTTCGGTCCGGAGCCGGTGCGGGTGCGGTTGAGCAAGAGCCGGGCGCGGGTGCTGGTGACCACCTCGCTCCTGCACGAGCGCAAGGTGCGGGCGCAGCGCGGCAACCTGCCGGAGCTGGAACATGTGCTGCTGACCGACGGCGGCGCGGAGCCGGGCGTTCGCTCGTTCCGCACCCTGCTGGACGCCGAGTCCGACCAGTTCGCCATCCCCTTCACCGATCCGGAGGACCGGGCGCTGCTGCATTTCACCAGCGGCACGACCGGCGCGCCCAAGGGCGCGGTCCACGTCCACGACGCGGTGGTTGCCCATCGGCTGACCGGCCAGCGGGCGCTCGATCTGCGACCCGGCGACATTTACTGGTGCACCGCCGATCCCGGCTGGGTCACCGGCGTGTCCTACGGCATCATCGCCCCACTGACCAACGGCGCGACTCTGGTAGTGGACGAAGCCGAATTCGACGCCCGCCGCTGGTACGCCATTCTGGAGCGGGAACGGGTGAATGTCTGGTACACCGCGCCGACCGCCATCCGCATACTGATGAAAGCCGGGGCCGAGCTGGCCCGGGGCCACGACCTGAGCGCGCTGCGCTTCGCCGCCAGCGTCGGCGAGCCCCTGCATCCCGAAGGCGTGGTCTGGGGCTTGGAAACCCTGGGTCAGCCCTTTCACGATACCTGGTGGCAGACTGAAACCGGCGCCATCATGATTGCCAATACCCACAATCAGGATATTCGTCCCGGTTCGATGGGGCGGCCGTTGCCCGGGATCGAAGCCGCCATTGTCCGGCGGCGACCGGATGGCAGTGTGGCGATGCTTGACCCGTGCGCGGAAGGTGAATTGGCGCTGCGGGTCGGCTGGCCCTCGCTGTTTCGCGGCTATCTGGACGACGAGGAACGCTATCGGCAGTGCTTCGCCGATGGCTGGTATCTGAGCGGTGATCTGGCCACCCGTGACGCGGACGGTTATTACTGGTTCCTGGGTCGCGCCGATGACATGATCAAGACCTCGGGCCATCTGATCGGGCCGTTCGAGGTCGAGAGCGCGCTGCTAAAACATCCGGCGGTGGCCGAAGCCGGCATGATTGGTAAACCGGACGATTTCGCTGGCCAGATCGTCAAGGCGTTTGTCGCGCTGAAGCCGGGCTATGCACCCAGCGACGCGCTGCGCAAGGAGCTGATCGGCTTTGCCCGTACCCGCTTGGGACCCACGGTGGCGCCACGCGAACTGGAGTTCATGGCGGATTTGCCCAAGACCCGCAGCGGCAAAATTATGCGCCGCCTGCTACGGACCCGGGAGCTGGGACTGCCGTTGGGCGACCTGTCGGCGCTGGAAAACGATGCGGATCAAAGTACCTGAAGATTAGTAGGTTTGTTCTAATTCTCGCGGTTAAGATAACACTCAAATCCCAAGGGGTAAGCCGGCATGAAAATCGCTTGCTTTTTCCAAGGTGAGGTGACAGACTTATGTTGCGGCGCAACATGCCAGCCATAATGCTAATGACAGATTTGAGCCTAATTGACCTAGAGAACGAAATCAGATGAACGCCACGAGCCAAGAGCAAATTCGCGAGATGATCCTGCGCGTCCTTAGCGATATCGCGCCAAACGCCGATACCCAGGCGATCAACCCCGACATCAGCTTTCACGATCAGGTTGAACTGGATTCAATCGACTTTCTGCGATTGATGATGAGCTTGGAAAAAGAGATGAACGTGACCATTTTTGACTTCGACTATCCGAAACTGTCCACGTTGAAAGGATGCGAGCGCTACCTGGCCGAACGACTGGCAGCCTGACCGGCCCCTCTCGCACCCCCGTGCTTCACCGCAAGCGCCGCCATAAATCCCAACCCGGATCACGCACTCCACGCGCCGGGGGATGCGGGTTTGGCGTTCATAGGCTATCCATTTCCACAACGCTGTAGAGGCTGACCGATGGCGGGACATCTACCAGCAGTTCAGAGAACCGGCTGACGATCTGCCGAAAGTGTGCGGTTTCGTAGTGCAGTTCCAATGCTTGTTGAGTGGCCCAGCACCCGACGAACAGCAGAGTATCGCCGCCCATGATGTCGCGATAGCAGGCGTAATCCAGACAGCCACTGTCGGCGCGCGAACATTCGACCAAGGTTCGAGCCAGTTCCAACAGTTCCGGCATAGACCCGGGACGCGCCTCAAATTTGGCAAGAGTCATTAGCATTGGCAAGCTTCCTCCAGCGGTATGGTCCCGCTACCCAGTCTAACCATGAGGGGGATAGTACGCCCGAAAAAAAACCGACCCTTTTGGGATCGGTCGTCACATCAAGGCGGATTAGGATGTTTGCTCTAATCCGGAACTCTAGAATTAGTTATGCGTGGTAGGGTTTTTTGCCCTTTTTTCGTCACGCAACCCTCCTTTGGTGGTTTTTAGCCGGATAGTAAGCGTCCGGCTTTTTTTATTATTAAAGTCTTCCAAGAATCCGGGAAGCCCGCCTAACCGGCGAGGACCGCGCGTAGCGCTTACGCACCCCGATAGCGATGGGCGCATTATACCGGCCGCCCCTGATTCCGCAACCGTGTTGATAGCAACCCCCTACCATGCTCCTGTCCGTGAGCAAGCAGGGATCCTGCGGAAATTCCAAACCGAACCCGCATCCCTCGCCGCCTACCGGGACGAATCGCGCAGGTGGAACGTCTCCGCCGCCGCCGTCAGCCCCGTCAGCGCCAGCGCGCCGACAACGACCAGCAGCGAACTCAGCGCATCGCTCAATCCTTCGGGATAGAACAGCAGCATCAGTCCCAGACCCGCCATCATCGTGCCTGACAACAGTTTCAGCAGTCGCCCCTCGCGCTCCTGCAGCTTGCGCGAGCCCAGGGTCCGAACAAACACCAGTACGATCGCCAGCAGGGGCAGCACGTAAATGATGTTGTAGAGAGCCAGGTAGAGATAGTAGCCGCTGGTGGACAAGGCATGTAGGGTCAGCGCACGGGTGTAAACCATCGGGAAACCGGCGGTGCAGAGCAACTCGTAGCTGTTGGCGACGATGGCCAGCGCCACGGTTCCCACCAGCAGCGTCGGCAGACGCTCGGCGCCAACCAGGCTCCGCATCCGCTTGAACAGCTTCGGCTTGGCTTCATCCGGGATGCTCAGCGACGGGCCGTGCTGGAAGGCGAAGTAATCCTTGATGTTCAATCCGCCTATGACCACCGCCAGCCCTCCCGCCAGCACGGTGATGATCCGCAGTTCGCCCACCAACAGAAACATGTTGAGCCAGGCGGCCATGAACACGAAATACACCAACCCCGAAAAAAATACGAACACCCCGCCGATCAGCAGCATTCGTCGCCGGTTGCGGGCGTGGACGAGCAAGCTGAGCAGGAAAAGCAGCACGAAAAAGGCGCAGGGATTGAAGGCGTCCAGTCCAGCCAGCGTCACGGTCAACACCGGCAGCGACAGCGCCCCGGGGTCCACCCGACCGATCAGTGGCAGTTCCAGCAGCGGCGCGGCGGCGGGCGTGATGGCCGGAGCCACTTCGGGCGCTGCGGCAGGCTCGATAAAGCGGCGGTGGCACTCCTCCAATTGCTGGCGCAACTGCTGGCCCGTAGTCTCAGGACGGTCGAAGCCGGTCAGCATTTGTCCGCAGAACAGGAAGGCCGGTACCGAGTTGGCCGCTTCGCCCAAGGCTTCAGCCATCCGCGTGTATTGCACGCCTCCGGCCATGTCCCGGATGATATCGTGGCTGTGCAGTTCCAGCCAGGGATAATCAGCCGGCAAGGCCTCGATAAAGGCCCGTGCATGCCGACAGTGCGGGCAGGTCTGGCTCCAGAAGAAATAGAGGTGAACCTGCGGTTCGCCGCCCGCGGTCCGGGTCAACCACCACTCCGCCGGTGCGGGTGAAGCCGCCCGCGCGGGAGTACCGAGAATGAGCGCCCAGATTAGCAGTAGGCCGAGCAGCCCCCCGCCTGGGTTGAAACGCGACATGGCGGCGGATCAGGGTTCCAGCCGTTCCAGCAACCAGCCGCCATTGGCCTGCCGCCGATAGCGCAGCCGGTCGTGCATTCGGCCATGCCGGCCCTGCCAGAATTCCAGCAGCTCCGGCTGGAGCCGGTAACCACCCCAGTGGTGCGGCATCGGAATGTTGTCGTCCGGGTATTGCGCATCCAGCAACTGAAATCGATCATCCAGAAGTTGGCGGCTGGCCACCACCTGACTCTGCCGCGACGCCAGCGCGCCCAATCGACTTTCGCGCGGTCGGGTACGAAAATAGGCTTCGGATTCGGCAGGTGGAACCTTGCCAACCGCGCCCTCCACCCGAACCTGCCGCTCCAGTTCCAGCCACAGGAACAACAGCGCGGCATGCGGGCTAGCGGCCAGTTGCTGGCCCTTGTCGCTACGGTAGTTGGTGTAGAACACGAAGCCGTCGGCGTCGCAATCCTTGAGCAGCACCACCCGCGCATAGGGACGGCCAGTCCGGTCGGCGGTGGCGAGCGTCATGGCGTTGGGTTCGGGTAGTTGCGCACTGATGGCTTCCCCCAGCCAGCGTTGAAATTGCTTGAAGGGATCGGGGTCAACGTCGGCCTTGCTCAAGGCCCCCCGGGCGTATTCCTGACGCAGTTCGGCGATGGATTGGCTCATGACGATTTCGGTTTCCTGGGGCTGACCATTGGGAACAGGCCGATTATAACCTTTTCGCCGCCGTTGCTCCTGGCTGTTCGAGTAGCCCAAATCTATCCCGCATCGCAGCAAAAATCATCTATACTTAATTACAGTGGCTTGACCGTTCCCGACCACCGACCCTTTCAACCCTCCAAAATAGCAAATCATCAACTAATCTGTTAAGTGTAGTGGTTGGATTTAGACGCGGTACCCACGCAAAACCAACAAGAGTTCAGAACATTGAGTCAGGCGTGCTTGGCCTGCGATTGTGGTCAATTACAGGTGAGAGGTTAAAACCCATGCGTGGCACCCACAAGCTTCAACACCCGTTTATCTGGTTCGAACGCGGCGGATGGTGGTTCAAGGTGTTCAGCGAATGCTTCGGACCCTACCCGGACGCGATCGAGGCTCGCTACCACCTCCTGGTGATCCAGGGCCTGAGTCGGCAACTGCGCGCGGTTCTGGCCTGATTCAGGCCTCGCAACCGTCAGGGAACGGGGACGCGGAACCGGCGCATGACCGATGAGGCATTGACGGCCCGGATTCACGCCGCCGTCACCGAAGCCACCCGCCAGTACCTGGCCGAGCGCCGGACGCGCGTCGATGCCTTCGCGCGCCGGCACTACGCGTTCCGGGGCGCGTTGCGCGTCAATCGCTACGCGCTCGGCCTGGATCTGCTCCGCACCCCCGCCAACGTGCTCTGGGCCATCCCGTACCTGCTGGCGCGCGGCGGCGCGAAACTGGGTCGCAGGCTTGGGCTGGACGTGTTCGCTCGCCGCCTCGACCGCCTGCCCCCCGGTTTTAAAACCGATGTCGAACGCGAAATCGAGTGGCTGATCTACAGCGAACTGCTGGAATTGCCCTTCGAACAGGCGGGACGGCGCTGTACCCGGGACGCGTTGCTGGAAGCGATCCTGACCCACCCGACCATCAGCCAGTTGCTGATTCCCGAACTGCTGCGACTGGACGAACTTGCGCATCGCCAGGATTTTCGGCGGCGGCTTGAAGACCATCTGCTCACCTATACCAGCAGTCGCGCGGCAGCCGCCGATTTGTCCGGCTCCTTGCTGAGCCTGGCTGCTGGCGTCGCCGCCTTCAAGCAGTTCACCCCCGGCGCCATGGCTATTGGCGGAGTCGCCGCAGCCGCCATCGCCAACCATCTAGCCATCGCCAATTTCATGTTCGGGTCGATGCTCGGCTCGCTGTATTACGGTTTCTTCCCGGCCACCGCCTCCACCGGCCTGCTGGTCGCTACCACGGGCGGGTTGCTGCTAGCGCTGGGTGTGCTGAGCGCCGGCGCCGGGGTGATTACCGATCCTCTCCAGCAGGCACTGGGACTGCACCGACGCAAGTTGTTGAAACTACTGGACGCGCTTGAACGGGAACTGACCGACCAAGGTAGCGGCTACCAGTTGCACGATGCCTATGTCGCGCGCGTTTTCGATTTGTGGGACTTGCTGCACATCGCAACCCGCGCCCTGAGCTGAACCCGCCCAGATCGCGCGGGCACAAAAAAGCCGGGCCAAAGCCCGGCCTCACGACAGAATCGCAATCCACCGGTTAGTCAGCAACCGCCTCGGGCCGATCCACCAGTTCGACATAAGCCATGGGCGCGTTATCGCCACTGCGAAAACCGCACTTCAGAATACGCAGGTAGCCGCCAGGCCGCGCCTGATAGCGTGGTCCCAGTTCGTTGAACAGTTTGGTCACCACATCCCGGTCGCGCAGGCGGGCGAATGCAAGCCGACGCCGGGCCACGCTGTCCTCCTTCGACAGGGTAATCAGCGGTTCGGCAACCCGCCGCAGTTCCTTGGCCTTGGGCAGCGTGGTCCGGATCAGTTCATGGGTGAATAGTGAAGTAGCCATGTTGCTCAGCATGGCCTTGCGATGGCTGCTGGTGCGATTGAGTTTGCGACCGGCGTTGCGATGGCGCATAACAATGATTCCTTGAAACTCGAATGAAAAAACCTTGGGCGAAGGAGAAGCCAGTCGGAGCCGTGCCTCCTATTCGTCACCGGCGTCCTCGCCGCCCGCCGCAGTCCGCTGTCCCGTTCGGGAGGACGGCTTATCCGCTTCCGCCGCCTCAAGAGCCAAGCTCGCGCGCCGCGCGGCGGCCCGTTCCTCGGATTGTTCCAGGCTCAGACCCGGCGGTGGCCAGTTCTCGACCTTCATGCCCAGCGCCAGCTTGAACTTGGCCAGCACATCCTTGATCTCGGTCAGCGATTTTTTACCAAGGTTCGGGGTCTTCAGCAATTCCGCCTCGGTCCGCTGCACCAGATCGCCGATGTAGTAGATATTCTCCGCCTTCAGGCAGTTGGCCGAACGCACGGTCAATTCCAGATCGTCCACCGGCTGCATCAGTACTGGGTCGATGTCCACCAGCGGCAGCGCAACCGGTTCGTCCTTCTTACCCCTGAGATCCACGAATACCGACAACTGATCCAGCAGAATCCGGGCCGCCGTGCGAATGGCATCCTCGGGATCGATGGTGCCGTTGGTTTCCAACATCAGCACCAGCTTGTCCAGATCGGTCCGTTGTTCGACGCGGGCGTTTTCCACCCGGTAGCTGATTCGCTCGACTGGACTGAAGGAGGCATCCAGGCGCAACCGCCCGATCGGCCGGTTTTCGCTGTCCGCCCCTTCCCGCTGGGTGACGGGCCAGTAACCGCGCCCGCGCTCGACCTTGAGTTTCATGCGCAGTTCGCCGCTCTTGGTCAGATGCGCGATGATGTGCTGCGGATTGATGATCTCGACAGTGTGGGTCCGCTCGATATCGCCCGCCAGCACCGGCCCCGGTCCTTTCTTGGTCAGCGCCAAGGTGGCCTCGAAGGTTCCCTCCTGCAGGGTGACGGCCACGCCCTTCAGATTGAGCAGGATATCAATGACATCTTCCTGTACACCCTCAATGGTCGAGTACTCGTGCAGCACCCCTTCGATTTCGCACTCGACGATCGCGGCGCCGGGAATGGAGGAAAGCAGAATCCGCCGCAGGGCGTTGCCGAGGGTGTAGCCAAAACCTCGTTCCAGTGGCTCCACGGTCACCCGCGCCAGACGCGGGTCGAGCTTCTCCACCTCAACGCGGGTCGGTTTCAGCAAATCAAATGCGCCCACCATCCGTTTGCCCTCGGAATCGCTCACTTGGAGTACAGCTCCACAACCAGGGATTCATTGATATCCGCCGGCAGGTCGGCGCGGTCGGGAACCCGCTTGAAGACTCCGCTCATCTTGCCCGCGTCCACATCCACCCAATCCACGAAGCCACCATGGCCCTGAATCAGTTGTAGCGCGTACTGGATGCGGGTCTGAGTACGGCTCTTCTCGTGAACCGCGACCACATCCTCCGGCCTGACTTGGTAGGATGGAATGTTGACCCGCTGGCCGTTGACGGTGATCGCCCGGTGCGAAACCAGTTGCCGGGCCTCGGCGCGGGTGCTACCGAACCCCATCCGGTACACCACGTTATCCAGCCGGCATTCCAGCAGCTTCAGCAGATTTTCGCCGGTGGATCCCTTCAGGCGAGCAGCTTCCTTATAGTAGTTGACGAACTGCCGTTCCAACACGCCATAGATACGGCGCAACTTTTGCTTTTCGCGCAACTGCAAGCCGTAATCCGACAGCCGGGGACGCCGCGCGCCATGCTGGCCCGGCGGCCGCTCCAGATTGCACTTGGATTCCAACGCCCGCGCCGCGGACTTCAGGAACAGGTCCACGCCTTCCCGGCGGCTGAGCTTGCACTTGGGACCGAGATATCTCGCCACGGTATGACTCCTGAACTAGACGCGACGGCGTTTCGGGGGACGGCAGCCGTTATGCGGAATCGGCGTGACGTCCATGATGCTGATGATCTTGAAACCAGCGGCGTTCAGGGCGCGTACGGCGGATTCCCGACCTGGCCCCGGACCGTTGACATTGACTTCCAGATTCTTAACGCCGAATTCCTTGACCACCCCGCCCACCCGCTCGGCAGCGACCTGCGCCGCGAAGGGCGTGCTCTTGCGGGAACCGCGAAACCCCGAACCACCCGATGTGGCCCATCCCAGGGTATTGCCCTGACGGTCCGTGATGGTAATGATGGTGTTATTGAATGAAGCGTGGACATGGGCGATGCCATCCACGACGTTTTTCTTGACGCGCTTGCGCGTTTTGGTAACCGGTTTTGCCATGCTCCGACCTATGCCAAGGGAGTTCCGAAAGGTTCCGACCGCTTACTTGCGGATTGCGCGGCGCGGACCCTTGCGCGTCCGGGCGTTGGTGCGGGTACGCTGACCGCGCACCGGCAGACCGCGCCGGTGGCGCAGGCCGCGGTAGCAGCCCAAATCCATCAGCCGCTTGATGCTCATGGACACCTCGCGACGCAAGTCTCCTTCCACGGTGTACTTGGCCACCTCGGCGCGCAGGGCGTCCACCTGAACCTCGTTCAGATCGCGAACCTTGAGGTTCTGGGCGACGCTGGCTGCCGCGCAAATCTGCTGGGCGCGGGTCTGGCCGATGCCGTAAATGGCCTGCAGCGCGATGACCGCATGCTTGTTGACCGGAACATTAATACCTGCAATACGGGCCATGCTTTGAAATTCCTCCCATCGCGCCGGGCGCTCGTCACGCAAAGAAGCGAGAATTTAATTCACTCGGCGATGTAAATCAATAATGACCGTTGTTTTTTAGCCCTGCCGCTGTTTATGGCGGGCGTCCGTGCAAATCACCCGGACCACACGGTCACGGCGAATGATCTTGCAGTTACGGCAGATTTTCTTCACCGAGGCACGCACTTTCATCATTGCTCTCCAGATTCCAGGACGCCGCGCGATGGCGGCGCTCGATTAAAAGGTTGTACAAAAACGCCTCTAACGGTTTTCGCTCAGCGCGACAGGCCATGGCCCTTGAAGCTGCTCTTTTTCAGCAGGCTCTCGTACTGATGCGACATCAGATGCGCCTGGACCTGAGCCATGAAATCCATGACCACCACGACGATAATCAGCAGCGAGGTACCGCCGAAATAGAACGGCACCCGCCAGTACAGGATCAGAAACTCGGGCAACAGGCAAACCCCGGTGATATAAGCGGCACCCACCAAGGTCAACCGAGTCAGCACCTTGTCGATGTAGTTCGCCGTCTGCATCCCCGGCCGGATCCCCGGAATGAACGCGCCGGACTTTTTCAGGTTGTCGGCGGTTTCCTTGGAATTAAAGACCAGGGCGGTATAAAAAAAGCAGAAGAAAACGATCAGGCCGGCGTAAAACATCACGTACAGCGGTTGCCCCGGCGACAGAGTCGAGCTGATATCGCGCAACCACTCCATATGGGGCGCATTGCCGAACCAACTGCCCAGCGTGGCGGGGAACAGGATCAGGCTGGACGCGAAGATCGGCGGAATCACTCCCGACATGTTGAGCTTCAGCGGCAGATGGGTGGTCTGGGCGGCATACACCTTCCGGCCCTGCTGGCGCTTGGCGTAGTTGACCGTGATCCGGCGTTGCCCGCGTTCAACGAACACCACGAACCCGGTGACCAGCACCGTCAGCGCCAGCAGGAACAGCACCAGCATGACGTGCAGTTCGCCGGTCCGGGCCAGTTCCAGGGTGCCGCCCACCGCTTGCGGCAGGCCAGCGACGATGCCGGCGAAGATCAGCATGGAAATGCCGTTGCCGATGCCGCGCTCGGTCACTTGCTCACCCAGCCATACTAGAAACATCGTGCCCGTCACCAAGCTGATGGTCGACGTCATCATGAATCCAAGCCCGGGCGCGATGACCACCGAGGTGCTACCCACCATTTGCCCCTGGATGGCGATACTGACGCCGATGGCCTGGAACGCCGCCAGCACCACGGTCAGATAGCGGGTGTAGCGGGTTAGAGTGTGGCGGCCGGCAGCCCCACCCTCCTTGCGCAACTGCTCCAGCGCCGGCACCACCATCGACATCAGTTGCAGGATGATCGAGGCCGAGATATAGGGCATCACCCCGAGCGCGAACAGACTCAGGCGACCCAGAGCACCGCCCGAAAACATGTTGAACATGTCGAGGATGGTGCCGCGCTGCTGGTCGAACAACTGGGCCATGGCGTTCGGATCGATGCCCGGCACCGGGATGTGCGCACCGATGCGAAATACCACCAGCGCCCCCAGCAAGAACAGCAGGCGCTGGCGCAGTTCGGTCATTTTGCCGAGATCCGGCAGAGCGGCGGCCATCGTCGTTTACTCGTGGATCACGCCGCCGGCCGCCAGTACCGCAGCCCGAGCGCCCTGGGTCAGCGCCAGGCCACGCAGGGTCACGGGCTTGTCCAGCGCGCCGGATAAAATCACCTTGGCTTTTTTGGCGAAGACCGGCACGATGTTGGCCGCCTTGAGCGCCGCCAGGTCGATGATCTCGGCGGAGAGCTTGGCCAGATCGTGCAGCCGTACCTCGGCGGTATCCTTGGCGGTCATCGAACGGAACCCGCGCTTGGGCAGGCGCCGCTGCAACGGCATCTGGCCGCCTTCGAAGCCCACTTTGTGGTAACCGCCGGCCCGGGCATGCTGGCCCTTGTGGCCGCGGCCAGCGGTCTTACCGAGGCCGGAACCGATACCGCGCCCGACCCGCTGCTTGTCCGGCCGGCTGCCCGGCGCTGGCTTGAGGGTATTGAGACGCATGGCTTCAGACCTCCTCGACTTTCAATAAATACGACACTTTGCGAATCATGCCGCGGTTTTCCGGGGTGTCGATCACCATCGCGCTGCTGTGCGTCCGCCGCAACCCCAGCCCCCGCACGCAGGCTTGGTGCGCGGCCAGTCGGCCATGCGCGCTTTTGACCAGAGTCACTTTCAGCTTGTCGGCCATGGTCTCAGCTCCGAATCTCGCCCACGGTCTTGCCGCGCTTGGTGGCCTGGTAATCAGGCGATTTCATGGCGCTCAGGCCACGAATGGTCGCCCGCACCACGTTAATGGGATTGCGCGAGCCAATGCACTTGGCCAGCACGTCCTTGATGCCCACCACTTCGAACACGGCGCGCATGGCGCCGCCAGCGATGATCCCCGTACCCTCGGAAGCCGGTTGCATGAACACGCGCGCCGCGCCATGTTCGGACGTCACCGGGTACTGCAAAGTGGTACCGTTCAGCGGTACACCACACATGTTCTTGCGCGCCTTATCCATGGCCTTCTGGATGGCCATCGGCACCTCGCGGGCCTTGCCGTAACCCAGGCCGACCCGGCCATTGCCGTCGCCCACCACGGTCAGCGCGGTAAAACCGAACTGCCGACCACCCTTGACCACCTTGGCCACCCGGTTGACAGTGATCAGCTTTTCCTGCAAGCCGTCGCTATTCTGGGAACTTTCCACGTTCATCGCCATATCTGCTCCTTAAAACTCCAAACCGTTCTCGCGGGCGGCATCGGCCAGCGCCTTGACCCGGCCGTGATATTTGAAGCCGGAGCGATCAAATGCCACTTGGGTGACGCCCATGGCCTTGGCCTTCTCGGCGATGGCCTTACCCACCGCCTTGGCCGCCTCGACGTTGCCGGTGCTCTTGAGAGTCTGGCGCAGAGCCGGCTCCAGGGTCGATGCGGCGGCCAAGGTCCGGTCGCCGGTCGGGGCCGGGCTAATGAGTTGGGCGTAAATATGCGTGGGTGTGCGATGCACGCACAACCGGCAGGCGCCCAGCTCGCGAATCTTGTGTCGGGCCCGCAATCCGCGCCGCAGACGCGCGGCCTTCTTGTCGGCTGCTTTCTTGTCCATGGCGGCTCCTTACTTCTTCTTGGCTTCTTTCAGGACGATGGTCTCATCCGAGTAACGCACACCCTTGCCCTTGTAGGGTTCCGGCGGCCGATAGGCGCGGATCTGGGCGGCGACTTCACCCACTTGCTGCTTGTCCACGCCCCGAATTTTGATTTCGGTCGGGGTGGGCGTTTCGATGGTAATCCCTTCCGGAACCTTGAATTCAACCGGATGGGAGAACCCCAGCGTCAGATTCAGCACCTTGCCCTGCGCCTGGGCCTTGTAGCCGACGCCGACTAGTTGCAGTTTGCGTTCGAAACCCTGGGTGACGCCGATCACCATATTGTTGAGCAGGGCGCGCATGGTGCCGGTCATGGCCCGATGCTTGCCATCGTTCGTAACCACGCGCGGAGCTACCTTGATCTCGTCGCCCTCGCGCTGGACCACGACCCATGGATGCACGCGCAGTTCCGCCGCGCCCTTGGCGCCTTTGAGGGCGACATGTTGGCCTTCAATAGCGACATCCACGCCAGCCGGCACGGGAATCGGCTTTTTACCGACGCGCGAAACGCGAATCTTCTGTTCCTTAACGACGCTTGCCATGGAGCCGTTCCCCTACGCCACGATGCACAGCACTTCGCCGCCATGGCCGGCGACACGGGCCGCGCGGTCGCTCATCAGGCCCTGGGGCGTGGACACAATGGCCACGCCCAGCCCGCTCATGACCTTGGGCAGCTCATCCTTGCCGCGGAACACCCGCCGGCCAGGACGGCTGACCCGCTCGATGCGGTCGATCACCGGCTGGCCTTCGAAATACTTGAGTGCGATCGTCAACTCGGCTTTGCCGGGGGTGGTTTGCGCCACAGCAAATTCGCTAATGTAGCCCTCGTCACGCAACACCTGGGCAATGGCCGTCTTCACCTTGGAAGACGGCATGACAACCTGGGTCTTGGCGGCGGCTTGGGCATTGCGGATGCGCGTCAGCATATCCGCGATGGGGTCCGTCATACTCATTGGCTTGATTACTCCACGGGGTCAGTCTTGGGGCCTCCGCCGGCGGCGGGGCGAACCCTGAACTTAAGGCGTTTGTATCCGGCCGCCGACGGCCGGATCGCGGGTTACCAACTGGCCTTGCGCAGGCCAGGCACATCGCCGCGCATGGTCGCTTCGCGCAGCTTGTTCCGGCCCAGGCCGAACTTGCGATAAAAGCCGTGCGGCCGGCCGGTCAGCCGGCAGCGATTGCGCAACCGGGTCGGGCTGGCGTCGCGCGGCAGCGCCTGCAAGCGTTTCTGCGCTTCACGCCGTTGCTCGTCGCCGCTGGCCGGGTTGCGGATGGTTCCCCTTAATTCGGCCCGCCGGACGGCATACTGCTCGACGATGCGTGCCCGCTTGACTTCGCGGTTGGTCATACTCAGTTTAGCCACAACCTGGTCCTCAGTTCCGGAATGGGAAATTGAACGCCGCCAACAGCGCACGTCCTTCCGCGTCGGTGCGCGCGGTGGTGGTGATGGTGATATCGAGGCCACGGATGGCGTCGATCTTGTCGTAGTCGATTTCCGGAAAGATGATCTGCTCGCGCACGCCCAGGCTGTAGTTGCCGCGGCCGTCGAAGGCGCGGGCGCTGAAGCCGCGAAAGTCGCGGATGCGCGGGATAGCAATGTTGACCAGCCGGTCCAGGAACTCGTACATCCGATCGCGCCGCAGGGTCACCTTGCAGCCAATCGGCCAGCCCTCGCGAATCTTGAAGCCAGCGATGGATTTGCGCGACAGCGTCACAATCGGCTTCTGGCCGGCAATCTGGGCCAGATTGCCGACCGCATGCTCCATGATCTTCTTATCGGCCACCGCCTCGCCAACGCCCATGTTCAGGGTAATCTTGGTAATCCGGGGCACTTCCATGACGTTGCGGTAGCTGAATTGCTCGCGCAGTTTGGGCGCCACGGTCTCGCGATAGTACTGTTGCAATCGGGCCATGAGCGTCTCCTCAAACATCCACGACTTCGTTGTTGGACTTGAAGTAGCGCACCTTGCGGCCGTCCTCCAGCACCCGGAAGCCGACCCGGTCGCCCTTCTTGGTGAGCGGGTTGAACAACATCACATTGGAGACGTGAATCGCCGCCTCGCGCTCGACGATGCCGCCCGCCACGTTGCGCGCCGGGTTGGGCTTGGTGTGGCGCTTGACCAGGTTGACCCCGGCCACGATCACTCGCTCCTCATCCATCACTCGCATAATCTTGCCGCGCCGGCCCTTGTCCTTGCCAGCGATCACCATGACTTCATCATCTTTTCGAATTCTGCGCATTGCCGCCTTCCTCCCGCCTCACAGCACTTCCGGGGCCAGGGAAATGATTTTCATGAATCGTTCGCTGCGCAACTCGCGGGTGACCGGCCCGAAAATACGGGTGCCGATCGGCTCCAGCTTGTTGTTGAGCAGCACCGCTGCGTTTCCGTCAAAGCGAATCAACGAGCCGTCCGGCCGGCGCACACCCTTGCGGGTGCGCACCACCACGGCGCTGTAGACTTCGCCCTTGTTGACCTTGCCGCGCGGGATCGCATCCTTGACGCTGACCTTGATGATGTCGCCAATTTGCGCGTAGCGGCGGTGGGAGCCGCCCAGCACCTTGATGCACATCAGCCGGCGGGCGCCGCTGTTGTCGGCGACTTCCAACATTGTTTGCATCTGAATCATGGTTCTACATTCCGTTCACGGATGGTGGAAAACACCGGCCGGGCTGGCCTGGCGACCAGGGTCCAGGCCTTGGTCTTGGACAGAGGCCGGCACTGCTTGATGGTCACCAGGTCGCCCGCGCGGCACTCGTTGTTCTCGTCGTGGGCGTGCAGCTTGGTGGTCCGGCGGACATATTTGCCGTAAACGGGATGCTTGACCAGCCGCTCGATCGCCACGGTGATGGTCTTGTCCATTTTGTTGCTGGTCACGCGCCCGCTCAGGGCGCGCTCCGCCTGGGTGTCCGTCGTCATGCCTGTTTCGCCTTCTCGCCCAGCACCATCTTGACCCGTGCGATGTTGCGCCGCGCCTGCCGGAACAGGTGGGACTTGGTGGTTTGATTGGTGGCCTTCTGCATCCGCAGGTTGAACTGTTCGCGCAGCAGCGCCAGCAATTCCTGCTTCAGCTCATCCACGCTTTTCTGTCGCAGTTCGCTCGCGTTCATCACATCACCGTCCGGGTCACGAAGACCGTTCGCACCGGGAGCTTGGCCGCCGCCAGGCGGAACGCCTCGCGAGCGATGGCCTCGGTCACCCCTTCGACTTCATACAACACGCGGCCGGGCTTGATCCTGGCGACCCAAAACTCGACGCTGCCCTTGCCGCTGCCCATGCGCACTTCCAACGGCTTCTTGGTGACCGGCTTGTCCGGGAAGATGCGAATCCACACCTTGCCGCCACGTTTGATGTAGCGGTTGATGGCGCGGCGAGCGGCTTCAATCTGGCGGGCGGTCAGCATCCCCCGGGTAGCGCACTTCAACCCGTATTCACCGAAACTCACCCGGGTGCCACTGGTGGCGACACCCGTGTTGCGCCCCTTGCGCTGCTTGCGGAATTTCGTTCTTTTCGGCTGTAACATGTTCCATCTCGTCTATAAACAAGGAACTCCGCGACGCGACACGACGCGGAGTTCCGCAACAGTTCCGGGCGTTCAGTTGGCGGCCGCCTTCTCGGGCCTGGTCTCGCCCGGACGGTCGAAACCGAACACCTCGCCCTTGAAGATCCAGACCTTGATGCCGATGACGCCATAAGTGGTCCGGGCTTCGGCCAAGCCGTAATCGATATTGGCGCGCAGGGTATGCAGGGGAACTCGCCCCTCGCGGGTCCACTCGCTGCGGGCAATTTCCGCGCCGTTCAAGCGCCCCGAAACCTGTATTTTAATTCCGAGCGCGCCCAAGCGCATCGCGTTGGTCACCGAGCGTTTCATCGCCCGGCGGAACATGATGCGCCGCTCCAACTGCTGGGCCACGCCTTCGGCGACCAACTGGGCGTCGAGTTCCGGCTTGCGGATCTCCTCGATGTTGATCTGTAAGTCCTTGACATCCAGCTCCATCATCTTGGCGACGGCCTTGCGCAAGGCTTCGATATCCTCACCCTTCTTGCCGATCACCACGCCGGGCCGGGCGGTATGGATGGTGATGCGCGCCAAGCGGGCCGGCCGCTCGATCTGCACTCGACTGACCGAGGCATTGGTCAGTTTCTTTTTCAAAAACTGCCGCACCTTCAGGTCGGTTTCCAGCAGATCGGGGAAATTCTTGCTGCTGGCATACCATTTGGACGTCCAGTCGGTGGCGATGCCTAAGCGGATCCCCGTGGGGTTGACTTTCTGACCCATGTCGTTTTCGCTCCTATCGCTCGGCTACGGTCACGGTGATGTGGCTGGTGCGCTTGACGATGCGGTTGCCACGGCCCTTGGCGCGGGCATGCATCCGCTTCAGCACGGGGCCGCCATCCACGCAGATCGTGGCCACCTTCAGCTCGTCAACATCGGCGCCTTGGTTGTGCTCGGCGTTGGCGATGGCCGATTCCAGTACTTTCCGGATGAGTTGCGCCGCTTTCTTGTTGCTGAATTTCAGCAGATCCAGGGCGCGGCCCACGGGCAGGCTGCGAACCTGGTCGGCGACCAACCGAGCCTTCTGCGGCGAGATATGGGCATGCTTCACGATCGCGATAGCTTGCATGGCTTGCCTCCTTATTTGGACTTCTTGTCGGCCGCATGCCCGCGATAGGTGCGGGTGGCGGCGAACTCGCCCAGCTTGTGGCCCACCATGTTCTCCGTGACCAAAATTGGCACGTGCTGGCGACCGTTATGCACGGCGATAGTCAGCCCAATCATCTCGGGCAGAATCATCGACCGCCGCGACCAGGTCTTGATCGGCCGCTTGGTGTGGGTGGCGACCGCCTGTTCCACCTTCTTGACGAGGTGGAGATCCACAAACGGCCCTTTTTTGATCGAACGTGGCACTTTACTGATTCCTCTCGGTTGCGCGCCCCACGGCTCGGCGGAATGGCCTACTCATTATTTCGCTTTACGCCGGCGCACGATGAACTTGTCGGTACGCTTGTTCGAACGGGTCTTGTAGCCCTTGGTCGGTACGCCCCACGGCGACACCGGATGGCGACCGCCGGAGGTGCGGCCCTCGCCGCCGCCGTGCGGGTGGTCCACCGGGTTCATGGCCACGCCGCGCACGGTGGGCCGAATCCCCCGCCAGCGCTTGGCGCCGGCCTTGCCGAGCGAACGCAGATTGTGTTCCTCGTTACCCACCCCACCAATGGTGGCTTTGCAGTCCACGTGAACCTTGCGGATTTCGCCGGAACGCAGCCGCAGAGTGGCGTAACTGCCTTCGCGGGCGACCAGTTGGACGGAAGCGCCGGCGCTGCGGGCCAGTTGCGCGCCCTTGCCGGGGCGCAGCTCCACGCAATGCACCTGACTGCCGACCGGGACGTTGCGCAGCGGCAGGGTGTTGCCCGGCTTGATCGGCGCCGCCGGACCGGACATCAGCGTCGCGCCCACGCTGACGTCGCGCGGGGCGATGATGTAGCGGCGCTCGCCGTCGGCGTACAGCAATAGCGCGATATGGGCGCTCCGGTTGGGATCGTACTCCAGCCGCTCGACCTTGGCGGGAATATTGTCCTTGTCGCGCTTGAAATCAACCAGTCGGTAGTGCTGCTTGTGGCCGCCACCCTGATGCCGGGTGGTGATGCGGCCCATGTTGTTGCGACCGCCGTTCCGGGTCTGTTTTTCCAGGAGCGGCGCATGGGGCCGGCCCTTGTGCAATTCTGGGTTGACGACCTTGACCACGAAACGCCGGCCGGGCGAGGTTGGTTTGGTCTTGACGATTGGCATGGGGGTTCACCTTTGTCTCATATGCCGGGGCGACGAACGCCCACTCACTTCGCCACCAGGAAATCGATCTCGTGGCCGGCTTCCAGGGAGACGTAAGCCTTTTTCCAGTCCGAACGCCGCCCGGACAGGGCGCCGAACCGCTTGCGCTTGCCCTTGACGTTGAGAACCGTCACGCCCTTGACCTTGACCTTGAACAACAACTCCACGGCGTCCTTGATTTCCGGCTTAGTCGCGTCGCGGCTCACCTTGAACGCCACCTGATTGTGCTGCTCGGCGATGCGGTTGCTCTTTTCGGAGACATGCGGAGCCAGCAGAACTTTCAGCAATCGTTCCTGGTTCATGCCAGCCACTCCCCGACGCGCCGAACCGCGTCCACCGTCATCACCACCGCGTCGGATCCCACCAGACTGACCGGATCCAGGCCCGGCACGTCACTTACCGCCACGCCCGGCAGATTACGGGCCGACAGGTACAAGTTCATATCCACATCCTCCGCCACCAGCAACACCCGCCGCTGATCGGCCAAGCCCAGCGCGGCCAGTTGCTCAACCATGCGCCGGGTCTTGATTTCAGGGAGATCAAGCGCATCCAC
>WBZP01002695.1_pt1 | contig 20089 bp, 18 predicted proteins | sample 5204301 | NCBI WGS metagenome assembly WBZP01 (sample SAMN12412401, study PRJNA552823) | activated sludge metagenome | isolation source: activated sludge from nitrification reactor of wastewater treatment plant... | place: USA: Pennsylvania | collected 2017
ACCCCGTCCAGACCACGAAGACGAGCGTGCACGGATCGATCAACATGCTCGGCCTGGCCAAGCGCACGAAGGCCCGCATTCTCTTGGCCTCTACCTCCGAGGTGTACGGGGACCCGACGATCCACCCCCAGAGTGAGGACTACTGGGGCAACGTGAACCCGATCGGCCCGCGCTCCTGCTACGACGAGGGCAAGCGCTGCGCCGAGACGCTGTTCATGGACTACCGCCGGCAGCACGGGATGGACACCAAGATCGTGCGGATCTTCAACACCTACGGTCCGCGGATGGCGCCCGATGACGGACGGGTGGTGAGCAACTTCATCATGCAGGCTCTCGCCGGCGAACCCTTGACGATGTATGGATCCGGGCAACAGACCCGGTCCTTCTGCTACGTCGATGACCTGGTGGACGGACTGCTGGCGATGATGAACACGCCGCCTGACGTCAGCGGTCCGGTCAACCTCGGAAACCCCGAGGAGGTCACGATGCAGCAGCTCGCGGCAAAGGTCGCCGAGATCGTCGGGGTAGACGCGTCGATCGTGCATGAACCCCTGCCGACCGACGACCCCATGCAGCGCATGCCCGACGCGACGCTGGCTGGTCGCCTGCTGGGGTGGTCGGCTCAGGTGCCCCTGGACAAGGGCCTCGAACAGACGGTCAACTGGTTCCAGAAGCAGTACGGCAACAACATGGCAGGTTCCCCGTGACGCAGCGGCTCAGCACCCGGCAGCCGCGGGTCTCGACGCGCAACGAGTTTCTCCGTGACTACCAGTTGCGGGTGCGGGCGCTCGACGTGGCTGTGATCCTTCTCGCGATCGTCACCGGACTACTTCTCGGCTGGGGCTATGGGGGCCAATTCTTCAGCGATGACCGGCCGCGTCAAGTCTTCTCGGCGGCACTGTTGGTCGTGTGGCCGGTGGCCCTGTGGCAGGCACAATCGACGAAGGCCACGATCATCGCGAACGGGCTGGGGGAGTACCGACGAGTGATCGTGGCGACGATGTGGACCGGGCTGATCGTGATGAGCCTGGCGTACCTGACGAACACCACATACGGTCGGTGGTTCCTCTTCGGTGTGCTGATCACGGGCTTGCTCCTGTTGCTGCTCGAGCGCAACCTCATGCGGCGGTGGTTGCACCGCCGGATGGCTGAAGGCAAGCCGCTGCACAGGGTATTCCTGATCGCCCCGCCATCCCCTCTGGCGAAGTTACAGGACGAGTTGGCTGGCTCCCAAGGCCGGTTCGTCACGGTGGGTGTCCTGGCGCTCGATGATGGGTGGAGCCCACGTTCCGCAGTCGACTCGGCGGTGGCGAGCAAGGCCGATACCGTCCTCTTCGCCCCCGGTGGCGAGATCGATCCACAGGCCACGCGCACGCTGGGCTGGGCGATGGAGGACACCGACCTGTCGCTGATGGTGAGCGCGTCGTTAGTGGAGGTGGCCGGCCCGCGGCTGTCGGTGGAGCCTGTGGAGTCCATGTCGTTCGTGCGCGTGGACATGCCCAAGTTCAGCGGAACGGCGGTGGTGCTCAAGGCGGTCACGGATGTGGTCGGGTCCAGCATCCTCCTGATCCTGCTGGGCTTGCCGATGCTGCTCATCGCCTTCGTGATCCGGCGCGGCTCCCCCGGTCCCGCCTTGTTCAAGCAGGAGCGGGTGGGCCTGGACGGCCGAACGTTCCTGTGCTGGAAGTTCCGGACCATGTACGTGGACGCCGATGCCCGCCGGGACGAACTGCGCGCCGCCCACGGCGACGACGGCGCCACCTTCAAGATGGCCGACGACCCGCGGATCACGCGGATCGGCCGGTTCCTGCGGCGGTTCTCCCTGGATGAGTTGCCACAGTTGATCAACGTGTGGCGCGGCGACATGTCGTTGGTCGGTCCGCGACCGCACCCGCGCGACGACGTCGAGCGGTACGACGACCTGGCCGTCCGCCGACTGCGTGCGCGGCCCGGGATGACAGGGCTGTGGCAGGTGCGCGGGCGCTCGGACCTGTCGTGGGAGGAGTCGGTGCGGCTCGACCTGTACTACGTCGAGAACTGGTCGCTGTCGATGGACTTCGTGATCTTGGCGAGCACGGTCAGTGCCGTCGTGGGTGGCCGGGGAGCTTACTGAGTCCCGTGCTCATCGGCGGGTGATGACTGCCATCCCTCCGGCCGATCCCGGGTCGCGGTACTGGCGCAGAATCCTGGACGGGTAGTAGACGCCCGCGTATTCGGTGCGCAGGCCCTCCACGAACTCCTCCCACAGGGCATCGAAGCGCGGCTGGATGTCTTCGATGACCATGACGCCGGCGGGGCTGATCAGCGGCAGCAGAGCCGCGATCGTGTTCCCGTTCGCCTCCGGGGTGTGTAGACCGTCGTCCACTATCAAGTCGACGGGGGGGCCCAGCAGCGCTGCCAGCCGTGCCAACGAGTCCGGATCCCGTTGGTCGACCTTGTGCGTTGTGTATCGGTCGGTGTTCACCAGACAGCGCTCATCGACGTCGGCGCCGTGCACCTCTGACTCGGGGAAGTACTCACTCCACCCCACCAAGGACGCACCTGGGCTATGCGCGGTCTCCATTCCGCTGCGGGCGGAAGGATCATTGATTCCGATGCCGATCTCGAGGATCCGGGGCCTGCCCTGCCGCATGTGGTCGAGTAGTCGAGCGTAGATGTCCTGGTAGCCGCAGGAACCGGGATCCTGGGTGACTGATGCGAACTTCGACGTGCGGCACCAACGGCCCATCTCGTCGCTGAACGTCTCTCCGGCGAGGATCAGCGGCGGCATCTTCTCCATGACCTCCTGCCGCGAAGGCACCTGCGCGGGCCCGTTGATGGCGCTCTCCTCCGCTGAGAGGGGCGCGGCGAGGCGGTCGATGGCAGCAGCGAACCGGACGGCCTGCTGGCGATCCCACCACCGGCTAGCGAGTTCCGACGTCACTGCCGTCGTTTTGACGAGATGACTCAAGCGAGTTTGATGCAACCGCCCTATGAGAGTCCCGTTGAGATCCACGTGCCCGAGTCTATTCATCGGGGCTGGACCGCTCGGGGCGTCAAGGGCACAGCGTCATTGTGAGTGTGGGCGTCAACTGAGTCGGTAGACCCGCTGCACAGGACTGGTTGGATCCGATGATCCAGTAGGGCCGGTTCGGCATCGACTGTGCCGGTTCGACGATCTGGACCTCGACGTCCGGTGCGTAATGCCTGAACGCGGCAGCGACCCCAAAGGTCAACCCCGGTTCTGTGACAAGCACCTGTCGGGCATCGGAATCGACCACCGTGTCTACGACGGCGCGGCTGTAGCGAGTCGGTTCAATCCGGGAAACGACCCCGTAGGTCTGTGGCAGGGTCACCACCGCGATGAAGCACAGCCATACGAGCATCGTGCTGCTACGCAACCCACTCAGCGACGCGGCGCAAGCCATGGCGAGGATCGGCATGAGCAGGGTGAGGGTGCCCTCCAACCAGAAGCTCGTGCCCATGACACTCAGCAGCCAGATGGCCGCTACGGCGGCGGCACCGCCCGCCAGCCATGCCAGCCCTTGACGGGTCAGAAGAGCCACGCTGATCAGGATCAGCCCGTATGGTCCCCACCGCGTGATCAATGCGGGGACCTTCAGTAGGTCACCCGGGTCGGGTCCTGCGAGCCACCCATGTACCGATGAACCGTGCAAGGTCAGCAGCACGGCGGCCAGCACGACCAGGGGCAGGGCCAATGCGACCGCCCTACCCCATCGGATCAGCCGTGCTTTGACAGGACCGGGCAATGCCAGCAACACCACGGGGTGGATGACCAGGACCATCAGGGCCGACTGCATCAGAACTGCTGATGCGCCCACGCTGAGGCTGTACAGCCAGATGGAGCGCTGCGGTTGGACCAGGACCATCCTGACCAACGCGAAGGTGGACAGACAGACGAGGAACAGCCCGACGGCATAGGCCCGGCCCTCTTGCGCGTAGTAGGCCACCGATGGGGCGATTGCCAGCAGAGAGCCGCCGACGAGCGCCGTCCACGGCCCGTAGAGACGCCTGATCGCTGCCGCGCAGGTAGTCACCGCTGCCACAGTCATCGCCAGGCTGAGTCCCCTCAGCCAGGCGTCGGACGTGAACTGCCCACCGAGGGTCCAGATGTAGACGGTCGCATAGTAGGGCAGCAGTGGCAGGTCCCAGGTGTCCGAGATCAGCCTCCCGAAACCGTTCTCAACGCGGCTGATGGTGATCAACTCGTCGGTCCACAACGGCCGCAGCGTGAGATGCGTCAAGCCGATGACGAGCGCTGCCATCGCCGGAACGACGAGGGCGAGTGTCGCCAGAAGACGCGAAGGACGTTCTGGTGCTTCCAGCACTTCCGCCACGGACATGGATCTCATCATGGACTCCTCCGATGGGTGCGTGTCCGGAAAACGCCGCGGGACGCACCGACCCGGTCGGCGACGGTGGCTACATTGGGTGCCATGGATGGTCAGTCCCCCGTCAGTGCGGTGATGAGCGGGCCGGGGATGGCTGGATGACGGCCTTCGCGGCGCCTGTGCAGAGCCGGGAGACCTCAGGATGGGATGACCGGCCCGTACTTGCGACCATCGCCACCGCAGTGTTCGTGTGGGCGCTTCTGATCACGACTTTCGACACGTTCGGGTTTGCGAGCACCTATGTCTCGCGCACCCGCGAGCTGATGACCTTCTACGTCGTGATGGCGGTGGTCGTCTCCGCGCTTCCATGGCGCCGCTGGACGACCACGACCAAGTGGCTCATAGGCGCGTTCCTCGTGCAGGTGGTCGTCGGCTTCGCCTTCTGGTCCGCGCAGGACGGTTCCCGAATAGCCATCAACTACTGGTCGCAGTGGTTGCTCGCCCTGGCGTTCTTGCTCCTCGGTCTGACCTTCTACCGGGCCTGCTGGTGGCTGTGGGGGCCCATCATCATCGGCTACGCCCTCGTCATCGCCGGCGTGTGCCTCACGGGCCTGTTGTTCTGGCATAGCCCTCCGGCGCAACTCAATGGCCCCGCCGAGTTCTACGGCGACCGGCCGGTGGGCGCCCCCGCCGCCTTGATGATGGTGCTCGGCCTGGTCCTTGCTGCCGGGGAGGGCCGCTTGTCGTCGCGCGTCCGCACGGCCGTGGTTGTCGTGCTCGGCGCCACTGTGGTGCTGGCTCAGCACCGCAGCGTCTGGATCGCGCTGCTGGTGGCCCTCGTGCTCTTGATGTGGGAAGGCAAGCGCCGGGGGGTGTCGTTCCGGCAGATGACGGGATTCCTTGCGGTGGCGGCCTTCTTCGTTCTTTCCGCGGTGATGCCAGTGCTCACACCCTGGTCCATCCTGCCCAGCGGCCCATCGGCGCAGGCGGGACCGTCGCTGCCGGATTCCTTCGAGTCGGTGGGTACTTTCAGTTGGCGTTTGGACATGTGGGAGTCGCGACTGACGCAATCGCGCAGCCTCATGGAGTGGCTCACCGGGGGTATGTGGGGACCCACCCCGGTCTGGGGTCCAGGGAGCAGTGTGATGAACCCGACCATCAGCTCGCACAGCATGCTGGTCGATCTGCTGTCGATGCTCGGGCTGCTGGGACTCGGCGTCTTCGTTGTGTTGTTCCTGCGTGCGACGGCGTATCGCTGGCTCGTGCCGCCCGTTCTGCCGATCTGCCTCATCGCAACTGCGGCCTTCGGCTTCTTCTACGCATGGCCGTCATGGGCCTGGGTCTTCCTCGGGGCCGGGCTTTCCGCGCGGGGGGACGCAGACGTCCCGTGAAGGTCGCCATTGTGCATTCCTTCTACCGCAGCGGTCAGCCCAGCGGCGAGAACCTTGCGGTGACGGCGCAGATCGAAGCTCTGAGTCAGGCCGAGGTGGAGGTGGCGCTTGTCGGACGATGGTCGGACCGGGAGGTACGGCATCCCTGGGATCCGGTCAGGGTGGCAATGATCACCGCCACCGGCCGGGGGGGCGATCCCACTGCGGAACTGCGGCGTCTCCGACCTGACCTGGTGCATGTCCACAACCTGTTCCCGTCGATGGGTACGCGATGGCTGGGGCAGTGGCAGGGCCCGATCGTAGCTACCGTCCACAACTATCGGCCGTTGTGCGCCAATGGCCTTCTGCTGCGCGACGGGCATTTCTGCACCGATTGCGTCAGCCATGGAACGTTGAATGCGGTCAGGCACGGCTGTTACCGCGACAGCCGGATGGCCACTATTCCTCTGGCTGTCGCCTCAGCCGGCGGAGCGCGTCGCAACCCTGTCCTGCAGCGTGCCGAAGCGGTGGTGTTCCTGTCGCAGAGTCAGCGGGAGATCTACGTGGAGGCTGGCATGGATGGGGGCAAGAGCCACGTCATCCCCACCGGCATCCCGGATATCACCGCCGACGCCTCGTCCCCCCGGAACGGATGGATGTTTGCAGGACGGCTCACCCCTGAGAAGGGTCTGGCGGCGCTGCTGAATATCTGGCCGGACACGGAGCCGCTCGCCGTCTGGGGTGCGGGACCGTTGGCCGCACAGATGCAGGCGATCGCCCCTGATGGCATCCGGTGGTATGCCGGCGACCGGGCCGACGTAGCAAAGGCCCTCGCGGGCGCGGAGGGGCTGGTGTTCCCCAGTCTCGCAATGGAAGTCCATCCGACCGTGGTGATCGAGGCCTTGCGAGCGGGTACCCCGATCGTCGCCAGGGAGGCCACGGTCTCCGCCGCCCTTGTGGAGCGCTTCGGCGTCGGGGCGGTCTATGACGGTGGAGCCCCGTCGTTGCGCTCTGCGCTCGCGTTCTGCCGTCAGGGCGGCAGCGATCTGCGTACGGCGGCCCGTGACTGCTATGAGCGCAACTTCACCGAGGAGCGATGGGTGAAAGACCTGAAGTCGTTGTATTCCGCTGTCTTGTGATCACCAGCCCTGGTCGCGCCACCATAGTTCCGCGGTCAGGAGTCGGTATGCGCTCTGTGTGCGCATCGGTGCCTTGCCTGTCGCGGCCGAGTCGAGCAACTCGCGGACTTGCCGTGCATCCAGCAGCCCGCGTTCGACGAGGTGCCCCCGCGCCAGCAGGTCCTGGCACTCAGGGTCCTGGATCCAGCGCAGCGTGGGGACGGGGAACCCCCGCTTCGGCGCACGAGCTGGTTTCTGCGAGCGCAGCACCCTCCCACCGACCGCGCGCAACGAGTCTTTGCCTCTACCTTCGGCGAATCGCTGCGCCATGTCGCTGCTGCTGACCTCCTCGACGATCCGGTAATCGAGAAAGGGTTGCCGGGTCTCTACCGAGTGAGCCATGGACATGCGATCCCCATAGTGCAGCAGACTGCGCAGGACATCATTGACGCAGGCGTGCAGAACCTCCGCGGCCGTCATCCCCGGACGCGTGAGAGGTTCGACCCGGACGTCCAACTCTCCCGTCAGGCACGCGGCGTTTCCTCGGCGCCTGCCGTACATGTCGTGTGCTCCGGGGACAAGACGCCTGATCGAATGCTGCAGTGCCTGACGGGTGCCCAGATCCCAGGTCAGACCCAGCCAGGCCCGCCGTGCTCCGGTCAGGTCGCGGTGCATGAGTCGGTCCTTGAGCCAGAAGGGCCCGACGATCGAGGAGTACCCGCCGAAGATCTCGTCCGCGCCCTGGCCCTCCAGCACAACCCGCCTGCCCGCGGCGGCGGCAGTTCGCATGATGTACCAGACTGCGTTGGCTGCTGGGCTGGCGTTCGGTCCGTCAAGTTCGGAGATGCGGGCAGCCAGGAATTCCGGTCCGAGACGGGTGGGGAGGTCCACCCCGACCCAGGGCATGCCCAACAGCCCGGCGTACGTGGCCGCCTCCTCACTTTCGGAGTTCGATCCGCCACCGGATGCGGTGAATGCCATGGAGGCACCCTCGTCTTCGCTCATCAGCGTCGCAATGAGAGATGAGTCGAGCCCACCTGACAGCGTGACTCCCACCGGGACGTCCGATCGCAGACGAACGTGGACGCTGTCACTCAGCAACCACTCCAGACGATCCGTGTCGATCCGTCGTCCCGCTTGCGGGAGGGGTAGATCCCAGTAGCGGCCCTCCCGACGACCTTCCGTACTCACCTGCAGCCAAGTTCCCGGATTGAGTTCCCGTACGCCCTCGTAGAACGTGGACGAATCGAGGTGGGAGGCTGCGGTGACGAGGTAACGGCTCAGGTGTTGCATGTCTGGGCGCAGCGGGGTGTCCATCAGGGTCTGGAGGGCCGTGACGGTCGACCCGAAGACGAACCCACCAGAAGTCTCCGCCGCGACGTACAGGGGTTTGACGCCAAAGCGATCCCGAGCCAAGAGGAGTCGTCGTCGCGCCACGTCCACCAACGCCAGGGCCCACATGCCGTTGAACCGAGAGAATGCTTCAGTCCCCCATGTGACCAGTGCCGCGAGTACAACTTCGGTGTCCCCGGACGTCGAGAACCGCCAATGCTGCTGGAGTTGGCGGCGTAGTTCCGGATGGTTGTAGATCTCGCCGTTGTACGTCAGGACGTAGTTGCCGTCAGCGCTGATGAAGGGCTGGTTGGAGCGTTCGTCAAGATCGACGATGGCCAACCGTGTGTGACCCAGCGCCGCCCACTGTCGGCGCCACGTGCCCTGTGCATCGGGTCCTCGAGCGCGCAACGACGTCAGAGCGGCAGACAGATCGAGTTGGGACAGATCTGTACCGTCGAAGTCGACCCGTCCGACGATGCCGCACACGCTTACCCCTCTGCACCAGGTGTTCTTGAGGCTAACGGCACTCCATCGCCGGGGGCACGACCGGCCATGCCCTGACTGCCGATGGGGCGAGACCCGCGGTGCAGAGGCGGACAGCGCTTAGCATGACCTCGTGCCGAGGCAGCGAGTGGCGGTACTGATGACCGTCCACAACCGTCGTGAGACGACGCTGGACTGCCTGCGCCTGCTGGACGGCCAGACCGGCCGCGGCAGCGACTTCGATCTGGAGGTCTTCCTCGTCGACGACGGCTCCACAGACGGTACCGCCGAGGCGCTGGCGAAAGAGTTCCCCTCCGTGACTGTGATTCACGGCGACGGCAACTATTTCTGGGCGCGGGGGATGTCGGTCGCGGACACTGCGGCGGCCAGGACCCAGCCATACGCGTACCTCTGGCTCAACGACGATACCCGGCTCTACGAGGATGCGGTGGCGCGGCTGATGGCTGTGGTGAGGGCACACCCCGGTGCCATCGCTGTCGGAGCCACACGGGCCAGCGATGTCGAGGAGATCACCTACGGGGGCCGTCGTCGACTCGGCCCCCATCCCCTGCGACTGGGGCCGCTGCTGACCCCGCGGACCATGCTCGAGTGTGACACCTTCGAGGGCAATGCGGTCCTCGTGCCGGCCGCAGTCAGGGAGGTGGTCGGTCCGATCGACGGCGCTTACCCGCATGCCTACGCTGACACGGACTACGGTCTGCGAGCACGTGGTCAGGGAATCCACATTCTGCAGATCCCGGGTTTCGTCGGGGTCTGTGACGTGGGACCGCGTGTCAAGCAGCGGATGTCGTTGCCCCGGGCTTGGGCCGACCTCAACTCACCCAAGGGTCTGCCCTGGCGCGCGCAGATGAAGTTCCTGCGCAGGCACGGCGACTGGCGTTGGCCGTGGTGGTTTGCCACTGGTCAGGTCAGCCAACTGAGTCGGCGGGTGGGATGGACCCGATGACCACGCTGCTGGTCGTGCAGTCATACATACCGGAGTACCGGGCCCCGTTCTTCGAGGAACTGGACACCCGTCTGCGGGCACTAGGAGTGAACCTCGTGCTGGGCCTCGGGCGTGACACCACCGAACGCGGCGACGCGGTGGGAACCTCTGTCGCGACCATCGCCATGCCCGACCGCTTGGGACGACTGACAGGTGATCGCCTCCGATGGCGACCCACGCCCCGCCGCGGCTCGCGTCCGGATGCGGTGATCACCGAGTTCGCGGCCAAGAATCTTGAGACCTGGCCCATGGTCGTGACCCGTGGCCCGCTGGCGGTGTGGGGGCATGCGAACCTCGGCTGGGACACGAGTCTGCTGTTGCGTCGTGCCGACTGGTTCTTCGCCTACACCCAGCCTGTCGCCGAGGCGGTGACGAGGGCGGGCTTTCCTGCCCAGCGCGTCACCGTGGTGAACAACAGCATCGATACGCGGTCACTTCTTCGCCATCTCCACGAACTGGACGCCAGCGATGTTGAGGAGTTCCGGGCCCGGCAGGGGCTGACACAGGGGAGAACGGCCCTGTTCGTAGGAGGTCTTGATGAGGCCAAAGGGGTTGACTATCTCCTCCGGGCCGCTGCTGCCGCGGGACGCCTCGACGAGGACTTCCGCTGGGTGGTCGCAGGAGAGGGTCCATCAGCCGCAAAGGTCCGGCAGGCACGTACGGAAGGCATCCCCGTTGTGCCGGTTGGGCGGATGACAGGTCGGGACAAGGCGCTCGTACTCGCGTCGTGCGATGTCATCGCGATGCCCTCCGCCGTCGGCCTGGTGGCCGTGGACGCACTGGCGGCCGGACGTCCGGTGGTGACGCGCGAGAACTGCGGGCATGGTCCCGAGGCCGACTACCTCGACCGCGTGCGACAGAGCGTGTTCGTGCCCCGGCAGGCCTCGCCTTCCGCTTTCGCCCGCGACCTCGTCACCTTGCTTCACGACCATGACCGCCTGGCGACGATGAGTGCGGCTTGTCGGGCCGACGCCACCCGATACGGGGTCCAAGAGATGGCCGATCGCTTCGCTGCCGGTGTTCGGGGGTGGCTGGGTGTCTGATCCGGAAAAGCGAACTGTCGCCTCCAGGAGCGCTCGCGGGGGCCTGCTCACCGGTGTGGCCGCCGTGTGGGGTGTGCAGGTGATGGGCATGCTGCTTCAACTTGTGTACGCGGGCGTGACCGCACGCACATTCCCCGCCGCGGTCTTCGGCGCGTATGCCGCGGCAATGTCCACCATCGCGATCGCCGCTCTCTTCGCGGTCAGCGGCGCCACGAAGGCATCTGCCCGCAGTCTGGACGAAGATCCCCACCGGGGCCGCGCCCTCATTTCTGCTTCGCTACTCATCGCCACGGCACTCATGTTGGTGGTGATGCTGCTCGCCGGGCCCATCGCCATGCTGTGGGGCGTACCTCAATCTGCATCGATGATCCGGTGGCTGGCCTTCACTCTTCCCGTATCGGCTTATGCCGGCGTGCTGCTCGGCGTACTGCGCCGGCGGCGGCGGATAACCGCCTACAACCTCGTGACGGCGACAGCAACGGTCACCGGCATCGTCGTCGGGGTGATGGCCGTGCAGAGCGGTGCGGCGGTGTCGCTGGTCGTCATGCCCATCACCGTTCAGGTCGTCTCCCTCGTACTGGGCGTGGCGTTGCTGCAGGGCCAGGCGATGCCTGCCTTGAGGGTGTCCGGCGCCAGACGTGAGGTGGTGTTCAGCCTTCGCTCATCAACCAATTCGGCCCTGACGTACGTTGCCACAACTGTGCCGTTGGTGGTTCTTGCCAGATCGGTCGGCCCGAGTGCCCTGGGGAGTTGGAACAGGGCGACCAGCCTGACCCAGGTACCTGTGGAGTCGGCGACCAGTGCCTGGACGACGATCTTCTTCTCAGTGATGCGAGGCGAGCGGGAGGGTTCACGGCAGCGGAACCTGCTGTGGAGCGACATGGTTGTCGCCTCGGCATTCGTGGTGTTGCCCACGGCAGGGGCCTTCCTGCCTGCTGTACCCGCGGCCGTTTCCTTGATCCTGGGGCCGGGTTGGTCCTTGTCCGGACAGATGGCGGCGTGGCTGTGGGTGTCTGCATGCATCGTCGCTGTGAACGTGGTCCTCTTCACCGCACTGGAGGCGACCGACAACTTCCCAGTCCTGTGGACGGTTCAGGCCTGGCGGATCGCCGCTCTCGCAGCTGCGGCCTTGGGGGTGGCCCTGACCGGGAATTGGCTGTGGCTGGGTGTGGGGATGGTTGCGTCGGCCCTGTTGGGGCTGCTCGTCACCCTGATCACTGCGGCCCGGCGTGATCTTCTGCAGGGTAGGCGCGTTGGGAGGCTGCTGACGACTGCATTCGTGCTTGCTCTAGCCCTGTGCCTGCCGGGGCTGCTGATCGCCGGATCCGGTCGCGTCATCACCCTCACCGCGTGCGCTCTCATCGTCGTCGCCTACCTAGGGTGCCTATATGCGGCCCGTCGCCGACTGCCGGCATTGGACCGTCTGCTGGCGCGGGACTAATCGAGTACGGTCCCGTTTACAGCGTTCCAGAGATCAGCGCGTTCCGGGTCGGGCGGATGGATGCAGGACCGCTGGCCGAGGTAACAGGCCCACCATGAGAACGTGCTGGCGGAAGCCACGACGAGGCGTGATTGCGCCAGGGTGCGGAAGTCATCCATCACGGAGGCATCCTTTGTGTACTGGACATCCGGCAGGTTCAGTTCCTGCTGGCACCACTGCGGGTCATCGCTGACGACACGTACCGGCGCCCCCGGCATCCGCCGGGACGCTTCCCTCACGGCTCGCGCGTACCACTGCGAGTCTTGTGAGATGGTCAGGTCCACGAAGTCGCCACGGCGAACATGGACGGCGATTTCTGCCCGTGGCTCGTCCGGAACCGCGCACATTCTGCCCAGTTCGTCCCTGGCCACACGCGCAAAACGCTCCTGCTGCCAGTAACCGGCCCACCATGCCCCGCGCAGTGGGGAACCGGTCGATCGCGCTCCGGTGGTGCTGGTGTCCAGAACGACGTCCCTGGGACCGAGACCTCTGCGCATCAACGAGGCCACTTCACCGAACCGGCCCAGTGGGGTGGGCCAGAACCGGCTCGTGCGGATACACGAGGCGGTGACGGCGGCCTGCAAGGGGTCGGCCACGCCTTCGCGACGGACCGAAGAGACATCGAAGCGCACCTGATGTCCCTGAGTCTCAAGCCAACGGGCGAAGGAGTATTGGAAGAGTTGATTCCCCAACCGGCCCATGAGCAGCACGACTGAGCGCTTCATGGCGTGGGTAGCCTGTTCCAGGGTTCCTGGGTCGGGGCTGCCACCGAATCGACCAGGGACGACAGCATGTATCGGTAGGCGTTGCGGTGGCTCATCCGGAACCTGGCCCAGGCATGTGCGCTCTCGCCCAGGTCGCGCAGAGTCGCGTCCGGCAGCGCGGCGAGTTCAATCGTCCTATCGACGGCGGCAGTGACTGTAGCCTCCGTGAATACGCCTTGGTCCTCAGCGGGGATCCACGCCATCCCAGGGTGCAAGGTGGACACCTGCGCTCGTCCGGCGATCATCGTGATTGCAAGTCGGTCACTGGTGTAGTCGCGCGTGGCGGGGTAATGATCCCAGTTCGTCAACAGCCGACACGAGCGCAGAAAGGGGACCTGGTCGGCGAACGGGATGGCACCCTGCGACCAGCCCGGGGGCCAACCGGGACCTGCCACTGCGAAGCCGGGTAGGGAGTTTCGCACACGCCGCACGAGCGTGAACCGCTGCCAGGACCCCGGTAATCCGCTGATGAGTGGTGCGCGCATCAGGTTGCTGCCGACGAAACCGGCGCTTGCTGAGGGAGCGCCCCAGTCGAAACTCCTCTCGGCCTCGGCGAAGAGGACATGGTCGTACGTGTGGACGATCAGGCGGACGTCACTTGCTCCCACCCGCCGCAGCAGTCCGGACTGCGGCTCGCCCCCCACACTGAAGACGATCGCGCTCAGTTCCATCCACGCGTGCATCGCATCGGAGACTCTCTTCCCACTGCCCCACGGGTCCCCCTCCCAATAGAGAACCGGGCGCCCGGCGATGGCCCGCGCCATGCCGGGCATGTCCGACACAGCATCCTTCAGGGATAACACGAGCAGGATGTCGGCGCTGGACGCGCGGACTTCCCGCACCACTCTCTCGGCGCGGATGCCAGCCGGCTCACGACCTACGCCTGCATGTATGACGCTCACCTCGCCGATCTCGGACGAGGCGGACAGTTCCTGCAGCGCCGCCACCACCCCTGGGCAGCGCGCGGTGCTCGTTTGGTTGCTGATGAGCAGCACCGAGGGGAGCACTCGTCGACCGTAGCGAATGCTAGTGTTCTGCATCATGTTCTCCCGGCTCAGGGAACCTGGCCCCTCGCGCCTGGCCTCGAAACGAGCGATCAACGCCTATCGCCGCCGCTCCGACGCCGTCTACCTCGTGAGCTTTCCGCGAACCGGTAGTCACTGGCTTCGGATGATGTGCGAACAGTACGCCCAGCGCCCGACTCTCGTTCGCGCCTTCTACCCGCACGACAACACCGACTACTTGTTCATGCACATCCATGACGTGGATCTCGACTTCTCCGCCTCGAACGTCATCTACCTTTACCGGGATCCTGTCGAGACGGTGTACAGCATGCTCAAGTACGCGCAGGCTTCGGGTGACGACCAGGTGCGCCTTTGGTCGGACAGGTACGCGTCACACCTTCGGAAGTGGCTGCTGCAGGAGGACTTCACCCACCGGAAGGCCGTAGTCCGGTACGAGGATCTGCCGGCCGCCCTGCACGTCGTCGTGGAATTCCTGCATGTCGACTGGGACCCTTCCCGTTTCGAGTCCGTGAAGGCAGAGGTCACCCGCGGCCATGTGAGCGAGCGGACGGTGCATGATCCGCAAGTGGTCTCGAGCGACCCGGACTACGAGCTCCAACGGTCTACCTTTCGGCAGGAGTACTCCGATCTGGTCTTAGAGGTCGTCCTGTCCGACGACAGACTTCGCCCCTATTTCGCGTAGAGGGGCATCGGGCGTCCGCTGCCAGCACTCCCACACCATGTCGAAGCACCATGCCTGTTGGTGGGTGGCTGACAGGAGTGCGCGGCATTCCTCCAACGAGGTTGATGTCGAGGTCCCCACGTCATGGAACTGGACATGAAGCCGTTGCACACGGGACAGGATGCCCGCCTCTGCCATGGCGCGCAGCACCTCGTACTCCGCACCCTCGATATTGATCGTCATCACGTCCACGCTGGGGGGCAGCTCGTTGATGACGGTCGCGACCGCGCGCAGTTGCACAGGAACGGTGCGGCCGCCGGAACTGCTCCCGCCCGTGGCGTCAGCGGCCAACTGGAAGGTTGTTGTCGCGTCCACGGCAGCCAGACCGTAGGGATGCAGTCTGATGCGGGGGTCCGTCCCGAACCGTTGGCACAACTGCGCATAGAAGTCGTCCACCGGTTCGAAGACGTGGACGGTGCACCCGTAGCGTTCGATGATGGCGGCGACGTAGGCGCCCTGATACCCCCCAACCTCAATCACGACGGAGTCGGTGGACAGGCCCAGGTTCTCGATCAGCAGGTCATCATGTCCGGCAAGGAGATAGGCCTCCTGGGTGGTGCGCCAGGCCGCGGGCTTGCATCTCGCGTAAGCGCGGCGAACCGAGGATCGCAGCCCTCGCCCGCTGAGCGTGATCATCGCAGCAATTCCATGTCTGCATCCACCATCAACCGCGCCAGCTCCGGCACCATCGTCTGCGCCTTCCACCCGAGCTTCTCCTGCACCTTGCTGGGGTCGCCGACCAACTCATCCACCTCGGTGGGCCGCAGGTAGCGCTCATCGAAACGCACGTACTTCTCCCAATCGAGCCCCACGTGACCGAACGCGAAGCCGAGGAAGTCCCGCACCGAATACGCGGTCCCCGTCGCGACCACGTAGTCGGCAGGTTCGTCGGCCTGCAGCATCAGCCACATCGCCTCCACGTACTCCTTCGCATACCCCCAGTCCCGCCGGGCATCGAGATTGCCCAGGTAGAGGTGTTGCTGCTCCCCGGCGGCGATCCGGGCGGCGGCCATCGAGATCTTCCGGCTCACGAAGGTCTCACCCCGGCGGGGGGATTCGTGGTTGAACAGGATTCCGTTGACCGAGAACATCCCGTAGGCCTCGCGGTAGTTGCGGGCGGTCCAGTACGAGTACACCTTCGCCGCCGCGTAGGGACTGCGCGGTTGCAGCGGGCTGGACTCGGACTGTGGCGGCGGTGTACTCCCGAACATCTCCGAGCTCGAGGCCTGGTAGAACTTGGCGGGCACCTGGGCGGCGCGGATGGCCTCGAGGATGCGCGTGGTGCCCAGACCGGTCACATCCCCTGTGTACTCGGGCTCGTCGAACGAGACCCGAACATGGGATTGCGCTGCCAGGTGGTACACCTCGTCCGGCCCGACCTTCTCCAGCAATGTGGTCAGGCGCGACGAGTCCGTGAGGTCTCCGTAGTGGAGGAACAGGCGGGCGTCGGCGTCGTGCGGATCCTGGTACAGATGATCGATCCGGTGGGTGTTGAAGGTCGAGGCACGACGGATCAGGCCGTGGACGGTGTAGCCCTTGTCCAACAGCAACTCGGCCAGGTAGGACCCGTCCTGCCCGGTGATTCCCGTGATGAAAGCCGTCTTCATTGTGGCCAACGTTATCGTCAGAACGTGCTCAGTGACTCCCTCGTCTATGTGGCGGGCCATCGCGGCCTCGTCGGCTCTGCGGTCTGGCGGGCCCTGCTTGAACGCGAGATCGAGACGGTGGGCTGGTCCTCGGCCGAGGTCGACCTGCGGAACCGTGACGCTGCTTTCGACGTCGTCCTATCAGCCCGCCCACAGGTCATGGTGATGGCGGCTGCCCTGGTCGGCGGGATCATGGCCAACGCCACGCACCCCGTGGACTTCCTCAACGACAACCTGCGCATCCAGACCAACCTCTTCGAAGCCGCGCACGCCGCCGACGTGGAGCGGGTCGTGTTCCTGGGCTCGAGCTGCATCTACCCGAAACTCGCACCGCAGCCGATCCCGGAGTCCGCATTGCTCACCGGACCGCTGGAGCCGACCAATCAGGCCTATGCCATAGCCAAGATCGCGGGGATCGAGGCGGTGAATTCGTACCGGGAGCAGTACAACAGGCGCTGGATCTCGGTAATGCCCACGAATCTCTACGGACCCGGGGACAACTTCGACCTCAACTCCAGCCACGTCCTGCCTGCCATGATCCGCAAGTTCCACGACGCCGACGACGTCGTGACTCTTTGGGGCACCGGCACTCCCCGCCGGGAGTTCCTGCACAGCGACGATGCCGCCTCGGCGATCCTGCATCTCATCGAGAACTACGACGGCGACGAGCATGTCAACGTTGGTACTGGCGAGGACATCAGCATCCGGGATCTTGCGGCCCTGGTGGCCGACGTCGTCGGATTCGAGGGCAGTGTCGAGTGGGACACCAGCAAGCCCGACGGCACGCCCCGCAAACTCTTGGACGTCTCGCGGCTCAGGAGCCTCGGGTGGGTCCCGTCGATCAACCTGCGGGAAGGGATCGCCGCAACCTACGATTGGTACACAGCCTCCGGAGAGCTCAACTCCTGACCCCACTCGCTGCGGCATGGTTACGGTTAAGCGTGCGATGGCAGGAAAAGACGTGAGGACCTTCGGGATCGGTGCTATCCCGTTCGCAGCGCTGCCTTTTGACGAGGCCGTAGATGAGGTCGTACGCCGCGCCGTTGTACGAGAAAGGACCGCGGTGCACTTTGCGAATGCCTACACGATCGCCCTGGCTGACACCGATCCCGCGTACGCGGCGCTGTTCGTCGAATCGAACGCGCTGAACCTCACCGACGGCGTTCCCGTGGCGTGGGTGGGCCGGCGGGCATACGGCCGCTCCAGCAGCCAGTGGCCCCGGGTCTACGGTCCCGATGTGATGGAGTCTGTCCTCGCGCGGGACACCGGTCTGCGGCATTACCTGCTGGGTGGGGATGAGCAGACACTGCGGACTCTGCAGGAGACGATCGCCCGGCGCTTCCCGAGCGCACAGATCGTAGGCGCTGAGTCACCGCCGTTCCGTGAGTTGGGCGTCGACGAGCTCCATGAGCAGGATAGACGGATCCGGGAGTCTGGTGCCCAGATCGTGTGGGTCGGTCTCGGGACGCCGAAGCAGGACTGGGAGGTCGCGCGATTGGCCGGCGAGCTGCCCGTTGTGGCGATGGCGGTGGGTGCGGCTTTCGACTTCCTGGCGGGCTCAAAGCCGCAGGCTCCAGTGTGGATGCAACGCACGGGCACCGAGTGGTTCTACCGCCTGGCCAGCGAACCCCGCCGACTCGCGCAGCGCTACTTCTGGGGCAACCCGAGATTCCTCCGGGCCGTGGCCCGCAACCCGGGGTTACGCAGAGGTGTCTCATGAAGGTGGCGGATCGATGGCTCGAATGGGTCGGTGTGGCCTACATAGTCCTCGTACTGACGCTCAGTCTGAACGTCGTTCGGAGTGGATGGTCCGGGTGGGCCCCAGGCATTGAGGCACTCTCCGAAGACCGGGGTGCGACGGGGCTTGCCATTGCCGGATGGGCGGGAGCCGCCGTGCTCCTTACTGCGGCATGGAGGGGAGGCCTTAGTGCACTTCAGTGGTGGATTGTCGCATCAGTGGCAGCCTGGACCGTGACTCCCGCAATCTCGATGGTCATGCATGGGTCTCTCCAGGATGCACGCCTCTGGTCGGTAGCGTTCGCCAGCGTCGGGGTAGCGGCGGCGGGGGCTCTGGTGACGGCGGACGCTTTGAGGCTGATGATGTACGGTCTCGGCTGGTTCTTCGGCTGGGGCAGTGTGCTCGCTGGGGTGAGTTGCCTCGCGACCGGCTGGCCCAACGTCCTCGGTGAGGGAACGGATCGTTACGGAGGCTGGCTGTCGGTGTTCGGTCTCGAGCTAGGGGACGTTCGGTATCTGAATGGACTCACGGCGGGACGAATCTTCGTCGGCATGACGTGCGCCGTGTTGCTTGTGTACAGCGTTCGAACGATGCTGGCTCGCTCGACACCGAGATGGATGTGGGTGATGCCGATTGGACTGGTCTTGGCAGCGGTTTGGAGTTTCGCCAGGGTTGGATGGTACTCCGTAACTGCCGGATTGATCGCCGCCTTGCTGCCCTGGGAACGCATCAAGTCCTGGTTCCTATCGTCCGCGTTGCTGGCAGCGACCCTGGTTCCCCTAGCCTTGCTGCTGGCTCTGGGTTCGGAGTGGATGCCTGATAGCACCACCAGATGGCGATTCGACCTTTGGGACGAGTACCTCGCCGACTCCGCGATGCTTGGCCCGTTCGGGATCGGACCTCAGAACCCGCCGGACTGGGTCCGCGGCCATGCCCACCAGCAATTCCTTGAGTCGCAGGCGACGGGGGGTTGGCTGGCAATTGCGGGGCTGGTGGCGTTCTTGGTTCTGGGGGCGATCGCGGTGCGGGCTGCGGCTCATACGGACAACCGCGCGGGGATCGCGGTGCTGTTCGCAGCTGTCGCGATCTTTCAGATCGATGTGATCACCTTTGCTCCGACTTTCGCGAACCTCAACAATGCCTTCGTGCTGGTCGTAGTCGTCGTGGTTTCAACAGCCGGGCTCCCATCCCTTCTCGGGAGCCAGTGCCCCGAGCGGGTGATCGTCTCACCATGACCTTCGCCACCCGTAACGAGGCCGGCGAACAGCTCGCCGCCCGGCTCGCCGCACTCCGGCCCGCCGACCCGGTGGTGCTGGCCCTGCCGCGTGGTGGGGTGCCGGTGGCGGTGCCCATTTGCGTGGCGCTGCACGCTCCCTTGGACCTTGTCATGGCCCGCAAGATCGGGGTGCCCGGCCACGAGGAGGTGGCGGCGGGGGCGGTGGTGAACGGCGACGACCCACATATCGTCGTGAATCCATCGGTGCTTGCGGCTGCCGGGATGAGCGAGGAACAGGTGCGTGACCTTGCCGAACAGGAACTGCTGACGATCCGGCAGCGCCGCGAACAGTACCTCGCCGGTCGGGCGCCGGTCGACCTGCAGGCCCGCACCGCCATCGTCGTCGATGACGGCATCGCGACCGGTGCCACGATGCGCGTGGCCCTCCAAGCCGTGAGGCGGCGTGGTCCGGGGCGAGTGGTCCTGGCTGTTCCGGTGGCGCCGCCGGAGACCCTCGCCTCGTTGCGGCCGGAGGTCGATGACGTCGTCTGCCTGCTCAGCCCGCAGCATTTCTACGCGGTCGGGGAGTTCTACCGCGACTTCCACCAGGTGTCGGACGCCGAAGTCATGGCCGAGGTGGACAGGCTGCATCGTCCCCGGACCATCGGATAGTCCCGCGTCCATCGGTTAGTCAAATACGGCCGCAAACCTCTAACCGGAGTGCAGAACCTCTAACCGGAACCGCAGAACCCCCTCGCCGGAAGGCGGATCACCAGCGCATCTGCGCCTGTTCGGCGAAGCCCCGGATCCCGT
>WBZP01002696.1_pt1 | contig 20086 bp, 22 predicted proteins | sample 5204301 | NCBI WGS metagenome assembly WBZP01 (sample SAMN12412401, study PRJNA552823) | activated sludge metagenome | isolation source: activated sludge from nitrification reactor of wastewater treatment plant... | place: USA: Pennsylvania | collected 2017
CACCTGGACCGACACCCCGTCGGACTGCGCCATCAGCTCCGACAGGCTCACCGGTTTGACCTGGAGCCGCTGCCAGATCGGCGCCGTGTGGTGGACCGCCGGGTCGTAGCCAATCAGCTTGGCGCCCAGTGCGTGCAGCATCATGGCCAGCGCATGGGCCGTGGGCGCAAGGCCAAAGATGCCCACCACGCTGCCGTTGAGTTCGCGCCCCATGCGGACGTCGGCATGGCGGTCGCCGATCAGGGCCGAGCCAATGCTGCGCCGGTAGAGCAGCAACAGGCTGGCCAGCAGGTATTCGGCGTTGGAGCGCACATTGGCGGTGGTGGCCTGGATAACCCGGGGGCGCCCGCCGGGGAACGAGTTGCGCCTGCGGGTGAAAAGTTGGTGGCTGATCCTCGGTCTTTTCGCGCTGGCGATCCTCCTGGGGGCCAAGGGGGCGGTGTGGCTGTTCGGCCTGGTGAGTTTTCTCGCCCTCAAGGAGTATTTCTCCCTCATCCCCACCCGGCGCTCGGATCGGCGGGTGCTGTTCTGGGCCTATCTCTCCATCCCTTTGCAGTATTACTGGGTCGCCATCGGCTGGTACGGGATGTTCATCATCTTTATCCCGGTCTATCTCTTTCTACTGGTGCCGCTACGCAAGGTGCTGATCGGCGAGACCGAGGGCTTTCTGCATTCGGTGGGGACCATCCACTGGGGGCTCATGACCACGGTCTTCAGCCTGAGCCATGCCGCTTTTCTGTTGGCCTTGCCGGAACAGATCAGCCCGGCGGGCGGGGCGGGGTTGTTGCTCTATCTGGTGGTGCTCACCGAATTGAACGACGTGGCCCAGTATCTCTGGGGCAAGAGCCTGGGTAAGCGCAAGGTGGCGCCCAACGTCAGCCCGGGGAAGACTTACGGCGGTCTGCTCGGCGGGGTATTCACCACGGTCCTGCTGGCCTGGTTCGCCGGTCCCTGGCTAACGCCCCTGAGCGGTTATCAGGCCCTCGCCGCCGGCCTCATCATCGGCGTCTTCGGCTTTGTCGGCGACATCAGTATCTCCGCCGTGAAGCGCGACATCGGCATCAAGGATAGCGGTACCCTCATCCCGGGACACGGCGGCATCCTCGACCGGGTGGACAGCCTGACCTACACCGCGCCGCTGTTCTTCCATTATCTCTATTACCTGCATTATTGATGGCCTGAAATCGGATGACTGCCGGAGCGAGATCCATGGACCGCTGGCTCAAGATCGTCTTCTTTACCCTCATCGTCCGTCCCTTGGTGTTTCTGATCCTGGGGCTGAATGTCCGCCATCGGGAGCGGCTGCCGCGACAGGGCCCGGCGGTGCTGGTAGCGAACCACAACAGCCATCTCGACACCCTGGTGCTCATGAGCCTTTATCCCTGGCGGCAATTGCCGAGTCTGCGTCCGGTTGCCGCCGGAGACTATTTCCTGCGCAATCCTTTCATGGCCTGGTTCGCCACCCGGGTCATCGGCATCATTCCCTTGCAACGGCAGGTTCAGGGGCATGAGCAGAATCCGCTGGAACCCATCCGGCAGGCCCTGGACGCCGGGGAGATCGTCATCCTCTATCCCGAGGGCAGCCGCGGCGAGCCGGAGCACATCGCCGAGTTCAAGAACGGCGTCGCCCATCTGGCCAGGGCGCGTCCCCAGGTGCCCGTCTATCCGATCTTCCTGCACGGGCTCGGCAAGGCGCTGCCCAAGGGCGAGGCGCTGCTGGTGCCTTTCTTCTGCGATGTCTTCATCGGCGAGGCGATCTATTGGAACCAGGATCGTCGGCTCTACATGGAAAGCCTGCGCCAGAGCCTGGAATCACTGGCGGGAGAGGGACAGTTCAGCGTCTGGAAGTGAGCGGGTAGCGGCTTCTCAGCGACGTCCGAGGGAGCGGGGTCGGCGCCCGCGATAGGCGGCGATCTCCTTGATGATCTCCTGAAAAGGCATCTCCTCCAGGGTGCCAAATTTCAACCGGGCGGCCTCGACGGTGGCATAAATGTCCGGGATGGGCTGGGGTGGTGGCCGCTCTGGGTCGAGCAGGCGGTGGATGCCGCGGAGGCCGCCCACCTGGATGCCCATGGCCTGGGCATGGGGGAGGGCACTGGCTTGGCCACGGAGTTTGAGGGTGAAGCGTGCCTGGCGTCGCATCAGTTCGAGCAGATCCAGGCATTGTTGCTGGGCGGTGTCCGAACGGCAGAGCACCCCTTCGCGTTCGGCGATACAGAAGCGTTCGGACAGGGAACAGCGGCATTGATTGGTGAGGAGGCTCTTTTCGTAGGGACAGTAACGCTCGTTGATGTCCCGATAGGTTTGGCGGAAGACCTCGTTATCCATTCCGGCTACCCGGTGGTCAGTCGGTCTTGGTAAAACGGGTAATGAGGCGCCGATCCCGCTTGGTCGGGCGGATCGGTGGCGGGGCGCCCAGGGCCTGGCGTTCCAGTCTGAGTTGCTCCAGCTTCAGGCGGCGGGCTTCGATATTCTCCTCGCTCTCGCTGTAGAGCCTGGCGGCTTCAGAGGCCGGACGCCGTTGCAGGTTGAGCCCTTCCACCCGGATGTCCCAGATCAGGGAGTCTTTGTGAATCCGCACGCTGGTGCCGACATGGATCTCCCGACCGGGCTTGGCGCGCTGGCCGTTGACCTCGACCTTGCCGCCCGCCACCGCCTCGATGGCGAGCTGACGGGTCTTGTAGAAGCGCGCCGCCCACAGCCATTTGTCCAGGCGCATCCCTTCCCCCATCGCAGTGGTGCCGATCGTCATGTGGGCGAGTCGTCGGAGTGGTCGGCGGCATCGACGAATACCCCGTCCCGGGGGCGCAGACCGAGCAGGGGATCCAGTTCGCCCTGGGCGTCCAGGGCCGCCATGTCGTCATAGCCGCCGACGTGGAAGTCGCCGATGAAGATCTGGGGGACGGTGCGACGACCGCTCCGGCTGATCATCTCGCGCATGAGTTCACGATCGCCCTCGATCCTGAACTCTTGATAGCCGATGCCCTTGCGTTGCAGCAACGACTTGGCCCGAACGCAATAAGGACAAACCTGGGTGGTATAGAGAACGACCTTCGACATTGTTTGACCCCTTCCGCTATGAGTTAGGGTTCATCCTACTCAAAGCCGAACCCCTTGGTCCAGCCGTGGAATCCCTTGGTATTTCCCGATCTTGCCAGTGCCTTACTGTTTATGTTCCCTTATTCGCTATAAGCTTTTACCCCTGTCGTGCCTGAAGTGGGAGAACCTGAAGATGTCAAAATGCCTGATCTCCTGGCGTTTCCTTGCACTGGGCCTTGCCGTGGCTCTGGGAGGGGCCTCGTCCAGGGCCTGGTCCGAGGATTGGATCTATACCGTCCGGCCGGGGGATAACCTCTGGGACCTGAGCCAGAGGTATCTCAAGGATGTGAATTTATGGAAGCCGCTGCAGGATTTGAACGCCGTCGCGGACCCCGAACACCTGCCGCCTGGGCAACGGTTGCGCATTCCCATGGACTGGCTGGTGCTCCAACCCTCCCAAGCCAGGCTGATCGCTGTCTCGGGGCCGGTCGAAGTGCTCTCCAAAGGCGCGACGGCAGCGCTGGCCCCCACCCCGGGGCAGAAGCTGTTCAGCGGCGACAAAGTCACCACCGGGGTCGGCGGCAGCGCCACCCTGGAGTTGCTGGACGGGAGTCGGCTGCTGGTCGAGCCGAATTCCCAGCTCAGGATGGACAACTTAAAGGAATACCGGGGCACCGGCATCACGGCCACCCAGGTCCGGCTCGATGAGGGAAGGATGGATACCCAGGTGAAGAGGCTCCCCGGGACGGCGCCCAGATTCCAGATCGCCACCCCGGCGGCCACGACCACGGTACGCGGCACCCAGTATCGCGTCGCCATGGACCCCGAGCGGGATCAAGCCTCCACCGAGGTGCTCAAAGGCCAGGTGGGGGTAAGCAACCGGCAGCGCAGCCGTCTGCTGCGGGCCGGTTACGGGGCGGTGACCGAGGTCGGCAAGCCACCGTCCGCCCCCGAGCCATTGTTGCCGCCGCCGGGTCTCGGCTCTTTACCCCCGGCCTTCCATCTCTTGCCTATCCGTCTGAATTTCCCCGCCTTGCCGGGAGCGAGCGGGTATCGCTTGCAGATCGCCGCGGATAAGGACTTCAGCGCCCTGGTGTTCGATGCCCTGGCCGACAAGCCGTCCTTCCAGGTGCCGGATCTGCCGGATGGGGATCTGGTCCTGCGCCTGCGGGCCGTGGCCGCCTCCGGACTCGAAGGCCGGGAGGCCTCCCAGGGGTTCCGGGTCGAGGCCCATCCCCAACCTCCGTTCATTCTGGAGCCGCTATCCGGGGCCAAGGTCCGTGACCCCCAGCTCCAGTTCCGTTGGGCGCAGCCCGAGGAGGCCCGGGACTATCATCTCCAGTTGGCCAGGGACGCCAACTTTGCCGATCTGGTCTTTGACAAGCCCGGCATCGAGGCCACCGCGGTCAAGACCGACAACCAACTGGAGCCCGGTCAGTATTACTGGCGGGTGGCCACCCGGGACCGGAGCGGCAAAAAAGGTCCCTTCAGCGATGCCCAGGGAATTGAACTGCGTCCCCTGGGCGATCCGGGCGCGGCCAGCAGCGATGCCTCGGCGGATACCCTGACGCTACGCTGGAGCCGGGGTCAACCCGGTCAGCGCTATCAGATCCAGTTCGCCCGGGAGCGGGAGTTTCAGGATCTCGTCACCGACCAGGTGCTCGACGAGCCGGAACTGAGCCTGCCCAGGCCCTGGCCCGGTAAGTATTATCTGCGCCTGCGTCTGATCGACACCGACGGCTATCTCGGTACCTACGGCAAGCCCCAGACGATCGAGGTGTCCTCCGCCATGGTGTGGCAGGTGATCATCGTCGTTTTGACCCTGGTGGGGATCGTGGCCCTCTGAGGCGCTGGGCCGAATTGGCCGGTTCGGACTCTTTACCGAGGCTGTGATAGCCTCGGGCCAGGGCGCTTGAGATCGGTTTTTGTTCTGAAATGGAGAACAATATCTCTGAATATTGATGTATTGTTCTCTTAAAAAGAAGGAAAACCGGCCATTTTCAGCCAATGCCCGGAGCCGCCGGGTGTTTCCCGGCGCCGGGTCGGACCACTCGGAAGCCCGGAAGCCTTGGGATCAGGCCGCGGTCAACTGGCCCCTCGCCAACAGGGCATAGAGATGGCGTTCGGCATCCACCAGGTGTTGTCCCCAATGGGCACGAAAGCCGCGAATCCATCCCTGCCGGGCCTGCTCCTCTCCATCGCCATCGAGGGTGGCGTCCAGCAGGCGCAGCCCGTATTTGAGTTCGCAATAGATATCGGTGAGATCGTCGGCGAGACTGCCGGTCGGGCCGTGGCCGTCTTCGCCGCAACTGTCGTACTCCAACCAGTAAGAGTCCCGTTCTCCCAGCAAGATGCGCAGGTGGGAGAAGAGCTCGAAGCGGGCGTCCAGATCCGCCACCAGGGTGTGCTCGGTGTCGTCGGCGGCTTCGCCCAGGGCGGCCACCGTGGCATGCAGCCGGGGTAACAGCCGGGCAATCTGTTGAAGCCACCCCGCATCCGCGTCGAACACGCTATCGATCAGCCCGCAATAGCGTCTCGCTACCTCGGCCATATCTTGTAATTGCGGCATCATGCCTTACCCCCCACAGCACTGGACCAGCCTAAGACCAGAGTGTAGACGAGATTTCGCCGGGGATGGCGGCCAGTGGAGAGCCTTAGATTTCGATCATCTCGAAGTCCTCCTTGCCCGCCCCGCAATCCGGGCATCTCCAGTTGAAGGGCACATCTTCCCAAAGGGTCCCGGGGAGAATCCCGTCGTCCGGCCAGCCCTTGGCCTCGTCGTAAATCAAGCCGCAGATCACGCACATATACCTTTTCATCTTCGCCTCTCCAGCCGCGACCAGGAATCGTCAGGGCGCGGATTCTGCCACGTCGGGGCTGGGCTGGCGAGCGGCGCCGGGAAGCGCGAAACCCTTACCCCCAGCCATCGGCCATCACATTGGATACAATGCGCCCATGTCCCACGGCGGCTCCATTCCCCTCGTCCTTTGCCTCTCCGGCCATGATCCCAGCGGCGGCGCCGGCCTCCAGGCGGATATCGAGGCCATCGCCGCCAACGGCGCCCAGGCTTGTACCCTGGTGACCTGTCTCACCCTCCAGGACAGTTGCGGCGTGCTCGAGGTCAGGCCGGTTGACGGCGACTGGCTCGTCCGCCAAGCGGAGCTGTTGTTCGCCGATAGTCGCTTCCAGGCGATCAAGATCGGCATCATCCCGGATCTCGAAACGCTGAAGGCCATCCTCGCCATACTCAAGCGCCATCCCGGGATCCCGGTGGTCCTCGATCCCGTGCTCGCCGCCGGTGGCAACGGCACCTCCCTGACCAGCGTCTCTACCCTGGACAAGGTACGCGACCGACTGCTGCCCCGGGTGACCCTGATCACCCCCAACGGCGTCGAGGCCAGGGCACTGGTCCCAGGGGAAGCGGACCTTCCCGGCTGTGCCGGACGCCTGCTGGCTTGGGGTTGTCGCTGGGTGCTCATCACCGGCGGCCATGAACCCCAAGCCGAGGTGGTGAATCGGCTCTACAACCAAGATGGCCTGGTGGACGAGATGAGCTGGCCGCGTCTCCCGGGCGGTTTTCATGGCTCGGGCTGTACCCTGGCGAGCGCCATCGCCGCCCATCTGGGTCGTGGCGCGACGCTGCCGACGGCGGTGCGTCTAGCCCAGGGCTATACCTGGGAGAGTCTCGCCCGGGCCTTCCGCAGCGGTCGCGGCCAACTGGTCCCGGATCGCTTTCCCAGTCTGCGACGGGAGATCGAACATGACTGAGCGCTGGAGCCGACAGGGTCTCTATGCCATCACCCCCGACAGTTACTTGAGTCCCTCGACCCTGGCCGATCAGGTGGCCCAATGCCTGCAAGGCGGTGCCCGGGTCGTGCAGTATCGGGATAAGACCGGCACCGCCGGGCATCGTCTCGAAGTCGCCCGGCGCCTGCTCCGGCTTTGCCGTGAGTTCCGGGTGCCCCTGCTGATCAATGACGATCCCGCCCTTGCCCTGGCCGTCGGCGCCGATGGGGTGCACCTGGGCCGGGAGGACCCGGATCTCGCCCAGGCCCGCCAGCGGCTCGGCCCAGGCGCGATCATCGGTATCTCCTGCTACAACCGGCTGGATCTGGCCCTGGCCGCCGAAGCGGGTGGCGCCGATTATCTGGCCTTTGGCCGCTTCTTTGCGTCCGCGACCAAGCCCCAGGCGGTAGCGGCTGGGCTGGAGCTGTTGCGAGAGGCCCGCGCCCGCTTGCGGCGGCCCATTGTTGCGATCGGTGGGATAACGCCCGAGAATGGCGGCGCGCTGGTCCAAGCCGGAGCCGACCTGCTGGCCGTGATCCAGGGGGTCTTCGGCCAGCCCGACATCCAGTCCGCCGCCCGTGCCTACAGCCGGCTCTTTCCCCTCGGAGATACCCGTCATGAGTCTGTCCCATGAACTCTTCCAGCAAGCCCAGCACAGCATCCCGGGAGGGGTGAACTCGCCGGTTCGCGCCTTCCGCGGCGTCGGTGGCGATCCCCTGTTCATCGAACGGGCCTCCGGCCCCTATCTGTTCGATGTCGAGGGGCGGCGCTACATCGATTACGTGGGTTCCTGGGGGCCGATGGTGCTTGGTCATGCCCACCCGGAGGTGGTGCAAGCGGTGCGGGAGGCGGCGCTCAAGGGTCTGAGCTATGGGGCGCCGACCGAGATCGAGATCCGCATGGCGGAGCGCCTGCGGGTCTTGGTGCCGTCCATGGAGTTGGTGCGCATGGTCAGTTCCGGCACCGAGGCGACCATGAGCGCCATCCGCCTGGCGCGGGGCTTCACGGGGCGGGAGCGGCTGGTCAAATTCGAGGGCTGTTACCACGGCCACGGGGATTCCCTACTGGTCAAGGCCGGTTCGGGCGCCCTGACCCTGGGTGAACCCAGCTCCGCGGGCGTGCCCCGGGCCCTGGCGGATCTCACCATCACCCTGGCGTACAACGATCTCGCCCAGGTCGAGGCCGCCTTCGCCGAGCTGGGGGAACAGATCGCCGCGATCATTGTCGAGCCGGTGGCGGGCAACATGAACTGCATCCCGCCCCAACCGGGCTTTCTCGAAGGTCTGCGCCGCCTCTGCGATGAGTACGGTAGCCTGCTGATCTTCGACGAGGTGATGACCGGCTTCCGGGTCGCCCTCGGCGGCGCCCAGGCCAGATATGGGATTACCCCCGACCTCACCACCCTGGGCAAGGTCATCGGTGGCGGCATGCCGGTCGGCGCCTTCGGCGGACGGCGGGAGGTCATGGAACGCATCGCCCCCCTGGGACCGGTGTACCAGGCCGGCACCCTGTCCGGCAACCCGATCGCCATGACCGCTGGGCTCAAGACCCTGGAACTGATCAGCGAACCAGGGTTCTTCGCGGATCTGGAACGCAAAACCCGCCTAGTTGCCGAGGGGCTGGTGGAGCGGGCCCGACGCCGGGGCGTGCCCTTGACGACCAATGCCGTGGGGGGCATGTTCGGCTTCTTCTTCACCCCGGAACCCAGGGTGTGGAACTATGCCCAGGCCACCGCCTGCGATCTGGCGGCCTTCCGTCGCTTCTTTCACGCCATGCTGGAGCTGGGTGTCTATCTCGCCCCCTCCGCCTTCGAGGCCGGATTCCTCTCCGCCAGTCACAGCGAAGCGGACATCGAGGCCACCCTGGACGCGGCCGAGCGGGCCTTCGCCCGGCTGATCTGAAACCCTAACCGAGATCGAGACAGCGCCCATGGACAATTTCGTCCCGCAACTGCTGGCCTGGGTGGCCGCCAATGAAGTCTGGGCCGGTGTGGTCGTCTTCCTGGTCTCCGCGGCCGAATCCATGGCCGTGGTCGGGGTATTGATCCCCGGGGTCGCCATGATGTTTGGCGCCGGCGCCCTGATCGCCGCCGGCGCCCTGGAGTTCTGGCCCACCGTCGCCTGGGCGGTGGGCGGGGCCGTGGTCGGCGACGGCCTGAGTTTCTGGCTCGGCTATCACTTCCGCGATCGTCTCACCGGCGTCTGGCCCTTCTCTAAACATCCGGACATGCTGCGCCAGGGCATCGACTTTTTCCGCCGCTATGGCGGCAAGAGCGTGGCCATCGGGCGTTTCTTCGGCCCGGTGCGCGCCGTCATCCCCCTCATCGCCGGCATGATGAACATGCCGCCGCTGCGCTTCTATTTCGCCAATTTCATCTCGGCCCTGGCCTGGGCCCCGGCCTATCTGCTCCCGGGGATCGTTTTCGGCGCCTCGCTGCAACTCGCCTCCGAGGTCGCCTTCCGCCTGGTGATCCTGTTACTCGGCTTGGGCTTCCTGGGCTGGCTGGCGATCTGGCTGGTGCGGCAGAGCTTCCGTCTGCTGCAACCCCGGGCCTCCAACCTCCTCAGCCGGATGCTGATCTGGAGCCGTCTGCATCCCAAACTGGGGGAGATCGGCGTCGCCCTCGGCGATCCCGGGCATCCAGAGGCCAAGGGTCTGGCGCTCTTCGCCAGCCTCTTGTTCCTCAGCGCCCTGGTATTCGCCTTCGTTCTCACCAAGGTATTGGATCATACGGGTCTCGGCGGGCTGGATCTGGCGGTGTTCCACGGCCTGCAAAGCCTGCATACCCCCTGGGCCGACAGCCTGATGCTGGGTTTCAGCCGTCTGGGCGATGGCGCGGTGATTCTGCCCTTCCTCCTGATCGCCATGGTGTTTTGCGCCGTCCAGCGGCATTGGCGCAGTCTCTGGTACTGGATCGCCGCCGCCGGTTTCGCCCTGGTCGTGCCGATAATGTTGAAATACGGTCTGAGAATCCCTCGGCCCCCGGGCCCCATCACCCAGTTCGAGCCCTATTCCTTTCCCAGCGGCCATACCATGCGAGCCACCGTATTCTTCGGTTTTCTCGCCGTGGTGGTGGCCCGCGCCATCAGCCCGATGCGGCGTTGGCTACCCTATAGTCTGACCGCCCTGGCGGTGCTCGGCGTGGGGCTGGCGCGGCTCTATATCGGTGCCCACTGGTTGTCCGATGTCCTCGCCAGTCTCACCCTCGGACTGGTCTGGGTAGCCGCCCTGGGGATCGCCTATCACCGGCATACGGATCGGGAATCCCATTGGTTCGGTCTCGCCGCCACCCTCAGCCTGACGCTCGCCCTGGCCTTCGGGGTCTCCACCTGGCGTCACCATCAACAGGAGATGAGCGTTCTAGCGCCGCAGAAAGCTGTCGTGGAAATGACGGAGGCGGACTGGTGGGAGCAGGCCTGGCGGCAACTCCCGGAGACACGCTTGGATACCCGGCATCGGCTGAATCACCCTCTGAATCTGCAATACCTGGGTACCCCGGAGGAGCTCACGACGGCCTTGTCCGGCCAGGGTTGGCGTCCAGCCGAGCGACTGGCTTGGGGCAATCTGTTGAAACTGCTCTCGCCCTCGCTTCCCCTCGACCAACTCCCGGTGCTGCCTCAGGTCCACGATGGCCGCCACGAGGTGCTGTCGCTGGACAAGGCTCTGGGAGATGGGCCGCGCCTGGTACTCAGATTGTGGCCGGCCGATGTCCGCCTCCAGCCGGGAAATCATCCCCTCTGGTTGGGGAACGTCTCCATCCAGCGGCAGGAACGGGTGTTGGAACTGCTCAACTTTCCGCGCACGGATGAGACCGCCTATGACCGGGCCTGGCAGACCCTGCTCGGCGATCTCGGCGCGGTGACCTACAAACAACCCGCCGGGGAGCGGAATCTGCTGTTGCTGCGTCTGCCCCTGGTCGTCCCGGCGGCGTCCATTACACCTCCGGCTCCGCCCCCCAGCGCGGCAACAACCCATGGGGCACCCCGAGATGGTCGAGCACACGCGCCACGACGAAATCCACCAGCTCCTCCACCCGCTCAGGGCGGTAATAAAAACCGGGATTCGCGGGCAGAATGAGGGCGCCCAGGCGGGCCAGCTTGAGCATGTTTTCGAGATGGATGACCGAGAAGGGGGTCTCCCGTACCACCAGGATGAGTCGGCGTTGCTCTTTGAGCATCACATCGGCGGCGCGCTCGATCAGATCCCCGCTCAGGCCGGCGGCCACTGAAGCCAAGGTCCCGGTAGTGCAGGGACAGATCACCATGGCGGCGGGGGGATTGGAGCCGCTGGCTACCGGGGCGGTCCATTGCTGTCGCCCGAACACCCGCAACTGACCTGGCGTCGCCCGGTACTCCCGGGAGAGAAAGGCCTCGGCCTCCTCGCTTCTGGCGGGAAGCTCCAGAGTGGTTTCCATGCGCAGCACGATCTGCCCAGCCTGGGAGATCATGAGATAGACCCGGCGCCCAGCGGCCAGCAGAAGCTCCAGCAATCTCAGCCCATAGGCGCTGCCGGAGGCGCCGGTGATGGCGAGGGCGATGGGGCCGGAGGGGTCGAGTCCCCCAGGGTGCGCCATGTGTCTACGCCTGCATCAAGGCATCCAGCAGGCGCTGATGGAGGCCCTCGAAGCCGCCGTTGCTCATCACCAGGATGTGATCGCCGGACTGGGCCAGGCTCGTCAGACGTCTGATGATCTTCTCCACCGAGTCCAAGGCGAGGGCGCGCCCGTCCAGCTCCCGGATCATGGGCTTGGGGTCCCATTGCAGGTTTTCGGGGGCATAGAAGAAGATCTGATCCGCTCCGTCCAGGGAGGCGGCCAGTTGATCCGCGTGCACTCCCAGCCGCATGGTGTTGGAGCGTGGCTCAAGCACCGCCAGGATGCGTGCCGTTCCCACCCGTTGACGCAGACCATCCAGGGTGGTGCGGATGGCGGTGGGATGATGGGCGAAGTCGTCGTAAACCCGGATGCCCTTAACCTCGCCACGCAGTTCCAGCCGCCGTTTGACATTGCGAAAGCCGGCCAGGGCTTCGAGGCCCTGTTCCGGGGCGATGCCGACATGATGGGCGGCGGCCAGGGCCGCCAGGGCGTTGGCCATGTTGTGCCGTCCCAGGAGGTCCCAGACCACCTCGCCGACCTCACGTCCCTCATGCCAGACCCGAAACCGGCTACCGTCGCTCCTCACCGCCTCGCCGCGCCAATCGGCGGGACCATGGAGGGAGAAGGTCTCCAGCGGGGTCCACAAACCCTGTTGCAACACCTGCTCCACCGCCGTCTCGCCGGACGGCGCCACCAAGCGGCCGGAAGCCGGGAGAATGCGCAGAAGATGATGGAATTGCCGCTGGATCATCGCCAGATCAGCGAAGATATCCGCATGATCGAACTCGATATTGTTGATGATCAGGGTCCGCGGGCGGTAATGCACGAACTTGGAGCGCTTGTCGAAGAAGGCGGTATCGTATTCGTCCGCTTCCACCACGAAGAAGTTGGAGTCTCCCAATCGCGCCGAGACGCCGAAATTCTCCGGCACTCCGCCGATGAGAAAACCCGGTGACAGCCCGGCCTGATCGAGGATCCAGGCCAGCAGGCTGGAGGTCGTGGTCTTGCCGTGGGTTCCGGCCACCGCCAGCACCCAACGCCCACGCAGCACATGCTCGGCCAGCCACTGGGGGCCGGAGATATAGGGCAGGTCCGCATCCAGCATATATTCCACCGCCGGATTACCGCGGGTCATGGCGTTGCCCACCACCACCCAATCCGGCGCCGGTTGCAGATGTTCTGGGGCATAGCCCTGACGGATCTCGATGCCCGCCGCGGCGAGCTGGGTGCTCATGGGGGGATAGACATTGGCGTCGGAGCCGCTGACCTCATGACCGAGGGCGCGGGCCAGCAAGGCGATACCGCCCATGAAGGTACCGCAGATACCGAGGATATGGATGCGCATGTCAGTTGAGGGGAAACAGCAGACCGTTTATGAGGACGGACAAGAGGGTGTAGAGCACCGCGAGCCCGAGACCCGACCCGAACTTCAGGTCGAAGGTATGGCGTAGGATGTGGGCGAGCACCAGGATGTTCCAGGCCAGGAGTACCAGCCAGAGCACACTCAGAAAATCGGCGAGATCGCTGGATTCATTGCTGGGGATATGGATGGAGAGCAACAAGAGCCCGACCACACCCAGCAGGGCGCCCGCCCCCAGGATGGCCGTGCCCGCCTGCAGAAAGCGTTCCCGGCGCTTGACCGCCACCAATCCCAGTTGCAGGACGCCCAGGGCGAGCCCGGTATCCGCCAGGCTCTCGATCAAGGCGGCGAGGAAACTACCCCGCGTGATCTGGATCATCAGGGCGCCGACCAGCAGATTCGCCGCCAGAGTCAGCCCCAGCAGGACGGGTGCGGCCGGTAGGCGCTGCGGCGTGGTCCGCAACAGACAAAGTTCGATGAAGAAAGAGATAACAGCCTGCAATTCGAAATCCCGTCACCTGGGGGCCGGCCAGTTCAGCGCCGCGGCCACGCTTGATGTGGAAGCTTCAGTCATCCAGGGTATCACGCCGAGACAGGGCGCCGGTAGCCGCTGTTCCAGGGTGGCCAGATTGAGTTCGGCTTCCGCCATCTCCGGGTCGATCCGATTGCCCACCCAGCCGGCCAGCCAGGCCCCCGAGGCCAGGATGCTTTCCGCGCTGAGGATGGCATGATTGAGACAGCCGAGCCGCAGGCCGACCACCAGGATGACGGGGAGACCCAGTTGCCGGGCCAGGTCGGCCACGTCCCAGTCTTCGCCGAGGGGTACCCGCCAGCCGCCCACCCCTTCCACCAGGACAAAATCCACCGCGGACGAGAGACGATCGAAGGCCCCGAGGATCCTTTCCGCCTGGATTTCCTCGCCCGCCCGCCGGGCCGCCAGATGGGGGGCGATAGGCGGGGCGAAGGCATAAGGATTGATCAGAGAATAGGCCAGGGGAAGGCTCGAGGCCTGTTGCAGCCGTAGGGCGTCCGCATTGTGTAACCCGGCAGGGGTAGGTGCCGACCCCGAGGCTACCGGCTTCATACCGGCCACCCGCCGCCCAAACCCGCGCAGCCGGGCGATCAGACCGAGACTCACCTCGGTCTTGCCGCAACCTGTATCCGTGCCGGTGATGAATACCCCTTTGGCTTGGTCGAGCCGGTCGCTCAACGAATCGGATATCAAATCATTTCCCCCGGCGGTTGGCCATTTTGACTGTGGTCAGGTGGATGAAGAGAGGTGCAGCACGGCCTCCAAGGAGTATCTCATCCTGGTGGATTGGCTTCGGCATACCCTCTGCGAGTATATTTTCGGCTTCCGATCGCTCGGGCTCGAGTGCTCGAGTATTCCGGGCATCGACTGGAAATGGCCGGTTTCGTTCTTCCTTGGAGAGCAATTAATCAGCATTGTTCTCCAAATGAGAACGAAAACCGGCTTCGATAGCCCAGCATCCTAGGTTGGGTTGCCGTCGTTTGGCAACCCAACAGGGCCTGGCCAATCAAGATGTTGGGTTGGCGATGCGAAGGCCAGCCCAACCTATGCCGCTTGGTGGCCTATCAGGGATAACCGAATAAGAATTGGTAGTGGCCCCGGGCCGAACGGCTCGAAAGCCCAAGATGTATGCGGAAAGGCTATCATGGCCTGGGCTCCGTCCCGGTAGGCCATAATCCGCTCCTCCTCATCCCAGAATCCGGATTCCCTATGCTGTTACCTCCCCTCATCGATGGGTTCATCCTGCGGCGCTACCAACGCTTTCTGGCGGAGGTGCAGTCCCTGGACGGAGAGCGGTGGCTGGCGCATTGCCCCAACACCGGCAGCATGAAAAGTTGCTGGAGGCCCAGGGCACCGGTCCAGATCAGCCGGGCGACGACCCCGGGGCGGAAACTGTCCTGGACCCTGGAACGTATCGACATGGGAGCGGGCTGGGTCGGGGTGCATACCGGACGGGTCAACGCCGTGGTGGCCGAGGCCATGGAGCAGGGGATATTTCAGAACCTGTCCGGCGGTGGGGAGCTAGTGCGCGAGGTCCGGGTCTCCCTGCCGCACCTCCCACCCGCCCGGCTGGATCTCCTGTTCCGACAAGCGGATCAACCGCTCCTGTATATGGAGGTCAAAAACGTCACCCTTCTGGAGGGGGAGGCCCTGTTGTTTCCGGATGCCGTCACCCTCCGGGGTCGCAAACATCTGGATATCCTCCTCGGATTGCACCGTCTGGGGCATCGGGCGAGGCTGGTATTCGCCCTGAATCGGCCCGAGGGTTCGTACTTCGCCCCCGCCTGGGACATCGATCCCCTCTACGCCGCGAGATTGCGGGAGGTGGCCTTGGCCGGGGTGGAAGTGGTTGCCCGACGCATCGCCCATGAGCCAGAAGGGATGCGGATGACCGAAGAGGTGCCGGTGGACCTGAGACCGCCGGGTTAAGAAGCTGTTTGGAGAGTCTCGTTACAGCCTCCGCGCCTCGGGGCCAAGGTCTGTGTCTGCGATTATTGTTCTCAATAAGAGAACAATATAGGCATTATTTCTTTAATATTTGCTAATAAGAGAACGAAAATCGGGCCTTTCCGCTCGATGCCCGGGAGGCGAGGCTTTCCAAACAGGTTCTAATAACCGCGGGAACGCAGATCGATGGCGTCCGGCATTCTATCCAACCTGAGGATACCGGTCAGGATTCCACCATCGGGAAGCAGCACCAACCAGCGAAAGCCGGGGGGAATGTTGTCCACCCCGAAATCGGCCTGAAGAGGGGTGAACTGGATACAGGTGGAGGGGGTGGCCAGGAAACGTTTGTTATTGGTCATCCGGTCATAGAGCTGATGGATATGACCGAACAACACGCATTGCACCTGCGGAAAGGCCTTCACCAAGGAGATCAGCCTATCCCCATTTTCCACCGCCATGGTATCCAACCAGAGGCTGTCCACGGGGATCGGCTGGTGGTGCAGACAGATCAGGGTCGGCGTATCCGGATGCACCTTGAGGGTGTATCTCAACAATTCAATTTCCGTATCCCGTAACCGGCCGCCGTCGCCCCAGGGGATCACGGAGTCGAGAAACACCAGGAGCCAGCGGCCCTGGTTTACCACGAAGGGCATGGACACCCCGTCGGAACGCAAATAACGCTCCATCTCTTCCCGCACATCATGGTTTCCGGGAAGGCAGTAGACCGGCGCGCCGAATTGGGACAGACGTTTGCGAATCCTTACATAGCCTTCCGGACTGGCATCGTGCACCAGGTCACCGGTGGCGAGGATGAAATCGGGTGTGGGAAAACGCTCGCGGGCCAGCGCCAGCACTTGATCGAGGGAGTCCAGGGTATTGACGCCAAGGAGTCGTCCGCCGGGATCCGCAAAGACATGGGTATCGGTAATCTGTAAGGCCAACAGGCTTCCCGGCGGAAATTCGTCCCTGAATGCGGTTGTGGACACGCTCAACACCACTTAGCCAAATCTTAGGGTCCCAGGCCGAGAATTCACTGTTACCACGGCTTGTTACATGGACACCTATGATAGTCTAGTGCCGCAACCGCCACCAGCGGAAGACATGGGGGCCCGGGGATGACGCTGAACGAACTCAAATACATAGTCGCCGTCGGTAGGGAACGGCATTTTGGTCGCGCCGCCGAATCGTGCTTCGTGAGTCAACCGACCTTGAGCGTGGCGGTAAAAAAACTGGAAGAGGAACTCGGGGTCAGCCTGTTCGAACGAGGTAGCGGGGAGGTCGGGATCACGCCGATCGGACAACAGATCCTGCTCCAGGCCCAGCGTGTCCTGGAAGACATCGGCGCCATCAAGGAGATCGCCCGTCAAGGTCGGGACCAACTCTCCGGACAGCTGCGCCTGGGAGCCATCTATACCATCGCCCCTTACTTGTTGCCCCATCTGGTCCCCCTGTTGACCGAACTGGCACCCAAGATGCCGCTGGTGATCGAGGAGCATTTCACCGCCACCCTGCGGGAACGGCTGAAGTCCGGCGAACTGGATGTCATCATCATCGCCCTCCCTTTCGAGGACTCCGGGATCCTGACCGCTCTGCTGTATGAAGAACCCTTCGTGGTGGTCCTACCGAGCGGCCATCCTCTGACCCGGCAGGAAGGCATCAGCGCCGACGATCTGGCCCGGGAGGATTTACTCCTGCTCGGGGTCGGCCATTGTTTTCGCGAGCAGGTGCTGGCGGCCTGTCCCCAGTGTCGCCAGCTCACGAGCGACGCAAGCGGCGTTCATCGCAGCATCGAAGGCGGCTCCTTGGAAACCATCAGATACATGGTGGCCAGCGGTATTGGCGTGACCGTATTACCCTGTTCCGCCGTGGGGGCGGATCGCTTCTCGGAACGCCTGTTGTGCATCCGCCGCTTTGCCGGTCCGCCGCCCAGCCGCACCGTGGCCATCGCCTGGCGCAAGAGTTTCCCCCGGGTGCAGGTTATCCAGATCCTCCGCCAGGCCATTGCGGTAGCCCAGTCCTCCTGTGTCAGGGCGCTGATCGAGTCCTCTCCGGCAAGCGAGGGCCGGGACCCCTTTCTATAGAAAGGAACTATCACCAGCATTGGAATAATTTACTTTCTGTGCCGATTTGAGGGCAGTATAGTGAAGGAGTCACAGCATGCACGTGACGTTCAACAAGTCTCTGGAGAGGAAGAATTTATGTCTCTGAAAGGCACCAAAACCGAAGAAAACCTCAAGTACGCCTTCGCCGGCGAATCCCAGGCCAACCGTCGTTATCTTTACTTCGCCTCCAAGGCCGATGTGGAAGGTTACAACGATGTCGCCGCCGTGTTCCGCTCCACCGCCGAGGGCGAAACCGGTCATGCCCATGGACATCTGGAGTATCTGGAGGAGGTCGGGGATCCGGCCACCGGTCTGCCCATCGGCGCCACCGCCGACAACCTCAAGGCTTCCATTGCCGGTGAGACCCACGAATACACCGACATGTATCCGGGCATGGCCAAGTCCGCCCGTGACGAAGGATTCGACGAGATCGCCGACTGGTTCGAGACCCTGGCCAAGGCCGAGCGCTCCCACGCCAACCGCTTCCAAAAGGCCCTGGATTCCCTGGGCAGTTGAGCCTTCTCATAGCCGGGCGTTTCGGCTCGGTTCTATGATTTCCCGGAGTTGGGAGTCCACACCCCCGTGGGCTCCCCCGGGGTGCGCCAAGAGCGTTCCGTCTTCTTTTCCCTTACCAGATTCGAGAGGTTGTCATGGCTGGTCCAGTGAGTTCAAAACGGGAAGGCAGTCTGGAGGCCCCCACTCGTCATGCGCTCGATTGGAAAAAGTCGGAGTTTTACGACTCCGCCGAACTCTACACCGAACTCGAGCGGGTGTTTCACATCTGCCACGGCTGCCGTCGTTGCGTCAGCCTCTGTAATGCCTTTCCTACCCTGTTCGATCTGGTCGACGCTTCATCCACCATGGAGGTCGATGGCGTCGACAAGAAGGATTACTGGAAGGTCGTGGATCACTGCTATCTCTGCGATCTCTGTTACATGACCAAGTGCCCCTATGTGCCGCCCCATGAATGGAACCTGGATTTTCCCCATCTCATGCTGCGGGCCAAGGCAGTCAAGTTCAAACAGGGCGAGGTCAAACTGCGTGACAAGATCCTCACATCCACCGACGCCATGGGCCAATTGGCGAGCCTCCCGATCGTCTCCGGGATAGTGAACAGCGTCAACAAGATGGGCGTGGCCCGTCAGGCCATGGACAAGGTGCTGGGCGTCCACCCCAAGGCCAAACTACCGGATTTCCACAGCGATACCCTGAAGCGGCGCTGGTCGAAACAGGAATCACCGCCCCTGACCGCCGAACCCGCCGGCCTCACCAAGGGTCGCGTCGCCCTTTTCGGCACCTGTTACGGCCACTACAACGAACCACACCTGGGCGAGGATCTGCGGGCCGTCTTCGAGCACAACGGCCTCCCGGTGACCCTGGCCAAGGATACCCGCTGTTGCGGCATGCCCAAGCTCGAACTGGGTGACCTCGACTCGGTGCAGCAGGCCAGGGATGTCAATATCCCCATCCTCGCCGGGCTGGTGGATGAAGGCTGGGACATCGTCGCCCCGGTGCCTTCCTGCGTGCTCATGTTCAAACAGGAATTGCCGCTGATCTTCCCCGGCGATCCCCTGGTCGCCAAGGTGCAGAAGGCCATCTTCGATCCCTTCGAGTACCTCATGCTGAGGCACAAGGAAGGCAAGCTGCGCACCGATTTCCCCAATTCCCTGGGCAAGATCGCTTATCAGACCTCCTGCCATCTGCGGGTGCAGAACATCGGCCTCAAGACCCGGGACATCCTGCAATTGGTGCCCAACACCAAGATCGAGGTGATCGAGCGTTGCGCCGGCCATGACGGCACCTATGCGGTAAAGAGCGAGTTTCACGCCTTCGCCATGAAGATCGGCAAGCCCGTATTCGACCGGGTGGCCCGGGCCAAGGCGGATCATTATTGCAGCGACTGCCCCATCGCCGGACACCACATCGAAAACGGGCTCGGCGACGGCAGCCACCCCACCCATCCCCTGAGTCTCTTGCGCCAGGCCTACGGAATCTGATCCATGAGCAAATTGAACCGACGCGATCTTTTTACCCTGGAAGACTATGCCCGGGTGCGCCGGGAGTTCCGTAACCAGGTACTGGCCCATAAAAAGAACCGCAAACTGGAGCTGGGCCCCATCGCCACCCTCTATTTCGAGGATCGGCTCACCATCCAGTACCAGATTCAGGAGATGCTGCGCATCGAGCGTATTTTTGAGTCCGAGGGGATCCAGGACGAACTCGACGCCTACAACCCGCTCATCCCCGACGGCAGCAACTGGAAGGCGACCTTCATGGTGGAGATCCCGGATATCGAGGAACGACGGCGTCGTCTCGCCGAACTCATCGGCATCGAAGATCGGATCTGGGTGCAGGTGGGGGACCAGGATCGGGTCTATGCCATCGCCGATGAGGACCTCGATCGGGAGAACGCCGAGAAGACCTCATCGGTGCATTTTCTGCGCTTCGAGCTCAGCCCAGGAATGCGGGAAGCTGTCAAGGCGGGGACCGCCATCGCTATGGGCATAGACCACCCCAACTACAGCCAGACTTGCGCCCCCGTGCCTCAGTTGCTACGGGATTCCCTCGCCCAGGATCTGCTTTGATCGGCCTATCCCAGGTCTCGCACCGGGGCCTGGGGTACGACCCGCGCCCGGAGGTAGCGTTTTGGCTTCGCCCCTCGACACCGGCCTCGCGCGCTCCCGATGTCGATAGACGGCTCCCGGGCCGGGGCCTTTTGGTCCGGG
>WBZP01002697.1_pt1 | contig 20084 bp, 16 predicted proteins | sample 5204301 | NCBI WGS metagenome assembly WBZP01 (sample SAMN12412401, study PRJNA552823) | activated sludge metagenome | isolation source: activated sludge from nitrification reactor of wastewater treatment plant... | place: USA: Pennsylvania | collected 2017
TGAAGCGGTGTATTTGCTGAATCCGTCGTTGTGTTTGCTCATTCTGCGGTCGAGATCATCACATTGGCCGACATAAAAAGAAAAATCCTTCAGGCTCTGAAGGATGTAGACATAAAATTTCGGTGAATCACCGGGAGGCATAGAGAAAAAATAAGCGGAGACGGCGAGATTTCCCGACTAGTCGGGACGATACCCTTTCGAGTATACACACTTTCTCCCGCAGTTTCAGCGGGACTCCTTCAACCACCCGGCCACGTCCATTTTTCAACTTTATTGGCGATAAGGGCTTCGATGTATTTCCTGCTTTTCATTTTTTTAATGGCGTTCTCTCTTTTGATGGCATCTGAACGGGAGTCGAGCACTTCGAAATACACGAGCCTTAGAGGCCTTTTTGAAGCGGTGTATTTGCTGAATCCGTCGTTGTGTTTGCTCATTCTGCGGTCGAGATCATCACATTGGCCGACATAAAAAGAAAAATCCTTCAGGCTCTGAAGGATATAGACATAAAATTTCGGTGAATCACCGGGAGGCATAGAGAAAAAATAAGCGGAGACGGCGAGATTCGAACTCGCGATACCCTTTCGAGTATACACACTTTCCAGGCGTGCTCCTTCAACCACTCGGACACGTCTCCGTAAGAACAATCAATAAAAGAACTTATTCACGGAAGCGTTTCCCGTATACACACTTTCTCCCGCTTTCAGCGGGACTCTTTCAACCACCCGGACACGTCTCCCTAAGGGACCGCAAAAATAGAGTTTTACGCCTTACGCACCGAATATTTTTTGCGCGTTGGCCGTTGTAATCGCTGCAACGGTTTCGGGGCTAACCTGCTTGATATCCGCCAGTTTTCCGGCAATATAGGTGAGGTAACTGCTTTCGTTGCGTTTACCCCGGAAGGGAACTGGCGTAAGGTAGGGAGCATCTGTTTCCAGCACGAGGTGTTCTAGGTCAATTTTTTCCAGCACTTCCGCCAATCCGGCTTTGGGATACGTAACCACTCCTCCGATGCCCAGGTAAAAACCTGCTTTTATGATTTCACGGGCACTTTCGAAACTGCCGCTGAAACAGTGGAAGATACCCTGGAGACCCCGGGGAGTATATTCCTTTACAATGTTGATAGTGTCCTGCATGGCGTTTCTTGTGTGGATCACGACCGGTATTGAGTATTCCAGGGCCCATTCAATTTGTGTACGGAAGGCTGCTTCCTGCTCCTTTACATGGGTTTTATCCCAGTAATGATCCAATCCTATTTCCCCAACTGCAACAAAGGGCCGCTGCTCAAGCCATTTCCGCACATGATCCAGTTCCTGTTGATACCCTTCAGTTACATGGCAGGGGTGCAGCCCCATCATGGCAATACACTCATTGGGGTACCTGGCTTCCAGTTCGAACATGGCATCGGTAGTTGCCGAGTCGATAGCCGGTAAATAAAAGCGTTGCACACCTGCATTCCTGGCCCGTTGTATCACCTGGTCAATATCTCCCTTGAATGCGTTTGCATAGAGGTGACAGTGCGTGTCAATCATCATCAGTTTCTTTTATGTACTTATAAATGAACATTTTATGAAAGTTCATTCCCCTGAAAACAGGTACAGGTTAACCAGCAGTTAATACTCAAAAATAGTTGAGAAAATATTTGGATATTTAAAAAATCAAAGTATCTTGCAACCAGTTTTCATAGGGTACGGATTAAAAACGGGCCAGAGTTTCTACTCCGGCCCAATTTTTTTTAAGACCTACCTGCTTCCTGTTTAACCGGGACGTTCCCGAGGGCTTCTTCTTTCAAACACTCAAAGCGGTATCCTTTTTCCGAGTAATATTTCAGCACCGCAGGCAGTGCCTCTCGCAACCGCGGAAAGGCTTTGGCACTGTCATGAAATACAATGATCGAACCATCTTCGGCATGAGCGGTTACATTCTCAACACATTTTTCCCAGGATATCCCAGGATCAAAATCACCGCTCAGTACAGTCCACATTACGGGGATCAGCTTTCCTTCCAGCAATCTTAACTGAAAACGGCTGATACGGCCATAGGGTGGTCTGAATAACCGGCTGTCAATTTCCTTTGCGGCCGCTTCAATATCTGCCAGGTACACTTCATCCGCTGTTTTCCATCCATTGAGATGATGGAAGGTATGATTACCCACCCGGTGCCCCCGGTCGGGAATACAGTTATACAGTTGCCGGTATGCGGTTGTATTATTTCCAATACAGAAAAAAGTGGCTTTCGCCTGGTACTGGTCCAGCAGGTCCAGTACAAAAGGGGTAGCCTCCGGATGCGGGCCATCATCAAAAGTGAGGTAGAGGGTTTTATGACCCGGCGGCATACTCCATAAACAGTCTGGGTACAGCCTTTTCAGCCACCAGGGTGATTTAACCAGGTAAAACATACTGCAAGGTACAGATTCGGATGCTTGTTGCCTGATGGCTGTTCTTGCCGGGCTGCCTGCACGGTGCTATCTTTGCGGCATGTTCAACAAAGTAAGGGTACGTTTTGCCCCCAGTCCAACAGGTGGTCTGCACCTGGGCGGGGTTCGTACGATTCTGTTTAATTACCTGTTTGCCAAGAAGCACGGAGGCGATTTCATCGTTCGCATTGAGGATACTGACCAGACACGTTACGTGGAAGGCGCCGAGGAATATATTTTCAGGTGCCTTCAGTGGTGTGGCCTGGAACCGGATGAAAGTGTGCAGCATGGTGGGCCGCATGCGCCTTACCGGCAGAGTGAGCGAAAAGCTTTGTACCGTGAGTATGCAGAGCAGCTGGTGAAAGAGGGCCATGCCTATTATGCATTTGATACGCCGGAAGAACTGGATGCCATGCGTGAACGGCTGAAGGCCGCCGGAAGTTCCAGCCTGCAGTACGACCACCGGGTTCGGATGGAAATGAACAATTCCCTCCGCCTGCTGCCGGCTGAAACACAGGCCCTGATAGAGCAAGGAACTCCTTATGTGATCCGCATAAAAGTTGACCCCCATGAAACCGTTTCCTTTACGGATATGATCCGGGGGGATATCAGTTTTGATACAGCAACCGTGGATGATAAAGTGTTGCTGAAAGCAGATGGCATGCCCACCTATCACCTGGCAGTGGTGGTGGATGATTACCTCATGCAGATCAGTCATGCTTTCCGGGGAGAGGAGTGGCTGCCCAGTGCGCCGGTGCATATCCTTCTCTGGAAACATCTGTTCGGACTGGACGCGATGCCGCAATGGGCGCACCTGCCGCTGATCCTGAAACCGGATGGCAATGGGAAGCTGAGCAAGCGTGACGGGGAACGCCTGGGTTTTCCGGTGTATGCCATGGACTGGCAGGTACCGGGGTCACCTGAAATAACAAAGGGTTTCCGTGAAATCGGATTTCTGCCGGAAGCTTTCATCAACCTCCTGGCACTGCTGGGCTGGAATGATGGAAGCAGCCAGGAAATTTTCACCCTTCAGGAACTGGTAGATAAATTTGATATTGAACGTGTGCACAAAGGCGGCGCCAAATTTGATTTTGAGAAAGCAAAGTGGTTTAACCAGGAATGGATCAAAAGAAGCCCGGCCAGCCGGTACCTGGCTGAAGTGAAGGCAGATTTTGCAGCAAAAGGTATTGATGTAGCGGATGATGCTTTTCTGGAAAATATACTCGAACTGGTAAAAGACCGCTGTATACTGCTCAGTGATTTTTATGAGCAGGGAGCCTATTTTTTCCGGGCGCCGCAACAGCCTGATATGGGCGCTGTAAAACCCAAATGGGACGAGCGCAAGCAACTGTTCTTTACGGAACTGGTCCGCGCTTTTGAGCTGGAGCCTTACTGGGAGCCGGCCCCGCTGGAAAAGGTATTCAAGGAAATTGCCTCCGTGAACGACTGCAAGCCGGGTGAACTGATGCTTCCCTTGCGCATCATGCTGGTAGGAGGGAAGTTCGGACCGGGCGTTTTTGAAATTGCATCATTGATCGGAAAGGAAGAAACAGTGAAAAGAATCCGCTACGGATTATCTTTACTGTAACCCATAAACGAAAATTGCTGGATATGAACAGGCCAATCAGGGTATTAGTTGCGAAAGTTGGATTGGATGGCCACGACCGGGGCGCCAAGGTGATTGCCACCGCGCTGCGAGATGCCGGGATGGAAGTGATTTACACCGGACTCCGGCAAACACCGGAGATGGTAGTAAACGCTGCCCTGCAGGAAGATGTGGACGCTATCGGCATCAGTATCCTCAGCGGTGCGCACAATACCGTATTTCCGCGGATCATGCAGCTGATGAAAGAAAAGCAGCTGAACGATGTGCTGGTCACGGGTGGTGGCATTATTCCCGATGAAGATATGGAAACCCTGCACGGACTGGGTGTGGGGAAACTGTTTCCGCCCGGCACATCCACCCATGCCATTGTTGATTATATTAAAGAATGGGTGAAAGCCAACCGCTCTTTCTGATTATTCAGCTGCTGACACGGCCCCCTGGTGACTGATGATAAACTGCATCACCGTTTCCAGGTCAAGGTTCGCTTTTCTTTGCGCATCCAGTACTTCTTCCCGGCTTACATTGGCGGCAAATGATTTTTCCCTGAACCGCTTCATCAGTCCTTTCAGCTCCATTCCGGCGTAGCCGCCCGGCCGCATCAGGGAGTATGCATGGGTGAGTCCGCTGAGTTCATCAAAGGCATACAGCATCTGGTCCATCCTGCTTTCCGGTTCTACGCCAAAATGTGCAGGGCCGTGGCTGGCAATGGCGCGAATCACGGAAGGTGCAATCTGCCGGGCCTCCTGCTCATCAATGATTTTCCGGCAATGCTGTTCCGGCCACTGATCCCAGTCGGCATCATGCAGCAGGCCGGCCAGTTCCCATTTCCATTGTTCTTTTTCATCCAGGTGCTCCCGTTCAGCAGCCCAGCAGCGCATGAGATGTCCTACCTGTAACATGTGCAGGCGGAGGCGTTCGTTTTTCACCCAGTCGTTGAGCAGGTGGTGGGCTTCCTCACGACTGAGTACATTGTCTTCATCGGACGGGTTGCCGAACTGGTTACGCTGAAGGCGCAGATTCATTTCCATGATTTATAACAATACTGAGGGAGCGAAAATAAATTTTATCGGTTAACTTGGAGCATTCAAATAATCGCTTGCCGGTATGAAATGTATATCCAGCCTGATTGCAATCTCTCTTTTTAGCTTCAGTGTATTTGCACAGCAAAGTACGCCTGCTATTATTCCGGAACCGGTACAGGTATCGGTTCTATCCGGGGCATGGCAACTCCCGTCCCGCGTAAGCGTACAGGTACCCGCCGATGCGGCTTCCCAGGCTTCATTGCAGGCACTCCGGGTTCGCTTACAGGAAGCCGCGGGAATCATAGTAGAACCCGCGCAACCCGGAACAGCAGCAGCTGTCCGGATGGAACTGCTGCCCCGGGCGGATACCCGTTTGGGTAAGGAAGGTTACCTGCTTACGGTGAATGATCAGGGGGTGCTGATCCGGGCCAACCAGCCGGCCGGGTTATTTTATGGGGTACAAACCCTGCTCCAACTGTTGCCAAAAGAAATTGAGAGCCGCACTTTGCAGACTGGCATCCGATGGGAAATTCCGGCGGTAGACATCTTGGATTATCCGCGGTTTGGCTGGCGCGGACTGATGATGGATGTGAGCCGTCACTTTTTTACGAAAGAAGAAGTGAAGCGTTTCATTGATGAAATGGCCAGGTATAAATTTAATCTCATGCACTGGCACCTCGTGGATGATGAGGGCTGGCGCATTGAAATCAAATCCCTCCCGAAACTCACGGAAGTGGGTGCCTGGAATGTAAAAAGGGTGGGCACCTTTGGTGATTTCAAACCCATTCGTCCGGATGAGCCGCGCAATTACGGTGGGTATTATACACAGGATGACATCCGGGAAGTGGTTCAGTATGCCCGCGAACGGTTTGTGGATATCCTTCCGGAAATTGAAATGCCCGGACACAGCCTGGCTGCCATCGCCTCTTACCCGGAATTATCCTGCACACCGGATGCGGTTAATTATAAAGTACGATCAGGTGAGAAGATTATGGATTGGAGTACAAAGCCATTTTCTGCGCTGGTTGACAACAGTCTTTGCCCGGCAAATGAAAAGGTGTATCCTTTCATAGATAAAGTGATGACAGAAGTGGCAGCGCTGTTTCCCTTTCCTTATATCCACACCGGCGGTGATGAGTGCGCCAAAAATTTCTGGGAAAAGAGTCCGGCCATCAAAGCCCTGATGCAGCGGGAAAAACTCAAAACCATGGATGCGGTACAAGGCTATTTTGAAAACCGGGTAGAGCAAATCGTCAACAGTAAAGGAAAGAAAATGATTGGCTGGGATGAAATTCTCGATGCAGGTGTTTCATCGACCGCTGCTATCATGAGCTGGCGCGGTACCGAAAAAGGCATTGAAGCGTCGAAAAAGGGGCATGAGGTGGTGATGAGCCCTACTACCTATACGTATCTGGATTACATGCAGAGCGATGAAATTATGGAGCCTAAAGTATATGCGTCTCTCCGGTTGAGCAAAACCTATTCCTACGAACCTATATCTGAAGGCATACAGGAAAAGATGGTAAAAGGTGTGCAGGGAAATCTGTGGGCAGAACAGATGTACACTTACCGTCAGGTACAATATATGGCCTGGCCCAGGGCCTTTGCCATCAGCGAAATTGCCTGGTCCCCTGGAGAAAAGAAGAACTGGAAGCAGTTTGTGCAGAAAGTTGAAAAACACCATGAACGTTTCAATACGGCTGAAATCAAGTACAGCCCTGCCATGTATGATCCCATTTTTCAGGTGAACAAGAATGAAAAAGGCCAGTTGGTCGTGAGCCTGTCAGCCGAATTGGAAGGGCTGGATCTTTATTACAGTTTTGATAACTCTTACCCGGATCATTTTTATCCCCGGTATACGGAACCCCTGGTAGTGCCGGAAGATGCTTCCCTCCTGCGGGTGATCAGTTATCGCGGCAAGCAGCCTGTTGGCAGGATGAATAATATGCCGGTGGCGGAACTTACCAAACGCGCTCAACGGAAAAAGTAACCAACTGTAAATCCCGGGTACATTTTGCAACTACCTTCCGCATTGATTGAATCCCTGCTGCCGGTAAAAGAATTTCAGCCGGAGGCATTTACTGCTGCGCATGAATCTGCCGGCCCGGTTTCCATCCGAATCAACCCCGCAAAAGAGGTAAAGGATGATGCGCCCTGGCAATCCCTCCTGGCAGGACAGGTTCCCTGGTGTGCGGAGGGGTTTTATCTGAGGGAACGACCCTCCTTTACCGCTGATCCCCTGCTGCATGCGGGCGCCTATTATGTGCAGGAAGCCAGCAGTATGTTTCTGGGCTATGCATTTGAGCAGGTCATCTCTGCTGAAAAGCCTTTACGGGTGCTCGATCTTTGCGCCGCGCCGGGAGGTAAGTCAACGCACCTTGTATCTCTACTCCCGCCTCATTCGTTGCTGGTGAGTAATGAAGTGATCCGGCAACGGGTAAACATACTGGCAGAAAACCTGACCAAATGGGGATATCCCCCAACGGTAGTCACCAACAATGACCCGGCTGATTTTCAGCGGTTGGCGGGTTTCTTTGATGTGCTGGTAGTGGATGCGCCCTGCAGTGGCAGCGGTTTATTCCGTAAAGACCCTGCCGCGCTGGATGAATGGAGTCCGGGCAATGTGGACATGTGCAGCCGCCGGCAGCAAAGAATCCTGGGGGATGTATTACCGGCATTGGCATCCGGCGGCGTCCTGATCTATTCTACCTGTTCCTATTCACCCGAAGAAGATGAAGTAATTGCCGGATGGCTGACCGGCCTTGGGCTGGAATCTATCCGCGTGCCGGTGCCCCCTGCCTGGGGTATCGTGGAAACAGGTGATGGCGCACAGGTGCCCTGGGGATACCGTTTTTTTCCTGACCGGTTGCAGGGAGAAGGATTTTATCTGACGGTATTCCGTAAAACACAGGAAGGGGCATCGGGTAATACAGGATTTAAAAATAAAGGGGGGATAGAAAAAGCCACTGCCGGAGAAGCCGCGCTCATCAGGCCTTTCCTTAAAGACCCCGATCAGTGGTTCCTTTTCAAACAGCTTGATCAGGTAGTGGCTTTTCCCCGTGCACAGGAGGCTGCGTTGGCGGATCTCCGATCGGCATTATACATCCGTAAGGCCGGCGTGGAACTGGGTTCCATCATCCGTAATGAACTGTTACCCGCGCACGCCTTTGCAGTCAGTACACTGCGCGCAGCATCTTTCCCGGAGTGGGAGCTGGAAGAGGCGCAGGCACTGCAATACCTGCGACGGCAGGAACTGGCCCCGGATACTTCCCATCGCGGGTGGGTGTTGGTTACCTTCCGGCACATGCCCCTGGGATGGGTGAAATGTTTACCAGGCAGGGTGAATAACTACTATCCGAAAGACTGGCGGATTCTTAACAAGTAAACACCCGCTTAACCAACTTATTTTCCCATCTTTGTTGCCGGAAAAAATTGAAGCATGAAGCGTTTTCTTTTCATGATGGTATGGCTGCCTGTGCTGGCAATCGCACAGCCAAAACCCCTGCTGATCGAGGGGGGGGCTCCGCAGTTTTACCTCACCCATACCGTGGCCCCGAAGGAAAACTATTACAGTATCGGGCGATTGTATAATATCAGCCCCCGGGAAATCGCTCCTTTTAACAAGCTGGAACTTGAAAAAGGACTGAGCCTTCACCAGGTGGTGAAAATCCCGCTGACATCTGTTAATTTTTCGCAGGACGGAGTGGTGGCGGCTGATGAAGTGCTGGTTCCCCTGCATCATGTGGTGAAGGAAAAGGAAGGGTTATTCAGGATTGGTCAGCAATTCAATAAACTGCCCCTGGAAACGCTCAGGCAATGGAATAATCTCAAGGGCGATGCCGTTTCAAATGGCACCCGTCTTATTGTAGGCTATCTCCGGGTGAAAAAAGAATTGTCTGCTTTTTCCGGAATGGCCAAAGAAGTGAAACCGGTAACCACCGTGGCGGCTCCTGTTAAACCGGATATCAGCCAGGAGACACTGCCGGTAGTGAAAAATCCGGAGAAAAAACCGGTTGAACAGCCTGCTGTCAAAAAAGATGAACCGGTGGTTGTAAAGAAAGATCCCGCTCCTGCACCGGTGGTGAAAAAGGAAGAACCCGTTGCGGTTATCAAAAACGAAACACCAGTGCAGCCTGTTAAGAAAGAGGAACCCCGCCAGCCGGTGAAATCGAAAACACCGGGCGGTTATTTCAAATCCCTGTATACAGATCAGGAACGGGGAGGGGAAACTGTACAGGAATCCGGACAGGTAGCAGTTTTCAAAAGCACCAGCGGTTGGGAAGATGGAAAATATTATTGTCTTCATAACCAGGCTACCCCAGGTACCATTCTTAAAATCACTGCATCAGCCACAGGCCGTACCGTATATGCCAAGGTGCTGGACGTGATGCCGGATATCCGACAGAATAATGGACTCCTGCTGCGGTTGAGTAATGCCGCTGCTGCTGAACTTGGAGTGGAGGAAGCCCGTTTTGATTGCACGGTTGGGTACACAAAATAATCAGGCATTGCTATTAAAAAGCCCCGCAATTTATCCTGCGGGGCTTTTACATTTTTACTTAAGGGTTCATTACGGGAAGATACCGAGCTCAGCATAGGCGGTAGCCACTTTATTGATGGCACTCACGTAAGCGGCTGTACGCATATCCGGAATCGCAGGGTTACTTTTCCATACTTCCATAATATCGCGGGTAGCACTGATCATGGTTTCTTCCAGACCGGAGTATACCAGGTCCACTTCATCCGCGCCATAAGCGATCTTTTTACGTTCAGCATCACTTACTTTACCGCCGGAGAGTTTTTCAATCTGGTTCAGAATCTGCAGGTTCTGGTTTTCATTAAAGCGCTTTTCCATGCGGCCGTACCTTACGTGGCTGAGGTTTTTCAGCCATTCGAAGTAGCTCACCGTAACACCGCCTGCATTCAGGTACATATCCGGTACACAGAGGATACCTTTTTTGATAAATACTTCATCCGCCTCGGGTGTACAGGGTCCGTTGGCCGCTTCGCCGATGATCTTTGCTTTCACACGGGGCGCATTTTCGCCATTGATTACATTTTCCAGCGCGGCAGGAATCAGGATATCACATTCCAGTTCGAGTGCATCGGTATTTTTGGCAAGGTTGGTGGCGCCGGGGAAATTCAGGATAGAGCCGGTTTTTTTACGGTGCTGGAAAACCTCTTCCTCGTTCAGCCCGTCTGGATTCATGATAGCGCCTTCAAATTCAGCCAGGGCAATGATTTTGGCACCGCCTTCCCGGAAGAACTTGGCAGAGTGATACCCCACATTTCCAAGGCCCTGCACCACTACTGTTTTGCCATCAATCCCCACTGTGAGGCCTCTCTTTGTCATTTCATCTTCCATATGGCATACTTCGCGGATGCCGTAGAATACACCGAGACCAGTGGCTTCCCGGCGGCCGCGTACCCCGCCCTGTGAGATCGGTTTGCCGGTTACGCAACCAGCAGCATCAATTTCGCCGGGTTTGAGGGAACCGTAGGTGTCTACGATCCATGACATTTCCCGTTCGCCGGTACCGTAGTCAGGGGCGGGTACATCAATGCCGGGTCCGATGAAATTTTTCTTTACCAGTTCAGAGGTGTAGCGACGGGTAATTTTTTCCAGTTCGTACACGCTGTATTTGCGGGGATTGATTTTGATACCGCCTTTACCGCCACCGAAGGGCACATTCACGATGGCACATTTGTAAGTCATAAGGGCCGCGAGCGCCATCACTTCATCCTGGTTTACTTCATCACTGAAACGGATACCACCTTTACAGGGTGTTTTGTGCTGGCTGTGCTGCACACGGTAGGCTTCAATCACTTCCACCGTACCGTCGTCGCGTTTCAACGGGAAGCGCATCTGGTAAACGCTGTTGCAGGCTTTAATCTGTTCAAGAATTCCGGGATCCCAATTGGTGAGTTTTGCAGCTTTGTCAAAACTCTTCTCCACACTTTCAAAAAAGCTGTAGGGTTGCTGTGCTGACATAAATGGTTTTTTAATTAAGCAATCGTACACATAGCTGCTGGCGGGAAGCTATGGATAATACATTCTTTAGTGCAGTGCACGGCTGCCGCTTGTATGGCATTACCGCTTATTCATCCGCTGTATGGCAGCAGCGGTTTTATTCTTTTTCCAGCCTGGAGATTTTACGGTCAACATTCCAGACGTACAGGAAAAGCCCGATGAGTATTGTAAGGCAAACAGCCACTACGATATAAATCTTCCCGTTGCTCCGCATGGTATCGGCCATTTCAACGGGTCCCTGCTGTGCAGTGGCCATCAGCCGGTGCAGCAGCAGAAAGATGAACAGTAGCAGGTGCTTCATACAATTATTTTTTATTTAACCGGCAGCAGGGCTTTTTCCCGGATAAGCTGCAGCCTGATCTGGAGGGTGGCAATCCAAACCCCCAGCAGCGTCCAGCCAATTACTGCCGGATAAAATACCATCCGCAGCCTGCTGTCGATATCATTGAAATTCAGAGCCGGGTTACCGCTTTCATTTCCGGGCGCTCCGGGATGCAGGCTTCCTACCAGCCGGGGTATGATCCAGATACTGGGAAACAGCATCATGAAAGCGAATATATTGTACACCGCGCTTACGCGGGCACGTTTATCAATATCCGTAAATGAACCCCTGAGTACGAAATAAGCGCCGTAAATCAGGAGAGCAATGGCTGCGCCCAGAAGTTTGGGTTCGCGCATCACACTGCCAAACGACTGGCTCTGGTCGGTCATCCAGGTAACGGATACCCAAATAGCGCCGGTGGCATATCCCAACAGTCCGAACAAGGTACCTACCGCTGCAAACTGGCGGGCATAAATATCATATTTGTAGTTGAAGCCCCGCAGGTAACGGATACTGTAAACAAAACTGGTGATGAAAAGGATCATCATCCCAAACCACATGGCTACGTGAAAGTAGAGGTTGCGGATGGTTTCGTTGAGGATGTGCAGCCGTGGAACGTCCAGCAGGAACCCGCCGATAATGGTATAGACAAGTAGCGCTAACGATGCTATTTTCCACCAACTTTTATGCACGATCAGGTAGTTGTTATTCGAGTGTCGCAAAGGTAGGGTAAAGGATAAAACCCCCGGCATAATATTTTGTCCGCAAAAGGTTTTAACAAAGCATCAGTCTTTCCATAAATAAGGAAACAGCAAAAGAGCAAGCACAATCACCAGGGCATCCAGTCCGGTGATGAGGGCTGCAAGCTGCAGCACGGCGCCTTCCCGGAACACCTCATTAAAGGCGGTTTTGCTCAGGCGTATCAGCAGGAGCAGCATGGGAAGAATCACCGGGAAGCCGAGAATGGCCATCAGTGCAGCATTTTGTCCGGCTTTGGCCGCAATCGCACTCATGAGGGTGAACACCAGGCTGATGCTGGCGCCGCCCAGCAGGGTAAGACCGGTAAATACCCATGCCTTTTCAACCGGCATGCCCAGAAACAGGGTATACATGATCAGGCTGAGCATACTCATGCAAAGCATCAGCATCATATTGTACAAGAGTTTGGCCGCGATAAACTGCACCGGCGAAACAACCGAATAAAAATAGAGCATCCTGCCGCGGCTTTCCTGCAGGAAACTTTTGGCAACAGCATTGACACATACAAAGAGCTGAATCACCCAGAAAATACCATTCCATACATCCGGATCCAGCTCATCCACCGCCAGTGATAAGATAAAGATGGTGGAAGAGATGTACAAGAGGATGCCATACAGCGTGTGCTGTTGCCTCAGTTCCAGCAGGATTTCTTTCCGGATGAGTGCTTGAACGGGATGGGAGTTGGTATGACTGGAACCCTTCATAAATATTAACCGCATGAACGAAACTGCTGCAATATCGGTCTGATTATTGTACCAATAGCAGAAATTTTTTATCTGCTCACGATCAGATTTAAAAAATCTTCCTACATTCAGCCATTACAAAAAAATGCAATGCTTATGAGAATCGCCTCCCTGCTCCTGGGTGTCCTGTTATTGACTACAGTCGCCCAGGCCCAAACCGACCGCTTCTGGTCGGCACACACCGCAACCGGAATACTGGTAAAAGACAAAGCGGTTAACCGGTTATCCTTTCCCCGCGAATTCAGGTTATTTGATCTTGACCAGGCTTCCCTGCGTCAGACATTATTTTCTGCGGTGAGCCAGGCTTCCGGCCGCCGGTCAGCGGTGATCAGCGTACCCAACGCTGAGGGCATGCTGGAGCAGTTTGAAGTATTCGAAGCATCCAATTTTGAGCCCGCACTGCAGGACCGTTTCCCGGAGATCAGGGCTTTTTCCGGACGCGGACTGACCGACCGCCATGCCTCTTTAAAGCTGAGCATTGCGCCCCAGGGAGTACAAACCATGGTATTCCGGGCAGATAAGGAGAGTGAATTCATCGAACCCTATTCTGCAGATCATAAAGTATATGCAGTCTTCAAATCCCAGCGTACACCGGGCCGCCTGCCCTGGACCTGCTCCACTCCGGAAGATGCCATGGTGAACACGCTGAATGACCAGATTAACGGTGCCGGTACCACCCTTCGTTCGGGCGGAGACCTGAAAACTATGCGTCTGGCACAATCTGTTACGGCAGAGTATTCCAATTATTTCGGCGCTACCAGTTCGGCCCAGGTAAACCTGGTACTGGCCGCCATCAACAATACGCTTACCCGTTGCAACGGGGTGTATGAAAAGGACCTGGCCCTGCACCTGAACCTGGTAGCCGCCAGCACCAATGTTATATATTATAGTGCCTCCACTGACCCCTATTCCCCTGCCAGCACTGGTACAGGGGGAGCCTGGAATACAGAACTACAGAATACCCTTACTTCCGTGATCGGAGAGGCTAATTACGATATCGGTCACCTGTTTGGCGCAACAGGCGGAGGCGGCAACGCAGGATGCATCGGCTGCGTTTGTACCAATGGCTCAAAAGGGAAAGGCTATACTTCTCCCGCTGATGGTGTTCCGCAGGGCGATAATTTCGATATTGACTATGTGGTACATGAAATCGGTCACCAGCTGGGTGCCAACCATACCTTCTCGATGAGCAATGAGGGTACCGGGGTGAACAAAGAACCAGGCTCCGGCATCACCATCATGGGCTATGCAGGCATCACCAGCTACGACCTGGCGCCTCACTCCATTGATATCTATCACCAGGCATCCATCGCACAGATTCAGGCCAACCTGGCAACCAAAACCTGCCCGGTTACCACCAGTATCAGCGCCACCAATGCCACGCCGGTGGTGGCCGCACTCACCAATTATACCATTCCCATCAGTACACCCTTTGCCCTCACCGGTTCTGCAACCGATGCCAATGCAGGCGATGCGCTTACCTATTGCTGGGAACAAAATGACAATTCTCCCTCCAATCAAACCAATGCCAACAGTGTGGCCCGGGCTAATAAGGCCAATGGTCCTAACTGGATTACCTTCCTCCCCTCGGCTTCACCCACGCGGTATTTCCCGAAACTGTCCACCATCCTGGCTGGTCAGCTGATCAGTGGTCCGCTGACTGGCGGAGATGCCGGTGCCAATACCGAAGCGCTCAGCTCCGTTTCCCGCACACTGAACTTCCGGTTAACCGTTCGGGATAACGCGCCTTACAGTTCAACGGCACCTGCTTCTGTTGGTCAGACACAGTTTGCGGATATGGTGGTAACGGTAACGAATACCTCCGGTCCATTCGCTGTAAGCGCCCCAAACACCGCGGTAAGCTGGGCGGGTAATTCCACCCAAACAGTTACCTGGAGTGTGGCTAATACCACGGCCACTCCCGTGAGCTGTGCCAACGTAAAAATTTCACTCAGCACGGATGGCGGACAAACCTTCCCCACCGTACTGCTGGCCAACACGCCCAATGACGGCAGCCAGGCTGTGGTAATTCCCAACACGCCCACGACCACTGCCCGCATCAAGGTGGAAGCAGTCGGCAATATTTTCTTTGATATTTCCAACACCAACTTTACCATCACCGCTGCTGCAGGATGCGGAACTGCTACAGGCTTAACCGCTTCGTCCATTTCAACCACTGGTGCCAGTCTCAGCTGGTCTGCCGTGAGCGGCGCCACCAGTTATGCAGTGGATTATAAACTGAACAGCAGCAGTACCTGGACCAGCCTCTCCACGGCGCAAACCACCACTACCGCCAGCCTGACCGGCCTTACTTCCGGTAGTTTGTACGACTGGCGTGTAACCGCCACCTGTGCTTCCGGTGCAGGCGCCGCAGCTACCGCACAATTCACTACGCTGGTTCCCTGCGTGGCACCCACCGGGCTTGCCAGCAGCAATATTGGATCCACCAGTGCAACGGTCAGCTGGACGGCTGTAACCGCTGCCACCAGCTATGCAGTGGATTATAAACTGAACAGCAGCAGTACCTGGACCAGCTTCTCCACCGCTCAGACGGGTACCTCCGCGAATCTCAGCGGACTGACCGCCTCTTCGCTGTACGACTGGAGGGTGCGGGCTACCTGTCCTTCCGGTACCACCACCTTCTCAGCATCACAGTTTACGACTACGGCTACCCCTGTTTGTAATGCACCGGGAAGCCTGACTTCCGCTTCCATCACTGCAACCAGCGCAACCGTAAGCTGGGCAGCTGTAAGCGGTGCCGCCAGCTATGCAGTGGATTATAAACTGAACAGCGCTTCCACCTGGACGAACGTTTCAACAGCACAAACCGGCACCTCGGCTAACCTCACGGGGTTAACAGCCGCTTCGCTGTACGACTGGAGAGTACGTACCAATTGCTCCGGCGGGGTGAACAGTACTTATACCCAGGCGCAGTTTACTACAGCATCCGCACCGGCCTGTGCCACGGCCTTTGAACCCAATGAAAGCACAGCCGCTGCCGCTACCATCAGCACCGGCGTAGCCAACTCCGCGGCCATCAGCAGCAGCACCGACAATGATTATTTCAAAATCACCACCACGGCTACCAGCAACATTACCTACAGCCTCGTAGGCCCCTCCGGTGTGGATTTTGATCTTTCCATCTTGAACAGCGCGGGAACTCAGATTGGCTCTGGTACCGGCTCTACCGCCACTGAAACTGTGACGCTCACAAACCAGGCTGCCGGCACTTACTATATCCGTGTATTCGGATACAATGGCGCCAACAGTACCAGCTGTTACACTATTACAGCCACAGTTTCCACCGTTACCAGTTGCCAGAGCGCCCTGGATAACAGTACCAACGGTACTACTACCGGAGCTGCTACCATTCCTTTCAACACGGACGTGAAAGGCCTGGTAAGTCCCAGCGGAGATATTGATCTCTATAAATTTGTCATCACCACCGGTGGTACGCTCACGGCTACCCTCACCACCCTGCCGGCCGATTATGATCTCCGCCTGCTGAACAGCGCCGGAACACAGGTGGCGATTTCACAGAACGGAGGCACAACCAGTGAAAGCATTAGTTACACGGCTGCAGCAGGCACCTACTACGCAAGGGTGTATGGGTATAACAATGCCAACAATGCCAGCAGCTGTTACACGCTGAAAGTGCAGCTGGGCACTGCTACGAAGGGTATTGAAGATGTGCCTCTGTACAGCTCCAAAAAAATGCTGCAGGCATATCCCAATCCTGTAACTGACCGGCTGAACGTTTTGTTAACCGGTTATGAAGGGGTGGCTGAAATCAGGCTGATGGATGTCAACGGCCGCCAGCTGGCTGCCAGCCGCAGTGCACGTGCCATTACACAGTTTGACCTTTCCCGTTATGCCAAAGGTGTTTACATTGTTAAAGTAATCACTGCCGGAGGGGAGGTACTCACTACCAAAGTTGTGAAGTAACGTTCACGTATATCAGTAAAAAAGCGGGTGGACTGATCCACCCGCTTTTTTTATATAAGTGTCCGTCGATGGACTAGTTGGAATGTTGCCAAATGCTCATTGGGCCTCTGCAGCCTTGAAAATTTTGTTTCTTTCTGTTTCAAGTATTCAGTAGTGGCCACTCCCAACCCCTGTATGTAACTTCCATAAAAATTGCAATGTTAGAAAAGATATTTAACCGTATTGGGTTCAGACTGATTGCTATATTTCATCAGTACCTGTAGGAGCGCCTCAGCCGGTTCGGTCCACACCGAAGGTGGGGATTCGAAAAATGCGCAGCATATTTTTCGAAAGAAGCGGGTGGAGCGCGGATACAGGTACGCTGATCCCGATAGTGTTCCACGTATCGGGACAGTGGAGGCAAATGATATTAGCTTAATACTCTTTGAATCAGTAATTCGATCACTTTTTCAGATTAGTTTCTTAAGAGATAAAAAAGAAAACAGACTAGCTGCTATTGCTAAAAGAGTTTTGTGCTTATTCTACCTGATCCAATCCCCGTCATTTTATATACGTGGCCATCTCGAACTGGTATTGCTGGGCGATGATGCGGGCTTCTTCTGCGAAGTTTTCTTTTTCACCGGCGTAAATGATGGCGCGGCTGGCATTGACCAAGAGCCCGGTATCCTTGTTAAGCCCGTGCTCACAAACCTCGGAAAGACTGCCTCCCTGGAATCCTACGCCCGGTACCAGCAGGAAATGATCGGGGATGATGGCGCGGATGGTGGCCAGTTCACTGGCCTGGGTGGCGCCGGCTACAAACATCAGGTTCCCGGGAGTACCCCAGTGGCTAACGGTGCTGATTACCTGCTCATACAGATGCATGCCGGTGGCCATGGGCTGCATTTCAAAATCAGCCGCGCCCTTATTGCTCGTGAGCCCGAGTACAATGGTCCATTTGTCTTTGTATTCCAGGAATGGACGGATGCTGTCTTCGCCCATATAAGGTGCTACGGTGATGGCATCAAAGTTCATCCCTTCAAAAAAAGCGCGGGCATATTGAGAGGAAGTATTCCCGATATCGCCCCGTTTGGCATCCGCAATGGTGAAATGTGTATAAGGGATATATTCAACGGTTTTCTGCATGGCTTCCCAGCCCTCCACGCCCATGGCTTCATAAAAAGCTGTATTGATCTTATAGGCTACACAACAATCCAAAGTGGCATCGATGATGGCCTTGTTAAAAGTAAAAACAGCGTCGGGTTTTCCCCGGAGGTGTTCGGGAATTTGCGTGGGGTCGGTATCCAGGCCTACACAGAGAAATGATTTTTTTGCACGGATGGATTCGACAAGTTGCTCTCTGGTCATGCTGCAAAGATAATATACAGGCAGCCTCTGTTCCTGCCGGAATCAGCTGATAAAAGTCAGGATTTGCTCCATAAAATCTTCCGATTCCCAGTTGTCTTCAATACCCGGCAGCTGCATCACCTGTTGCATGATGGCTTCCTGCCGGATGCTGTTGGCCAGCGCTTCGCTGTAGCGGATATGCGGGCTGAAGGTAACCTGTGAGTAGGCCGGGGTCCACTTGTCCGGGAATCGTGCGCTGATCCGCGCCTCAATTTTTTTCTGGAGCAGGAATTGTTTATCCGCCACACGGTCGCGCATTTCCACAAAATTGTTGAGGGCCAGTTCGGCAATGGCATCGCCATCGGGTTTTCTGACTGCCTGGTAACTGGCAAGAATTTTTTCCCACTGGTGATCATGCTCGGTAATCAGGTTGTTGAGGATCCGGCAGTCTTCGAAACCGCAGTTCATGCCCTGCCCGAAGAAGGGAACAATGGCATGGGCCGCATCCCCGATGAGTGTGAAATGACCTTCCCGCACCCAGGGATAACATTTTACGGTAACGAGGGAGGCGGTGGGATTATTGAAATACTCGTCCACCAGTCCCGGCATCAGGGCACTGGCATCGGCAAAGGTTTCCCGGAAAAACAGTTCTACCTGTTCGCGGGTTTGTAAGCTGGCGAAAGAAGGATTGCCCTCAAAGGGGAAAAACAGGGTACAGGTGAAACTGCCATCGGTGTTGGGCAGTGCAATCAGCATATAGTTGCCACGCGGCCAGATGTGGAGGGCATTTTTTTTCATCAGGAATGAGCCCCCCTCACCTGGCGGTATTGTCAGTTCCTTATATCCGAAGTCGATATAATACTGCTGATACTGGAACCGGTCGTGCTGCAGCTGGTGGGCCAGCCGGGCGGCAGAATAAGCACCATCACTGCCAAAAAGCAGTTCAAACCGGGTAGTGAAAGCTTCCGGACTGGTGGTATTTTCAAAGGTCACTTCTCTTTTATCCCACTGGATACCCGCACATTTCTGGTTGAAGTGAATGCGCACGCCTTCTTTCTCTGCCAGGTCCATGAGTTTTTTATTCAGCTCACCCCTTGATACGGAGTTGATGAACTGTCCTTCCTGTCCGTAAGGCTGATAGGCCGTGCTGCCGTCTGCATGGTGCAGGTAACGGCCATGCATGGGGATAGCAATTTTCCTGATTTCATCCATGATACCCACCTCTTCCAGGGCCAGGATGCCGCGGTCACTCAGCGCCAGGTTGATGGAACGCCCGGCAGCCATTTTTTCTCGCCGCATATCCGGCCGCCGTTCGTATACCGTTACCCGGTAGCCACGGCGGGTGAGATAAATTGAGAGCAGGGAGCCTACCAATCCGGCGCCGGCAATAATCACATCTTTTTTCATAAATGGGGCAATCGTTTTATCCGGTACTCAGCTGATGATCTGCCGGATGATCTGTCCAAAGGTAAATACATCCGTGAACCGGTTGTACAAAGGTACCGGTGCCACCCTGATCACGTTCGGTTCCCTCCAGTCGGCGATGACGCCCTGCTGTTTGAGGGCTTCAAATATTTCCTTTCCCTTCCGGTGCATGAGCATGCTTACCTGGCAGCCGTGCGCGTCGGCAGGTGTAATGACTTCAATCAGCTGTTCGTTTGCACCGGCATTGATTTCCTGCAGCAGGTAGAGCAGGTAGCCTGTGAGCTGTTTAGATTTTTCGAGCAGGGCCGGCATGCCCGCCTCTTCAAAAATATCGAGGGCGGCTTTGTGCGCGGCCATGGATAGGATGGGGGCATTGCTGAGTTGCCAGCCTTCTGCCGTGGGGATGGGGTCAAATCCTTTCTCCATCAGGAAACGGGTGTCCTTGCGGTGGCCCCACCAGCCTGCAAAACGGGGTATGCCGGGGTTGTGGTG
>WBZP01002698.1_pt1 | contig 20081 bp, 13 predicted proteins | sample 5204301 | NCBI WGS metagenome assembly WBZP01 (sample SAMN12412401, study PRJNA552823) | activated sludge metagenome | isolation source: activated sludge from nitrification reactor of wastewater treatment plant... | place: USA: Pennsylvania | collected 2017
ACCGGGTGGAAGAGTCGGAGCTCATGGGCAACGTCTTCACCACGCTCTTCCTGGTGCTCGGCCTGTTCTCGATGGCCGCCGGCGTGATGCTCATCTTCATGATCTTCGTGATGCTCGCGGCCGAGCGGCGCGCAGAGATGGGCATGGCCCGCGCGGTTGGCGCGCAACGCGGCGACATCGTGAAGTCGTTCCTGGCCGAAGGCATGGCGTATTCGTTGCTCTCCGGCCTGATCGGCGTGGGGTCCGGCATCGTGACCTCGTGGCTGCTGGTGGACGTGCTGCTCAAGGCCGTCGGCGGCAACTACTTCTCCCTAATCGAGATGGAGATTGCCCCCCGGTCGCTCGTCATCGGTTACAGCCTCGGGGTGGTGCTGACCTTCATCACTGTCATCTTCGCGTCGCTCAAGGCGAGTCACGTCAACATCGTCGCCGCCATCCGGCAGCTCCCGGACGAGCGCAAGCCCGAAGGCAAGCGCAAAACGAGCTGGCGCTGGGTGGCGCTGGGCGTGCCCGCCATGGTGGTGCCGCCCGTCGGTATCTGGTGGCTCTTCCGCAAGGGCATCGGGCTGCCGTGGGCCTGGATCATCGGCCCGGTGGGGCTCGCGCTTGGCGGGCTGTTCATGATGCTCGGCAAGTCCTCGGAGCTGTGGTTCCCCTTCGCCCTCGGCATCTCCCTCCTCCCGCTCTCCCTTGCCGCGATGGCGCGCCAACTCCGCGTCCCCAACCGCCCGCTCTGGACCGTCGTCGGCGTCATTCTCGCCGCCTACTGGCTGATGCCGTGGACCCTGCATGAGCGTCTCTTCGGGAAGTTCGACAGCGACATCGAGATGTTCGTCCTGAGCGGGGTGATGATCGTGATTTCGTTCACGCTCGTCATCGTCTTTAACGCCCGGCTGCTCACGGCGCTGTTCTCGCGGACGGGCGAAGGCGCGAAGGCGTACGGCGTGGCCTGCCTGGTGGCCGTGGCCGCCGCGGCCCTGGCGGTGACGGGTGTCGCGATGCGCGACACGGGCGACGGCCTGGGCGAACTGTTCTACCTCGCGGCCGGGCTGCTCCTGCCCGTCGCGCTGACTATCGCCGCCGCGGTGCGTTTCCCCGCCCTCGCCCCGGCGCTGAAGATGGCGGTGGCCTACCCGCTGAGCAACCGCTTCCGCACGGGCATGACCATCGCGATGTTCTCGCTCATCGTCTTCTCGCTCACGGTCTTCAGCGTGCTGCTCGCGAACTTCGATACCGCCTTCCTGGGCGGTGACGCCCGGGCGAACATGGACGTGGTCACAACCGCGAGCGGCACGAGCACCATCCGCGACGTGCCCGCCGCGCTGCGCGACGCAGGTTCGCCCGTGGCGGACGACATCGCCGGCGCCGGCCGGACGACCATCCCGGCGACCGGTCAGCTGGTCAGCCAACCGGGCAACGACAACCCGGGCCTGTACCCGGTCATCGGCGCCGACGAAGGCTTCTTCACGACCCTGAACACGACGCTGCAGGCATATGCCACCGGCTACGCGGACGCAGCGCAGGTGATGGAAACCGTGAGCAGGGACGAGAAATACGCGCTGGTCGACACCGCTGTCGTGGGCATCAGCTTCAATGACCGCTTCGGCTGGACGGCAGAGGACGTCACCATCGAAGACGACCGATTCGAACCTTTCGACATCGAGATCGCTGACCCGGTCTCGGGCCACAGCACCACCGTGACAGTGATCGGGGTGCTGCGGACGCAGCTTCCCGCGGCAACGGTCGGCGGCATCTACGTCGACGAGCAGGCGTATACGCAGCTCATCGGACAGCCTGAGTACCGCCGCGGTTACCTCCGCCTGGCCGAAGGCGCCGGCAGCCGGGCCGCGGCTCGCGGCATCGAATCCGCGCTCGCGGTGCAGGGCGTGAAGGCGGAATCGGTCGAGAAGATCTTCGACGACATGTCAGCGACGAACACGGCGTTCAACCGCATGTTCCAGGCATTTATGGCCCTCGGGCTCTTCGTCGGCATCGCCGGACTCGGCGTCATCGCCTTCCGCTCGGTGGTCGAACGCCGCCAGCAGATTGGCATGCTTCGAGCCATCGGCTACCAACGGAAAACGGTCACGCTCACGTTCCTCCTGGAGTCGAGCTTCATCGCGGTGATGGGCATCCTCTCGGGAGTAGTCGGTGGGGCCATCCTCGGACGGAACCTGCTCACCTCGCCGGACTTCACCGATGGCGCGGACATCACGTTCGCGATGCCGTGGGCCGAAATCCTGCTCGTCATCGGGGCGTCGTTCATGTTCTCGCTGTTGATGACCTGGTGGCCGAGCCGTGGCGCAAGCCGCGTACCGGTGGCGGAAGCGCTGCGCTACGAGTAACCGGCCACACTCGACCACAACCAAACGAGGCGCCCCGTTGGGGCGCCTCGTCCGCGTGTTCATGGGTGAGCAGGCGCTACAGGTGGGCCGTGAAGAAGCGCGCGACCATTTGGATCAGTTGCGCCTGGCCCGGGTCAGGCGTGCCGCCCGCTGGCACGAAGCCGTGTCCCGCGTGGTGGACGCGGACGAACGTGACATCACCTCCCGCGGCCAACAGCGCGGCCTCCAGCCGTTCCGACTGCGAAATCGGGACGACCGGGTCTTCTTCGCCGTGGAGGATGAGGAAATCAGCATCTTCCGGCGAAACGTAGTTCACCGCGCTTGCCTGCCAGAGCGTGTCACCAGGTGCATCAGCCGTCGTGTTGTCGCCAAAGACACGCGTGTGGGCGGCGTTGTGGGCGGCCATATTCGGGTCACTGAAGTCGCTGGCGCCGTACATGTCGACCACGACGCTGACTTCGCTGGAGAACGCGCGATTGCCGCCCACCGGCGCGAAGTCCCCGTCCTCGGCCGTGCCGAGCAAGTTCACGAGCTGCCCGCCGGCGCTTCCACCGATGGCTCCGATGCGGTCCGCGTCGATGCCGTAGGTCGCGGCGGCCGCGCGGATTCCGCGGATCGCGCACTAAACGTCCTGGATTTGTGCCGGGAACTGATAGTCCGGGGCCAGCCGGTAATCCACCGCGAAAACGACGAAACCTTCGTCGAGCAACGCCGGGATGTAGCGAATGCCTTCGCCTTCCGTACGGCCGCCGGACGTCCAGCCACCACCATGCACGTACACCACCGCCGGGTCATTCGACGAAGAGGTGTGGCCGTCCGGGAAGTACACGTCCATCGCGAGCTCCACGCCGTCAACCGGCGTGCATCCGATCACGGTTTGGTCAGGGTTGAGGGTTGACGGCCTGCCGCCAGACGGCTGTCTTGGCGCAGCGCTCTCGCTCGGCGCCGGCGTGGCCGCCGGAATCGCCGGCTTCGCTTCCACCCCGCCGCCAAACGCGCACGCCACAAGCGCAGCGCCGGCGAGGGCCGCTCCACCCAGGGTCAGTAGTCTCTTTCCCATTGCTCTCTCCTTCCGGGCGTTGCCGGCCTGCCTGAGCAATGGCGCATCATCAGTTGGAAGTGATTCGGGCGCGTAAAGGACGCTGGAACTTCGTTAGAGACCGGAGTGAGTCACCACCCCTTGCCGGCGACCACGGTGACCTGGCAGTCGCGCCAGCGGTCGCCGTCGAACCTCATGGAGAACCCGAGCCGCACCTGGAGCGTCATCTCCGGGCTGAAATCGAGGCTGGAAAGCCGTGCTGTCTGCTGCCAATCAGTCGCCAGCTGCTGCCGTCCGTTTCCCAGGCCGAAGTCCAGTTGACCCGAGCTCACCAGCGCCTGGCGGGCATCGTGGAGGTCGAAGGTAGCGGAGGCGTTGGCCCAGTCCACTTCGCACGGTTCACCACCAATCGCCCGGACCGTCGCTGTAGTTCCAGAGGCATCGACTGCGAGTTCAATGCCCGCAACGGGGTTCTCCCCCAGGTCCGCATAGACCTTCCGGAGGCGGTTGCGAAGCGTGGTCACGGGCTTCGGGAGCTTCTGTTCGGGATGGAAACTGAACGAAGCCCCTGCGGTCTCGATGTCTTCGATTTCGAACGGTGGGCGGCCGGGCGCTTCCATCTCCACGGTCGCGTCCGCCACCGCTTCGACCGCTTTCGCCAGGCTCTTGAGGACGGCGGGCTCCGTCTGCGATGCAAAACGGCCGACGCGCGCCAACGCGACCACTCGGCGAGACGTGACCGTCCCGTCCTCGCTGACCTCGACGGATTCATCGCTGCGCGGTTTGGGCCCGCCCGAACGGCGGTACGTCACGAGCATTACCGGCGCGCCGGCTTCCACTTGCTGCCCGGGTAAACCAGCGACAGCAGGCTCGCGAAGGACTGGACGTGCCTCGGTTGGACCGGGTGCTCGTGTTCGGCGACCGTCTTGAGGTCCTGCCCGCGGGCGAGGTTGCTGGTCATTTCGCCCATGAGGCTGCCGTTCGAGACGGTGAACGGCTCAGTCGCCCGCGTGAGATTGCTCGTCCAGTCGTTGTTGTTGAATTGGTAGAAGTACTGCGCGATGTCCGGGGCGCCGTTGAAGCCGTACTTGTCGCCGTAGCGCTTCTGGACAAGCCGGGCGAATGCGCCGGTCGAGATGCCGTGCTGGTCCAGCTTGTCGGCCACCATCCCGAGCTTCTGGTCCGTCGTCTTCGTCGGGTTGCCGGTGAGGATGCCGTTGATCTCGTCCGCGACAGCCGTCGAAGATGTGCCGTCGTCGGCGCGCGTCTTGGCGATGGCCGGCTCGAGACCGGTGGTGTTCACGTACGCCTCTTCCGGCCGGTTGTACTCGTCGTCCAGGCCGACGAGATGCCCGAATTCGTGCGGCGCGAGGCCACGCCGGTTGTCGTTGACGTACCAGTTGTCCGTGTCGGAGCGCGGGTTGGGGTTCTTCTTCGTCGGCTTGCCAACCTTCACGGCGTGCTTGGCCGAGGAGGACTTCTTGGGATTGAACTCGATCTCGAATTCGCGCGGCGCGAGCGCGCCGTCCTCGACCGCCTTGTAGTTATTCCAGACGGACTTGATGTCCTCCATCCACGTATTGACCATCGGGTGCCCGCTCAGGCCGGTGAACTTGATGCCAACCGTGATGATCATCTTGTTGTTCTTGAAGTCCCAGTCGAACGCGCTGGTGCCGCCGGCCGAAGCGCCTTCGACAACCTCCGTGCTGTAGAAGGACTGCGAGCCGCTCGTAATCCCCCCGTCGACTTTGTCGAGTTCGGACCAGGTGAGAGCGCCCACATTGCCGGTGGCCTTGATGTTCAACGCCTTCTGGTACTTCTTCACCGCTGAGCTGGTGAAGAAGCCGAAGATGCCGTCCACGTTGAGCGCTTTGAACGGCGGCTTCACGCCGACGAAGTTGCTCAGGCGCCAGTTGTTGAGCCGCTGCTGCAGCTCTTTCACCCCGTTGCCCGTGGAACCGAACGAGACGTACGGGTGCTTGTTTCCATCGGCCGGCGTCGACCCCGTCGCCTGCTCTTTCGCTTTCACGGTGAGCTGGCCGTTGACCACGATGCTCGGCGCGTCCGCGTCTAGCGCCGTCCAGGTCGCGACGTCAGCCCGGTGGGAGACTGGGATGCCCTTGGTGCCCTGGTAGGCGTCCACCGCGCCCTTCGTCGAGTCTTCGAAAAGGGCATGCACCGGTACGCGGGCGGAGCCGTCGGCGCGTGTGGCGTTTAGCTTCTGCTGCAGGATGCCAACGATGGTGAAGGTGTTGCCACCCTCCTCGCTCAGGCCGCCCCAGGCTTCCTTGGCTGACGCGGCGGCTACGTCCCAGGCCGCTTTGAACTTGGCGAGTTCCGCATCCGCCGTGTTGGCCGTGTTGATCGCGTCCTGCGAGACCTTGCCCTGGTTCGTGAACAGCTCTTCGATCTTGTCCACGGCCCCGGTGGTCATGGGGCTTTCCTTGTGTTTCGTCTTCCAGCCGGACTTGTCCTTGCCGAACTGCTTGCGGTTCTTGACGTAGTTGGCGCCCCAGGCGTCGATCTTCTTGGCGGCGGCTTTGACGTTCACGCTTTCGGCGACGGTGTCGTCGTAGGCTTTCTTGGTCTCGGCAGCGGCGGCGTCAGCGAGTTCGGCCTGCGTGGCCGCGTTCAATCCGCTGTCGGCGGCCTCGACATCGAAGAAGCCCATGCCGGTATTGGCGGCGGCCTCGGCCTCCGCCTGTTTGACCAGCGCCTGGATCAGCCGGGCCGGCCACTGCGCCATGCCGGTGGTGACCTTGATGGCCTCGGCAACCCCCTCGTCGTGGCCCTTCTGGATGATGCCGAGCACCTGCTTGACCAGCGGATCGACGTCGTCGGGCTTGTCGTGGCCGACGCCCGAGCTGTCCATGTGGATGACGCCGGGAGCCTTCGACTGGTCGGGGGCTTTGTGGCCTACCCCGCCCTCGTCCATGTAGATAACGTTCTGCGACTTGGATTTGTCTGGCGTCTTGTGGCCAACCCCGCCTTCATCCATGTAGATAACGTTTTGCGATTTGGTCTTGCTCGGCTCTTTGTGCCCGACGCCGCCCTCGTCCATGTAGATGGTGTTTCCTTCGCGCTGGACCAGTCCCTGCCGGCGCTGGAGCAAGCGCTGGACGGCGCCGTTGCCGGCGCGTGCCTGCAGCGCGCGGAGCGAAAACTCACCCGGCGCCTGGGCGGCATGCCCGGGCCCGGCCGAAGACTCCGGCGATTTCGCCGGAGCGCGGACCTTCGCCGCGGCATGGCGTTGTCCCGATTCTTTCACGTGCTGCTCACGATACTCCCGGCGGACAGGCGCCACAACGACTTTTCACGTGGACAGTGGGCGCGTCCGCCCGGCCCGTGCTTCAATACCCGCTCACCTTCGTCGCGCGAGGATTGCCATGGATTTCGAACTTTCGGAAGAGCACCGGCTCATCAAGGACACTGCCCGTCGCATCGCCCGGGACGTCGTCGCTCCGCGCGCGAAAGAACTCGACGAGACGGGCGAGTACCCGCATGACTACTTCGCCGCGTTCAAGCAGGCGGGCTTGCTCGGCATGGCCATCCCGGAGTCCATGGGCGGGACGGGCAACGGCATCCTGCCGCTCTGCCTGGCAATCGAAGAAGTGGCGAAGTACGAGTGTGGCGCCGGCCTGATGCTCGTCCTCAGCGGGCTGCCCAGCCGGCCGATCATGTTCGGCGGCACGCCCGAGCAGCAACAGAAATGGCTCCCGGCCCTCTGCGCCGGCGACCGGAAGGCCGCGTTTTGCCTCACCGAGCCAGACCACGGGTCCGATGCGGCCGCACTCGAAACCCGCGCCACCCGGGACGGCGATGATTACGTCATCAACGGCAACAAGGTGTACATCTCCGGCGGCACCGTCGCCGATCAACTGACCGTGTTCGCGCGCACTGGCGGCCCGGGCGCGAAAGGCATCAGCGCCTTCGTCGTTGACGCCCATGCTCCCGGCGTCCGCATTGACCGCACGGACGACAAGATGGGCGTGCGCAGCGTGCCGACCGCGCACTTCAGCTTCTCCGATGTGCGCGTGCCGGCGGAGAACCTGCTCGGCGGGACGGAGGGCAACGGCTTCAACCACGCGATGTTCACGTTGAACTCGCTACGCCCCACGGTAGGTGCGCGTGGTGTCGGCCTCGCGGAAGGCGCCGCCGGTTATGCGCTGGAGTGGGCGCGCGAGCGCAAGGCGTTCGGCAATTCGGTGATCGACTTCGAAGCTATCCAGTTCATGTTCGCGGACATGGCCATCCAGATCGAAGCGGCCCGCAACCTCGTCTACAAGGCCGCCTGGCTGGTGGACCAGGGCAAGTTCATGAAGGAATACGCCCACAACCTCTCGATCGCCAAGGCCTACGCGACGGAGATGGCGAACAAGGTCGCGTTCGACGCGCTCCAGGTGCTCGGCGCACAGGGCTACATGAAGGACCATCCGCTGGAGCGCCACTACCGGGATGCCCGCCAGTTGATGATCGTCGAAGGCACCAGCCAGGTGCAGCGCGTGGTCATCAGCCGCGCGATGATCGACCGCGCGCTGGTGTACGGGTAGCCCGGGAGCGATTTGGTACACTGCTCGCATGGCAGCGGCTCCTACCTCCGACCTGATCACACCGGAAGCCTTCCTTGCGATGGACGAGCAAGAGGGAGCGGAACTCGTTGACGGCCGCATTGTGGAGGTGCCCATGGGCAGCATGTCGAGCTGGCTCGGAGGGGAACTCCTGTTCCTGATTAAGCTCTATTTGCGTTCGCATGACCTCGGCTGGGCTTTTCCGCAGGAAACCGGCATGCGCATCTGGCCCAACCGGTCGACCGTCCGCAAGGCCGATCTCATCTTCGTCCGCAAGGGCCGGCTACCGCATGGTCAGCCCGACGACGGATGGCTGACAACGGTTCCGGACCTCGTGGTGGAAGTCGTGTCGCCAAATGACCGGGCCGGGGAGTTGGAACGGAAACTCGAGGACTACCGCGACGCGGGCATCCCGCTCATCTGGGTCATCTATCCCGAGACACACCGCGCCCAGGTCCTCGGCGCGAAACGCCCGCGAACGGAGCTCGGGCCCGACGGTGTCCTCGATGGCGAGGACGTGCTGCCCGGGTTCACCTGCTCGCTGCAAGAGCTGTTCGACGCGGCCAGGCCAGAGGCGTAACGCTTCGGCGGTCGCATCCCTACTCCGGGAACGGGTCGGTCTCGCCTTCGGGGATGCGCGCTTCGAAAATGTTCAGCGTCATCGAAACCATCCCGTACAACCCGCACGCGCCGATGATCTCGACCAACCCGCGTTCGCCGAAGAATTCCAGCGCCCGCGCATACGTGCCGTCCGAGACGCGGCTCGTCGCGAAATACTCACTCACGAGTTCGTAGGCGGCCCGAAGGTCCCCGCGCTCCAGCGGCGGCGTTTCGCCAGTGCGGATGGCCTCGATCACATCGTCAGAAATCCCCGCGCGGCGAGCCATGTGCGCGTGTCCCCAGAACTCCACCTGCGCCTTCCACCTGGCCCCGGTCATCAAGATCACCAGCTCGATGATTTCGCGCGGGAGCGACGTGTCGTACCGGCAGTACTCGACCAGCCGCCGCGCCGGATCAGCGATGCCCGGCGCGCGAAGCCAGGCGTCAGCGGGCCCGCGGACGGCGCCGATCTTGCCGTTCTTGAACCCCTCCACGGCTTCGGCCTGTTCCGGCGTGAGGTTGTCGTAGTCAAGCGGGTTGATCCTGGGCAACGTCGCCCTCCCTTGGGGCCGAAGTCTACCGCGCCCTCGCGAGGTGGGAGAGGGTCATCGAGAACCGGAACGCTCGTTAACGTGAGGAAATTGCGAGGGTAGGTACGCCTTTGCTAGGATCGTGCAAAGGCGGGACATGGGTATGGATGCAACATCCGTCCTCGTGCTGAACCAGAACTACGAGCCGCTCAATGTCTGCAACATGCGGCGCGCGCTCGTCCTTGTGCTCCGTGGCAAAGCCGAAGTCCTCGAATCCGCCCGCGAGGCCATCCACTCCGCCAGCACAACCTTCGTCCTTCCTTCGGTCATCCGGCTCGTCCACATGATCAAGCGGCCACGGCCGAAAGTGCGCCTCACACGCAAGGAGATCTTCGCGCGTGACGGCTGGCAGTGCGTGTACTGCGGGCGGCAAACACGGGACCTGACGCTGGACCACGTGATGCCGCGCCATCGCGGAGGGCCACACACCTGGGAGAACCTGGTCAGCGCCTGCAAGCCGTGCAACCACCGGAAGGCGGGGCGCACGCCCTCGGAAGCGCGAATGGCGATGGCGCACGAGCCGCACGTCCCGCGTGTGTCGATCTACCACGCGTTCTTTCCCTACCTGGGCGCGCAGGAAGAGTGGCGGAAGTTCGTGCCCGGGTGGGAAGGCGCGGCGGCGGGCTAACCCCCTCGACCCTTCCCTGGCCATGCGCCCGGCCCTGAACTTTTCAACCACGCCGGCGACGCGGGCTTCGTCCCTTTTGGACCGGGAATGGAGTCCGCGCGGTCGTAGTAGCGGGCCGTCAGGCGAGGCACACTGAGCACGCCTGCTGAGTGGGCCGGGAGGTGGCCGAATGAGCACGTTCGTAACGGCGCTGCTGGCCGGGAAACAGGGAGTTCGGGAGCATCCGGGACGTTGTCGGCACCCTGACGCCGCCGTCGAGCCTCCCACGAAGCTCCGCCGAAACCTGCGCAAACCGCCTCCGGGTCGTGGCGCCGCGGCAACGGCGCCACCATAGGAACGAACCCGCCCTCCGGCTATGATAGAGAGCCGGCATTGCCCTGCCGGGCCTGAATTCCGGGCGGCGAACCACTTGAATCACCACGCATATGCGAGAGGAGACCTACACGGTGCCTGACACGAAGGACATGACCGCCAGCGTCAGCGAGAGCGAAAACCCGGCGATGCCCGCCCCCACGCCAAAAGCATCCCGGCCTATGACCAACCAGGACTGGTGGCCGAAACAGCTCGACCTTTCCGTGCTGCGCCAGCACTCGGACCTCTCGAACCCCATGGACGAGGGCTTTGACTACGCCGAAGCGTTCAAGACGCTCGATCTCGAAGCGCTCAAGAAAGACCTGATCGAGGTCATGACAACCTCCCAGGAGTGGTGGCCGGCCGACTACGGACACTACGGGCCGCTATTTGTCCGGATGACCTGGCACGCGGCCGGGACGTATCGCATCGCGGACGGCCGCGGTGGTGGCGGCAGCGGCGCGCAGCGTTTCGCGCCGCTGAACAGCTGGCCGGACAACGCGAACCTGGACAAGGCACGCCGTCTGCTCTGGCCGATCAAGCAGAAGTACGGCCGCAAGATCTCCTGGGCCGACCTGCTCGTCTACGCCGGGAACGTCGCCATGGAGTCGATGGGCTTCAAGAGCTTCGGCTTCGGCTTCGGACGGAAGGACATCTGGGAACCTGAGGAGATCATCTGGGGGCCTGAGAACACCTGGCTCGGCGACGAACGGTACCGAGGCGACCGCGAGCTCAACGGGCCCTTCGGCGCCGTCCAGATGGGTTTGATCTATGTGAACCCGGAAGGTCCGAACGGGCTGCCCAGCGCGCTTGCGGCGGGCCGCGACATCCGCGAGACCTTCGGCCGGATGGCAATGAACGACGAGGAGACCGTCGCGCTGATTGCCGGCGGCCACACGTTCGGGAAGACGCACGGCGCCGCCGATGCCGTGAAGAACGTGGGGGTGGAGCCGGAAGGCGCGCCGATCGAGGCGCAGGGCCTCGGCTGGAAGAACGCCTACGGCACCGGCAAGGGCGACGACACCATCACGAGTGGCCTCGAAGGCGCATGGACGCCGACTCCCACCAAATGGGACAACAGCTTCCTGGAGACGCTGTACAAGTACGACTGGGACCTGACCAAGAGCCCTGCCGGCGCCTACCAGTGGGTGCCGACGGACCCCGCGGCGAAGACCACGGTCCCGGACGCGCACGACGCATCGAAGCGGCACGCGCCAATCATGCTCACGACTGACCTCGCGCTCCGCCTGGACCCGATTTATGGGCCGATCTCGAAGCGTTTCCATGACAATCCTGACCAGTTCGCGGATGCGTTCGCGCGCGCCTGGTTCAAACTGCTGCACCGCGACATGGGGCCAGTCTCGCGCTACCTCGGACCGTTCGTGCCGGGCCCGCAGACCTGGCAGGACCCGCTGCCGGCGGCCGCTGGCGAGCCGATCAATGACGCGGATATCGCAGCGCTCAAGTCACGCATCCTGTCTTCCGGCCTCCCGGTTTCGCGGCTGGTGGCGACGGCGTGGTCCGCTGCTCGAAGCTTCCGCGGGACGGACAAGCGGGGCGGCGCCAACGGCGGGCGCCTTCGTCTGGCCCCGCAGAAAGACTGGGCTGCCAACGAGCCTGCTGAGCTCGCTCAGGCGCTGGGGGTTCTCGAAGGTATCCAGCGGGACTTCAACAGCCAGGCCGGCGGCCGGCAGGTGTCGCTCGCGGACCTGATCGTCCTCGGCGGCTGCGCGGCTGTGGAAAAGGCCGCGAAAGACGCCGGGTTCGATGTACGCGTGCCCTTCTCGCCAGGCCGCACCGATGCCTCCCAGGAGCAGACCGACGCTGGCTCGTTCTCGGTCCTGGAGCCGGCCGGCGACGGTTTCCGCAACTACGTGCGCCCGGGTGTGCCGCTTTCCCCCGAAACGTTGCTGCTGGATCGCGCCTACATGCTCACGCTCACCGCTCCGGAAATGACGGTGCTCATCGGCGGCATGCGCGCGCTCAATGCCAACACCGGCGGTTCGCAGCACGGCGTCTTCACGTCGAAGCCCGGCACGCTGACCAACGATTTCTTCGTGAACCTGCTGGACCTGGGCACCGAGTGGAAGGTCGCCGGGGAGAACGTCTACGAAGGCCGCGACCGTGCGACCGGAGAAGTGAAGTGGACCGGCACGAGCGTCGACCTCGTCTTCGGCTCGAACTCCATCCTTCGTTCACTGTGCGAGGTCTACGCCAGCGACGACGCGAAGGAGAAGTTCGTCCGGGACTTCGTCGCCGCGTGGAACAAGGTGATGAACCTGGACCGCTTCGACCTGGCCTGAGCATCCAGCTCGGGCCGGCCTCAAGTTAAAGGGGGAGCCTTTCGGCTCCCCCTCTTTCGTTCAACCAGACCGTTCAGCCCGCGGCAGTCACCCTCGCTACATCAACTCCGCCCGGCGCATCGAGCCGCACATGCAGTGGGTTGCCGGGCTGGTAGTCGCCGGAGACCGGGATGACCACATCGGTCCACTCGCCGGCGGGAGCGTCGAACCGCACCGACCCGAGCATGACGAGAGCACCGCCGTTGTCGTGCCAGGTCTGCGCCTCGCCGCTGCCCCCGCGAAGGGTCACGGTCGCGGAAGTCACGCGAGCGGGATTCACCAGGTAGATGTCGCCCGTATCGCCGCTCCGCCGGTACTGGCGGCCACCCGTATCGGACTTGAGGTCGCCCCAGCCCATGGCGATGTGAATCGTGTCGTTCTCGCCGAACACCACCGTGGCGTCCCGGGGCGCCATGTAGAACGCCAGGTGCCCCGCGTCGAACAACCGCTCCGGGAACTGCCAGCGGAACGGCTGGTCGGTCTTTCGCGCACGGACGAACAGGTGGTACCGATAGTGCCCCTTCGTCACCTTCGCTACCACGTTGTTCATGAGCGAACGGAACGCGCGGCGGTTCCGGCCTTCCGGCGGGTAGATGTCGATATCGGCGATGCGGTCGATGCTGTAGCCGCAGCCCTCGAGCAGTTCCTTGAGTTCGCTGAAGGTGTATTCACGGCTGTGACGGGAGCCCTTGAGCGGCGCGCCGAGGTGGTACGGGTCGTAGATGTTCCGCCCGGTGAGGAAGTTAGCAATCGAATCCGCGCGGCTCGCATTCGGCGTCGAAAGGACAAGCGCGCCGCCAGGCTTCAGCACCCGATGGATCTCCGCCAGCGTATGCACCGGGTTCTCCGTCAGGTGCTCGATGACTTCGCACCACGTCACCAGGTCGAACGTGTTGTCCGGATAGGGAAAGCGTTCCTTCTCTGCGTCGAAGCAGGTGCAGACGAAGTCGTACCGCTCGCCGTAGTCGGGGCTCTCCAGCGCCTGTTCGATGGTCGCCCGTCCGTCGGCTGCGAAGCCGGTGAGCGAGAGCTCGTAGTTTCGGAACTTCTGGAGCATCAAGGTGATGTGGAAGGGCGGGCTGCCGAGTTCGAGCGCTTTCCCCCGCTCCTTCGGATTCGGCACGAAGCGCAGCACCTGCCGCCAGAGCGGGAGCCCGCCATGGACGAGGATCCCGTGCACGGACTCGTTCCGAAACGGCCAGCGAAAGCTGAGGAGGTAGCGGCTCAGTCCCTCGGCGTCTCGTTCAGACGGTGGAGGCAGCGCGGCGGGAGCAGTCATGGAACGCGCATGATACGCGAGGGCTTCACGATTCACGATTTGCGATCCCGATCACGGTTCGAATCGTGAATCTGTCACGGCTATGCTTTGCCCGATGGGACCGATCGAAGCACTCAAACGCATCGCCTTCCTGCTCGAACGCGCCAACGAACCGGCGTACCGCGTCAAGGCGTTTCGCGGCGCCGCCGAGGCCATCGCCGCCCTCACCCCTGCGGAAGTCACCGGGATGGCGGAACGCGGGGAGCTGAAGAAGCTGAAGGGCGTCGGCGATGTCACCGCCGGGGTCATCAGCGAGGCCGTGCGCGGCGAGGTCCCCGGCTACCTGGCGAAGCTTGAGGCGGAAGGAGACGCTTCGTGGCCGCCACAACTCGGGCGCGAACTGCGCGCCGCGCTCAAGGGTGACTGTCACGTCCATTCGGACTGGTCGGACGGCGGTTCGCCCATCCGGGAGATGGCCGAGACGGCCATCTCGCTCGGGCACGAGTACATGGTGCTCACCGACCACTCGCCGCGGCTCACGGTGGCGCGGGGCCTAAGCCCGGAACGGCTGCGAGAGCAGCTCAGCATCATCGCTCGCCTGAACGCGGAGCTCGCGCCGTTCCGCATCCTCACCGGCATCGAAGTCGACATCCTCGATGATGGCGCCCTCGACCAGGAGCCGGAACTGCTGGAGCAGTTGGACATCGTGGTGGCAAGCGTCCACAGCAAGCTGCGCATGGAGCGCGAGGCGATGACGCGCCGCATGGTGATGGCCGTGGCCAACCCGAACATGGACATCCTCGGGCATTGCACCGGCCGCTACGTCGTTGGGAAGAACCGCCCCGAATCCGAGTTCGACGCGGAGATCGTGTTCGAGGCGTGCAGGCAGTTCGGCAAGGCGGTGGAGATCAACTCCCGGCCAGAGCGGCTGGACCCGCCGCGCCGGCTGCTCTCGCTGGCGCTCGAGATGGACTGCGTCTTCACCATAGACAGCGACGCCCACGCGCCCGGCCAACTGGACTGGCAGCCCTACGGCTGCGAACGCGCGGAGCAGTGCGGCGTGCCGGCGGAGCGCATCATGAACACGCGGGACCGCGCGGGGCTGCTGGCCTGGGCGGAAGAGCACCCGGCAACGTGAGTGAGCCTGATGACTCAATCGACGTGGATGAGGTCATGGCGAATCCAGCCCTGTTGAGTGGGCTGGAGCCCGGCGAAGCCTCGATGCGAATCAGGCGTTCTTCCGCCTGGCGGGAGGAAGTACTCAATCGTGGTAGTCATACCGGCTCAGGTTGGGTTCTGCGCGAGTATGAGGGGGAGTCGCCGACGGGCCGCGTGATACGTTGGCACCCCGGCGGTGGGCATTACGGGCCCGCGCCCTACTGGCGCGTCAGCAGTCCTCGCGAAGGGAGGTCTCCGATTGTCCGCTGAGGCGTCTGGTACGATGTCGCTTATGGAACGAGAAGCAGCCGTGAATGCGCGGCGAGCGCTTGTCGAGGCCGTAGCTCTCTTCGCCGCCCCGGCCGACGCGCAGGTCGCGTGGTTGTCCAGCCTCGGGACGCGCCCATCCGCGGACGAACTTGCCCTCGAATTCGACGACTGGTACCAACTCCTCGGCCAGATGGAAGCGCTCGGCCTCGTCTCCGCATCAGCGGTGAGCTCGTCTGACGCCCTTTCGCAGGCTCTGGCAGAACTTCCCGAGGGCGGCTGGGACGAGAGCGCTCTCGCCCGCCATCCCATGTGGGCCCAGATCCGGCACTTCGCTGGACTGGCATTAGTCGAACTCGTGAGGTCGTCGCCGGAACCGCGCGCGACATACGTCCGCGCCGCGTCGTAGCTCACGGCGACCGCAGCGCGGAACGCGCAAGTGCACCTCGGGGACCATCGACTTCAAGGCGTGCTGTTCGAGTGTCGCGGCCCGCGGCGCGGCTAATGTTCCGCACCCGCCGCCACCACCTCCTCCAGTGCCGGCAGTCTGCGAATCGTCCGGCCCACCGTGCCGATGACCGCCGCGGTCATGCACACGCCCGACACGGCCATCACAGCCATCCGGGGCGAGACCGATCCGAGGAGGAACCCGGCGGCCAGTGGCCCCAACGGCATGGCCGCCACCGTGATGTTGCTCGCGGCGGTGGTGACGCGGGCGGTCAGCCGGTCCGGCGTGACCGCGTAACGGTAGCTCGCGAGGGCGGCATCGGTGTTCGGGAAGCAGAAGGCCTGGGCCGCGAGGGCCACGCCGAGCACCGCCGGGTTCGGCCAGATGATGAACGCGAGCACGCCAAACGACGCCCAGAACTCCGACAGGAGGATCGTCCGCAACGAGAACACCCGGCGAAGCAACGGCGAAGCAAACGAGCCGGCGAGGGTGGTAACGCCGACCAGTGAGACAAGCAGGCCGATGGTGGCGCCCGAATAGTCCTCTCGCTTCGCCAGCACGATCATGGCGAACTGGCCCGCGCGGAAGGAGAAGTTGCTGAACGCGATCATCAACGCGGAGATGCGCAGGAACGGCACCTGCCAGAGGAACTTCAACCCCTCGACCAGGTCCGCGCGGACGCTGGCCCGCGACGAATCCCGGGCGCCCTGGAACGGCCTTCGAATCAACAGGATGGAGACCGTCGAGAACGCGTAGGACAACGTGTCCGCCAGAAACGGCAGGACGCGCGAGAAAACGTAGAGCACGCCGCCGAGCGACGGCGCGGCCAACCGGACGACCGACGCGCGGGCCTGCTCGACGCTGGCCGCGGCCGGAAGTTGGGCACGGGGGACGATCGAACGGAACGCTCCGCTGTAGGCGGCGCCGAACATCACCGCCCCACAGCCATCGATGAACGCGACGGCAACGAGCTGACCGAAGGTCACGCGGTCTGCGAGGATGGCCAGTACGAGCGAACCGAGGGCGAGGGCGTTCACGGCGTCCGCGGCAATCATCAGCCGCCGGCGTTCGTAGCGGTCACCGACCACGCCGGCGATCGAGCTGAACAGCAGGTAGGGGAGGAACGCGGCCGCCTGGACGATACCGGCCTGCGCGGGCGAACCCGTGACTGCCAGTGCCAGCAACGGGTAGGCAACGGCCGACATCCCTGACCCAGCGCGCGACAGCAACTGGCCCGCCTGGAGCAGCACGAAGTCCCGGTTGCGGCTGAGCGGCACTTCCTCGGGCATAAGCGGCGATGATAGCGCGGGTCGCGCGGTGTCAGGCGATCATGACGGCGCGGCCGGAGGTCCACTGCCGGTAGAGCGCGCTGTAGTAGCCGCCCTTCGCCACGAGGTCACGGTGGTTGCCGTCTTCGACGATTGAGCCGTGGTCGACCACGAGAATGCGGTCGGCGTGTTCGGCCGTGCTCAACCGGTGGGCGATGACGACGCTGGTGCGGCCCTTCAAGAGCTTGCGCAGGGCCTCTTCCACCTGCTCTTCGGTGGCCGGGTCCAGCGAACTGGTCGCCTCATCGAGGATGAGGACTGGCGGGTCCGCCAGGAACGCGCGAGCGATCGAGACCAGCTGCTTTTCGCCCGCGGACAGACGCGAACCCCGGAAGCTGACCATCGTGTCGTACCCCTGCGGGAGAGACTCGACGAAGTCGTGGATGCCGAGCGTCCGGCAGGCCTGCTCAACCGCGTCGTCGCCGGCTGTGGGCCGCCCGAAGAGGATGTTCTCGCGGATGGTGCCCGTGAACAGGAAGCCTTCCTGCGGGACCATCGTCACGCTCCGGCGGAGGTCTGAGGTGGCCAGCGAGCGGAGGTCATGGCCGTCGATCGACACGCCGCCCTTCACCGGGTCGTAGAAGCGGGTCATGAGCTTTGCGAGCGTGGACTTGCCGGCGCCCGTTGGACCGACGAGGACGACATGCTCGCCCGGCGCGATGCTCGTCGTTATGTTCGTTAACACCGGCCGTTCCGGATTGTAGCCAAAGGTCACACCCTCCAGCGCGATCCGGCCCGCGAGCGGCGCATCGAGGACGGCGGGCGTCTCCGGTTCCGGCACGTCCGGTTCGATCGAAAGGATGCCGAAGATCTTGTTCAGCGCAGCGCCGGCGCTCTGCACCATGTCGAACACCTGGGAGAGGTTCTGGATCGGCTGGAAAATAAACTCCAGGTAGAAGACGAACGCCGTCACGGTGCCGATGGTCACGGCGTCGCCGGCCACCAGCCGCCCGCCGAAGTAGAGGATGATGCCGATGCCGACGGCGCTCAGCCATTCGATGAACGGGAAGAACACCGCCGAGATGCGGACCGTGTTCACATTCGCCCAGAAGTTGCTCTCGTTGATCGCGCCGAAGCGCTCCATGTTCTGCTGCTCGCGCGCGAACGCCTGGACCACGCGGAGACCGGAGAAGCTCTCCTGCATGTGGATCATCACGTCGGCAATGCGCTCCCGGACCGACCCGTACGCGCGCTCCGAGTACTTGCGGAAGATGACCGTGGCGACGATCAACGGCGGCAGGATGAGTGCCGTAGCCATCGAGAGCTTCCAGCTGAGCACGAAGAGGATGACCGTCGCGCCCGCCAGCGTGAGCGTGGACTGCACGACCATGAGGAAGCCGTTGTTCAGCACGTCGTTCACGGTCGCCACGTCCGAAGTCATGCGCGCGACCAGGCGTCCGGCGTTTTCGCGGCCAAAGAACGCGAGGGACATCCGCTGGTAATGGGTGAACAGGCGGAGGCGGAGCTCGCGGAGGAAGTCCTGGCCTATCCGGTTGACCAGGTAGGTGCTGAGCGCCTGGAACACGTACACCAGCGCAAGCAGGCCGAAGAACACCGCCCCGGCCCAGAACAGCTTCTCGCCGCTGCCGCTGCCCTTCCCCGTGCCAACGCCTTCGTCCAGGGCGTACTGGATGACCAGCGGCCGTGCGAGGCTCGCGAAGGTGTAGATGACGATCGCCGCGGTTGCGACGGCCATGGCTGGCCAGCGCGGCGCCAGCATGCGCATCGCCCCGGCGAGCCCGTTGGCGCGCGGCGCGTGATCCGGCAGTTCGGTCACATCGTCGCTCATGACGCGACCGCCTCCAACTGGCCCAACACTTCCCGGTAGCGCCGCGAGTTGCGGATCAGGTCCGCGTGGGTGCCCACGGCTTCGACGCGCCCTTCATCGACCAGCACCACCTGGTCCGCGAGCGAAATGGTCGAAAGCCGGTGCGAGATGATCACGGTGGTGCGCCCCTGCATGACTTCGCGCAGTGCCGAGCGGATCTCTTCCTCCATGCGGGCGTCCACGCTCGAAGTGGCATCGTCCAGGATGAGGATGCGCGGCTCCATCAGGATCGCCCGGGCGATCGCGATGCGCTGGCGCTGGCCGCCGGACAGTGAGAAGCCCTGCTCGCCGACGATCGTGTCGTAGCCCTCGGCGAGGCCGGAGATGAACTCATGGGCGTGGGCGAGGCGGGCCGCCTTCTCAATCTGTTCGTCCGTTGCGTCGATCCGTCCGTAGGCGATGTTGTTTCGCACCGTGTCGGAGAAGAGGAACGTGTCCTCGAAGACGATGCCGATGCTGCGCCGCAAGTCCTTCAGGCGCAGTTCGCGGACGTCGGCGCCGTCGATGCGGACGACGCCGGCTTTCGGTTCGTAGAAGCGCGGGAGCAACCGCGCGACGGTCGACTTCCCGCTGCCGGTTGCCCCAACCAGTGCGACCGATGCGCCCGCTGGCACGTCCAGCGTGAAGTTCTCCAGGACGGGCCTGTTGTCCTGGTAGGCGAAGGTCACGCCGCTGAAGGTGATCTCGCCGCCGCCCGCCGGCAGGTGCTTCGCGTGCGGGACCTCGGTGATCGTCGGCTCTTCCTTCAGGACGTTCCAGACGCGGGCCGAGGAGACGAGCGCTCTCTGGCCGCTCGCGATCATTTCGCCCAGGCTTTGGACCGGCCAGACAAGCATGTTCAAGAACTGGAGCGATGAGACGAGCTCGCCGGTGGACATGTGGCCGTGCAACGCAAGCCAGCCGCCATACCCGAGGATGACGAGCTGACCGATGCCGGGCAAGAAGTAGAAGAGCGGCCCATAGACCGTCCGCAGCCGCACGACTTCCATCGAATCGCGGTGGACGTCGTCGGCAACGGTCTGGAGCCGGCCGATCTCGTGCTGTTCGCGCCCGAACGCGCGCACCAGGCGCGCCCCGGCAATGCTCTCTTCGACCACGCTGGCAAGACTCGCCAGGCCGACCTGGATCCGCTCCGTGCCAGGTTCGAGGCGGCTGAAGAAGCGCACGCTCAACCAGGTCACAAGTGGGTACACCGCCATCGCCAGGAAGGCGAGCGTGAGGTTCACGCGCAGGAGGAAGAAGAACGAGCCAACCGCCATCAGCAGGTAGGCGGAGTTGATCGGGATGTTCACGAGGAACGCCTGGACTTCGTGCAGGTCCGCGCTGCCGCG
>WBZP01002699.1_pt1 | contig 20076 bp, 13 predicted proteins | sample 5204301 | NCBI WGS metagenome assembly WBZP01 (sample SAMN12412401, study PRJNA552823) | activated sludge metagenome | isolation source: activated sludge from nitrification reactor of wastewater treatment plant... | place: USA: Pennsylvania | collected 2017
ATCTGCTTGAGAATACTTCAACTCAGGCCGATGCTGGTAACGAAAAAGAGAAGGCCGATATCATTCAGTCGACGCTGAAGGAGTTTGATATCGAGGTCAAGATGGTGGGCGTAAATGTTGGCCCGACTGTCGCCCAATATACCCTTAAACCACAGAGCGGCGTGAAGCTCAATAAGATCAATGCTCTTGATCGCAATCTGGCCCTAGCTTTGAAGGCGGAACAGATTCGTATCGAAGCCCCAATTGCTGGTACCGATCTAGTTGGTATCGAAGTGCCGAACGAAAAGGCCGCCCAAGTGCGTTTGCGCGACATTATTGAAGCTAAAGACTTCGCTAAGCAGCCGAGTAAACTGCAGTTTGCCTTGGGTCGCGATGTATCTGGCGAGATTCTCTCGGCTGATCTAGAGAAGATGCCCCACTTGCTGGTTGCCGGTTCGACTGGCTCAGGTAAGTCGGTGATGATCAATACGCTGATTACATCCTTGCTGTATCGCAACTCGCCATCTGAGCTGAAGCTCATCATGGTCGACCCAAAGCGGGTTGAGCTCACGCTCTATAATGATATTCCGCATCTGCTAACCCCAGTGATTACCGAGAGTGAACCGGCGATTTCGGCCTTGAAGTGGTCGGTAGCCGAGATGGAGCGTCGCTATAAGCTGCTGCATGAGCATGGCAAGCGCAATATTGGGGAATATAACACCCAGAAGGGCATCGACGGCATGCCGTACATTGTGATTATTCTCGATGAGTTCGCCGACCTGATGCAGGTAGCCGGTAAGGATGTCGAGGCGTTGATCGTACGCTTGGCTCAGATGGCACGAGCGGTTGGTATTCACTTAGTCCTAGCCACGCAACGTCCAGACGTGAAGGTTGTGACGGGGCTAATTAAGGCAAACGTCCCGGCCCGCATTGCTTTGACCACCACCAGCCAGATCGATAGTCGCACGATCATCAACCAGGCTGGCGCTGAGAAGCTACTTGGAAAGGGCGATATGCTCTATGTTCCACCGGACAGCTCGAAGCCGAAGCGTGCCCAGGGTGTCTGGCTGAGTGGTAGTGAGACCAACGCAGTTGTGAAATTCTTGCGTGAGGCCCGTCAGCCACAGTATAACGATGAAGTTTTGGCCCAGGCCGTGAAGATTGGTGCGCGCGGGGTAGTGGCAGTTGGCGATACCGGCTCGGGTGATGACGATCTCTACGATGAAGTTGTAGCCTTCGTGGTACAGTCCGGGAAAGCATCGGCCAGCCTCTTACAGCGACGTTTTAAAGTGGGCTATGCCCGAGCCGCTCGTATCATGGATATTCTTGAAGAAAACGGTGTGATCGGGCCGGCCGATGGCGCCAAGCCGCGAGCCGTTCTCATCAGCTCGCTCGACACCAGTGGTGCTGGCGAAGCCGGGTTGAGTGGTGACTATCGGGCAGATCAAGCGGGGGCGGAAGTGAGTGATGATGAATGAGAAAGCTCGCGCTCATACCGTTCAGCCACTCGCTACGATTCTCAAGCGCCGCCGTGAAAGTCTAGACATCTCGCTGTCGGAAGCTGAGCAAGCCACCCGCATTCGTGGTCAGTATATCGAAGCGCTTGAAGCTGGCGACTATGACGCGCTCAAAGACGATGTGTATACCAAGGGCTATGTTAAAAACTACGCTGACTTTTTAGGCCTTGAAACCAAGCCGATCGTCAAGCTGTACGAGCAGGAACGAGCTGGTCAGCGTGAGATGCGTCGGCAAAGCCGCCGAGGTAGTGGCGTACAGTTGGGGGTGAAGCCGATCAAGTCGGCCCGTATGGTTGTCACGCCAAAAACCTTCGTATTATTTTCCGTGATCGCGGTAGTCGGTTTGGTAGTGAGCTATATCATTTGGCAGGTGATTGCGCTCTCGGCTCCACCGAAGTTGACGATTAATAATAATGAAGCCCGTTTAGTAAATGATAATTATGGCTATGTCTCCGGTAAAGTCGACGGCGGAGCTGATTTGTTCATTAACGATTCGCCGGTTTTAGTCTCCGCAGATGGCACCTTTCGGGAGCGGATAGCGCTGATTGACGGTCGGAATGAGATCAAGCTAACGGCGAAGAATCGCCTTGGCCGCAGTAGTTCTCAGACCTATGTCATCACGGCGCGCATCGATGCGAGTCCGACGGTTGCATTGTCGCCGACCCCCAGCACATCAGTCAGTCCGGGGGCGAGCCCGAGCCCTTCACTCAGTCCGCCAGCCCTGGATGGTGTGCGGGTCGTGGTTACTATTCGCGACCAAGCCAGCTGGATGGTGATTCAGGCTGATGGTAAAGAAGTATTTCGTGGCACGATGCTGGCGGGTACGACTCAGACATTCAATGCCACTGACACGATCATTGTGTCGACGGGTAACGCCGGTGCGACTCAGCTTGTGGTGACGAACCGGGTGGTGCAGAATAAGGATATCGGTTCGCTCGGTGCGCCCGGCGAAGTCAGGCGCGACATCGTCATCGGGCGAGATACAAAGTTCTAAAGAAAGGGGAGTTATGGCCAAAGATGCATCTTTTGATATTGTGAGTGAGTTTGAATTAGTCGATATGATAAATGCCGTCGATCAGGTGAAGCGTGAGTTGGCGACCCGTTATGATTTCCAAGGTACTGGTGCCAGCGTGGAGTTTGATAAAGAGAACAATGTATTGCGCCTGGTGGCAAATTCGGAACTCAAGGTGCGGGCGATCGGCGATGTGGTTGAATCGAAATTTATAAAACGAGGGTTAAGTCTGAAGTTTCTCGACAAGTCGCAGGAGCCAGTTGAGAGCGGTATGGAGTTTCGCTGGACTCTACCGCTAGTGAAGGGGCTCGATCAAGAGAAGGCCAAAGCGTTGTCAAAGCTGATTCGGGATAAGCACCCGAAGGTGAAGCCGAATATTCAGGGCGAATCAGTTCGAGTTACTAGTGCTAGTAAAGATGAGCTACAGGCGGTGATGCAGACGGTGCGGTCGGCCGAGCTTGATTACCCAGTTGGTTTTACGAACTATCGGTAAAAGTGAATTTTAAACGCTTGACACGTACGGTTTCTGTTCGGTACTATTAAGTCCAGACATTGGATAAGATAGGAGGAACTGGGGAATGCCAGCAAACGTACAGACCAAGCCCGAGCAAGGAGTGAATGTGAAGGAATCGCAAAAAGGGAAAGATCCGAATAAGCGTAGTGCTGCCGAAGTGGCTGCTCGACTAAAGGCCGTGGATATCGCTGTGGAGCAGATCGAGCGTCAGTTTGGTACTGGTTCGATCATGCGTCTGGGTGAGGGGATGCGTGCCCAGGTGGAGACAATTCCGACCGGTAGCTTGTCCCTAGATTTAGCCTTGGGAGGTGGTATTCCAAAGGGTCGCATTATCGAAATCTATGGGCCTGAGTCGAGTGGTAAGACGACGCTGGCGCTGCACACGGTGGCGGAAGTACAGAAGCGTGGCGGTCTAGCGGCCTTTGTGGATGCTGAGCATGCTTTGGATCCTGAGTACGCAGCCAAAATTGGTGTGCGGCTTGATGAGCTGCTGATCTCGCAACCCGATACCGGTGAGCAGGCACTAGAGATCACCGAGACGCTGGTGCGTTCCGGGGCGGTTGATATTGTCGTCGTCGACTCAGTAGCTGCTTTGGTACCGCGGGCCGAGATCGAAGGTGAGATGGGCGATGCTCATATGGGCTTGCAGGCTCGTTTGATGAGTCAGGCTTTGCGGAAGCTAACTGGTATTGTTGGTAAGACTGGTTGTACAGTAATCTTCATTAATCAGCTGCGCATGAAGATTGGCGTGATGTTTGGCAATCCAGAGGTGACTGCCGGAGGTAATGCCCTCAAGTACTACGCATCCGTACGACTCGATATACGTCGCACTGAACAGATTAAGGACGGCGATCAAAGTACCGGCAATCACGTTAAGGTGAAGGTGGTGAAAAACAAGGTTGCCGCTCCATTTAAGATCGCTGAGTTCGATATTATGTTCAATGAAGGTATTTCTCGAGCTGGCGATATGATAGATCTGGCAGTTAAGTATAATTTGGTTGGCAAAGCCGGGGCTTGGTTCTCGTACAAGGATGAGAAAATTGGCCAAGGACGTGAAGCTGCGAAGCAGTTTTTGAAGACGCATCCAGAGGTGATGGAAGAACTCGACGCAAAGATCCGCGAGCTCGATAAGCCTCAGGCCACCGTTGAAGAGCCTCTTGATACTGTCGAAGATAAATAGTCGTCTGGTGAGGCTGCGGAAGACATGCCGACCATCACAAAACTGAGTGCTCAGAAGCGCGTTGACTATGTGAACCTTTATGTTGATGATAAGTTCTATTGTGGCCTGAGCCTTAATCAGGTTGCCGCACATCGACTTCATAAAGGTCAGATTCTCAGCAACACAGAGTTGCTCCAGCTGCGCGACGAAGCTGAGACGAGCAAGGCCTACGCGGCAGCTCTACGCTATTTGGGATTGCGCATCCGGTCGGAGAAAGAGTTGCGAGATTATTTGTTGCGCAAAGGTTTTGAAGCGGCGGCAAATACCGTAGTGGAACGGTTGAAAAACGAGCACTATCTAGATGATGAGGATTTTGCTCAGCGCTGGTCAGCGATGCGGTTTGAACAAGCGCGTTCGCCGCAAGCCGTGCGCATTGAGCTGATTAAGAAGGGGATAGCTCGTGAGACAATCGATACACTTTTCGCCACTGATCAAGCCTCACGGACGGAAATATCAATCATCCGACTGGCTGAAAAAAAACAACGCCGAGGCGGTGTCTCGCAAGACAAGCTGATGGCGTATTTAGCAGGTAGAGGCTTTCGCTATGACGAAATCAAAAGCGCTCTGGCGGCTCGGCCGGATTTATTTGAGAATGTTTGATGGTTTACTGTTTTAGCGGCTGACGACAACTGCGCGGACACAGATGGCGACGGCTACTAGCCAGAGAACGGCTACAATGATCACCCACAACCCTCCTTATCTACTTCTGATCATAGGCCTGAAAAAGCTCTAGCACAAGCGTATTTTTACCGAACAACATCTAGGCTGGTATGGCTTTGGCGGCTGTTTGTCGGACTTTCTTTGTAATCGGCTGTACTATGACGGTCATTTTCTCAGGCAGTACTTCAACAATATGAGAGCTAGGTAGAATGAATTGATCGCCCTGTAGTCGTTGCCAAAATGGACGCTTGACGTAGAGCCGCCCGACCTGCAGGTCGGGCAGAGTAAAGCTGTAGTCATCAATTTTGCCAAGGTATTTTTTATTTGTATCGCGCACTTGATAGCCAAAAAGTGTGCATTGGGTCTGGATGAGTTGAGCGTCTCGCACAAAGTCATCGGCCTCCCCAAAGTTTTCAGCGCGATTTGTGGTGAGCCAGCCGTTCAGCGGGGCTACTTGATCACAATGAATGTATCGCGACGTAGTTTCGTCGGCAGTTATTGTTGAGTAGTAGGTGAGGGTCAAATTTTCTGCTCGCAAAAGAACCTTGTCTATGCGCGCCAAGGGTAGCAAAGTGGCCCGCTCGAAAATTGGCAGTCCAATTAGGCTCGTTCCCAGCTGTTGCGTCTTCTTCATGACTCATATTATACCTTGACTATCAAGGCTTATTTTCGGTATAATTACGGTATTCCACCCATATAAATAACCTTTTTTGCTATGGCATCCGACCATGGCGAACCGATCGGAATGTCGGGAACCAAAGGAAAGGAATACGTATGCGACAATACGAAGTCGGCGTTATCTTGCATCCAGATCTCGAAATTGATCTAGAGCGCACCACCGAGAAGATTGAAAAGATCATCACCGGCTTGGGCGGCAAGATTGATGCTACTGACAGCTGGGGCAAGCGAAAGCTCGCCTACAAGATCAAGAAACAAGACTGGGGATTGTATATATTCTTCCAGATTACTATTGATCCAGCCCAAGTGCAGGCCATCGATAACGCTTTACGAATCACTGATGAAGTGATGCGCTACATCATCGTTTCACTCGAGGATGTGAAGCCGCTCAATAAGGGCACTGCAAAACGCACCAAAAAACCAGAAAAAACCGAAGCTGAAAAGCCAACAGAAGAATAGAATACTAGTAGAGAGAAGTAAGTGTAAGGAGAGAGGGTTATGGCAAAAGACTTCAATCAAGCGATCATTATGGGTAATCTCACGCGCGATCCAGAACTGCGACAGACGGGCTCTGGTCAGTCGGTAGCAAGTTTCTCGGTTGCGACGAACCGTAGCTGGCAAGATCCGCAGAGTGGCGACCGCAAGGATTCAGTTGAGTTCCATGATGTTGTTGCCTGGGGTAAGCTCGGTGAATTAGTCTCAAACTATTTGACGAAGGGCCGCAAGGTGCTCGTTGTTGGTCGTTTACAGACTCGCACTTGGGAAGCTGATGGTGTAAAGAAGCAGCGTACTGAAATCGTCGCCAATGATATCAACTTTCTTGGTGGTGGCCCTGGTGAAGCTGGACCAGCTGCACCGGTCGCTAGTGGGTCGAAGAAGTCTGATGAGCCAGAAATCCAGGAAATGCCTGGTGACGACATCAATCTTGATGACATCCCTTTCTAACCTTGCAGTAATAGCAAAAGGAAACATTATGGCAGAATTTCGTAAACAGAATCGTTTTTACTCTGAGTCAGTCGACGTTATCGACTACAAGGACGTAAAATTCTTACAGCGCTATCAATCAAGCGTTGGCAAGATCGAAGGTCGTAAGCGTACGGGTGCTTCAATGAAACACCAACGAATGCTGGCGAAAGCTTTGAAGCGGGCGCGGCATATGGCACTCTTGCCCTTCGTCGTCAAATAAAAGCTCGACGTGTTTTGAGCGGCATCTGCGGCGTTGCTGCTTTGCGAGCCTCGCTCGACGTACGCTTTAGTACGCCTCGCAGCGGTTCGCAGCATCGCCTAGCAGCTGCTCACTCAGGAACACGTCTCCATCACCTCTGAAGGAGAATGAATAAATATGTACGGACCAACTGATCTCCGCAAAGAAACCCTCATTGAACTTGATGGCACGCCCTTTAAGGTGGTCGAGTATGCCCAAAAGCAGATGGGGCGGGGTGGCTCGATCGTTAATACCAAGCTCAAGAATCTCATCACTGGTGGCGTGATAGATCGAACCTTTCGCAATGATGAGCGGGTGAAGCCAGCTGATGTGCAGCGTCAAAAGCTACAGTATCTCTATACTCAAGGGGATAAGCATAGCTTGATGGATCTCGAAAGCTACGAGACCTACGAGGTAGCGACTAGCGTGGATGCGGATTTAGCCAAATATATTGTCGAAGGCGGTGAGATCGAGGGCTATCTTTTTAGCGGGCAAGTGATTGGCTTTGAGTGGCCGAAGAATGTGGTGCTTAAAGTCGTCGAGGCGCCCGGGGCTGATAAGGGCAACTCCGCGGCTGGTGCGACCAAGGCCGTGAAGCTCGAGACAGGTATCGAGGTGCAAGCACCGCTCTTTATAAAGGCCGGTGATACAGTCAAAGTCGATACGCGCAACGGTGCCTATCTCGAGCGCGTCAAGTAAGCCTGAGTACAGCGGGCTTTATACGCTAAATTTAAACAGCACGACGTCGCCGTCTTGCATGACATAGTCGCGGCCTTCGAGCCGGACTTTCCCGGCCTCACGTGCGCCAGCCCAACCACCAAGCTCCACAAAATCTTCATAGGTGGTAATCTCGGCTTTAATAAATCCTTTTTCGAAATCTGTATGGATGACGCCGGCGGCTTCGGGGGCGGTGGCGCCTTTCGGTATCACCCAAGCACGGGCTTCTTTCTCGCCGGCCGTGAAATATGTCTGCAGACCGAGCGTATCGAAGCCGAGGTGCGCCAGAGACTCGAGTCCTGATTCAGCTTGGCCGTATTCAGAGAGTAGCTCGTGGGCTTCTTCGGCGCTCATATCCTTAAGCTGGCTTTCGAGCTCGGCGCACAGCACGAGAGCGGGCAGAGGGGAGACCGATTGTTTGAGCTTGCGGCGCAGGGCTTGGTCGCTCAATCCGGCTTCGTCGACGTTAAATACATAGATGAATGGCTTGGCGGTCAGGAGTTGCAATTCGCGCAAACTGCTAGGCAGCTCAGCGAACTGGGTGATTATCAGCTCACCTCGATCCAGGCCGGCCCGCGCTGACTGTAGCTCGCCAACTGCCTGCCTGGTGTCGGCTGACGTCTTAGCTTCCTTTTCGAGGCGCGGAATAACCTTATCAAGGGTGGCGAGATCAGCCAAAATTAACTCAGTCTTTATCGTCTCGATATCGCGGCTCGGATCGATCGATTCATCGACGTGAATGATGTCATCATTTTCAAAGGCACGTACAACCTGAATCATCGCGGCGCATTCACGAATATGACTCAAAAATTTATTGCCTAGGCCGGCACCTTCGGCGGCACCTTTCACAATCCCGGCAATGTCAGTAAAGCTGACCGGTGCCGGCACAATTTTAGCGGCACCAGCTACCCGTGCTAGCTCATCAAGTCGTCTATCGGGTAGTGGCACGATACCGACATTCGGCTCGATAGTGGCAAAAGGGTAGTTAGCCGCTAGGATGTCAGATTTCGTGAGGGCGTTAAAAAGGGTTGATTTGCCGACGTTTGGCAGGCCGACGATACCAAGGGATAAACTCATGTCCTCTATTATATCAGGAGTGAGCGAATCCGGCCCGGAAACTGCTTGCGCTCGTGTCGCCGCCAGGCTACCATAGAACATAAGCACTTTTTGTGAGAAAAGCCGCCATTATTCTATGCAAAAATCTATCGATAGCGTCGGGCCGCGACCCGAGAAAAAGAAAGTTCAACCGCTGGTAACGCACAAAGCCGGTGAGGTTTTTCGACCGCGCGGTGCTGCTCCTAAGGCGGGGGAATCAGTTAAGCCGAAAAATTATGTTGAGCCGAAGGTCGAGGAGCAGCGGTCAAATACGCTGCCGGGACACACTGGACTCGAACCTGGCAAAAAGCCGAAGCAACCACGCAAGAAAATCTCCAAGCGGTCAAAAATCTTGGTCGCGATTGGCTTGGCGGTAATCTTTATTCTCGGTGGCTTGGCTTGGTACATAGCCCAAAATACTCAGTTCTTTGCTTCTTTGACGAAACCGCGTCCAGCCGCCGGGGTGTACGCCGAGGTTGGTGGTGAGACTTACAGTGAGAGTGACTATAATAAGCTCAAAGACGACTACGCGTCATTTAGTAAGAAGACAGGGCAATCAGATAGTAGTCAAGCTAGCCAGGCGGCGGCTAAATCGATCACCGAAGGCCTGGCTCTACGGGCCGAAGCTCGCAAGCAGGGCATAGAGTGTACGCAGGCTATTGTCGATAGCCGGCTGACTGATCGTTATGCCGAGCGAGGCGGTAAGGATCAGTACTATGCATATCTGCAAGCAGAATATGGTTGGGATGCTTCGACTGTTTTTTGGCAGGAGTGCTCAACTTATTTGCGGCAGCAACTAGCTGCGCAAATCGAGGGCACTGATGTCTACGGTGTGTACATTCGCTGGGATCCATTAATTAATAGTGACCCGACAACGCGGGCTGCTTACGAAAAGGCCGCGCAAGCCAAGTTAGAAAAAGACTACTTACCCTTGCTTCAGTCAACCAACGTGTCAACCGATGAGATCGAGCGCAAACTCGATATCGGCAAATACATTACTGATGCTGAGTATGATCGAAAGATGGCGACCCCAGGCGAGCCCTACGCTCGTTCGGTGAGTTTCGCGCGCTTTAACTCCGCCACCTATGCGGGCATGCAAAAATACGATGAAGGCGAAGATGATATTAACTATATCGCTAAGCTGGAAACTGGCGAGACGACACCAGTCTTCAAATCAAAAGTTGGCTACTACATAGCGTACCGAGCGGTCTCGAAGTCGGGCGGTCAATACAAGTCAATCGATCAAATGATTGAGAGCTACGTCCAGTCTGGCAAATACAGCAACGCCTATTACGCCCTCCCATCGTCAACTAGCGGTGCGAACATCGACATCTACAATATCCCCAAGCAGCAGTCGAGCCTTGATAGGGTGCGACAAGCGATTATCCCGACGGCCCGCGCCGCTAACAATATCACTTGTTTCTCCGGGGTGCATGGCTTGCCATTTGTGCTCGAATATCGCGACTATGATACGCGAGCCCTGATTCCGTTGAATGCTAGCACCGGTGCATCGGTTGGCATCAGCAGCACGGGTAATGTGCGCGATAGCTGTAATGATGAGCCGGCAGCTGGTTCCTACTATGGCGTGGTCAGTATCTTTTATGGTGGTGGCGGTGATATTAATTACGTTGTTAGTCCACACGCTAATAACCCGTGGAATTATGGCTTGTCATGCTATACCGCCTGGCGTCATGTATTTAACCCACCGACGGGCTATCAGCCGGTCAATTATGGTGACGCCAATCAGTTCGAGGTACTGATCTCGAGCGGCTTTGGAGTCTCGAGTAATTATGTAGCCTCGTCTGAAGGTGGTCATTTCCGTATTCCATCGAGCCTCTACTCGGGTGTCGCCAATGGTGCGTATGGCTATACGATTCGCGTATACATGAAGCGAGATACTCCGCCACCCCCACCGCTGATGACGGTCAATGGCTACAAAGTGAATGAAGCTGGCAGTGCTAGTGGCCCGTATTCCGATAATACCGTCCGACTCGATGGTGGTGCGAAAACTGATAACGCCAATCCTTACAGCCTGCCATCCATTCGCGCCGATCAGAACCATACGGTGACGGCTGATAACGAGCCAGGTATGGACATCATTGGCTATAAGCTGAACGGCGGCGGTTTGGTCCCTTCAACAACCTATACTTATGGGGCAAACGCAGTCGGAAATGGCGGAACAGTTCGTTTGGATTGGGTATATCGGCCGAAGTTCACAGGATCGCTGGGGATTAACTGTGGGACAATCAACTCGTCTTCGACTGGTCCATCGGGCTACACGACTTTCGCGACCATTCAGGATCCGGTGACTGGTACGTCACCACAGATTGGCTCCGGCGGGTCTGCGCTGAGCATCACGGTGCCTGATCAGTATCGCGACGGTCTGTCACGAACCGTGCGACTCTACGCCCGATTCCAGGACGTGAACTATCTTGTAACCAGTGGTGCTCATCAGTGTAATCCGAATGCTGCTTGTGCGGCTGCCGACTTTTCGCAGCTCGCTACTGCCGTGGATTCTGGTTCGTCCTATAAAGTTACGCTCGGCATGAAGAATAACGGCGACGCTATCTGGGGTGACTATTCGAGCAGTAATAACTATCAGCTCACGCAGACTGCTGGTACTGACGGCTTTGACGTTGATGCTCCGAGCTTGACGATGCAGCCACCTGGTTCGCGTGTCCGTCCGGGTGAGACGCAAGCCTTTACCGTGAGCGTTGTAGCTAAGCTCCCAGTTGGTACGGTGACGTCATTTAGGTTGGCTTTCCGGATGGCTCAGGTAAATAGCAGCGTAAGCCCGGCCACGGTAGTGCCTTTCGGTGCGGAGTGTTCGACGACTGTGAATGTGACTGTCCGTGAGCTCTACTATCCGTGGATCCGCACGCAGAACGGTGGAGTATCGGCTCTCAATAAAGTGCTCGGTCAGCAAGAGGGTAGCCGTGGTGGTAGACAGGCGAGCCCCAGCGGCGTTGATTTCGTCAAAGACGCTACGTATGCCGTAGTGGCTCAAGCCAATACGAACTACTTCTGCAGTAGCAACGCTTACTTATATGGACGCGTTGATAAGTTAGCTGTGAACAGCTGTGACTTCACTGGCTATACCTTGGCGATGTACGATACGGCGAAGGCAATTGTCTCGACTGGCTCGAAGACGAGCGATGTACTCTACGATACGGTCGAAGATTTGCGCACCCGGTCTGAGTGTTCGGGGACACCCGGGACAGCCATCACTCAGTTTTATGCCAATGGCGGGTCGATTAGTAGCTATTCTGGGTCCAACCTTCTGACTGGCGGCTGTCCGACTATCTATCAGTTCACCGGTGGCAATATCGGGCCTGTCAATATCAGTCGTGGTCGAGGTACGCTGCTGGTCAATGGTGATCTGGTTATCAACGGCGATATTCGCAACTTGCCAAATGTCGTGAATTATACCCAAGCTGATTTTAGTGGTATTAATGGCTTGAGTAATCTTGGCATCATCGTGAAGGGCGACATCATTATCTCGCGTAACGTGAAGCGAATTGACGCCAGTCTGTACGCCAGTGGCCGGATTATTACTTGTGATGCTTATGCGAACGACACGACGACAGGCTTCAAGGACCCGGCCGTGCCGGCTGACTTAGTGAGCGCTCGCCAATGTGCACTCAACCCCCTTGATGTCAAAGGTATGATGGTAGCCAAAGGTGGCTTCGTCCTTGGACGGAATTACGTAGATTTCGGCGCGATTTCGGCGCGCATCGGCCAGCCTACGACGACGCCACTGTTTGACTCGATCGCCCCTGACGACAAGTATTATGGTCGCCCGGCTGAAGATGTGACCTTTAACGGTTTGGCACTTATTTTGCCTCCACCGGGCTTCGAAGACCTGAGCAAGATTACGGATAACAAAGTAAAATACTTGCCGAATAAGTACTCGCCGCGTTTCTAGCGCCAAATACTCGAAATAACCTGCGAATAGTCTTGTGCCTCGAAGTGGACTCCGTTAGGATAGAACATAAGAGTTTTATCTAATACTGAAGGTTTGATGAGTCCACGTTCGCTCGACCCAATTTCGCGTCGTCCAGAGAAGCCCGCTGACAAGCCGGCTGGTTCTCAGCCTGTGAATCCATCCCGGAAGGCGGACACCGCCCGATCGATTCCAAATACTGCCGATCGTGATCAGATGCTTGCTAAGGCTCAGGCGAATCTACGCGCTAAGAAGGACAAGCAGGCGAAGGGGCGCCGTAAGGTTATATTGAGTGTTGTGCTGGTGGCACTGGTGGCCTTTATCCTTGGCGGCTTGTGGCTATTCCGCGAGAATTTACCTGGTAATAAGTATAAAGATTATGCGTATGTTGGCGGTCAGAATGATGATATCAAGCTCAGTAAGCAAACTGCAGACGATCTCAAAAAGTCGCTTGAGAAAAAAGCCCAAGACGAAAAAATGCAGAATTATAATGCGACTGCCGAAACTGAAAAAAAGATTGCTTTGTGGGCGGGTCTAAAAAATGAGGCCCAACAGACAAATGTGACTTGTACGAGTGACGAGATCCAGCAAATGTTACGCGATACTCGCAAACTGACATCCACTCTTGATGAGTATTACAAGATTAACTCTCAGCAGGCTGGTCGCACCAAGGAAGTCGTCATCATGCAGGATGAGATAGACTGCTTGCAGCGAAAGATCGGCGGCAGTATTGTCACGAAACGTGAGTACTCTGCACTGTTGACTCGTTGGGACTTCTTTAAAGAGCGCAATAATAACCAAACTGACGTCGCAGCTGAAGAAAAAATATCAGCTCGCCTCAAAAAGGATTACCTTCCGCTCTATGAACAGCGGCTCCCGAAGGATGAGATTGCTAAGAAGGCTGATGATAATTATTTGTTGACACCTGCGCAGAAAAAGCTCGTTCAACAAAAATATGACGGCTATCAGACTCTGTTCCGACTTTATCCAGATCTTCTCGAGACTCGCAAGGTCGGTGGTTTTGCCCAGTATCAAGGTGAGGGTGAGGATAATTACAAATACATATCTCAGTTGAAGAAAGCTGGTGATTACACACCGGTCTTTAAATCGAGCACGGGCTATTATGTAATATTCCGCTTGGAGACTTTAGAAGAACATAAGTATGACAGCTACGACGAGCTCATTAAGAGTTATCAGTCTTCAGTTAAGCTGTCATTTGCTGCCAAGACCCAACAGTTCGCTACCACAGTGTTTATGTCGGTGAGGAACTCGATTGTGAAAGTTGCGAAAGCAGCAATCAATTGTTTGACGAGCGATTCGCATAAAATCGAGTACCATGTAAGATTTGAAAACGCGGCAACAGGTGACGCTATTGACGGCATCAAGCTCAAAGCGGTGACCGATCGGCGTAATGATATCTGTAGTCCAGTCGATGGAGCATTCGCCGGTGATCAGAATGCAGCTTCTGCTGGTTCATTTGTCGGTCCAAACTGGCATACTCAGACTGTCGAAGATACGATCTATGCCAATGAAAATGTCTTTGGTTTTATGAGCGATACTTTCCGCCTCGATTGTTTTGGGCCATCATGGCGGTTTATCCCGGATGCGAGTACTTTTCCAGCCAATTACACTTGGTCGGCTCAGCCGGGTTCGGCGTATGGCTGTCACGAACAAATATACTTCTGTAGTGATCTAGCGATCACCTATGGGGGGGCTTTAGGTACTAATTACATGGATGTCGACTATGACGCCGGTGTAAATGGAGATTTCTTTGTTTTAGTGATCAAGCTCGACTATAATCCGCCAGCCCTCTTCAACGCGATCGGCGGTAAGTATGATCGGTACGGTTCGTCGAGTGGCGCTTGGTCGGCGGGCAACGTGAGAGATGATAATGTTGGAGATTCCAGTAATGCACAGCCTTATAATCTCCCGGCGCGTAGTCAAGCTGGAAATCACTGGATAGTCGCTGATGCTTTGGCAGATTGGACGCCAACTGGCTGGAGACTCCAAAGTAACGGCACAAGTGGTAACGGAAATTCCTATGGCTTTGCGGCTAACACTGTTCCGCTGAATAGTACGCAAATCCTTGATTTCTTTTATGAGCCAAAGCCTTCGACTATTCAGCAGCGTATTCGTGTGAAAGATCCTGCTGATGGTCAGATAAAAGATCCGTGTGGAAGAGGGGATTATTTGGCGGCAGCCTGCAATGCACAGGTGAGCATTTCCCCTAACTTTAGCTTGCCGGGTGGGCTCGTAAATAGTTACAACAGCGGGACGCAAACTATTACTGGCAACGGAGACGCAACTAATCTATACGCCAACAACACAGCACAAACTCAATATCGTATTACTCTTAATGCTGCAAGTATCCCGACAGGTTTCCGGCTAGTAGAGACTTCGTACTGTGCTGAAAACCAAAATGAGCCTTGCGCAAGAACAGCCGTTGGTGGAGCGCCATCAACTTGGGTTGCCGGTATGAGTGCGTGGAGATACCGTCAGTCATATTTTATTCTTGAGCCTCAGACCATCCAGCTCCGGAGCGTGAAGCGCGGACCAAATATCAATGGTGGGACTGGCGATACAGTCGACATCACTGGCGGCCGATTGCTCTTTGATGGCGCGGCCTACTCCAATCCGGGTTCGACCTGGGGCTGGACAGCTGTCGGCTATAATAATGGTAATCACACCATTCGGGCCGAGGCCGATGCTGGCTGGCAGATCCGCGGCTATGCCTTCTGTATCGGTCAGGCTTGGGTGCAGAATGTAAACTGCACGAATGATGCCAATCAAGCTCCTGGCCCGCAGGATCAGTCGAATAGTACGCTTGGGAATATCATTACTCAGGGCTCCGGTCAAACTAGTCTCGATCTAACCATGGCCTATAACGCGGCAGCAGCGAGCTTTAATAGTCGTGGGATAAATGCCGGTCAGGAGCTCTTCCTGGTGGTCTATTTCAAGCCAGCACCGCTCAAGCTCCAAGCCCGCTCGGTGATCCAGCGAGAGAGCCCTCAAGCCGCCTATAATACCGACTTGAACCCCTGTAACGTGAACCCTGCCGACTATAAGTATCAAGATTTGTGTCGTAATGTTGACTTCCGAATCGTACGCAGCCCTATGGCTGGCGGCACAAATGCTGACTATGTGCCGAATAAGCCGGGTTATAATTATTCGCTGCTGAATTCACATAACACTACAGCGGGTGGCGTTGGTGCGGCGGGTGCTTCAGAGTGGGTGAAGCCGGGGAAGAAGTGGAGTGGTAATGGCACCGCAATCGATGACCCCACAGCCCAATCGGAAAACCTGGTTATCTTCGAAGGCCTGTACCCCGGTAACTACGTGACGCAGTACAATAATGTGACCTTCCCGAAAAATCAGCTCGATGGTAGTAAGGCCTATAAGCTGACGGTGAATAACTGTGCTGATGGGACCTCGAACTGTTACGATACCGTTGCAAAGCGCTCGCCGTTTGGCTACTGTCCACTGAATTTTGCTCAGCCTCAAGGCGGCCGTTACTCCTATAAGGATGATCAGATCCCTGGTGATTGGCGCTGGTACACCAAGTGTGTCAACTCAAATGGTAGCCCCGAGGGAATAAATGGCGCTAGTAGTGCTCCAAACCCATCGCAGCTGACGGATTATGGGCCTTATGGAACTTATGATCCTTGGCCATATTGGGTGCAGACAGGGCCTAACTGGTGGGAAGGTTATTGGGTGGACCCTGGTCTTCAGGCAGCAAACCCAAATAGTCAAGACTATGACTATTTCACTCAGGATCGTAATCTGACTATCAATATGAGCAACGGCTACGCCGAGTCGAATTTTATCTGGCGACCAGTCCCTGAGATTCGCAATATCGACAATACGTCGTGTGAGACGATTAGCGCTGATATCATCTACTCGCCAGAGCCTGGTCGCCGAGTACGAACCTACATTACCCTCGATAATATTGAGGTCAAAAACCCAGATGGTTCGCGACTCGAGGTCACGACCTATGTCGACCCCGGCGATCCATCGAAGCAGCGGGCGGTGTTTAATATTCCCGACCGTCAGTATGGTACGGAGATTGTCTGGAAGGATGGACGACGGCATGATTTGAAATTCTGGACGATCTACGAGGACCCAGACTTGCAGCAACCGTTTAGAGAAAGCGTCTCCACCTCGGGGGTTATCCCGCGCTATGATCCAATTAATCCGGATGATACAACGACACCATCGAGTGCCAAACTGCCTGGTGCAAGAACCGGTACGTATGGCTACCAATGCACTAATACCGCGACCTGTGATGTGTCGGCCTTCGCGACCAACACCAATACCTTTGCCGTTAGTGACACGAACACTACGTTGAACGTCGAAGTCGAGATGACGAATACCGGTAAGTCACACTGGTGGAAGGATACCGTTGCGGCTGCACCAGGTGAAACCAGTATCCCACCGGTGTCGGGTGATCCGCCGTTTGAAATCAATACTGGGCATTATCTAGGTGCTGGTACCGGTATGCGCCTCAATACCACATCGGGACCATATGGCTGGGCATTTACTGACCAGCAGCTCGACACCGAGCCTGGTGCGACGCCAGCTATGAAGCACATAAGGCCAGGGGAAAAGCGTAAATTTAGCTTCCAGGTGACAACGCCGACTGATGGTGTGGATGGATCAGTGCTGAGCTTTGCGATGTATCAGACTGGTCAGGGTGGTGGTGCGCCGACCAATATCTCGACAGCGCCGGGAGTTGAGTGTTCGACGACGGTGCGCATTCGACCGAAATTTGCTCCGTGGCTACGAGTTCAGAATGGCAACGTCGGGGCGCTCGGGAACTTGATTGATCAGCCAGAAGGCGCGCGTGGGACCTATAAGTCAACCAATACTGGTAGTGTCACGCCGAACACCAATAATGAATTTGACGGCACGAAAGAACAGGCGCTGTCGATGCGTCGAGTTGTTGACTACATGCAGCACGCACCATTTGCGGTGACCGCAGCGCGCGAGAATCCAGCTGGTTCGCCGACCGAGAGTGGGAACTTCTGCTCGACAAACTACTATAACTTCGGTCGGGTAAGTAAAACCGTTGATGCGGATCGTAAACCGTGTTATCCAATCAGTGGCTTCAGTCTCAACCTGGAGTCGAGCGTGAAGAATGACTTTGTAGCCGCCGAAACCGGTGATCAAAATTCGATCTATGCGGCGGCGAAGACAAACTTTGAGCGGAATGGTGAGTGTGTGGACACCGGGCAGACAGGGGACACGAATGGACCAAATCCGCTATCACCGCTCAAGCGCTTCTATCGCAGCTGGGCGCCAGGGAGCCCTACCGATTCGAAGAACCTGGTGATACGCAGCACTGATATGAGTGACTCACCATTTAATACGCCAGCTCAAAATGCTCAGGGACTGGTATCGCTGGTCAATATTATCAATCCTGGCAATGATGGTAACTACCAGCGACCCTGCCCGACCATCTTTAAGCTTGAGTCAAAGCCCGCTGGTACCCCACAAGAGCTTGGTGATGTGAAGCTGGTAGCGGGGCGGGCGACCTTGGTTGTCGAAGGTGATCTGAAGATAACGGGCGATATAGTAAATGACACGAGGCCAATCAATGGCATAACCTATGACTACAAGCAAGAAGCTGATCCAGCGGCCGTCAGTAATAAGATCGACATCGCTGGACTGAATAAGCTACCAAACCTGGGGATTGTGGTGAATGGCGACATCATCATCGGTGATAATGTCCGCGAGATTCAGGCCAATCTCTTCTCAACCAAGCGAATTTTGACCTGCGAGAGCTATGCCTTCACCGGCGGGATCGATAGTGGCACGGGTGATGACGCGGGTGGTACGACTGGTACGATTCTGATCCGGCCACAAAACGCCGACCCAGTTAGTGCCAGCGCGGCCGCAAACGAGCCACCAGCTGCCAATAGCACCGCTGCTAAATGTAGCAAACCGCTGATCGTTCGGGGTTCGGCTGCCGCTAATTACTTCGCACTCGGCCGTAACTTCGTCGACTTTGATAACATCATCAATCAATTCAAGAGTGCGACCGCTCAAGACCGTCGACCAATCTTCACCGACGCTGGTACTACCTTGCCAGTGAGTGAGCGAAAGTTCTGTAACAAGTCGACGTACCCCGGCGTGCAGCGGATCTGTCGCGATACTGCTAATAATCAGCGGGTCGACTTTGATGCACCGGGTACTTACATCGATGGTGGTGGGGTAGAGCGCAACTACTTACGGGCGAACGGCTACCCGCAGAGTAACTACTTTGGTGGTCCAGCTGAAGACTTTATCGGCAACGGCTTGTCGATGATTCTCCCACCACCGGGCTTTGAGAACGTGGCGTCAGATCAGTATATCCGGCCAAGGTTTGTTCAGCAGAATGCGAAGCCACGCTTCTAAAAAGCGGTTGCGAAACCCACACGCAGTAAAACAGTTATGCTAATATAAGGACTATATGGATTTATTCATCGAAGACGAACATTATTTTGGCGTAGATCTAGGTAACTCGGGTATACGCTTAGTCGAACTCAAGCTCATTCACGACAAGCCGACCCTCGTCACCTATGGTGATATCGAGCTGCCATTTGGTCTGATGTCGAGTGATTCACCAGCTGATCAGCAGCGGGTGGCTGAGGTGTTGAAGAAGCTGACGGCTGATGCTCGTGTCAGTACGAAGAACGTAGTCGCTGGTTCGCCGGCCAGTAAGGTATTTGCCAGCATTATCCAGATGCCACAGATGTCTGATCAGGAAATTGCCCACTCGATTCGCTTCCAAGCTGATAAGTATATCCCGATGCCGCTCGAGCAAGTGAAGCTAGATTTCTTCCGGCTGACGACTGATAAGGATGCTGAAGAAATCGATATCTTGCTTGTCGCCACACCGACTACCGTAGCCAACAAGTACCTCAATATCTTCCAGCTGGCCGGCCTGGAGTTGATGGCGCTCGACATCAATGCCATCGCTCAGGCTCGCTCGATGGTAGCGGCGACCGACATCGATGTGATAGTGGTTGAGTTTGCGTCGCTAACGACTGATATCGCCCTGGTCTCGAAGGGCGTAACTGGCCTTATTCGCTCGATCAACGTTGGTGCTAAGTCGATGGTGCGGGTCACAGCCCAAAACTTGGGTCTCGATGAAGTGCAGGCTGAGCAGTTTGTGCGTAAGTTTGGGCTCACGCAGACGAAGCTCGAGGGCCAAGTCTACCGCGCGATGAAGCCACTGCTGGATAATGTCGTCGATGAGCTCAAAAAATCAGTTGATTACTTCTATCAGAACGGTGCCAAAGAGGGCAAGGTTGAGAAGATCATTATCACTGGTGGTGCGGCTTCGATCCCAGAGATGCCGGTCTTTTTGGCCAACGCCACTGGCTTACCTGTCGAAATGGGCAACCCCTGGCAGCGCTTAAGCTATGCTAAGGAGTTTAACGACCGTCTGTCCGGCATGGCGCTGAGTTATTCTACTGCCGTTGGTCTAGCGCTTAGGAATATGGTGTAGGGAGCTAGTATGTCGATTCGCATTAACCTTTTGCCCGAAGCCCGACTCC
>WBZP01002701.1_pt1 | contig 20072 bp, 13 predicted proteins | sample 5204301 | NCBI WGS metagenome assembly WBZP01 (sample SAMN12412401, study PRJNA552823) | activated sludge metagenome | isolation source: activated sludge from nitrification reactor of wastewater treatment plant... | place: USA: Pennsylvania | collected 2017
TCCCACGGTGATGGTGACCGGGGTGGCGGTCGGGTTGGCGCGGTCGATCACCGTGACGGTGCCGCTGCCCTGATCTACGACATAGGCCTTGGTCGCCGACACCGCCACACCCCACGGGGTGGTACCCGTCGGCGCCGAGGTGCCCGGACCCGAGAGCACCACCGGCAGCACAGCCACATTCACCGTCACCGGTGTGGACAGCGACCCGTCACTGGCCAGAATCGTGAACGCATCCGAGTCTGCGCCGGTGGTCAGGCCGGCGGCCAGGCGCGCCGCCTGCGACGGGGTGTACACGAACGCACCGGTTGTCTGGTTCACGGTCACGACACCGTGCGTCGGCGCGCCGGCCATGGTGTAGCTCAGGGCGGCACCTTCGGGGTCGACGCCGGTAACCGCGCCCTGGATCTTGCCGGTGCTGGGATCCGGCGTCAGCTGCGTGACCGAGGCTGTCGGCGCCTGATTCGACGTGCCGACCGTCAGCACGCGCAAGGTCGCGTCGGCCATGTCCGAGACGTAGATCTGCGTGCCGTCCGGGCTGACCGCGATGCCGTGCAACTGGTACTCGGGGAACTGGTCGACAGTGATGGTGTCGATGAGCAGGTTGGTCTTGGTCTTGATGACCGAGACCGTGTCGTCGTAGTTGGCCGCGAACAGTAGGGTGCCGTCGGGGCTGACCGCCAAGCCGGTCGCGTGGGCGAGCTTAGCGCCCAACGAGATCGTGCTCAGGACCGCGGTGCTCGTGGTCGGGTCTAACACCGAAACGGTGTTCGCCGAGTAGTTGGCCACATACACCCGGCTGCCGTTGGGTGACACCGCGATCGAGAAGGGGTTGCCGTCCACGGTGATGGTTCGGCTCACCGAGAGGGTGGCGGTGTCGATCACCGACACGGTGCCGTCGGCGTAATTGCTGACGTAAAGCTTGCTGCCGTCGGCGGTCAGAGCCATGCCGGTGGGCATGGCGCCGACAGTCACCGTACCGACCATTGCCGAGGTCGCCGTGTCGATCACCCCGACCTGGCCGGTGGAGGCCATTCCGACGTAGACCCGCTGACCATCGGGGGTCACCGCGATGCTGTAGGCCTGTCCGCCGCCGGTGGCCACGGTCGAGATCACGGCTTTGGTGGCGGTGTTGATCACTGAGACGCCGTTGTTGCCCGCGACGTAAGCCCGGTCGCTGCCGGCCGGGCCGAGTGCAATCGCCGCCGGAGTCGCGACCACACCGCTGATGGTGACCGGGGTCGCGGCCGGGTTGGCGCGGTCGATCACCGTCACCGAGTTGGCGGCCTGGTTGACCACATAGATCTTGGTGGCCGACACCGCCACCCCCGATGGGTATGCGCCGGTGGGTCCGGTGGTCGTCGGGCCCGAGATCGCCACTGTGGGTGTGTATTTGGCGATGTAGACAGTGCCGGCGGCCGGGGTGGTGACGGTGTGGGTCAGCGCGCCGCCGTCGGACCACTCGTCGAAGGCCACTTCCTGACCGTTGGCGTACTGGGTGACGGGACCGCTGATCGCATGCTGGACGCCGACGACACCGGTCTCGGAGTAGGAACCCTGGTGTGGCTGGCCGTCGACATAGAAGGTCAGATCGGGGTTCACCGAACCGGAGGCGTCGATGGCGTTGTAGGTCAGTGAGGCGAGGCGGGGCAGGACGTCGAAGGACTGCGTCGAGGTCAGGCCGGTGCTGTCGGTGACGGTGAGGACGACCCGATACCAGGTGCTGTCGAGCTGATCGGGACCTGTCGGGATGGTGATGGCCCCGGTGGACCCGTCGATGGACGCGAAGGGATGCAGATGGGTGTTGTGGTGGAACTCGACGGTCCAGTGATAGGCGCTCTCGGGCAGTGCGCCCTCGTCGGGATCGGCGCCCGCCCCGGTCAGCGCCGAGAAGCTGATGGTGTCGCCCGCGTAGTAGGTGAGGTCACCGCGTTCGGTGACGATGGTCGCGATCTGCGCGACCGGGGGTGTGCTGCCGACCACGATGGTCTGCGTCGTCTGGCCGGTCTTCACACCGTCGCTGACGGTCAGGGTCACCACATAGGACCCGTTTGTCGTGTAGGTCCACAGCGTGTCTGGGTCGGTCGAGACATCATCCGTCCTGGATGGGTCCCCGAAATCCCATCTGTACGTGAGTGACTGGCCCTCCGGATCGGCCGAGTTGGTTCCCGAGAACCCGATGGTGAGCGGATCGTAGCCCGAGGTGGCAGTGGCGTCGATGACCGCGATCGGCGCCCGGTCGCCACCCGACAGTGCGATCCGGTCGATCGTGCCGGTGAAGATGCTGACCAGGTAAATGCTGCCGTCCGGTGCCTCGGCGAGTTTGACGATGTTGTCGGTGTTGGTCGCGTCCAGGGTCTCTTCGCTGATGAAACTCGAATACTCGGGATCGAAGGTCAGCACCTTTATCCAGTTCTGGACACCGTCCGTGATGAACACCTTGCCGGTGTACTGGGCTCCGAGCGCATCCCCGGAGTAGACCAGGACGCCCTGAATGGCCGCGCCGGCCCCGTTATGGTTGTACTCGTAGATCGGGTTGGCGTATGAGCAGTCACTGCAACTGCCCTCGGCCAGCGGCCAGCCGGAGTTGCTCCCGGCCGTCACGAGGTTGAGTTCTTCCCACGTGCCCTCGCCGACGTCGCCGACGAGCAGCTGGCCGTCGGCGGTGAAGTCGAACCGGAACGGGTTGCGGAACCCGTAGGCGAAGATCTGCGGTATCACACCGGGGGTGTTCACGAATGGGTTGTCGGCCGGAGCCGTGCCGTCCGGGTTCAACCGCATGATCTTTCCGTACATCGAAGTCAGATCCTGGGAACTGTCGATGATGCTGTTGTTGCCGGTGGACCAGTACAGCATCCCGTCGGGGCCGAACTCGATCTCACCGCCGTGGTGGAAGATGCCGGTCGGCTGGGTGCCCTGCATGAGGACGACCTCCGAGGCCGGGTCGATCACGTCGCCCACCAGGGTGAATCGGGACAGGCGGTCGCGGTCGTTGGTGGCCGTCCACGATACGTAGATGTAGCCGGTGCCCTCTATTTGCTCTCCGAAATGGGGATCGATGGCGATACCGCTCACACCGCGCTCGCCGCCCAGGGCCGGGCTCAGCGTGATCGCGGTGTGCACGTGATCGCCGTGGACGATCTTGATCGCGCCGCTTAGCTCGGCGACCAGGAACTCACCGTCAGGCAGGAATTCGATGTCCACCGGGTACTCCAAACCGGAGACGACGGTCGTCCGGTCGAGTTCCTCGGGCAGTCCGTTGGTCGCATTGGCCGCGTCCACGGGCAATGCCGCCAGGACGGCCGGTTCCGCGGACAGTGCGACCGCGGTGGCGTCGGGGTCCAGGAGAGCTTGGGTCTCCTGAGTCGAAACCAGTGCCGTCGCAACGTCTTCCGAATCCTGACTGATCTTTCGGCGTGCCGCCGCCAGAACCGCCAGCAGCAAGGGGGAGTCCACCGGGGTGGTGGGGTCGGTGCTGAGATCCGATGACAGCGTCCCGGCCAGGAATCCGCTCACCAGGTCGAGCACCCCCGTGTCCGCGGCTCCGGCGACGTTGGTGGCGGTCTCCGTCACTATGGTGGTGAGGGTCTGTTGGTCGACAGCGGGGGCGCCGACCTCGACCACTTGCTGTCCGGAATCGGCGGGGACGGTGACGTCGCGGGTCTGCGCGGTTTCGGCGGGTGTGCCGGTGTCCGTGCCTTGTGACTTGTCCGCGTTGGAGGTACCTCGTGAACTGCGCTGTGACGCTGCCTTGCTGGACTTCGCTGCCTTGCTGGACTTCGGTGAATGTGTCGACGTCGATGCGGCGGCGCCGGACGTGCCGGCCGGAGGTGCCACGGGTGTGACGGTTGCGTCGGCGGTGTCGGCGGTGTCGGCGATGTCGTCGGTGGCCGTCGTGGTCGAGGTGTCATCCGTTGTGCTCGTGTCGGCGTGCGGTGTCACGGGTGTGACGGTTGCGTCGGCGGTGTCCGCGATGTCGCCGGTGGCCGCCGTCGTCGAGGTGTCGTGTGTGGCGATCGTGCCGGAGCCGCTAGCGTCGGTTGTGCTCTGATCTGCCGACCCGGACGACGAGCCCGTGCCGGCCCCATCGGTGGATGTGCTCGCGGATTCGCTGTCCGGCGTGGCCCACGCGTTGACGGGTGAGGTGGCCACCGCAGTCCCGATGCCCAGCGCCACGGCGAGCGCTCCGATACGCCCGACGTACTTGGCGTATCCGCTGGTGCGGTTGCTGTAAACGCCGAACTGCCCCGCTGCATCGAACATGCTGTCCCTAAATGGTTGTGCTGATTGACTTACCGTAAGCCAACTTAGGCTGGCAATTATGTCACCCCGGCCAGCTTTAATGGCACTTCTTCTGTAAACTGCTCATGTTGCTGGGCCTTCGGTGCCCTTGCGTCCTGATCTCGGGTTTGAGTTGTAAGCACTGGCAGCGCAGGGCACTCCTCGTCGCACCGACGGATACCAATGTGCGTGCCCAGCCCCCGCCGATTCGGCACCTGAGCAGGCGCTTTCACCCATTCACTCCAAACCCATCCGAACCGCTCGGGGAGCGCTCAGTTGTCGAGGAAACCGACCTGATGCCAGCCGGTGGCGCCATCGCGAGCTGGACCCGTGCTTTGCCTCGTTGGGCCCAGGGCGCCCACCGAAGCTCACCGGGCGGCGATCGCGGCGACGGGCCGCCCCGACCCTCGAGATGCTCGCCGAATTCCGTTCGGATTCAGGGCTTTACGACCCGCTCTACCCGGTCACCCGGGTGAGACATTCGCGGCCATACGGAATTGTCACCCTGTATGGTCCAGCCATGACGACCGGGGAAGACATCCGGACCCGGATCGGCCTGCCGTTCGACGACTCCGGCGAGACCATGCGCCAGGCGATCGAACAGGCCGGCGTGCCGGCGCTGCTGATGTCGATGGTCCACATAACCCCCGGTCGTCGTCATCGCCTTTCGCGAGGCCGGTCTGCTGGCCGGCATCAAACTCAAACAGGCCGGCTTCCCCTTCACCATCGTCGAGAAGCAGGGCGGCCCGTCACGACATCGGCGCCCATTGCCGGTTCGGCATATCGGTGACCGAGGCGAGGTGGACGACACCGGCGGGGTGTGGCGGGTCACCGTGCGCTCGGCCGACGGTGCCACCGCCACTCTGGTGGCGCGCGCACTCATCTGCGCGGTCGATCAGTTCGCCAATCCGGTGGTACCGAATATCAAGGGCGCCAACGACTCTTCCGGCGAGGTGTACCAGACGGCGGCGTGGCCAGATGGTGTCGACCTGACCGGCAGGCGCGTCGCCGTGATCGGGGCGGGGGCCACCGGTTTTCAGCTCGTTCCCGCAATCGCCGAGACCGCCGCGCACGTCGACGTCTACCAACGGACCCCGCAGTGGATGGCGCCCAACCCGAACTACCACGCACCGGTCGGCGCGGGCGCGCAGTGGGCCATCCGGCACCTGCCGTTCTACGGCCGATGGGTGCGGTTCGTCTCGTGGTTCCCGCTGCTGGACGCGCTCGACGAACAGGTTCGTATCGACCCGGTCTGGGACAACAGCGGGCTGTCCTGCAACCGGGCCAACCTTGCGATCGGGGAACCGTATGCCTACCTGGGCATCACCGTTCCGGGGCTCCCGAACCTGTTCTGCATGTGCGGACTGGGCACCAACGCCGTCAACGGGGCCAGCATCATCTAGAACTCGGAATGCCAGACATCCGCAGCTGGGGGAGATCCAGGACGATCTCACGGGGTTCGGTCACGATCCAGACCATACGACAACCGCGACCTGTATGGCGCCGACGGGAACGATGCGCCGTCAGGGCCACCGCGGACAGGGCGAGGCTCACCGCACCGAGAACTCCACCTGATGCCAGCCGGTGGCGCCATCGGGCGGCGGCGGCGCGGTGTCCGCGGTCTGCACCGCGCCGGTGTTGTCGGTGGCGCGCACCGTGATGGTGTGCCGGCCGGTTTCGCGCGCCTGCCACGGCAGGCTCCAGAACCGCCAGGTGTCGCCGGAGTAGCTTGCGCCGAGTTCGGCCGGCTGCCATACCCCTTGGCCGCCGGGGGAGTCGATGCGCACCTCGACGGCGCGCACCCCCCGGTGCTGCGCCCACGCCACCCCGCCGAAAGTCACCGGGCCGCGGTCGATTTCGGCGCCGCCGCGCGGGACGTCGATGCGTGACTCGGTCTTGATCGGCCCGCGTTCGGACCAGCCCAGCCGGGTCCAGTACGCCTGCGCCCGGTCGAACCGGGTCAACTCCAGGTCGACCACCCACTTGGTGGCCGACACGTACCCGTACAGGCCGGGTACCACGAGGCGGGCCGGGTAGCCGTGCTCGGCGGGCAGCGCCCGGCCGTTCATGGTGATCGCCAGCAGCGCGTCGCGGCCGTCGGTGAGGGCCTCGATCGGCGTTCCCGCGGTGAACCCGTCGACCGACGTGGACAGCACCATGTCGGCGTCCGGGTGCACCCCGACCGCCGCCAGGATGTCGCGGACCCGGTAGCCGGTCCAGGCTGCGTTCGAAATCAGTTCGCCGCCAACGGGATTGGAGACACACGTGAGCGTGACCACCTTCTCCACGACGGGCAGGCGCTGCAGCGCGGCCATGTCGAAGGTGGTCTCGTGGTCAACCATGCCGTGCACCCGCAGCCGCCAGCCGGTGCGGGACAGTTGCGGAACGCTCAGCGCGGTGTCGATGCGGTAGAACTCGTCATTGGAGGTCACGAAGCTCGGCAGGTCGACGCCGGCGGGCTGGACCTGCGCGGGAATCGGCGGAGCCGGCACCGCGACGGGCGGCGCCGTGAAGGCCTGCTGCTCGGGTGCGATCGAGTGCAGCCGGCGGCCCCAGGCGTTTCCGGCGACCCCGGCCAGCATGCCGGCGCCGGTCAGCCCCAGTGTGGCCAGTGCCTGTCGTCGACCGGGTTCGGTCGGCCGGCGCGCGGTGAGCAGTCGCAGCACCGCCACCCCGCACCCGGTGCCGGTCAGGACGGGCAGGATGTCGACGAGGCCGGCGCCGGGCCGGGACAACACCGCGGCGGCGCCGGCCAGACCCGCGGCCGCGAGCACCACGCTTCCCACCGGACGTGTCCTGGTCTCCCAGGTCGCGGCAACCGCCGCCACCAGCAGGATCACGATGAGCACCGTCACCGTCAGGAACAGCTTGTCCGACGTCCCGAAGGTCCGGATCGCCCATTCCTTGGCCGCACCCGGCGTCAAGTCGATGATCGTGGAGCCCACCGCGGTGCGGGCGTCGGCGGGGGGCCCGAGCGGCGCCGCTAACAGTTGCGTGACGCCGAGCGCCACCGCGGCGGCGGCGATACCCGTGCCCATCCGCGAGGCCATGACATCCACGGTACGCAAACCGGGGACCCGTACCGCCGGACGTTACATCGGCGCGGTATTTTGTCATGCAAACATCGTCAGGGAGGAATTGAACATGGAGATCAACGGCAAGAAGGTCGTCGTCATCGGCGGTGCGTCCGGGTTCGGCCGCGCCTCGGCGGAGCTGCTCGCGAGCAAGGGCGCCAAGGTGGCGGTCCTGGACCGCGAGGGCACCGACGGCAAGGACGTGGCGAGCGCCATCGGCGGCACCTTCCTGCCCGTCGACGTGACCGACTTCGCCGGCACCGGCGAGACGCTGGCCGCGGCCGTCAACGATCTCGGCGGTCTGCACGTCGTCCTGACCACCGCCGGCGGCGGCGTCGCGGAGAAGACGTTCGGCAAGAACGGCCCGCACAGCCTCGAGACCTTCCAGAACACCATCAACCTCAACCTGATCGCGTCGTTCAACATCAGCCGGCTGGCCGCTGAGCACATGTCCAAGAATGACCCTGTGGACCCGGTCGAGGATGGTGAGCGCGGCGTCATCATCAACACCGCGTCCATCGCGGCCTTCGAGGGCCAGATCGGTCAGGTCGCCTACACCGCCGCCAAGGCCGGCATCGCCGGCATGTGCCTGACCATGGCGCGCGACCTCGGCCCGCTGGGCATCCGCGCGCTGGCCATCGCGCCGAGCCTGTTCGCCACCGGCTTGACCAAGGGCATCCCCGACGAGTTCGCCAAGGCACTGACCAAGGACGCGGCGTTCCCGAAGCGGTTGGGCCGCCCCGAGGAGTTCGCCAAACTGGTCGCCGCGATCGTGGACAACCCGATGCTGAACGGCCAGTGCATCCGCCTCGACGCCGGACAGCGGTTCGCCCCGAAGTGATACCCGGTGCCGGGGGCCGCTGTGACCCCCGGCACTATTGCTCTGCATGGCGATCGCACTCACCGATGACCACCGTGAACTGGGCAAGGTAGCCGAAGACTTCCTGGCCGCACAGAAGGCCCGCGCCGCCGCGCGCGGACTGCTCGACGCGCCTGACGAGGCCCGCCCGCCGTTCTGGGCGAGCCTGTCGGAGCTGGGCTGGCTCGGGCTGCATGTCGACGAGGCGCTCGGCGGCTCCGGCTTCGGACTGCCCGAGTTGGTCGTCGTGGTCGAGGCCCTCGGAAGTGCGGTCGCGCCGGGTCCGTTCGTGCCGACCGTGGTCACCTCGGCCGTGTTGGCCCGCCACGGTTCCGACGAGCAGAAGGCCCGGCTCTTGGGCGGACTGACCGACGGTGGCACCGCCGCGGGCGTGGGTTTCGGCGGCTCGGTGTCGGTGTCGGCCGGGAGCGCCCGCGGGGACGCCGGCGTGGTGCTCGGCGCCGGTCTCGCCGATCTGCTGCTCATCACGGTCGGCGACGACGTGCTGCTGGTCGACCGCAACGCCGCCGGCGTCACCGTAGAGACGCCGACGAGCCTCGACCCGACCCGCCGCTCCGGCCGGGTGCGCCTCGACGGGGCCAAGGTCGACGTGCTGGCGGGCGCGGCCGCCGACGCCCTGGCCTACGCGCGCACGCTGTTCTCGGCCGAAGCCGTGGGCGGGGCGAGCGACTGCGTGCAGTCCGCGGTCGAATACGCCAAGGTGCGCGAGCAGTTCGGCCGGACCATCGCCACGTTCCAGGCGATCAAACACCACTGCGCCAACATGGCGGTGGCAGCCGAGGGGGCCACCGCCCTGGTGTGGGACGCCGCCCGCGCGGCCGGCGACGAGGACCCGGCCCAGTTCCGGCTGATGGCCGCCGCGGCGGCCGCCGCGGCGCTGCCGGCCTACGTGCGCAACGCCGAGTTGAACATTCAGGTGCACGGCGGCATCGGGTTCACCTGGGAGCACGACGCGCACCTGCATCTGCGCCGCGCGATGACGCTGCGCGCGGTGCTCGGCGGTGACGGGCCCGCGTCGGATCTGTTCGACCTGTCGGCGGCCGGGGCGAGCCGTACCAACAGCCTCGAGCTGCCGGCGTCGGCCGAGCAACTGCGCGACAGTGTGCGCGCCGACGTCGCCGAGATCGCCGCGCTGGACGGCCAGGAGCAACTCGACCGGCTGATCGCCACCGGTTACGTGATGCCGCACTGGCCCAAGCCGTTCGGGCGCGGCGCCGCCGCCATCGAGCAGGTCGTCATCGACCAGGAGTTCCGGGCCGCCGGCGTGAAGCGGCCCGACTACGGCATCACCGGCTGGGTGATCCTCACGTTGATTCAGCACGGAACCCCTTCGCAGATCGACAGATTCGTCGACAAGGCGTTGCGCAAGGACGAGATCTGGTGCCAGCTGTTCTCCGAGCCGGGCGCCGGTTCGGACGCGGCCGCCATCAAGACCCGGGCGGTGCGCGTCGACGGCGGCTGGAAGGTCAACGGCCAGAAGGTGTGGACGTCCGGTGCGCACTACTGCCGACGCGGTCTGGCCACGGTGCGCACCGATCCCGATGCGGCCAAACATGCCGGCATCACCACGGTGATCATCGACCTGAAGGCCCCCGGGGTCGAGGTCCGCCCGCTGCGGATGATCAGCGGCGGTTCGGAGTTCAACGAGGTGTTCTTCGACGACGTCTTCGTGCCCGACGAGGACGTGGTGGGCGAACCCAACACCGGCTGGACGGTGGCCCGCGCCACCCTGGGCAACGAGCGGGTCAGCATCGGCGGCGGCTCCGGCGTCGCCGGCGTCGACCCCGCAGCGCTGATCAAGATGGCAGCCGAGCACGGAGACCGGTTGGCGGGAGCCAGGATTCAGGTCGGCAATTTCCTCGCCGACGACCATGCGATCCGGCTGCTGAACCTACGTGCTGCAGTGCGCAGCATCGAGGGTGCCGGGCCGGGCCCGGAGGGCAACATCACCAAGCTCAAGCTCGCCGAGCACATGGGCACCTATGCCGCGATCTCCTGCGCGCTGCTCGGCGCCGACGTCGCCCTGATGGACGGCCCGGCGGCGGTCGCGTCGCTGATGGCCATGGGGGCGCGCGCCATGGCGATCGCCGGTGGCACCTCCGAGGTGACCCGCAACCAGATCGCCGAGCGGATCCTCGGCATGCCGCGCGACCCCCTGATCAAGTAGGGGGCAGCGCACTTTTCCGCCGAGCGCCCGTGTCTGTACGCATCCGCGCGGTGTGTCGCGTACAAATGCGGACGTTGGCGCGGTGCGCCGCCGCAGTCGCCTGGAACTTGTTGTACGGCAATGATGTTCAGGCAGGTCGTGGGATGGCTGCCGCCGCTCCCTGGCCCAGCCACGTCGGCACCGCGCGGCGCGCGTCGGCCGCGCCGGACACCGCCACACTGCCGTCGAGCAGGCCGCGCGCCCAGGACACGTCACCCCGCCAGATCTCGGTGAGGGCGCGCAGGGTGGTATCGACCGTGGCGGTCACGTCGTAGCCGGGGTCGAAATCGCACATGTCGGCCTGTCCCTCGGACACCACCAGCCACCAGCGCGACGCGGTGGGGGCGACCCCGCCGAGCCGGAACTCGACGACGGTGCGGGCCCGGGGCCACGCGTCGACGGGGACGGAGCGGCGGATGTCCCACATCAGCAGATGCGGGTCGAGGTCCTCCTCGCCGAGTTGGCCGACCCACCGGGTTCCCCATTCCATGAGCGCGTGGACCACGCCGGCCAGTTCGCGGCCGCATTCGGTCAGCGTGTAGGAGGTCCGGCCGTCGGCGTCGGCGCGGGCGACGACCCCGGCCCGCGTCAGCGATTTGAGCCGCTTGGACAGCAGGGCGGGCGACATCCTCGGCACGCCCCGCCGGATGTCGTTGAAATGTGTGCTGCCCAAGAGCATTTCGCGAACGACGAGCAGTGTCCAGCGCTCGTCGAGCACATCCATGGCCTTGGACATCGGGCAGAACTGGCCGTATGACGACATCGTGCACCTCCCCGTCGGGGTAGGTCGATTACACCGCGGTTGTCCCGTCTCCGCCAGTACAGATCTTGAACCGGCGCCGGTTCACATCCGGCACTGTCGGTGCGCCCCGTCCGGCGCGACGATGGATGCACGAAGAGGAAAGGATCCGACATGACCGCCATGGATCACGAACTGGAGAGCCGGCACCGGACCCTGTGGGGGTTGGGGGACTACGCGACCATCGCCGCCGAGGTGGTGGCGCCGCTGGGGCCCGAACTGGTGGCCGCCACCGGAATCGGCCCGGGCACCCGGGTACTCGACGTCGCCGCGGGCACCGGCAACGCGGCCGTCGCCGCCGCACAGGCGGGTGGCGACGTGGTGGCCAGCGACCTGGTGCCCGACCTGCTGGCGCAGGGTCAGCGGCGGGCGGCCGCCGCGGGCGTCGGGCTGGTCTGGCGCGAGGCCAACGCCGAAGCGTTGCCGTTCGGCGACGCCGAGTTCGACGCCGTCATCTCCTGCATCGGTGTGATGTTCGCGCCGCATCATCAGCAGGCCGCCGACGAACTGGTCCGGGTGTGCCGGCCGGGCGGCACCATCGGCGTCAGCAGCTGGACACCCGAGGGGTTCATCGGGCAGATGTTCGCCACCATGAAGCCGTTCGTGCCGGCCCCGCCGCCGGGGGCGTCGCCGCCGCCGCTGTGGGGCAGCGAGGACCATGTGGCGAAGCTGTTCGGTGGGGCGGTCACCGACCTGACGACGACGCGGCGGCTCCTGGCCGTCGACCGGTTCGCCGACGGCGCGGCGTTCCGCGATTACTTCAAGGCCAACTACGGTCCCACCATCACGGCCTATCGTGGCATCGCCGACGAACCGCAGCGCGTCGCCGAACTCGACGCGGCGCTGGCCGCACTCGGTGACCGCGTGCTGGCCGGGACAGGTGCGATGGACTGGGAGTATCTGCTCGTCACCGCCCGGCGGCCGACCACCGGCTGATAGCCGGTCCGGGGGGTGTGTCAGTGCCGCAGGGTCTGTGACGGCGGTTCGCCCCAGCGCTTGCGGTACTCCACCGAGAAGCTGCCCAGGTGGTGGAAACCCCACCGCTCGGCCACCGCGGTGACGGTCACGCCGTCCGACGGAATCGCATCGCAGAGCTCTTCGTGCACCCGCTCGAGTCGGCGTTCGCGCACGAACGTCATGGGTGACATGCCGAGTTCGTCGTGGAAGCCCTGCTGGATCGAGCGGGGACTCATATGCATCTCGTGCGCAAGCGTTTTCATGGTGATGCGTTCGGCGAGGTGATCGTCGATGTAGTCCATCACGCGCTGGATGACCGCGTGCCGGGGGCTGTGTGAGACCGGCCGGGTGACGTCGGCGTGATAAGTCGAGGGCTGCAGGTAGAGCAGGCTGCTCATCACAAGCTCCTCGACCGAGCCGATGCCGCGCCCGCTCTGCACCAGTGACCCCCGGTGGTAGACCTCCGTGTGCACCAGCTGCACGGCCGCGTTCCAGCGCATCGCCGCTTCGGTCGCCAGGTCGAACTCGGGCGCGAACTCCAGCGCCCGGCTCAGGTTGCGCCCGATCAACCGGGTCACCAGCGCCGTCATCGCCTGCTCTTCGATGCGGATGATCAGTTGCGGCGAATCGTGCTCCAGCGTTATGCGCAGCGCGGCGCCGGGGCTGGTGACCAGGCAACGCATTGCGTTGGCGTCGAACAATGCCTGCCGATGCTGCACTGCCGCAACACCGTTGAGCGGCATGTGCACCGCGTAGTAGCGGCCGGACTCCGGGATGTCCATGGTCGCGGCCACGTGCAGGTCGAGGTAGAGCATGCTTACGTTGCGCAGCCGCACGCCATGCATGGTGGCGGCGAACCCATCGGCGGTGCCGGGGTCGACGGTCAGCGCCAACGGCGACAGCGCGCTGCCGAGCAGACGGGTCGCGTCGGTGATGTCCTCGGTGTAGAAGATCTCGTGATCGGCCAGGGCCGGCGGCACACCGCGCGAGCGGACCTTGCGTCGCACCGGATCGGCGGTGCGACGGATGTCGATGAAGCCACGGGTGAGCCGGGACACCGGTCAGGGCCGCAGACAGGGGAGTCTGAGCTGGGCGCCTGCTGACGGATCCCGGATGCGCACGCGCATCAGCGTAAGCAGATCTGCGCAATCCTGATAGCGATTGCGCGAAAGCGATAGGCAACGGTGCGGCCCGCCGATACGTTGGGGTGACCCACCCCACCGGCAGGAGGTCGCATGGTCGCCAACGGTCAGGTCATCGCCGTGGCATCCCCGGCGGATTCGGTGCGAGACCGGCTCGACGACCCGCAGGTGGCCGCCGCGCTGAACGATCTGCTCGATCACGCCGACCTGCTCGCGATCCTGGTCGGTGGTCTGGACGGTCTGGTGAAGCGCGGCGACGACCTCACCGGCAACCTGACGTCGGCCGTCGGGGAGCTCAAGGGTTCCGGGGCCGCGGGCGCCGAGGTACTCAGACAACTTGATCTCGGTGGGCTGGCCGTCAGCCTGCTGACCCTGTCCGGCGGCCTGGCCAGGGCGACCCCGGCCATCAACACGCTGCTGAATTCGTCGTTGTTGGATCCCCGTGGCGCCGAGGTGGTTTCGGCGCTCGGCGATGCGCTGGTCTCGGCCCGCACCACGTTGCCGCCGGCGCCCCGCGGGTTGCGCGGCCTGTGGAAGACGGTGCGCACGGCCGCCAAGGATCCGGACATCGGCCGCGGCGTGGTCTACCTGATCGAGGTGGCCCGCGCCTTCGGCCGCAAGGTGTGACAACCCCGCAACCGAACCGAAAGGACTGGCCATGGCATCGGTGCTCTGGTTCCAGGGAGGGGCGTGCAGTGGCAACACGATGTCCTTCCTCAACGCCGAGGAACCCAACGTCGTCGACCTGATCGTCGACTTCGGGTTGGACCTGCTGTGGCACCCGTCGCTGGGTCTCGAACTCGGCAAGAACGCGCAGAAACTGTTCTGGGACTGCGCCAAAGGCGAACGGCCCCTCGATATTTTCGTCTTCGAGGGCACGGTGATGGAGGCCTACGACGGCCGCGCCGACATGTTCGCAGACCGCCCCATGAAGGACTGGGTCACCGACCTGGCCGGCGCCGCGCAGATCGTCGTGGCCATCGGTGACTGTGCCTGCTGGGGAGGCATCCCGGCGATGGAGCCCAACCCCTCGGGCTCCACCGGGTTGCAATTCCACAAGCGCGAGAAGGGCGGGTTCCTCGGGACCGACTTCCGCTCCAAGATGGGCCTGCCGGTGATCAACGTGCCCGGCTGCCCGGCACACCCGGACTGGATCACCCAGATCATCGTGGCGCTGGCCACCGGGCGCGCCGGTGACATCGCGCTCGACGACCTGCACCGGCCCGAGACCTTCTTCAAGACGTTCACCCAGACCGGCTGCACCCGGGTGCAATTCTTCGAATACAAGCAGTCCACCACGTCATTCGGCGAAGGCACCCGAACCGGTTGCCTATTCTACGAATTCGGCTGCCGCGGGCCGATGACGCACTCGCCGTGCAACCGCATCCTGTGGAACCGGCAGAGCTCGAAGACGCGCGCCGGCATGCCGTGTCTCGGTTGCACCGAACCTGAGTTCCCGCATTTCGACCTCGCGCCGGGCACGCTGTTCAAGACCCAGAAGGTCAGCGGTCTCATTCCCAAGGAAGTGCCCGAAGGCACCGACCACCTCACCTACATGGGCCTGGCCGCGGCCGCGCGCATCGCGGCGCCGCAGTGGTCCAAAGAAGACATGTTCGTGGTCTAGAAAGGGACGTAATCAATGACCTCACTGGATCTGTTCGTCAGCCCGCTCGGCCGGGTCGAGGGCGACCTGGACGTCCGCGTCACCATTGACGACGGGGTCGTCACCTCCGCGTGGACCGAGGCCGCGATGTTCCGCGGCTTCGAGATCATCCTGCGCGGCAAGGATCCTCAAGCCGGGCTGGTGGTGTGCCCGCGCATCTGCGGCATCTGCGGCGGCAGTCACCTGTACAAGTCGGCGTACGCGCTGGACACCGCGTGGCGCACCCACATGCCGCCGAACGCCACACTGGTGCGCAACATCTGCCAGGCCTGCGAGACGCTGCAGTCGATTCCGCGTTACTTCTATGCGCTGTTCGCCATCGACCTGACCAACAAGAACTATGCCAAGTCGTCGCTCTACGACGAGGCGGTGCGGCGGTTTGCGCCGTATGTCGGCACGAGTTACCAACCGGGCGTGGTGCTTTCGAACAAGCCCGTCGAGGTGTACGCCATCTTCGGGGGGCAGTGGCCGCATTCGAGTTTCATGGTGCCCGGCGGAGTGATGTGCGCCCCGACGCTGTCGGACGTCACGCGCTCCATCGCGATCCTGGAGCACTGGAACGACAACTGGCTCGAGGGCCAGTGGCTGGGCTGCTCGGTGGACCGCTGGCTGGAGAACAAGACCTGGGCGGACGTGCTGGCATGGGTGGACGAGAACGAAGCCCAACATGACAGTGATTGCGGCTTTTTCATCCGGTACTGCCTCGACGTCGGCTTGGACAAGTACGGACAGGGCGTCGGCAACTTCATCTCCACGGGCACGTATTTCGAGCCGTCGCTGTACCAAAACCCGACCATCGACGGCCGCAACGCCGCGCTGATCGGGCGTTCCGGGATCTACGCCGATGGCGCGTACCACGAGTTCGATCAGGCGAATGTTCGTGAGGACGTAGCACATTCGTTCTACACCGGCGACCGGCCGCTGCACCCCTTCGACGGCGAGACCAACCCGATCGACCCGGAGGAGGGCCGCAAACAGGGCAAGTACAGCTGGGCCAAGTCGCCGCGCTACGCCGTCGGCGACCTGGGTAACATTCCGCTGGAGGCGGGGCCGCTGGCCCGGCGGATGGCCGCCGCCGGCCCGAACGCGGCACCGCATCAGGACAACGACCCGTTGTTCGGCGACATCATGGCCACGATCGGCCCGTCGGTGATGGTTCGCCAGTTGGCCCGCATGCACGAGGCGCCGAAGTACTACAAGTGGACGCGCCAGTGGCTGGACCAACTCGAGCTCAAGGAGAGCTTCTACACCAAGCCAACCGAGTACGCCGAGGGCAAGGGCTTCGGATCGACCGAGGCCGCCCGGGGTGCGCTGTCGGACTGGATCGTCATCGAGAACTCGAAGATCAAGAACTACCAGGTGGTCACGCCGACCGCGTGGAACATCGGACCGCGCGACGGCTCGGATGTGTTGGGCCCCATCGAGAAAGCGTTGGTGGGCTCACCGATCGTCGATGTCGACGATCCCGTCGAACTCGGACATGTGGCCCGCAGCTTCGACTCGTGCCTGGTGTGCACCGTGCACGCCTACGACGGCAGGACCGGCAAGGAACTGTCCCAGTTCGTGATCAACGGGATGGTGTGAGCTGGCCTCACCACAACCGGATGCGCTAGACCTCGAGCCGCCGGGCTGCGAGGTGCTCGTGGTCGGGTGCGGCAACCTACTGCGCGGTGACGACGGCGTCGGGCCCGTTCTGGTGCGCCACCTGTGGGAGCGCGGGGTACCCGGCGGCGCGAAACTGGTCGACGGCGGCACCGCCGGGATGGACGTCGCGTTCCAGATGCGCGGCGCGGCCCGGGTGGTGATCGTCGACGCGTGCGCCACCGGTGCGCCACCGGGCACGGTGTACCGGGTGCCCGGGGAGGAGCTCGCCGACCTGCCCCCTGCGCAGGGACTGCACACGCATTCGTTCCGGTGGGATCACGCGATCGCGTTCGCGCGTTGGGCGCTCGCCGATGCCTGCCCGGACGACATCACGGTGTTCCTGATCGAGGCCGCCTCAGTGGAGCTGGGTGCCGAGTTGTCCGAGTCGGTGGCCGCCGCGATGGAGCAGGTGATCACCCTGGTCGAGCGCTACTACCTGGCGCCGTTGCGGCCGGCGGCCGCACCGGAGGTGACCGTCGAGTTCACCGCCGACGGCTACCTGCGCCTGGACGCACCGCTCGCCGCGGCCCGATTCCCCTCCGATGCGGTGGTCGCGGTGCTGCGCGGGAACGACTTCTGGCTGATCCCGCTGCGGGGTCCCCGCAGCGGTGGTCTGCTGCTCAAACAGCGCACACCGGCCGGCGACCGGTCCGTGCTGGTCAGAGAGCAGCTGAGGGAGAGCGCCCCGGCGGGTGAGTTTCGTGCATTCTGGGACGATGACCGGTCCGCATTGCGCATTCCCCTCTCCGGCGGGATGCCACAGTGATGCTCATGTATGAGGGCCAGGCCCCCTTCCCGGACGGCCATCCGGCGTCCGTGGTGCGTACCGTCAGCTCCGCCGACGGCGCAGCACTGTGCGTGCGTCCGCAACCGTTGGGTGCCTTCGATTTACCCCTCGGTTATCTGTTGATCCCCGCCGGGCCCGACACCGAACCGGCCCGGCAGGCGCTGCTGACGGGTCGGCCGCCCGAGGTGTGGCCGGAACGGCTTGCGGCGCATCGGCATGCGTTCGGTGGGGATCGTGCTGCGGCCCTGGAGGTGCTGACCGGAGACGACCCCGTGACCTGGTACAACCGGTTCGTGCTGGACCCCGACGCGGTCGATGCAGGTCAATTGCGCAGTGCACTGGGCGAATTCGCTGTCCTGGTGGATGTTGTCAGCTTCGCACTCGGACGCGCCGATGATGTTCCCGCCCTCGGCGCCGCCGACGGTGAACTGGCGGCGGTCGTGCTGGCCGCCCAGGCTTCCGCGGCGCTTTCCGGCGGCGATCCCGGTGCCGCCGTGGACCTGTTGGACCGTGCCGTGGACGCCGCGGCGGTGGTGACACGGTCGTTGGCCGGTGTGCTGGCCGGTGCCGCGGCGGGAATTCTGGCAGACCTGGCGGATCCGGCCGCACTGGGGCGCCTGGAGCGCGCGATCACCCTGCTCGACGGCGCCGACGGGCTGCGGGTCGCCCGCGCCGAACTGCACCTGACGGCGGCCGGCATCCTGCACGAGCGGGCGGCCGAGCGCCCCGAACTGCTGCCGGCGGTGGTCCCGCACTATCACTCCGTATTGCAGCTGGTGCGCCGGGAGGACGCCCCCGTGCTGTGGGCCACCGCGCACGCCGACCTGGCAACCGCGTACCTGACGATGCCGATGGCAGAGGCCTCGCACCAGCTACGGCTGGGCATCGCGGCCCAGTCCCTGCGGCACGCCCTGACCGTGTTCACCCGGGAGGAGCATCCGCGGCGGTGGGCGAGCGTCCAGCTGAACCTGGCCAACTCCCTGGTGTATTCGCCGTCAAGACACCAGCGGGACAACCTGATCGAGGCCGTCGAGATCTACGAGGCGGTACTGGCGGCCCGGGACCGCGACCACGACCCGGTGGGCCGGGCCCGGGTGCTGGCCAACCAGGGCAACGTACTGGCCCACCTCGGCATGTTCGATCAGGCCAAGGCCAGACTGTACGAGGCGCGGTTCCTGTTCGAGGAGGTCGGCGACACCGATTCGGTGCAGACCGTGCGCGGGGTGCTCGACGAGATCTCCCGCGAGGGGGCGCGATGACGGTCACCGGTGACACCGATCTGGAGGCGCTGGCCCGCCGGGTCGACGACGCCGTCACGGCCCTGGCGGACCTCGATCCCGCGGCCCGCGCCGCCGCCGAGGAACTGCGCGCGGCCCTGGAGGACATCCACCGGGTGGGCCTGACCACGATCGTGCGCCGGATGCGGGCAGACGACGGCGCGCGGCCGCTGCTGTTCGAACTGGTCGACGACCCGGTGGTGCGGATGCTGCTGACGCTGCACGGCGTCATCCGGCGGGACCCGCCGGCGCGGGCCGGCGCGCCGGACGGCGTGCGCCCACTGTCGCACGGCCATGGCGGGGAGGTGCCGCTCATCCCGGTCGAGGCGCTGTTGCGGGGACGGCGCGGCGACACCGACGGTTGGGTGAGCGTCGCGCGTGCCGAGGCGGTGCCGGCCGGCGAGTTCGCTGTGCACGCGGGCGTGCTGCTGGTCAACCTGGACCATCGCTTGTCGGCCTACCGCAACGAATGTGCCCACGAGGCACTGCCTTTGGACGGCGCGGTGCTCGACGCATCGAGCGGTACGCTGACCTGTCCGTGGCACGGCTTCTGCTACGACGCCACGTCCGGGGAGTGCCTGTCGGCGCCGGGCGCGCAATTGGAACCGCTGCCGCTGCGGGTCGATGACGGCGACATCTGGGTGCGGTTCGGCGGATGAGCCGCTATACGGTGCGGCAGACGCTCGCCGGTCGGCCGGTTGGAGCGGTTCCGGTTGCGGTGCCGGATCCCGACATGGCCGGCGGTTGGGAGCCGCACCGCTGGCTGGGTGCACCGGCGCCGGGGGGGTTGGCATTGCCGCCGGCTGCCCCGACAATGGCCTGGATGTATTCGCCGCGGGGGGTTTTCATCGACGATCAGCATGTGGTGGTGGCCGACTCCGGCAATCACCGGGTGCTGATCTGGCACGGTCGCCCGGACTACGACGAGCAACCCGCCGATGTGGTGCTGGGTCAGCCCGACGGCTGTTCGGAGGGGCGCGCCGCGGGTGGTCGCGGCCCGGCGCGGGGGATGAACCTGCCCACCGGGGTCGCGGTGATCGACGGCCGGCTGGTGGTTGCGGACGCCTGGCATCATCGCATCCTGATCTGGGATGACATACCGGAGCACAGTGACGTCGCGCCCGACATCGTTCTCGGGCAGTCTGATTCGTCGGCGGTGGAAGCCAACGCCGGCGGCCCGTGCTCGGCGTCGTCGTTCTACTGGCCGTTCGGGTTCGCGGTGGTCGGCGGGAGGTTCTGGGTCGCCGACACCGGCAATCGCCGGGTTCTCGGCTGGGACAACGGGATTCCAGGACCCGGCCAGCCGGCCGACGTCGTACTCGGTCAGCCGGATCCGTCTGCGCGGGAGGAGAACCGGGGCGGGCC
>WBZP01001756.1_pt1 | contig 20070 bp, 17 predicted proteins | sample 5204301 | NCBI WGS metagenome assembly WBZP01 (sample SAMN12412401, study PRJNA552823) | activated sludge metagenome | isolation source: activated sludge from nitrification reactor of wastewater treatment plant... | place: USA: Pennsylvania | collected 2017
CAGCGCCCTGAGGTCGTCGGGGCCAACCGGCTGACCGGTGCCCGGGTGCAGATAGGGCGGCGGCGGGGTCGGTAGGTCGTGCAGGAGGTTGTACCACCGAGTCGGCATCTCGCTCTCGTCGAGGACGACCTTGTGCTGCTTGACGTGCCCGCTGTCGGCCATGGCTGCCCGCGCTCCTTCTCCCGTGTGCTGTTGCCGGCTCCCGGCCGACCTGGCCCATCCTCGCTGGTCGGCCCGCTCCGCGACAACGCAGGGTATGACAACGCAGGGTATGCCGTGAGACGCCGACACCCGCAGGCGGGCCACGCCCCGCGCGGCCGGCCCGCGCGGCATACTGCCCGGATGGCCCGCACCAGCGCACCCCGGCGGCGGTATGCCGCGGCCCTCGGCGCCGTGCTCGGCTGGGGGCTCGGGCTCACCGCCTGCACGACGTTCACCGGGGACCCGGTGACCCGGGGACCCTCCAGCACTACCGGCACGGCCTGGCGGCGCGAGGCAGTACCGACCGGCACCGCGCCGCTCGTGCTCGCGGCCTACCGGGACGGGCTCCTGCTGGGCGCCGCCCGCCCGCCCGACTCGACGGCTGCCACGCCTTCCTCGGTCGGTGCTGCGGACGACGAGATCCACCGCGCCGGGCTCGCCACCGCAGTGCAGCCCGAGGTCTACACCTTGCAGGGCGGTCGATGGTCGGCGCTGCCGGTGCAGGCGGCCAGCGGCTATGGGGCAGTTGCCACCTGGTCGGCGCTGCACCTGAGCGCCGACGGCTCGATCGTCGCGGTCGGCGGGGCTCGTGGCGGAGCCCATGCCAACGTCCGCTGGAGCGTGTGGCGCGGTGATGTGACGAGCGGACTTCGGGAGCAGCCGCAGGGGTTCACCGTCTTCGGTGGTTGGGGAGCCGGCGACCAGGGTGGCATCGTCGAGGCCGGCGGCATACCGCTGCTGTTCGGCTCCTGGGGCGGCCAGGCCGGGCTCGACATCGCCGTATGGCGACCCGACGGCGACCGCTGGGTGCGTCAGTCCTCCGAGGGAACCGACCTGGGCAGCACGGCGACTCGCCTCGTGTCGGCCGCGGGCGGCACCGGCTGGGGCCCGGGCGCCGTGCTCGTCGGCTCGGTCCTGCATCTGGGTGAGAGCCTGCGTCAGACCCCCGCGCTCTTCCGGTCGGCTTCTGCGGACGGTCCGTGGACGGCCCTCGAACTGCCGGGATCGGCCGACTCCTCGCCCGGTTCCTCGGCTGGGTCCCCGGGAGGCGCGGCGTCCGGCGGCGCCGACGAGGCGCTCAGCGTCGGGTGCCTGCGGCAGGACTGCGTCGTGGCCGGTCGGGTGGCCGGTCGGCTCGTGCTGTGGCGGGTCGGCATCGCCGGGCGGGCCGACCCGATCCCGGGGCTGCCGAGTCTGGCCCTGCCCGAGCGGGGCGGCGTGCCGGCCGTACTGCGCGGCACGCCAGGCGCTGATGCCGTGGTGCTGGCTACTCGGTCGGGGCGGGCCGGGTCGGTGCTGCTCTTCGGGAGCGCGACCGACCGGTGGACGTCTGTGACGGGCCCCCCGGGGCAGGCGCAGGCGTTGGTGCTCGCGGAGGGTCGATGGTGGGCGTTGAGCGAGGTGGACGGTGTCGTCAGCCTGTGGTCCCTGCCTGCATAAGCAGATGTGTGTTTTCAAATAATGGACAGTTATACAGAGGGGAGCGGCGTCCGCCATCCTTGACCACATGACCGGTCCGCTTCTCGTCGCGCGCCGCCACGTCGACCTGTTGCGGGTCGCGAGCGCCGGCTGTCCGGGCTGACCTGATCGAGCCGGCCTGCGCTGCAGGCCGATGACCGGCGACGCATCCTGTTCCCACGACGCGTCGCCCTGCCCGCCCGCCGCCGCATCCGGTGGGGTCGGGCCCGCGCGGCATACCCGCCGACCCGCTCGGTGGGTATGCCGCGCCCTCCGGGTCGCCCGCCCCGGCTCGATCCACCCGCCACCCTCCACCCTCCCGGCATCCCCGGACGCCGCTGCCACCTTGACGGGACCCATCGTGACGATCACCACCGAACCCACCGACCTGGCGCCGACGCCACCACCCGGACCGGCACGTCGGCCGGCCCGCGGCACCGGCGCCTGGGCTGACGGCGACTCCACGCCGCTCAACCACAACGAGACGTTCAAGCAGCAGGACGACGGGCTCAACGTGCGCCGCCGGATCATCGAGGACTACTCGGTCAACGGCTTCGGCTCGATCCCGGCGGACGACCTGCGCGGCCGGATGCGCTGGTGGGGGCTCTACACCCAGCGCAAGCCCGGCATCGACGGTGGCCGTACCGCAACGCTGGCGCCCGAGGAGCTCGACGACGAGTTCTTCATGATGCGGGTGCGCTCCGACGGCGGAGCCTTGTCCGGCGCCCAACTGCGGGTCATCGCGGGGATCTCGCAGGAGTTCGCCCGCGACACCGCAGACATCAGCGACCGCCAGAACATCCAACTGCACTGGATCCGGATCGAGGACGTGCCGGAGATCTGGCGTCGCCTCGAAGCGGTCGGACTCTCCACCACGGAAGCCTGCGGCGACACCCCCAGGGTGATCCTCGGCTCGCCCGTGGCGGGCATCGCCGCCGACGAGTTGCTCGACGGCACCCCGGCGATCGAGCAGATCGTGGCCCGGTACTTGGGATCGCCCGAATTCTCAAACCTGCCAAGGAAGTTCAAGTCCGCGGTGTCGGGCTCGCCGGCCTACGACGTGGCCCACGAGGCCAACGACATCTCCTTCGTGGGGGTGCTGCACCCCGAACACGGTCCGGGCTTCGACCTGTGGGTCGGCGGCGGGCTGTCGACGAACCCGATCTTCGCGGTGCGCTTGGGGGCCTGGGTGCCACTGGCGGAGGTGCCCGAAGTGTGGGCCGCCGTGGTGTCCCTGTTCCGCGACCACGGCTACCGACGGCTGCGTAACAAGGCCCGGTTGAAGTTTCTCGTCGCCGACTGGGGCCCAGCCCGGGTCCGTGACGTGCTGGAGACCGAATACCTCGGTCGGCGCCTGATCGACGGGCCCGCGCCCGTCGAGACCAGCGGACGCCGTGATCACGTCGGCGTGCACCCGCAACGCGACGGCAACCACTGGGTCGGGGTCGCCCCGATCGCCGGGCGGGTCAGCGGACGGATCCTCGAGCAGGTCGCCGAGCTGGCCCAGACGCACGGCTCTGGCCGGGTGCGGCTCACCGCCCACCAGAAGCTGCTCGTGCTGGACGTGCCCGGGGCGCAGGTGCCGGCACTCGTCACCGGCCTCGACGCGCTCGGCCTGCCCAGCGACCCCTCCGAGTGGCGGCGTGGGGTGTTGGCCTGCACCGGGATCGAGTTCTGCAAGTTGGCGCTCGTGGAGACCAAGGCGCGGGCGCGCGATACCGTCCTGGAGTTGGAGCGGCGCATGGGCCGGATCGACACCCCGATCACCGTGCATGTCAACGGCTGCCCGAATTCGTGTGCCCGCTTCCAGGTCGCCGACATCGGGCTCAAGGGGCTGGTGCTGACCGACGCGCAGGGCCGTGACGTCGAGGGCTTCCAGGTGCACCTCGGTGGCTCCCTCGGCGCGGACGCCCGATTGGCCCGCAAGACCCGCTCCCTGCGGGTGACCGCCGACGAGTTGGTCGACTATGTCGAGCGAGTGGTCGGCCGGTTCCTCGCCGGTCGCGACGGCGACGAGAGCTTCGCCCAATGGGCGCACCGGGTCGACGAGGAGGAACTGCGATGAGCACGTCCGTGACCGAGATCAACACCTCCTGCGAGGTCGTGGCCGCCGGCCTGGCCGTCGCCGCTGGCGCGGCGTCCGGGCCGAGCGACGCGGCATACGAGAGCCGAGTGGAGCAGTCCCGACGCCTCCTGCGTTGGGCGGCAGCGGAGTTCGGTGACGAACTCACCGTCGCGACCTCCATGGGCGACGCGGTGCTGGTGCACCTGGTCGGTGCGACCATCCCCGGCACGGACGTGTTCTTCATCGACACCGGCTACCACTTCGCCGAGACCCTCGGCACCCGGGATGCCTATCAGGCGGCGGGGGCGGTGCGGTTGCGCACCGTGGAGCCGCTGCTCAGCGTGCGGGAACAGGCGGCCGTGCACGGGCCGGATCTCTTTGCGCGCGACCCTGATCGGTGCTGTGCGTTGCGCAAGGTCGAGCCTCTGGAGCGGGCTCTTGCCGGCCGCCGGGCCTGGGCCACCGGGATGCGCCGGGAGGACACGCCCACTCGGGCCGACATCGAGCTGGTGGCGTGGGATCTGCGCCGGGGCATGGTGAAGCTGAACCCGCTGGCCGGTTGGTCGGCCTCGGACATGGACCGGTATGCCGCCGAGCACGCCGTGCTGCTCAACCCGCTGCTTCAACTCGGCTACGCCTCGATCGGTTGCGAACCCTGCACGCGACCGGTTGCCGAGGGCGAGGACCCGCGCGCCGGCCGGTGGGCCGGGCGGGCCAAGACCGAGTGCGGGCTGCACACATGAGCGGGCCCGGGTGGGCGTCCGTCGGTCGCGGCCGGGCATGCTGATGGGCTATCCGATCACCCTGCACCTGCGCGACAAGGCGGTGCTCGTCGTCGGCGGCGGGCCGGTCGCCACACATCGGGTATGCCGCCTGCTCGCCGACGGCGCCCGGGTCACCGTCGTCGCACCGCGGTTGAGTTCCGCACTGGGCGAGTTGGCCGCCGCAGGCCGGCTGCGCTGGCTGCCTCGGCACTACCGCACCGGGATGCTGACCCGGCCGGAGCGGGTCTGGCTGGTGCACACCGCCACCGGCGTGCCTGACGTCGACGAGACCGTGGCGAGCGACGCCGAACGCCTGGGCATCTGGTGCGTGCGGGCCGACGACGGGGCGCGGTCGGCCGCCTGGAGCCCGGCCGTCGCCGAAGGCGCGCCGGGGACCCCGGCCGAGGGCCTGACCGTCGCGGTCACCGGTGACCGCGACCCCCGCCGGGCTCGGGCTGTGCGAGATGCCATCCTCGCCGCATTGGACAGTGGCACGCTGCCGGTGCGCCGCCAACGGCCGAGCCCGACCACCACCGCTGCCGGGCCCGGTTGGCGGCCGCCGGCGTCCTGGGCCACCGACCCGCGAGGTGTCGGTGCCCTGGTCGGGGGTGTCGGCGGCGCGGGTTAACCTGCCTGGGTGACCCACCTGCCGCACCCCGCGCTGCGCGTCGAGACCGCCGGCCCCGTCCTCACCATCACGCTGTGCCGGCCGGACCGGCTCAACGTGCAGACCCCCACGATGTGGTATGCGTTGGCCGAGATCGCCGAGACCCTGCCCGAGCAGGTGCGGGTGGTCGTGTTCCGCGCCGAGGGGCGGGCCTTCTCGGCCGGCCTGGACCGGGCCATGTTCGCCTCGCCCCCGACCCTGGCGGGCGAGCCAGACATCCTCGCCACGGCACTGCACGACCCGACCGAGGTCGCCGGGCTGATCGCCGGGATGCAGGAGGGTTTCGCGGCCTGGCGGCGCACGACGGCGGTCGTCGTCGCGGCCGTGCAGGGCCATGCGATCGGGGCCGGCGCGCAGCTGGCCCTGGCAGCCGACCTGCGGGTGGTCGCCGACGACCTGCAGCTGGCGCTACGTGAGGTGACCCTGGGGCTGGTGCCCGACCTCGGTGGCACCGCCGTGCTCACCCCGCTTGTCGGCTACGCCCGGGCGCTGGAGATCTGTGTGACCGGCCGGGCCGTGGGCGCCGACGAGGCGGTGCGTATCGGCCTGGCCAACCTCTCGGTGCCCGCGGCCGAGTTGGCGGCGGCCACCGACGGCCTCGTCCAGTCGCTGCTCGCCGCGCCCCCCGCCACGGTGCGATCCATCAAGGCGCTGCTGGAGCAGGCGACGGCCAGCAGCTATGCCGAGCAGCTACGCCACGAGCGGGAAGCCCAGGCCCCGTTGTTGAGTCGCCTGGCCCAGGCCGCGGCGCGGCATACCGAGTCCGCGGAGCCCGTTCCGTGAGCATGATGGGCGGCTTCCAGGCCATGCGTGGCCTGGCCAAGGACCAGTCGGTGCTGCAGGCGCGGCTCGCCCCGGGCACGACCCGGCGGGTGCTGCGTTACGCCCGGCCCTACCTGCGCGCCATCGTGGTCTTCCTCGTCCTCGTCGTCGTCGATGCCTCCATCGTCGTCGCCGTGCCATTGCTGCTGCGCGACATCGTCGACCTCGGCGTGGCCCCGCGCGATCCGTCGTGCGTCTGGCCGTGGTCGTCGCCGGCCTCGCGGTCCTCGACGCCACCCTCGGCGTGGCGCAGCGATGGTTCTCGGCTCGGATCGGTGAAGGCCTCATCTTCGACCTGCGCACCGAGGTCTTCGGACATGTGCTGCGCCAGCCGATCGCGTTCTTCACCCGGGCCCAGACCGGATCGCTGGTCAGCCGGCTCAACTCCGACGTCATCGGCGCCCAACAGGCCTTCACGTCGGTGTTGTCGTCGGTGGTGAGCAACGCCGTCTCCTTGGTGCTCATCGTCGGGGCGATGGCCACCCTGTCCTGGCAGCTGACCCTGGCCGCCCTCGCCCTCGTGCCCTTCTTCCTCATCCCCGCCAAGCTGATGGGCCGGCGTCTTGCGGCGCTCACCTCGACCCAGATGACCGCCAACGCCGATCTCGGCTCACGGATGACCGAACGCTTCAACGTCGCGGGGGCGTTGCTCGTCAAGCTCTTCGGCACCCCGGCCCGGGAGGAGCGTGAGTATGCCGATCGGGCCGCCACCGTGCGCGACACCGGGGTGCGCATCGCCATGAACCGGTCGGTCTTCATGACCGCGTTGACCCTCGTGGCCGCCCTCGCGACGGCCATGGTCTACGGCCTCGGGGGGCTGATGGCGGTGCAGGGGTCGCTGACCATCGGCACCCTGCTGGCGCTGGCGGCGCTGTTAGCCCGGCTCTACGGGCCGCTCACCGCGTTGTCCAACGTGCGGGTCGACGTGATGACCGCCCTCGTCTCTTTCGACCGGGTCTTCGAAGTGCTCGACCTGCGTCCCTTGGTGGCCGAATCGGCCACTCCCGTGAGCCTGCCCACTGGGCCGGTCGCGGTGGAGTTCGAGGCCGTGGGCTTCGCGTATCCCTCCGCCGACGAGGTGTCGCTGCGGTCGCTGGAGGCGCAGGCCACCGGCGACCGCGGCGGGGGAGAGCCGGTGCTGCGCGAGATCACCTTCACGGCGGCACCGGGGGAGCTCGTCGCCCTCGTCGGGCCCAGTGGGGCCGGCAAGACGACCATCACGTCTCTGGTGGCCCGCCTCTACGACCCGAGCGCCGGGGTGGTGCGGGTCGGTGGCGTCGACGTGCGCGAGGCCAGCCTTGCGTCGGTGCACGAGACGGTCGGCATGGTCACCCAGGAGGCCCACCTCTTCCACGACACGATCCGCGGCAACCTCACCTACGCCAAGCCCGACGCCACCGACGGCGAGATGCGCCAAGCGCTGGCGGCTGCCCAGGTGCTCACCCTCGTGGAGTCGCTGCCCTCCGGGCTGGACACCGTCGTCGGCGACCGCGGTCACCGGCTCTCCGGCGGCGAGAAGCAGCGGTTGGCGATCGCTCGGCTGCTGCTCAAGGAGCCGCAGGTCGTCGTGCTCGACGAGGCGACCGCGCACCTGGACAGCGAGTCCGAGGTCGCCGTGCAGCGCGCCCTCGACGTCGCGCTCGACGGGCGTACCGCCCTCGTCATCGCCCACCGCCTCTCCACCGTGCGCGGCGCCGACCAGATCCTCGTCATCGACGACGGGCGCATCGTCGAGCGTGGTCGGCACGCCGAGCTGCTGGGTCGCGGCGGTCTGTATGCCGATTTGTACCGCACCCAGTACTTCGAGGAGCGCCGCTCAGCGAGCCCGGCCGGCTGACCGCTGCGTCAGGCGCTGAGGGGGCGTGGTTCGTGGGGCGGCGGGCTCACCCGAGCAGCGCGAGGTCGCGCGCGATCACGAATTCGCAGGAGGCCGGCGGCTATTTCGGCGGGCTGATGAAGCGCTTTGGGATCCCCGGTGAAGTACTGATCAGGTAGCGAGGAGTTCTTGTGTTTTACGTCATCTCACCGCCAGGGGCGTCCGACTGGAGTGTCGATAGAGACGTGCTTGTCCAGTTGCTTGAGCAGAGTTGGCCGGACATCGCAGTTGAGCTCGACTCGAGCCTGCCGACGCGCGACGTGGCTTGGCGCATTGCGATGCCCGAAGGAGACCTTGAGGGGTCGCAGGATCGCGAGGGACAAGCGCAGTACCTCAACGGTCCAGTTGCCAGTTTGGCCCGTTACGCGCGGTGGTGGCGCCAACAGGTGCCGGACGCCCAAGCCTTGGTGCTCTACGATGAGAGCTACTCCAGTGTCGTCCCGCTCGATCCTGGGGTTGAGGAAGAGGACCTGGTTCGCAGCCTCGAATGAACATGCCCGCGAAATCAAGCGGTGTTCCAACCCGACTCGTTCGCTGTTGTCACCGCGGTTCATGCCCGGCGGGGCTCATCGCGGGGTTGTGCTCAGCCGTCCTCCTCGTCCCAGATGCGCACTTTCCTCGGCCGAGGGCCGGCCGTCTCAGCCCGCTGCTGCGCCGCACCCGGGCGCGACCGGTAGAGGTAGATGACGAAGGCCACCCCGAGCCCCGCCGTCAACCACCACTGCAACGCATAGGCGAAGTGCGGGCCGCGGTCGGGCACCGGCGCCTCCAAGGGCATGGGTCGGGCCGGTGTGACGCCCCCAGGCAGCTGCTCCTGCCCAAGGACCAGGTATGCCGCGTAGCTGCGTCGCCCCGCCGCCCCCGGCAGGCGCCCCTCCAGCTGGGCCCAGGCCTGCTCGAGATTCACACTGCCGAGCTGACCCTGCGGAAGACCGGAGGTGCGCACGTCCTCGCCGGGTTTGAGCCACCCGGTGATGGTCAGCTGGTCCGACGGCGCGGAGGGGACCGCCGGCAGCTCGGCGGCCGTCGCGGCGATGGCCACCCAGCCGCGGTCCACCAGCAGGGTGGCGCCACCGTCGACGAGGAACGGCACGAGGATCTCGTAGCCTTGCCCACCCTGATAGGCCCGACCACGCACGTAGAGCTGGCGGTCCGCGGCATACCGACCGGTGGCGGTGACCTTGACCCACACCTGCTCCGGAGCCAGCTGGCTGGTCGGATCCGCCAGCACGGATGTCAGCGGCACCGGCGCACGCTGATAGTTCGTCTCGATCGCGGTGGCCCGGGCGTCCTTCTCCTCGAATCGCGACAGCTGCCAACGCCCCAACAGGAAACAGGCTGCGCCGAAGGCCAGGGCGAAGACCACCGCCCCGAGGATCCGGCGGGAGAACCACGCGTTGGACACCAGGTCACGCTACCGGGCTTAAGGTGGCACGCATGACCCGGCTGCCCGACCCTCGCATCCGGCCCCCGGAGGGCCGGGAGCTGGTCGACACCTACGGCCGGATCGCGCGTGACCTGCGAGTCTCGGTCACCGATCGGTGCGATTTCCGGTGCACCTATTGCATGCCGGCCGAGGGGCTGCCTTGGCTGCCGCGGGCCGAGATGCTTACCGACGCCGAGCTGTTGCGCCTCGTGCGGATCTTCGTGGGCCTCGGAGTGCGTCAGATCCGACTCACCGGCGGTGAACCCCTCCTGCGGCGCAGCCTGGTCGAGTTGGTCGCCGGCATCGCCGCGCTGTCCCCGCGCCCGACGATCGCCATGACGACTAATGGCGCCGGGCTGGCCCGCCTCGCGCCCGCGCTGGCCGAAGCCGGGCTCGACCGGGTGAACGTCTCGCTCGACACCGTGTCCCGGGAGGCGTTCGTGGCGTTGACCCGGCGCGACCGGCTGGCCGATGTCGAGCAGGGCTTGACCGCGGCAGCCGAAGCCGGGCTGCTACCGGTCAAGGTCAACGCGGTGGCCATGCGCGGCGTCAACGACACCGACGCCGCCGACCTGCTCGCCTGGTGCCTGGAGCGAGGCTACGAACTGCGCTTCATCGAGCAGATGCCCCTCGATGCCCAACACGGGTGGGATCGCGCGACGATGGTCACCGCGGCCGAGGTGAAGACCATCCTGGAGCGGCGCTATACCCTCACTCCGCTACCCAGCCAGGACCGCGGCTCCGCGCCGGCCGAGCGCTTCCTCGTCGACGGTGGTCCGGCCACCGTCGGCATCATCGCCAGTGTCTCGGCGCCCTTCTGCGGTGCCTGCGACCGCACCCGGCTCACCGCCGACGGGCAGGTGCGCAACTGCCTGTTCAGCCAGCGCGAGACCGACTTGCGCGGCCCGTTGCGCGACGGTGCGTCCGACGACGAGCTCGCCGCGCTCATCCGCGGCGAGATGTGGCGCAAGGCGCCGAGCCACGGCATCGGCCGCCCGGGCTTCCATCAACCCGATCGGCCGATGTCCGCCATCGGTGGGTAGGCGCCCAAGCCCCTCGAGGATTCTCGAAAGACCCGTCATGACGACAGGGTGTCCACGTCCTCTCTCCGACCGCGATGCGACGGCACCGAAGCCCCCGAGTCGGCCCACGTGGCGCGTTCGCCCACAACTGAATTCGCTGTACGTCCGGCAGGTGTGCCGGGCCGGAACCGCCGAGCCGGCCTGATCACCGAACGGACAGCAGTCGGCGGCGATTCCGGACCGGAACCCCCGAATCGGCGCGGCCGTCGCGACAGCACGACACGACGAGGCCGTCCGAGCACCCCCTGGGCCGGGCGGCTTCTCGTCTGCCCGCCCTGTTGAGTGAGAGAACGCCGGCCGGGTCAGTGATCGGGGTGGTGGATCGCCGGGCTCGGCGAGGTCGAACTCTGCAGGCCTGGGCCGGCGGCATACTTGTCGACCCCGCTGATCCGCGACCCCCAGCGCGGCCCCACGGCGTTGGCCAGCACGACAGCGATGTAGGGCAGCACGACCCCGCCGACCGCGAACACCCACCGCACCCAGCTGTCGACGACCACGGCCAGGATGAAGCAGACGGTGCGCACCGCCATCGTGATGAGGTAGCGACGCATCCTCATCTGGGTGTCTTCGGCGAGCGACATCGGCGCAGTCGTCACCGTGTGCACGACGATGGGCCGGCGCCCGCGGGTGGCCCGCGGCGGCATACCCCCACCATACGTCCGTCCCGAAGCACTCGGTATGCCGCGCCCGCGCCGAACTGCGGCTACCGAGAAGTAACAGACTAGCGTGCCGTGGACACCGCCCGGACCGCCGGACCACAGCTCGAGAGGACCTCGGATGACCGACCCCGCCCCGCCCGCCGCGCCGCGCACCGTCCTGGTCACCGGCGGCAACCGCGGCATCGGGCTGGCGGTCGCCCGGGCCTTCGCCGCCGGCGGCGACCGGGTCGTCGTGACCACCCGCGCCGGTGGCGCGCCCGAGGGCCTGGCCGCGGTGCCCTGCGAGGTCACCGACACCGCCTCCGTGGACGCTGCCTTCACCGCTGCCGAAGGCCTGCTCGGCGCCCCGGTCGAGGTGCTCGTCGCCAACGCCGGGGTGACCCGTGACCAGCTGCTGATGCGGATGACCGACGCCGAGTTCGACGCCGTCATCGACACCAACCTCACCGGCGCCTTCCGGTGTGCCCGCCGGGCGAGCAAGGGGATGATCCGGCTCAAACGCGGCCGGATGGTCTTCGTCTCCAGCGTCGTCGGCCTGTATGGCGCACCGGGACAAGCGAATTATGCAGCCAGCAAGGCCGGGCTCGTTGGCTTGGCGCGCTCCATCACCCGCGAGCTCGGCGGCCGCAACATCACCGCGAATGTCGTCGCGCCGGGCTTCATCGACACCGACATGACCGCCGAGCTGCCGCCGGAGCGCCGCGCGGCATACCTGGCGAGCATCCCGGCTGGCCGGTTCGCCGCGCCCGAGGAGGTGGCCGCGGTGGTGCACTTCTTGGCCGGCCCGCACGCGGCATACCTCAGCGGGGCCGTCATCCCGGTCGACGGGGGCCTGGGTATGGGCCACTGACGGGAGCCGATCCACCCCGACTCAGCCCGCTCCACCCAGAACCATCCCGATCCCGATCCCGATCGCGATCCCGGCCAGGCCAGGATCCGTCCGAAACACCCCACGAAAGTGAGCCCTGCATGGGTCTGTTCGACGGCAAGACCGTGCTCATCACCGGTGTCCTCATGGACACCTCGATCGCCTTCCACGTGGCGAAGCTGGCGCAACAGGAGGGCGCGAGGGTGATCCTCACGTCCTTCGGGCGCACCATGAAGATCACCTCGACGATCGCCAAACGGCTGCCGGTGACGCCCCCGGTCATCGAACTCGACGTGAGCGACGCGCAGCATCTGGACACCCTGGCCGACCGGTTGGGGGAGCACACCGACCGGCTCGACGGGGTGCTGCACTCCATCGGCTTCGCACCGGTGGGGGCGTTCACGTTCCTCGAGGCCACCTGGGAGGACGTCGGCACGGCTGTGCAGGTGTCGGCGTACTCGCTCAAGGCATTGGCCGTCGCGGCCGCCCCGCTGATGAGTGCCGGCGGCGCGATCGTCGGGCTCACCTTCGACGCCCGCTATGCCTGGCCGGTCTACGACTGGATGGGGGTGGCCAAGGCAGCTTTCGAGGCGACCAACCGTTACTGCGCTCGTGATCTGGGGCCCAAGGGGATTCGGTGCAATCTCGTCGCTGCGGGCCCGATCCGCACGACCGCGGCGAAGTCGATCCCCGGCTTCGAGGTCTTCGAGCAGACCTGGGGCGAGCGGGCCCCGCTCGGCTGGGATGTGCGTGACCCGGTGCCGACGGCCAAGGCCTGTGTGGCGCTGCTGTCGGACTGGTTCCCCGCGACGACCGGCGAGATCGTGCACGTCGACGGCGGCGTGCACGCCATGGGTTAGCCGCGGATCGGTGCAGCCGGCCGGCGCCGTGCCCGGGCACCGGTGTCACCGCGGGAGTTGGGAACCGGGCTGGGCCTGACTGGTCATTGTCTCCAACTCGGCGAAGACGTCGGCGGCCTGATCGGCGCAGAGCACGACGAGATCGCCGGGGGCGGCCGCGGCCATAGTCCGACGCACCGCGGCGAGCTCCTCCAGCTCGACCGCCACGGAGCGGCAGCGGCCGCCCTCGGCCATCCCGCGGCGCACCCCTTCGGCCACCAGCGCGGCCGCCGAGCCGGAGGCCCGACCGCGCAGGTCGCGATCCTCCCGCACGACGATGACGTCGAAATGCTGTGCGGCGACGCGGCCCAGCTCCCGCAGATCCTGATCCCGGCGGTCTCCAGCGGTGCCGATGAGGGCCAGCCGAGCCACCGACTCCCGGCCCGAATCACCTTCGTGTGCCGCGGCATACGCATCGACGAAGGCGCCCACGGCGCGCATCCCGGGGGCGTTGTGGCAGTAGTCGACGAAGACCTCGATGTGCCGCACCTCGATCCGGTTGAGCCGCCCGGGGGAGAGGTAGTAGTTCGTCGAGAAGGTGCGCAGGCCGCGGCGGATGTCGTGCAGCGGGGCGTCGGCGGCGAAGGCCGCGGCCGCCGCCGCGAGAGCATTGGCGACATTGAAGCGTGCCGTGCCGTTGAAGGTCGCGGGCAGCAGGTGGGTCCAGGCCAGCTGCAGGGCCCGCGGGCCGTGCCGGATGACGATCATGTCGCCGCGTTCGGTCGGTTCCAGGTATGCCGCGCGCCCACCCGCCCGGAAGTGCCCCTCCAGGAACTCGCGCACCTGACTGCCCGGTGGTGCCATCGTGAACCACACGATCTCGCCGGCGCACTTGTGCCGCATCGGCCGCACGTAGCGATCGTCGGCGTTGAGCACCGCGAAGCCGTTCTTGGGCACCGCTTCGACGATCACGGCCTTCACGGCGGCGAGCTGCTCGAGGGTGTCCACCCCCCGCAGGCCGAGGTGGTCCTCGGCGACGTTCGTCACGACTGCGACATCGTTGCGGTCGTAGCCCAGTCCCTCCCGCAGGATGCCGCCCCGGGCCACCTCCATCACCGCGAAGTCGACCCGAGGATTCATCAGCACCATCCGGGCCGATCGGGGGCCGGAGGCATCGCGCTTGATGACCAACCGACCGTCGACGACGACCCCGTCGGTCGAGGTCATGCCCACCTTGCGGCCCATGCCTTTGGCGATGTGCGCGATCATCCGGGCTGTGGTCGTTTTGCCGTTCGTGCCGGTCACCGCGACGACCGGCACCCGGGAGGGGGTGCCCGGCGGGAAGAGCAGGTCGACGACCGGTTTGGCGATGAACTGCGGCACCCCCTCGGTCGGGTGGGTGTGCATCCGGAAGCCGGGTGCGGCGTTGACCTCGACGATGGCGCCACCGGTCTCGCGGACCGGCCGGGCGATGTCCGGGCAGATGAAGTCGATCCCGGCGACGTCGAGCCCGACCACCCGGGCGGCCTCCTCGGCGATCTCGACGTTGTCCGGGTGTGCCTCGAAGGTGCGGTCGATGGAGGTGCCTCCCGTCGACATGTTGCCGGTGCGCGCCAACGCCACGAAGCGACCTTCGTCTGGCACGGTCGTCAGCGAGAGTCCTTGCCCGGCAAGCAGATCCAGGGCGGCGTCGTCGACCGCGATACGGGTCAGCACCCGTTCGTGCCCGATCCCACGACGCGGGTCGGCGTTGGTCTGCTCGACGAGCTCGGCGACGGTGCGCCGGCCGTCACCGGTGACGTGCGCCGGCAACCGTTCCGCAACGGCCTGCATCCGACCGCCGATGATGAGACACCGATAGTCCCGGCCGCTCACATAGGACTCGACGATCACCACCCCGGTGCGGGACTGCGCCACGGCCAGCTCGAAACCCTGACGCACCTCGTGCTCGTCCCGCAGGTCGAGCCGCACCCCGCGGCCATGGTTGCCGTCGAGCGGTTTGACGGCCACCGGGAAACCGATCTGCCGGGCCGCCGTGACCGCATCCGCGTCGGTGCGCACCGGTCGCTGGGTGGGGGTCGGCAGCCCGGCGGCCGCGAGCAGCCGCGCGGTGAGCACCTTGTCCGAGGCGATGTCCACCGCCAGCGCACCGGTGCCCGAGGTCATCGTGGCCCGGATCCGCTGAGCATGCACCCCTTGACCCAGTTGCACGAGGGAGGAGCCGTCGATGCGCAGGAACGGGATGTCGCGGCTGACCGCCTCCTCGATGATCGCCTGGGTGGACAACCCGAAGGCGACCCGTTGGGTGAGTCGCAGGAAGCCGCCGAGTTCCGTGTGGAAGTCGAAGGCCGGATCCGGCTGCACGAGATGGTTGACCAGGCGCACCGCCAGCGTGCCGGCGGCCACCCCGACGGTCTGGTCGGCGTAGCCGTAGACGACGTGGTAGAGGCCGGGCCGGCCCTTGACCGCCCGGGTCTTGCCGCGGCGCAGGTCGTGCCCGGCCGTGGCCTGCAGGGCCAGGGCGACGTGCTCGGTGACGTGCCCGAGCCAGGTGCCCTCTCGCAGTCGCTCGGCGAAGCCACCGGCATACCCGCGTGAGCAGGAGTGCTCGGCGAGTTCGGGCAGGAGGCTGCTGAGGGTGTCGACGAATCCCGGGATCTCGTTGCTCGGATACCCTTCCAGAACACCGAGATCGACGACGAGATGCACCGCCGGTGCGTAGGACCAGACGTTGGGACCGCGGTAGACACGAGTGCCGATGATCCGCAGCTCGGCAGCCAGGGGCCCACGCGGGGCGGGGCGGTCCGCAACCATGCCGGGGTGCTCCTTCGCAGACGGATCGCAGACGGATCGTGGACGGGGGACGATCAGCCGCCCGGCGCCAGCTCGTGGTCGGCCGGCCGCCACAGCCCCACCTGGGCCAGGTCGAAGACGGTGCCCGGAGGCAGTGAGTGCACGACCGCTCCGGAGACCAGGAGCGGCGCCCCCGGGCGCTCGTCCGGTATGCCGGTGACCGCCCCGCGGGCGTCGACGACGAAGACCGCGCCGGAGCCGAGCACGGTGAGGGTCTGCTCGTCGCCGATCTCGGCCGCGGTGTCCTCGTCGATGCCCAGGCCCAGCAGGCTCGGTGAGGTGGCGACGACCGCGAGCAGCCGGCCGTGCCGACCCCGTTGTTCGAAGTGCTGATCGACGACGACACGCTCGAGCAGCCCCAACCCGGCGGTGAGCTGGCTGGTCCCGCGGCGCGCGGTGACCGCCTCCTGGCCGAGGGAGATCATGTGCCGACTGACGATCGACGCGCCTGCGGACGAGCCGGCCACGACGACGCCACGCTCGTAGGCCCGGCGGATGGCGGCGCCCACGGGGGTGTCGACGACCGCCGCGGCGAGACGCAATTGGTCTCCGCCGCTGAGGAACACCCCGGTCGAGGCGTCGAGTCGGGCGACCAACCCGTGGTCGTGTGCGGCGGCTCGGGTGGGGGCGTGGACGACGTCGATCTCGACGCCGCGACGCAATCTGGTGAACACGTCGCGGTAGCGTGCCGCGCTCTCCTGCGGCTGCGACGAGGCCGTCGGCACGAGCGCGATCCGCGCGGACCGTCCACCGGCCAGGCGCAGGAACCGGCGCAGGAGCACGGCCTGACCCAGCTTGTCCTCCGCACCGCCGATGAGCAGCAGGGTGCGCCGTGGCTGGGGCCACGCGGCGGCATCGGTGGTGGCGAGCGGCACGTCTGCCACCCTAGCGCTGCGCGGTCACCGGGCCACCCGGCGGCCGTTCACCTCGTCCCGCCAGGCCAACAGCTCGCGGACCTGCCCATAGTCGTAAGGGGGCTCGCACAGGGCGAGCTGGAACAGGCGAGTGCCCACGGCATACAACCGCTCGGCGTGCCCGGCCCAGTCCAGGCCGCGCTGCGTGCCGTTGCGAGAAGGCTGGAAAGCGACCCCCGCGGACCGCTCGATCGACAGCGGGTCGCGGCCGATGCGGGCGCACCACTCGTCGAGCACGAGGTGCTTGTGCTGGATCGTCACCGGGTCGCCGAAGCCGTGCCAGATGTCGCCATGACGGGCAGCGATCCGCAAGGTGCGACGCTCGCCACCGCCGCCGATGAGCACCGGGATCGCTTGCACCGGAGCCGGATTGAGTCGTGACCAGCGCTCCCTGATCGCAGTGAGGTCGTTCTCGAGCCGGTCCAGCCGGCTGGCCGCGCTGCCGAACTCGTAGCCGTAGGCGAGGAACTCCCGCTCGTTCCAACCGGAGCCGATGCCCAGCAGCACCCGCCCGTCGCTGACATGGTCGACGGTGCGCACCATGTCGGCGAGCAGGTGCGGGTTGCGGAAGGCGGTGCAGCTGACCAGAGGCCCGACACGGATTCGTTCGGTGGCCTCGGCGAGTGCCGCGAGCAGCGTCCAACACTCGAAGTGCGCGCCGTCCAGATCTCCGGAAAGGGGGAAGAAGTGATCCCAGGACAGCAGGACGTCGACCCCCATCTCCTCCAACTGCGCCGCCGCGCCACGAATCCCACGATAGGTCGCATGCTGCGGCGCGACCTGCACAGCCACCCGGGCGGCTCGCGGGTCATCCGCGGACGCCGGTATGCCGTCGCGCAGCGGACTCTGTGGGGCGAAGCTGCTCACCCCGCGGAGTGTATGCCGCGGGCTCGCCGCCGGCTGCTACAGCGGGACGTTCTGGCCCTTGCCGATGACGGTGACCCCGCCCTCGGTGACATAGAACCCACGGGCCCGGTCGTGCTCGTGATCGACACCGATCCGGCAGTACTCGGGGATGTAGACGCCCTTGTCGATGATCGCGCGACGGATCACGGCATACCGGCCGACCTCGACGTTGTCCAGCAGCACACTGTCGGCGATCGTCGCGTAGCTGTGCACCCGGACCTTCGGTGAGAGCACCGAGTGGTTGACCTGGGCCCCGGAGACGACGACACCGGGGGAGACCATCGACGAGAGCGCCTCGCCAACCCGGTCGCCAGAGCCGTGCACGAATTTGGCCGGCGGCAGCGGAGACATGTCGGTGTAGATCGGCCAGTCGTAGTTGTACAGGTTGAAGACCGGGTGCACCGAGATGAGATCCATGTGCGCGTCGTAGTAGGAGTCCAGGGTCCCCACGTCACGCCAGTAGCCGTGGTCGCGCTCCGTCGACCCGGGCATGTTGTTGTCCTTGAAGTCGTAGACATAGGCCTCGTCGCGGGCGACGAAGGCAGGCACGATGTCGCCGCCCATGTCGTGCTTGCTGCCGTCGGTGTCGTGGTCGAGGGTCACCGCGTCGACGAGTGCCTTGGTGGTGAAGACGTAGTTGCCCATCGAGGCGAGCACCTCATGGGGGGAGTCGGGCAGCCCCTTGGGGTCCTGCGGCTTCTCCCGGAAAGCGGCCATCCGGCGCGGGTCGTCGGAGTCGACCTCGATGACCCCGAACTGGTCGGCCAGCGAGATCGGTTGGCGGATCGCCGCGACCGTGATGCCGGCTCCGGTGTCCAGATGCTGCTGGACCATCTGGGAGAAGTCCATCCGGTAGACGTGGTCGGCACCGACCACGACGACGATGTCGGGGTGCTCGTCGTCGAGCAGGTTGAGGCTCTGGAAGATCGCGTCGGCGCTGCCGAGATACCAGTTCTTGTCGACCCGCTGCTGCGCCGGGACCGGGGCGACGTAGTTGCCCAGCATCGTCGACATCCGCCACGTCTTGGTGACGTGCTTGTCGAGGCTGTGCGACTTGTATTGCGTCAGGACGACGATCTTGAGATAGCTGGAGTTCACGACGTTCGACAGGGCGAAGTCGATGAGTCGGTAGATGCCGCCGAAGGGCACGGCGGGTTTCGCCCGGTCGCGGGTCAGCGGCATGAGCCGCTTGCCCTCTCCGCCGGCCAGGACGATCGCCAGAACCTTGGGGTTGACACCGCTGCGAGCCATGCGCCAACCCTAGAGGTCAGCCGGTCGCTACCGGGAGGGGGGCCCTTCACTAGTCTCGTCACATGCGCGTCGACATCATCAGCAAGGAGTACCCGCCAGCTATCTACGGAGGGGCCGGGGTGCACGTCGCCGAGTTGGTCCGGGCCCTGCGGGACCGGGGTGACGTGGACGTGCAGGTCCGCTGCTTCGGGGCGGCGCGCGAGGAGGCCGGCACCACGGCATACGCCGACCTCGCCGAGCTCGCCGGCGCCAATGCCGCGTTGCAGACCCTGGGCGTCGACGTGGCCATCGCCCAGGACTGCCAGGGCGCCGACCTCGTGCACTCGCACACCTGGTATGCCAACATGGCCGGCCACCTCGGTGGGCTACTCGCCGGCGCACCGCACGTGATCACCGCGCACAGCCTCGAGCCGATGCGCCCGTGGAAGGCCGAGCAGCTCGGCGGTGGCTACCGGGTCTCCTCGTTCGTGGAGCGCACGGCATACGAGAGCGCCGCCGCGGTGATCGCGGTGAGCGCCGGCATGCGCGCCGACATCCTGCGCAGCTACCCCTCACTCGACCCGGAGCGAGTGCCAGTGGTGCACAACGGGATCGACTCGCAGCTGTGGCAGCCAGTGCGCGACGAGCAGGTATGCCGCAAGCACGGCATGGACCCCGACCAGCCGGCGGTCACCTTCGTCGGGCGGATCACCCGGCAGAAGGGTCTGCCCTATCTCATGCGGGCCGCGGCGCTGCTGCCCGAGGGTGTGCAGGTCGTGCTGTGCGCCGGCGCCCCGGACACCCCGGAGATCAAGGCCGAGGTCGAGGCCCTGCTCGCCGACCTGCGGGCCCAACGCGGCGCGGGGGTCGTGTGGATCCCCGAGATGCTGCCGCGGCGCGAGGTCATCGCCCTGCTCACCGCCTCCACCGTCTTCGCCTGCCCTTCGGTATACGAGCCGCTGGGCATCGTCAACCTCGAAGCCATGGCCTGCGAGTTGCCCGTCGTCGCCACCGCGACCGGCGGTATCCCCGAGGTCGTGCAGCACGGCGAGACCGGCTGGCTCGTGCCGATCGAGCAGGTGCAGGACGGCACCGGCACGCCGGTCGACCCGCAGCGCTTCGTCGGCGATCTCGCCGCCGCCCTCACCGAGGCGGTGAGCGACCCGGCCCGGGCCCGGGCCATGGGCGTGGCCGGCCGGGCTCGAGCCGTCCAGCACTTCTCCTGGGCCAGCATCGGCGACAAGACGATGGCGGTCTACCGCTCGGTGCTCGAGCGCGCCTGATCTCAGGCCGGCCGCCAGCCGGCCAGCACCATCGCGCACACGTTGGTCGCCCCGACGAGCGCGTCGTCGGCGACGTCGAGCAGCCGGCGCAGGGCCCCCGAGCGGGCCGTCGAGGTGCCGGCGTCGAGGGCCGGGCCGAGCTGCTCGAGCTCCAGCC
>WBZP01002489.1_pt2 | contig 20066 bp, 21 predicted proteins | sample 5204301 | NCBI WGS metagenome assembly WBZP01 (sample SAMN12412401, study PRJNA552823) | activated sludge metagenome | isolation source: activated sludge from nitrification reactor of wastewater treatment plant... | place: USA: Pennsylvania | collected 2017
CGCGAAAATGCGAGGAAGGCTCCGGCGAGAACGACGAACACGAGTATGCTCAGGAAGACAAGCCGAAAACGGGACACACCACCCCCTTTGAATACCGGACAGGATTTCGGCGGCATCTTACCGAATCACCTACATGAAATCTATCAACACAGCAGTTCACAAGGAGATTCCTCACGAGCAGCATCATGGTGAAACTCAGTCCATCCAACTCCAGCCGTACCCCATGCATTACGCACAAGACTTGGCTGCATCAGCTGATGAGCCCACTGCTCATCACTTCTCTATCGAATCTTAAGAGTTGACAGCCACCTGGCATTGGAACTACATCTCTACCTATGCCGATTCACCGTTTCGCAGGCCAGCCGGCACCTCCTTCAAGCCTGGCAGACGTCAGCAAACTCCTCTCCGCGTATTGGGCTGAGCACCCCGATCCCTCGACCCGCGAGCAGCGCGTGTCATTCGGGACATCGGGACATCGCGGTTCTTCCTTCAAGCGAAGCTTCAATGAACGCCATATTGTGGCGATCGCTCAGGCTGTGTGCGAATACCGCGCGGCACAGCGCACGACCGGGCCTCTCTATCTGGGCAAAGACACCCATGCCCTCTCCGATCCGGCCTTTGTGACCGTCCTTGAAGTCCTCGCAGCCAATCGTGTGGAGGTGATGATCGACCAAGACAAGGGCTTCACCCCAACACCGGTCATCTCGCATGCCATCCTGCGCTACAATCGGGACCGAACCTCCGGTCTGGCAGATGGGATCGTCATCACACCATCGCATAATCCTCCGGAAGACGGGGGAATCAAGTACAACCCCCCGAATGGCGGCCCAGCCGATACACAAGTCACCAAGTGGATCGAGGACAGGGCCAATACCCTTTTGACGAAAAATCTACAGGAATGTAATCGACTTCCAATCGAACAAGCACGACAGGCAGCCACCACACATCGCCATAGCTATATCGGAACCTACGTCAGCGACCTGAAGAATATCATCGACATCGCTGCCATCAACACCGCTGGACTGAAGCTGGGGATCGACCCCCTTGGCGGATCCGGGATTGCGTACTGGCAGCCGATTATCGAGCAGTACGGGCTTGATATTGAGATTGTCAATCCGACAATTGATCCGACCTTTCGATTCATGCCGTTGGATTGGGACGGCAAAATCCGCATGGATTGTTCCTCTCCCTATGCCATGGCCAATCTCATCGCCCTGAAAGATCGCTTTGATGTGGCATTCGGGAATGATGCCGACAACGATCGGCACGGAATCGTCACCCGGTCAGGCTTGATGAATCCCAACCACTATCTAGCTGTCTCGATTGCCTATCTCTTTGCCAATCGTCCCGACTGGAAGTCTGACGCCGGAATCGGCAAGACCTTAGTAAGCAGCAGCCTCATCGACCGAGTCGCGGCCAAACTAAAACGGAAACTGGTTGAAGTCCCGGTAGGCTTCAAGTGGTTTGTGAACGGGTTGCTGGAAGGCTCGCTTGGATTTGGAGGCGAGGAAAGCGCCGGTGCATCATTCCTCCGCCGCGATGGTACCGTCTGGTCGACAGATAAGGACGGCATCATCATGAATCTGCTGGCAGCAGAAATGATGGCCAAGACCGGCAAGGATCCGGCCCAGCTCTACCGAGACCTGACAAGCGAGCTAGGCGAGCCAGTCTACGAACGGATCGACGCCCCCGCCACCCCAGAACAGAAAGCTGTTCTTTCCAAGCTGTCACCTGAGCAAGTGAAGGCAACGGAATTGGCAGGAGATAGGATCGTCTCCATGCTCACCAAGGCTCCAGGGAACGGGGCATCTATTGGTGGCCTGAAAGTCGTCACCGACAACGGCTGGTTCGCCGCCAGACCATCAGGGACGGAAGATGTGTACAAGCTCTACGCCGAGAGCTTTCAAGGGAAAGAGCATCTGAAGCGGATCCAGGAAGAAGCACAGACCCTCATCGCTCATGCACTAGCCTCTCAGAGATGAGTGTGCAGACCCTGCGCTGGCCCCTGCCCAGGCACGACTATTGGTCCACACCGTTTGCTGAATCGTTACTGCAGCACCTCGCCCTTCGACCAGGCCTACGAATCCTCGACATCGCCTCAGGCCATGGGATCCCCGCCTTCTATCTTGCTGAACAAATTGGTCCTACTGGTGAAGTACTGGCCATCGATGTGAGCGCGGGACAGGTTGCTCGGTCAAGGGCCATTCAAGGTTCTCACTTGCCATGGCTCCGGTTCGAATGCATGGACATGCACTCCCTGCCTTCTGAACTGCCGACCTTCGATCGTATCACTGGAAACCTTTCTGTGATGTTCTTTCGGCCTGATCGGTTTCAAGTCGTTCAAGGCCTGATAAAACACCTCACGCCAGGAGGCCAGTTGACACTCACCTTTCCATCGTTTGGAACATTTAACTCACTGTGGCAACGCGTGGATCAAGCCATGATTGAGCAAGGGCTGATCAAGGAACGAGAGCGGTTCCAAGTCTATCTGCATGAACGGCCGTCGGTAAAAGAAGCACGGGGATGGCTTGAACGACTCGATCTTGAACGGGTTGAGGCAACTGAGTACCCACTAGAGGTAGCGACGGGAGCAGATAAAGAGTTTCTGTACCATCCTTTGCTTCGCGGTGGTTTTCTCGACGATGTGTACGAATGTTTTGCGGATCAGTCCCTTGCCGACCAGTTCATGACCAACATCGCTCAGGACATTACCCAATTCACTCCGTTGATCGCACAACGTTGTGTCTTGTCCGGATGGAGAAAGAGTTGAGGCTCACTCCGGAGAGACTTGCTGCTCCGCGTGATAGGAACTTCTGACCAGCGGTCCGGATTCCACGTGACTGAAACCCATCGCAAGACCTTCCTCTTTGAGCAGTGCAAACTCGGATGGATCATAGAATCGGGCAACAGGCAGATGGTCTCTCGTCGGCTGGAGATATTGGCCGATTGTGATGATGTCGCAATCTACGGTTCGAAGGTCACACATCACTTCGCGGGCTTCATCGAGTGTCTCGCCCATACCCAGGATCAAGCCTGATTTCGTTTTCATTCCATGCTGCTTCGCCCTCGCGAGCAAGTCGATAGACCGTTGATATTTCCCCTGTGGTCGGATTGGCGGGAACAGTCGCCTCACAGTTTCAATATTGTGATTGAGAATCTCCGGCTGCTCCGCACAGACCTGAGCGAGCGCCTCTTCATCACCTTCAAAATCTGGGATCAATACTTCGATTGTACAGCTTGGATTCAGCCGTTTCGTCTGCCTGATTGTCTCGGCAAAGACCCCTGCACCACCGTCCGGCAGTTCGTCACGATTGACCGACGTGATTACAGCATGACGGAGCTCTAGAGCTCGTACTGCTTCCGCAACACGATTTGGTTCATTCATATCCACAGCAAGTGGTCTTCCTGTCTCTACCGAACAGTAGTGGCAGCGTCTCGTGCAGATGTCGCCGAGAATCAAGAATGTTGCCGTACGAGCGTTCCAGCATTCCCATCGGTTCGGACAACGCGCCTCTTCGCAAATCGTATGCAGCTTGAGCCGCTCCATGGTCTGCTTGATATCGAGATAATCAGGACCGGTCTTCGCGGTAACCTTGAACCAAGCGGGAAGTCGAGGACGGTCGTTGGTTGATTGCTGATGGCTGATAGCTGACAACCGAGGGTCGCCCGCAGACGAGGCCCGGAGATGATCGAGAGGAACAAACGTCATGAGTTATTACCCATTCACAGGACCCGGTCTGAACCAACTCTTGATCTTCTCAAAGAAACTCGATCGCGCCGGTTCAGCTTGTAAAGGATCCGAATATTCCACCCAGAGTTCTTGCGATCCCAGGTACACACCATTGCGAAAACTCAGTTGGGTTTTGAGCTGCCGGTAGCCTTGCGCATGTAAAGTTTGGATCAATACGGTGAGTGCATCGTCCTGAGACGGGCGGACCTCTGTTGCGAAGCGAACAGCTTCATACCGCAAAACGGCCCGATAACCCTCGCCTGCCTGCTCAAACTCAACCGGACGGCTAAATCCCCGCTCTCTATCATCCACCCCGGCCAGTTGATGTTTGTCAAATCCAGCCTGCCCCATGGCTCATGCTAAGGCTCGGTAGACAGCCACCAGATCACTGAGCGCAATGGTCTTGCTCTTGAGGACCGCCCGTTCAGCCTGAATGGCCTCAAGAGTCTTAGGATCGGCCACACCGAGTTTCAAACAAGACGCGCCTAAATTCAAGATTCGGTCGCACTCCTCGGCGAGTTTCCGCTTCACGACCGGATTGACCGACAGGATCTCCATGAGCTGTCGGCGGGTGGTATCGAGATGGGCTTGGAGTTCTGAATCAGGATAGCTTTTCCGAGCCGCTTCATCGAAGCAGCGATCGAGATACTGAGCCAGAAACACATAGAGACGAACGAGTGCCGCAGCAATATCAGTTTGTTCGTTGGCCGAGACAGCCATACGTGACTCCTTTCCTCGGGCTAATAAGAAAATCTCGCGAGCAACGCGTCAGGGTTCAAGTAATACCTTTACATCATTCCCTTCGACCTTCACCTGATAGGCCACCACCTTGGCAGATGGATTGTTCATACAGACACCGGAGGTCACGTCAAATCGCCAACCGTGCCAGGGGCAGGTGACAACGTTGCCTTCCAACTCCCCTTCTCCCAAGGGACCCTCCCGATGGCAACAGGTATTATTGATCGCGTGAATCGTACCATCTACATTAAAGACAGCTAGTGTCTTCCCATTGGCTTCGGCCACAATGCCATGCCCTGGCTTGATATCTGCCAGACCAGCGACCCGTACGAACTCTCCCATTCTTTTCCCTCCAGCGTCAGGGTGATCAATTCGTGCTGAACGGCTGCTTGATCTTTTTGAGCAAACTGTCAATCGACGAACCGCTATTCCCGGCACCCTTGAGCTCGTCCATGATCTTCGTTGCTATATCTCGGAAGGCCACGGCTTGCGGAGACCCTGGATTGGCGACAACGATCGGATGGCCGGTATCTCCACCATCGCGAATAGCTGGATCAATCGGAATCCGTCCCAGGAATGGCACACCAACCTTGGCGGCTGCTCGCTCCCCGCCACCATGCGAAAAAATCTCTGTCCGTTCGCCACAGTGGCCACACACAAAGTAACTCATGTTCTCGATGATGCCCAGGAGTGGAACATTCACCTTCTGGAACATCGCCATGCCCTTACGTACATCGTAGAGCGCAACTTCTTGAGGCGTCGTCACAGTAATCGCCCCGGCTAACGGAACCATCTGAGACAAAGAGAGCTGTACGTCACCGGTTCCTGGGGGAAGGTCGATGAGTAAATAGTCCAAATCTCCCCAAAGCACATCGCGAAAGAAGGCTTGAAGATACTGATGCACCATTGGCCCACGCCAAACCAGCGGGGCTTCCTCAGGCACCAGAAATGCCATAGAGATCAGCTTGACTCCGTGATTCTCGACAGGAACAATCTTGCCGTCTTTCTGTTCAGGCCCGGTCGTACTTCCCATCATCATGGGAATGTTGGGGCCATAGAGATCAGCATCTAACAGACCGACCTTTGCACCGGCGACAGCCAGCGCACAGGCGAGGTTCGCTGCAACGGTAGATTTACCGACGCCGCCCTTCCCACTGCTGACCGCAATAACATGTTTGACACCAGGGATCAGATTATCTTTTTCCTGAGGCTGTTGCGCCCCATGTTGTTGTCCCTCAGCCATAATGCTTCTCCCATAACGGTTAGACTCGGACAACATCGTATGGAGGACACGACGCCACCGAGTCGCAATAGATGATCGACACGCTCAATCATAGCGAGGCCTCACATGAAATGATATGGGTCGGTCGGGCCATGGAACGCCATGGTTCGACCGGGGAACATGCTGTAAGGGTCAAAACACCGAGGGGTCAAGCCTGCGTAGATTGGTGGCTAAGCCGGCCAGCGACAGCACGAAGATGATCCATTTAGACGGGTCGAAGTTGTACCACTGTGGGCCATTCCGGTAATCCCGGGCGTAAGTGTGGTGGTAGTTGTGATAGCCCTCGCCGAAACTGATGAAAGAGATCAGCCAGCTGTTGCGGCTACTGTCCTGTGTCCCGTGGGGTTGGCTGCCGACCATATGGCAGAGGGAGTTGATGGTGAAGGTCGAGTTGAGGACCATGAACATTCGTAACAAGCCGCCCATGAGGAGGCCGCTGATGCCGCCCAGGAGGGTGCCGTGCCACCAGAACCCGACACAGAAAGGGATGACTAGACCGGAGGCGACGATCAGCCAGTAGTACTGATGTTGCCAGAGAATGACCGGATCGCGGCGCAGCCGGATTTGGTATTTGCCGATGCGATACGGTGTTCTATAGAAGAGCCAACCACAGTGGCTGTGCCAGAATCCCCTCGTTGCATTGTAGGGGTCTTCGTCCGTGTCCGTGCGGGCGTGATGGCGGATGTGGTCTGCACCCCAAACCAGCGCCGAGTTTTGCAGTGCCCATCCGCCGGCGATCAGGGCCAGGCGCTTCACCCAACTCGGGCAGTCAAAACTTTGATGCGCCACCAACCGGTGATAGCCAACGGTAATCCCCATCCCCGTCACGATGTACATGACGAAAAAGTGCATCCAGTCAAACAGTGTATAGCCGATATAATAGCCATAGAGGGGAACGCCAATGATCGCGGCAGTGGCGATCACACAAAAGAGGAGACAGGTGCCGTAGGAAAATCTTGATGTCAGGGGCTGGGCGATCTGTTCTGTCTTGGCCATGTGTCCTCTCGCTGATAACCCAAGCTGAGGTCCACCATGGCAAACAGGCTCCGGTGAACGTGTTACGCGGTTTGTACTCTAGCGAAACCGGTTCCTGTTTTCAACCGGTATGTGGGCACAATCGATTCCTGGATGCTTTGCGTGACGATGGCTGGAGTATACTGACAATGAACGCCAGGACAACCTCCCGGGAGCAGACATGACGATGAATCCGTCTGTGTTCGACGCAGCAGTACTCCGAATCGGACAGCATTTGGCCCAGTTATCAGCCGGCCGCACCCCGACCATCTTCGACAGTCACTGGTGGTCGCAAAGCGTGATCAACCTGGCGATGAAAGATCCTACGTTCAAAGTCCAGCTGTTCCGCTTCATCGATGTGCTCCCTGCCGTCGCCTCGGATCAAGCTGTCGTACGGTTGGCGGAAGAGTACTTTGGAGCCCTCCATGGTCAGGTGTTCGGACTACACTGGGGTCTCAAGGCATTGGCGGCGACGAATGTGGGTGCCGCCATCACGGGAAAATCTATCCGCTATCAGGTCGAGCAGATGGCCCGAACCTTCATCGCCGGGAGCTCAGTGGAGGAAGCGCTCCCTGTCCTGGCGAATCTCTGGAAAGATGGTCGTGCCTGGTCGGTGGATTTGCTCGGCGAGGCAACGATCAGCGACGTCGAGGCGGACCGGTACCGGGATCGATGCCTCGAGGCCTTGAGCCACTTGGGCCGGGCTGTCGACATGTGGCCATCAATGACGAAGTTGGAACGGGATCATCTCGGCTCTCTACCGAGGGCGCAACTCTCCCTGAAGATCTCCGCATTGACCTCACGGTTGGACCCGATTGATCCCCTCGGCACTTATCGAACCGTGGCGGCCCGGTTGCGCCCGATTGTGGAACAGGCGGCGGCCCACAGATGCGGGTTGATCTTCGACATGGAGCAGGCGGAGACGAAGACCTTACTGCTCGAGTTGTTCCGGACCCTCTTTGACGAACCGGCGTTTCGGACATTTCCCCATGCCGGCGTAGCAATGCAAGCCTACCATCGGGACACCGAACAGGACATTCGATCTCTCATCACCTGGGCAGAACGACGGAATTGTCCGATCACGATCCGGCTGGTGAAGGGAGCCTATTGGGATGCGGACACGGTGCACTATCGTCAGGCCGGGTGGCCGGTCCCGCTGTTCGAACACAAGGCGGAGACCGACGCGAACTATGAGGCCCTCGTGCCCTTACTCCTGGACCACCGGCAGATCATCCGCCCGGCGTTCGGCACACATAATCTGCGGACGTTGGCCGTCATCGAAGCGATGATGGACGCACACCGGTGCAGTCCTGAGACGGTCGAGTATCAGATGATTTACGGGATGGCGGAACCGTTTCAGCATGCGATGGTCACGCATGGCCGGCGAGTGCGATTGTATGCGCCGGTTGGCCGCTTACTCCCGGGGATGGCCTACCTGGTCCGGCGATTATTGGAGAATACATCGAACGAATCGTTTCTACGGAAAGAGTATGTGGAGTCACAATCGTTGGCGACCCTCCTCGCCCCACCGGTTGTCCCCGCTTTCACCTTGCCACGCTCTAGAGAAAGCGATTCGTTTGTAAACGAGCCGCACAGCGATTTTTCCCGGCAGGAAGTCCGTACGGCGATGCAGACCGCGATCGACCGGGTGCGAACCGAGCTGGGGCGGACCTGGCCGACAGGCATTCGAGGGAAACGGCTGACCGGCTCCCTGATGGCGTCGCGTAATCCCGCGCGGCCTGATGAACTCGTCGCGACCGTTCAGGCGGCTTCACCGGCCGACGTAGCTGCCGCAATCGGTACTGCCGTGACGACAGGCGCAGCTTGGGGGCAACGTCCCGCAGCAGAACGGATCGCGGTTGTGCAACGCGCTGCGGAACTCATGCGCCAGCGCCGGTACGATCTGGCCGCCTGGGAAATCTTCGAAGTCGGCAAGTCCTGGCGAGAGGCCGACGCCGACGTGGCCGAAGCCATCGACTTCTTGGAGTTCTATGCTCAGCAGATGACACGTCTCCATGAGCCGCTGCGACTCGGACAGTATCCAGGAGAACTCAATCAACGATGGTATCGCCCGCGTGGGGTGGCCGCAGTGATCGCTCCATGGAACTTTCCATTGGCAATTCCAGCGGGCATGATCAGTGCGGCTCTGGTGACCGGTAACTCTGTACTCTTCAAGCCCTCCGAGCGCGCATCCCTGTTAGGAGTTCTATTGATGGACCTGTTCTATGAAGCCGGCGTACCGGCCGACGTCTTGTATGGCCTCCCCGGTGGCCCTGAGATCGGACGGGCATTGTCCGAGCATCCGGAGATCGTCACAATCGCCTTCACCGGATCGAAAGATGTGGGCCTGGGGTTATGGGCTAGCGCGGCGACGGTCCAGCCCGGTCAAACCATGGTGCGTCGGGTGATCGCGGAAATGGGCGGCAAAAACGCCATCATCATCGACGATACGGCCGATCTTGACGAAGCCATCGCCGGCGTGATCGCCTCATTCACGGGCTACGCGGGACAGAAATGTTCCGCATGTTCCCGCGCCATCGTATTGAATAGTGTCTATGACCAGTTTCTTGCACGGCTACGTGAGGCCGTGATGAGTCTGAGGCTGGGTGATCCCTGCGATCCCGGCACACAAGTCGGTCCCGTAATCGATGACCGAGCCAAGCGGCGCATCGAGGAATTCATCTTGCTGGGCATGGCAACTCACCAGATGGTCGTTCGCCGGACCACGGAGGGACCGGGATCCTTCGTAGGCCCAACCGTGTTCGCTGATGTCAGGCCGAACGATCGATTGGCGCAGGAGGAGATCTTTGGTCCGGTGCTAGTGACCATGAACGCGACGACCATGGCCGAAGCGCTGGAGATGGCCAATGCGACCAAATACGCCCTGACCGGCGGGATCTACTCACGCAGCCCTGCCAATCTCGCCATGGCCCGGGAGCAGTTCGATGTGGGGAACCTCTATGTGAACCGCCCCATTACCGGGGCACTCGTTGCTCGGCAACCCTTCGGTGGGCACCGCTTTTCAGGAGTCGGGGCGAAAGCCGGTGGGGAAGACTACTTGGCTCAATTCATGATCACCCGCATCACGAGTGAGAATACTCTCCGCCGGGGATTCGAATCGACTTAGCAGGATGCCAGCGTTCATATCGTACGGAACATTTCGGCCATCTTATTGGCATCAACCATTTTTTCCGCAGACTGTTAGTGACTCTTAGCGGACTTTATCTCGTACTCTTCAAGCTCTTCCATAATCTCCGTCACCACACCACGGTCTTCTTTGACGGCTGACAATTCCTGGCGCTCGGTGTATTTCACAAGGCCAACCCCTTTGGCAAACCATGCCGTCATCACATCGATTCCTGAAACCGTGCGCTTGCTGCCGGACAAGTGAATATGCATGTTCATGCGCGCTTCAACCTTGATTGCATCATGGAACGTGCCGGCTGGAACCGTGACAATATCTCGACTGATCACCTTGCTCCACCCCTGTGTGTCCACTGTTTCGTCCGTCCCATCACGATCCATATCGCTTCCGAAATCGAGCCCGGTTCGATCGAACTGTTGGAACGACGACGGCACTTTGAGGGGGAACCGAAAAATCTGATAGGGCGTAATCTGTTTTTCCAGTGGCGTGCCAGGCTCGGATCCATAATAGACAATCCCGACTACATCCCGACGATAAAAACTATCCGAGTCTCCATGATTGCCCGGGTTCGTATCATGAAAAACGGTCACCACCACGCCATTAAGAGTCTTGCTCCCCGAGACCGTGGACACATTCTCAAAAAATTTCCGCTCAATCGTCTGCAGCGGTCCCTCGCTGATCTGACCGCGATAGGTCCAACGACTGCCGACCGTATCAGGGAAATACTCCTCGGATTTGGCAATCGTGAAGGGCTCTTCCGCCCCACCAAGCCCAGGCCAGGTTAAGAGACTGAACAGCAAACAGACTCCCACTCGCAAGACCAATCGCATAGCCACTCCAGGTTTCATCATTCTATTTCACCGTAGACAATGGATTTTGACGGTACCATAGCTATCACAACAGCGGCAAGCCGATCAGTGCTGTGCAGAGACAGACCTCATACTTGCCTTGACCAGCCTCACACTGCATAATTCTTACCAGATATGAAATATCGGACATCACCGATCCCAACTGAAACAGATCAACGAGGGAAACAGGCTGGTCGTCCATCCGTCCTCGCCACTGGAGCCTCTGGAGGAATCGGGCGCGCGATCAGTACGGCCTTTGGACAGATCGGATGGTATGTGGGTGTCCATTACTATCATGACAAATCGGCCGCCGACGCGACATTGGATCAAGTCCGCAAGGTCGGGGGAACCGGTAAAGCCTACGCCGCGGATATTCGGGAACCTGAGTCTGTTCGTCGCATGTTCGATCAATTCTCCAGCGACACCCAGGGCCCCGTCACTGTGATCTGTAACGCCGGAATCGGACAGAGTGAATTACTCGTCCGTCATGCAGACGACATTTGGGACAATGTCATTGCCACAAATCTCACCGGCACGTTTCACTGTTTACGCGCCTGTGCCCCTGTCCTCCTCGCTCGTGGTGGAGGCTCTATCATTGTGATCGGCTCACACACCGGATTTCACGGTGCGAAGGGACAGAGCGCCTATGCGACTTCGAAAGCGGGGCTGATCGGGCTCGTCAAATCAGCAGCATTGGAATGGGGCCCGCAGAACATTCGGGTGAACCTCGTGTTGCCGGGATGGCAAAAGACAAACTTAACGGAAGGGATATTCCCCGAAGATAAAGGGTGGCTCGATCACGCCCTGCGCCACCCTCCGTCAAGCGAGGAGATGGCTAAAACCGTCGTCCATCTGGCCCAGCTCAGCGACGTGTCAGGACAAGTGTGGAACTGCGACAGCCGAAATCTGTAGCAAGAGCATATGGTGAATGGCGTATGGCTTATAGCCGAAAAACCTGAATGACCTAATGATTCGCCTCAGTCTCGTAACCATATGCTATAAGCTAGAGGCTATGAGCTCTTACGGATGAATCACGGCCTCTTCATAACCGGCACCGATACCGGTGTCGGAAAAACGTTGGTCACGGCTGCCCTCGCGCTTCATTTGAAGAAACAGGGGCTCACGGTCGGCGTGATGAAACCGATTGAAACCGGGACCTCACCTTCAAGAGAAACCCGGTCCGATGCCGCACGGCTCCGATCCATCATTGAAAGTGATGAACCGCTGGGCGCCGTCCGTCCCTATGCGTTTGAACTACCGATTGCTCCGCTGGCTGCAGCACAAAAGGAAGGACAGGCCATCAACCTGGAGACGATCAAAAAGGTCTACCGGCTCCTATCTACCCGATACGACTCCATGATCGTAGAAGGAGTGGGCGGGGTGCGCGTGCCGATTACGCCAAAGAGCACTGTCGCTGATCTGATTAAATCGCTGTGTCTTCCGGCTGTCGTGGTCGGGCGATCTGGGCTGGGAGGCATCAATCATGCATTACTGACTATTGAGGCACTGCGGCAGAGCAGAATTCCCATCCTCGCTCTAGTCCTCAACCAAACCGAATCGGCTCGATCAGCAGTAGTCCGCTTACAACAGCGGACCACGTTGGAGATTCTTCGCAAACAAGCAGGTGTCCCAGTGCTTGGCCCCCTTCCCTATGAACCAGGCATGCCAGGACGATTCCGACCTGCCGTCCAACATCTGGCCAGATCTGCGGTCCTTAAGAAGCTGGCACAATTGATGAGGAGATCCGCGCGACGAAGTCGCTGACCGTTTGCCGCACATCCGCTGCCTTGATGATTGCGGAGATCACCGCCACTCCGTTCGCCCCTGCCCGCATCACGTTCTCGACCTGATCAAGGGTGATCCCCCCGATGGCAAAGATCGGAAGCGGCGTCAACGGGCGAATGACTCTCAACCCGGCCAGCCCGACAACGGGATCGTGATCCATCTTCGAACCCGGCTTGAAGATCGGGCCAAAGCCAATATAGTCAGGACCCGCAGCGGTTGCCGCTATCACCTGGTCTCGATCATGTGTTGACAGACCGATCAGTTTGTCAGGCCCCATGACGTTTCGTGCGAGATGAAACGGCAGATCTCCCTGCCCGAGATGCACGCCATCCGCATCCACGGCCAACGCCAAGTCACACCGATCATTGACGATGAATAGGACACCGAGTTCCTGAGCGACCTTCCTCAGTGCCAACGCCTCTGCATAGGCGACTTTCATCGAAGCCGTTTTGTTTCTGTATTGAAAATTCTTGGCACCGGCTGTGGCAGAAATCTTTAAGACATCCACGAGTGAACGATCAGGACAGATCGATGGATCAAGAATGACATAGAGCCCATCGTGTACCAATGGAGTTCGTCGTTTCTCATTTGACGTCTTCGACATGTCGTTACCGTTTGAAATGTTCCAATGCTTTCTGTTTGAGGATACGAAAGTGCGCTTCGAGCTCCTGCCGCATCGCGATTACGATAAGCCAGTCCGGCACAAAGGATTCGACTTCAACCTCGAGTTCAAAATCGGCGTGTGTCTGATTCCCCTCCCCCGTAGATTCCAGCTTCCAGACTCGATGATACCGCTTGAAGTCCCCTCCCTTCAGATCCGTAACCAGACTTCCGCTCGGCAAGACCCTCGACTCCGTTACTAACCGGCGTTCGCCTGGCATCAATGGATGCTCAATCCGAAGATCGGTTGTGGCCACCCCGTCGTGGACGCTGACGGCTGCCACATGCATCCGCATGTCAAAGAGATCCGGCCAATGAGGGTAATCGGTTAACAATCGCTGAACGACGATCGGGGGTGCTGGAATAACCACTTGCGCGGTCGCCCTCGTGCCACCACCGGAAGCAGCAGCGACCTCGAGTACATCCACCGGTGCCGCAGCCATCCCCATACCCTCGGTCACGATGAAGAGGAGCAGGCCGAACACACCACCTGCGAGCAGGACCGAGGGGCGGGCTGTTCGTCTATCCCACAATCGCATCCAACAGCCGTTGATGAATCTTGCGAACCCGTTCAAGTTGGCCTTTGGCTGGGAACCGTTCGTAAAAACCATCGGCCCGGAAATCCTTTACAAGCGTGGCCCAGGGCTTCACCAGCTCAGCAAACGGTTGGTGTGACCGTTGTTCCTCCCATGCGCTGATGAGTTTACGATCCACAATCAGGTCGTCCAGCACCCGGATCAACGCCTTGAGAGAGACGTCGCGTGTGAACATGTAGCGCTCATTCTGGCCCCAGATCTCACTCATCACATCCTTGACGCCCTTGAGGTAGTCCCGCACCAACGCATAGCACCGATCAGCTTTCATGTCCAAATGAGACTCGATCCAGCGTTTATGGGCTGTCACCACTTTTAATAGTTCGTTGAACACCTCGGACTGAAGAATCCATTTCTCCTGCTTACTCCGTCCTCCAAGACGGTTGATTTTGTACTGGAGCGGCGAGTCAGACTCGCTGTAGAGCAGATTGACGACTTTTGCAGCGAACTTCTTTTCCGGACTCTCCCACGACACCTTCTCATACAGATCGACCAGATGTGATCGGTTGATGCGTGTATGAGTCGAGTTGATGATGACAAACATCTCCGTGGCAAAGTCGGCGCTCCGCCCGTCGAACAAGAGACAGGGCACTTCCACCTGCAGGCTCTGATCGGGATGTTTCTCACGGAAAAAATACAGTCCGGCAAGGCGATGTTGCCCATCAATGACCAGATACTTTCCTTTTGGCTCGCTGAGGTAGCCGATCGACTCCGAACCGTCAACTTTTTGAAAACGAAGTGTTTCATCGGTAAAGAGCAGCACCGTACCGGGAATCATGGGTTGAGCCACGACGGTCTCATAAAAATTGACGATCTGCTTGATCTTCTGCCGATTCATGACCCGCTGAAACCCCTTTTCACTCCGCTCAATCCCCGCAATGAACTGTGCGACCTCGTCGTGTTCGGTGATCTTGGTCTGTGCAATCTCTTCGCCTTCAAAGTAGTACCGGCTCGTGAAGCGAACCTTTTCCAATAAATCACCGGCGTTGTAGGCGATGAAATAAAACGTCCCTTCTTTTTGGGTGATTCGTGTCGCCAGCATACAGGCCTCCCTTGAGTAGGAACCGAAGCTGGTGGTGATTCTACGCGTGCCTCCGCATGGCCGCAAGACAAAGGACTGTGCTAGCATCTCCGACCATGAGATCACGACACGGCATGTTTCTGTTCTATGTTGCTCTTCCGCTGATAGTGCTGATTTCTTCCTCTCAGGCTCAAGAGATGGAGGACGCAGGAGCCACCACCGAGTTGTCCTGCAGCTTCGCCATGGATAAAGATGAGACCGCACGCCCTTGTCAGGTTCCGTTCCCGGGAGGATGCCAGGTGGCCATGATACCGGGAACTACACAACCATGGACGACAATCTCAAAGGGCGGCCGGCTCCAGTGCCGGTTCGATGAAAAGGAAACCAACTGGAAGACCAAGATTACCGGTACATGCGGCCAATGCCAGTCTGTCCATTGCTCGGTCAAATTCAGCGTTCGATTCATGTGTACTTCTGGGTAATCTGTCCACCTGTCCTCCATGTCTCTCACTGAGGTCATCAAACAAGAAGCGCGAGCCTTGGGTTTTGATGCCGTCGGGGTCGCGCCCGTCTCTGATGAGCAAGAGGCAGTCGGTCCTGGTGATGGACAACCTCATCCGGTTCAATCACCATTTCTCCGGCGTCTCTTCGATCGCCTAACGGAGTGGCTCCGGCAAGGACACCACGGAACCATGGCTTGGCTGGAACGGACACCGGAGAAACGTGCGGATCCCCGCCAGATCCTTCCTGGTTGCCGATCGGTCATCTCTGTCGGCATGACTTACCTCACCGATTATCGTGCGAACGAACAGCCCGGGTATGGTCGCATCGCGCGGTATGCCTGGGGAAAGGACTACCACAAGGTGATGAGCAACAAGCTCAAACAACTGGAAGCACGCATTTCCAACCTTGTACCAGAGGCGCACACGCGATCCTATGTGGACACCGGCCCTATAATGGAGAAAGCCTGGGCGGAACGGGCCGGTCTGGGATGGATCGGAAAACACTCCAATCTCGTGTCAGCCGACCATGGCTCATGGCTCTTGTTGGGAGAAGTGCTGACCACGTTGAAACTCAGCCGGGACGAACCAGCAACCGATCTTTGTGGCAGCTGCAGCCTGTGTATTCAGGCATGCCCGACCAATGCAATCGTGCAACCCTATGTAGTCGACGCCACACGATGTATCTCCTATCTCACTATTGAACTACGTGGAGATGGCAACCTAATTTCCCCTGACCTCCAGCAGGGTATGGGAAACAAAATATTCGGATGTGATGATTGCCTCGACGTATGCCCGTTCAACCTGCGCGCCGAACCGACCCATGCGACTACATTTCAGCCCTCTACCGTCGCCCTCGCCCCGAGTTTAGATGAGCTTTCTCGACTCGATGAACAGACTTTCATCACGCTGTTTCAGCAAAGCCCAATTCGGCGGGCAAAAATCCATGGGTTTCGACGAAACATCGCCATCGCACAGCACAATAAACCCAGGCCATCATCGCCTCCTTCTTGATCGGAGCCTTCAAGATAGATGCCCCCTTTTCCCCTGAATGAGCTCACTATCGGATTGCGGCAGTCGATTCAGGTACCACAAAAAATGCTGTGGTGTGAATCGAATTAGATACAGGGTGTATCTTTTTAGATTCTCCCAGCCCATTTTCCCCCTCTGCCCTCAACAATCGACAATCGATACATCAAAAAAGCAGTCTCACCAAATGAGGTAAAAGACCCTGGTTTTTTTAAAATGATGGTTTGAACGCACGCCACAGTGCCGTAATGTTATGTCTATGGCACGCATCGTGCCTAGTGCGAATAGGAAGTTGTCGGTTACTAAGGTTCAGGTTGATGATGAGGCAGACACACCTGTGATCAGAGAAATTTCAAGAGCGGCCAGAAGAAGCTATATGTGTTGTACTTTGTCGTCAGAATTTGATAGATAGTTGATCCGGCGGCTGCTCGACGAGTGAGTGGGAGGGGATGTAATTGACCGTGCTCGCTCGCTTCAGCGCTTTCTGTGCCATAAAACCAAACTAAAGGGAGGCAATTATGCAGAGGTTTCGTGTGATCACAGCTACATTAGGACTTGCTGTCCTTCTGGGAGCCAGCGGATGTATCACCATGCCTGGGTCTGCAGGCGCCAAAGTCCACGAAGTCACATTCACCGCGATGGAAACGGAAATCGTCGTTGATGGAAACGGGACGAAGTACAAAGCCTGGACTTTCAACGGACAGATGCCTGGCCCGGTCGTGCGGGTCACCGAAGGCGACACGGTGAACTTCACCCTGATCGGCGACAAGAATAACTCCTTCCCGCATTCCATGGACTTTCATGCCGCCGAGCTCGACTTCTTGAAGAACTACCACAAGACCGTTTCAGCGGGCGAGACACACAAGTTCTCTTTCGTGGCGAAGAAGCCTGGTGTGTTTTTCTATCACTGCGGTGCGAGCCCCATGATCCAGCACGTCGCCCGCGGCATGTTCGGTGCCATCATCGTGGATCCGAAGGATGCCAATGCCTGGCCAAAGGCCGATCGTGAATTCGTTCTGGTCCAATCCGAATTCTGGAAGAACCCGGACAACGTACAGGCGATGTTTGATCGGAAGTGGGACAACACGATTTTCAACGGCGGGATCTTCAAGTACCATCCGTTCTTCCCAGGGGGAGAGCCATTGGAAGTCAAGGTCGGTGAACGGGTACGTATCCATTTCGTGAATGCGGGCCCGAACGAGTTCTCTGCGCTCCATCCGATCGCCGAAATTTGGGACAATGTCTATGAAAGCGGCAATCCGGCCAACAACTTCAAGGGTCTCCAGACCTATGTGGTTGGTCCAGGAAGCGGTGCCACCTTTGATATGATCGTGGATAACCCAGGAGCCTATCCGGTTGTGACCCACTCCTTGACGGGAGCGCTGCGCGGTGCGATCGCAGTGGTGATCGCCAACCAGAATCCCAAGGACTATAAGGGTCAGTTGATGCCCAACACTCCCTGGAACCCGTAATGAATGAGCGGGGGACTGAGGTCTTACAGTCAATTCATTCTCACACAAAGGAGTAGTCGATATGTCGTTTAGCAAGAAGATTATGAGTATGGTCATTGCTGTCGCCGCTGCTTGGACGATAAGCAGCGCCACGTCCTTTGCCGCAGATGCATCGCTCTATGAGCGGCTCGGTGGACAGGGTGCAATTCAAGCCGTGGTCACCAAGTTCATCGGCAACGTGGGTGGTGACAAGCGGATCAACGGCTATTTTGCCACCGCCGACCTCAAGAAGCTGAACAAGCTTTTGGTCGAACAGGTCTGCATGGCAACCGGTGGACCCTGCAGCTATTCCGGTCGGGATATGAAGACCACGCACAAGGGGATGAAGGTCACCGACGCCGCTTTTGGCGCGCTGGTTGAGGACCTGGTCAGTGCATTGGACACCTTCAACGTGCCGGCAAAAGAAAAGGGTGAGCTCCTGGCCATCCTTGGGCCGATGAAGAGCGATATTGTCGAGGCCAAGTAACGACTGACAGTGCTCAACACTGCACTGGTCGTACGGTGGTGTTTCCCGTCAGCCAGGACCTTCTGGTCCTGGCTGATGCGGTCCTCAAGCTGGTAGACCTACATCCTTCCGATCTCCGCCCTAACCAATTTCTCCGAGCTATGGGCACTGCCACTTAGGACATTGTCATGTTAAGATGTATCAATTTTCGTTCGCCCCTTACCACGCGGCGCGAGCAAGTAACCGTAACGTTCAGTGGTATCACCAAGGAGGAATCATGAGCCGGAAGCGTGTGATTGTGACGTTGTGTAGTTTTATGGCCGTTGCCCTATGGAGTACGGCAGGATGGTCTGGCCCTGAGTCCGACCCCCTGAAGCCGCGTGTTCCAGATGCTGAGCGTGGGGAAGCACGAAAAATGAAGAGCCCGATCACCGTGACCCCTGACGTTCTCGCCAAGGGCAAAGATCTCTATGAAGGCAAAGGCACCTGCGCAAATTGTCACGGTCAGAGTGGCGAGGGTGATGGTGCGGGAGGAATGCTGCTCACACCAGGTCCACGAAACCTTACGAATTGCAAATTTCACAAAAAACGGAACGACGGGGAACTGTTCTGGGTCATCAAGAACGGAAGCCCTGGTACAGGCATGCCTGCTCTGCTCAAGGGTAACGTCATCACCGAGGAAGAAGCCTGGACGATCATTGCGTACGAGCGAAGCTTCTGTAAGGATAAGGATTAACGGCTGAGCGGATTTTGAGCTGTAGGTCGACTGAGTCGGCCTACAGCTCCTGTTTTTCATCGCCTCAACGCATTCCCCCATCCTCCAGAATCTTACCACTGCCCTCTACTTAACACGCACTCCTGCGTGACAGCGCTTCCGTCGAGATCCGTTGATCCTCTGCGTGCTTTCCCCTTTTTTTCTGCCTAGCAAGGGGTGTAGGCTATACCAGTTGTTTAGTTGTTGATGGTTCCAGAGGAGGCACGCACTCCGATGAACCTTCAGAGAGCACTTCTCATCTCCAAGGATCCGCAACTCAGACAGCTTGTAGAAGCTGCCCTCCCACAGCTCAGCGTTCAATCAGCATCAACCATCACAGAGGGGCTCTCACGCTGGTCTGAAACTTCTCCTCTGTTGGTGATCAGCGAAGGGACTCCCCCTACTCTTGAGCCGCTCTTCGACTATACCAGGCAGCTCCCTTCTGCTCCCCCTGTACTGGTTATTGGAGACCATCATTCCGTGAAAGACGCCGTCGACATCATGCGAGCTGGTGCAGCAGATTACCTGACAAAACCCGTTTCCCCGGCTGATCTACAGGCAGCGATTAACGGGATCATTCGACAGTCTCCTCCCGTGACTTCTACGGCACCACAAGATCCCTTCGCCCCTATTGTCAGCATCTCACCGCAGATGAACTTGATGAAGCATCTGGCCCGAGAAGTGGCCGTGACCGATGCAACCGTCCTCATCACAGGAGAAAGTGGAACCGGAAAGGAGTTATTTGCAGAAGCCATCCATACCTCAAGCCCCAGAGCCCGTGGCCCGCTGGTAGCCTTGAATTGCGCCGGAATTCCTGAACAGCTTTTGGAAGCGGAGTTGTTCGGCTATGAGCCAGGTGCATTTACTGACGCAAAGCGAGCTAAACCCGGACGATTCCAATTGGCAGAGGGTGGCACGCTCTTTCTCGACGAGATCGGAGAAATGAGCCAGACCGCTCAAGCCAAGCTGCTCCGTGTGCTGGAAAACCGCACCGTGGATCCTCTCGGCGAT
>WBZP01002702.1_pt1 | contig 20065 bp, 33 predicted proteins | sample 5204301 | NCBI WGS metagenome assembly WBZP01 (sample SAMN12412401, study PRJNA552823) | activated sludge metagenome | isolation source: activated sludge from nitrification reactor of wastewater treatment plant... | place: USA: Pennsylvania | collected 2017
GCTGGAGCCTTCATTGCTGAACTTGATACTTGGCCTGATCCCGACCACACCGGCCGAGAGCCGGATCCCGGGAAGCTGGGTCATGCCGGCCGGATTGTAATAAATGGTGCTGGCGTTGTCGGCGACGGCGGCGGATCCGGCGTAGGAAGTGGCGATCCCGCTCGCGTTCTGCTCCCAGAGCTGGAAGCCGGCTGCCGAGGCGGCGCCGGAGAATGCCAGCAGAAGCAGCGCCGGCACGGTACGCATGGTCATATGGTTCATTTTCTCACCCGACGTGAACACAGTTTTGCATTTGTCTGATTTTACGTATTTTCCGGCGGAACGGCACGCTTTTTGCCGGCTCCATCGATGGCAACATAGGTTAGTTGCGCTTCTGTCACCTTGACCTTTACCGGGTTGGCATAGTTCCGCTCGGCATAGACCTCGACATTGACGGTGATCGACGTGGTGCCCACATGCACGATATCGGCGTAGAGGCTGACCACATCGCCGACCGAAATCGCCTGCTTGAACTGGAAGGAATTGACCGAGACCGTCGCCACGCGGCCACGGGCACGGCGCATGGCAGGAATCGCCCCGGCCACGTCGACCTGGGCCATGACCCAGCCGCCGAAGACATCTCCGTTCTGGTTGAGATCCGCCGGCATCGGCACAGTTCGCAGGACCGGCTGCTTTTGCGGAAGATTGATGATGCCGACGCCCATGTTTAGCCCAATCTCGGAGAAAACCCGATTTTCGCGGAAAGCGCCGAGTTTTCATATACTGGCGAAAACACGATCAGGGCAACCCCCACCATGCGTCGCGCAAGCACCCTCCCCAAGCCGCCGGCCGGCCGGCCCGTGTCCGAAATCCACGTCTGGCCAACGCTGCGCCTGCTTTTCCCGTATCTCTGGGCCTATCGCCTGCGCGTCGTGGCCGCGCTCGCCTGCCTGATCGGCGCCAAGGTCGCCAATGTCGGCGTTCCCGTCGTCTTCAAGAACATGATCGACGGGCTTTCACCACCCGATCAGGTGTTGGTGCTGCCGGTCCTGTTGCTGATTCTTTATGGCGCCCTCCGCTTTTCGACCGCGCTGTTCACCGAACTGCGCGAATTTCTCTTCGCCCGCGTGACGCAGCGCGCCGTCCGCCAGGTGGCGCTCGAAGTCTTCCGCCACCTGCACGCGCTGAGCCTGCGCTTCCATCTCGAGCGGCAGACCGGCGGCATTTCGCGCGACATCGAGCGCGGCACCCGGTCGATTTCCAGCCTGATCTCCTACACGCTCTATTCGATATTGCCGACCCTCGTCGAGATCGGACTCGTGCTCGGCGTCCTCTTCGTCAAGTACGACCTCGGCTTTGTCCTGATCACCATCGTCTCGCTGGTCACCTACATCGTATTCACGGTCAAGGTCAGCAACTGGCGCATCGACATCCGGCGAACCGTGAACGAGAGCGATTCGGCCGCCAACACCCGGGCGGTCGACAGCCTGCTCAACTACGAAACAGTCAAGTACTTCAACAACGAGGCCTACGAGGCCGGGCGCTACGACGAGCAGATGCTCAGATGGGAAGACGCCGCGACCCGCAGCCAGACAACGCTGTCGGCGCTCAACCTCGGGCAGCAACTGATCATCGCGCTCGGCGTCACGGCCATGATGTGGCGCGCCGCCAGCGGCGTGGTCGATGGCCGGATGACCATCGGCGACCTCGTTCTGGTCAATGCCTTCCTGATCCAGCTCTATATTCCGCTCAACTTTCTTGGCGTCGTCTATCGCGAGATCCGCCAGGCGCTTGCCGACATCGAGCGCATGTTCGACCTGCTTAAGGAGAATCGCGAGATCGCCGACTCCCCCGATGCCCGCGACCTGCCGGGCGGCGCGCTACGGGTCGATTTCGCCGCGGTCGATTTCGCTTACGAGCCGGATCGCGCCATTCTGCACGACCTGAACTTCTCCATCGCCACCGGCAGCACGGTCGCCGCGGTCGGCCGCTCGGGCGCCGGCAAGTCGACGCTGGCCCGCCTTCTCTACCGCTTTTACGACGTGACGGGCGGCGCCATCCGGATCAACGGCCACGACCTGCGCAGCCTCAAGCAGGGCAGCCTGCGCGCGGCGATCGGCATCGTCCCGCAGGACACCGTGCTGTTCAACGATTCGATCTTCTACAACATCAACTACGGACGTCCCGATGCGAGCCGCGAGGAAGTGTTCGCCGCCGCCCGCGCCGCTCAGCTCCACGAATTCATCGAATCGCTGCCGCAAAAATACGAAACACGGGTCGGCGAGCGTGGCCTGAAACTCTCCGGCGGCGAAAAGCAACGTGTCGCGATTGCCCGCACCCTGCTCAAGAATCCGCGCATCCTGATTTTCGACGAGGCCACGTCGGCGCTCGATTCGGCGACCGAGCGGGCGATCCAGGGCCAACTGGAACTGGCCGCCGTCGGCCGGACGACACTGGTCATCGCTCATCGCTTGTCGACAGTGATGAACGCCGACGAGATCCTCGTCATGGAGGAAGGCCGCATCGTCGAGCGCGGCCGCCACACCGCGCTGCTCGATGCCGGCGGAATTTACGCCGGGATGTGGTGGCTACAGCAGCAGGAACAGTCATCCGAATCGACGTGAATCTGCTCTATACTGCCCCGCACCGGATGGTCCCGGCACGGGGTGACCCCCCACATTCCCGGAGGAGAAGACCGCATGAAAGCAACAAGGATCGTCGCCGCGGCCGTGATGGCTGCTTCCGTCAGCGCCCTGCCCGCCCTCGCCCAGGATGCCGGCACGCTCAAGAAGATCAAGGACAGCGGGTCGATCACCCTTGGCCACCGCGAGTCGTCCATTCCCTTCTCGTACTATAACGACCAGCAGCAGGTCATCGGTTATTCGCAGGAACTGATGATGAAGGTGGTCGATGCGATCAAGGCGGACCTCAAGCTGGCCAAGCTCGATGTCAGGATGATGCCGGTGACTTCGGCCAACCGCATCACGCTGGTCCAGAACGGGACAGTCGACATCGAATGCGGGTCGACGACCAACAACCTCGAGCGCCAGAAGCAGGTGTCATTCTCGACGACCATCTTCATCGTTGGCACCCGCCTGTTGACCAAGAAGACTTCGGGGATCTCGGATTTTCCGGATCTCGCCGGCAAGAACGTCGTCGTCACCGCTGGAACGACGTCCGAGCGCCTGTTGCGCAAGCTGAATGAAGACAAGCAGATGAAGATGAACATTATCTCGGCCAAAGACCACGGCGAATCCTTCCTGACGCTGGAAACCGGCCGCGCCGTTGCCTTCATGATGGACGACGCGCTGCTCTACGGCGAAATCGCCAAGGCCAAGAAGCCGGGCGACTGGGTCGTCGTCGGCAAGCCCATGTCCGAGGAAGCCTACGGGTGCATGCTGCGCAAGGACGACGCCGGCTTCAAGAAGGTCGTCGATGCCGCGCTGACCAAGGCGATGACTTCCGGTGAGGCCGAGAAGATCTACAACAAGTGGTTCCTCAACCCGATTCCGCCAAAGGGGCTGAACCTGAGCATGCCGCTGCCGGATGAGATCAAGGCGCTGTACAAAGCGCCGAACGACAAGGCGTTCGAGTAATCCCACAGGTTGCGGCCGGCTGATCACCGGGGACATCCTCTCCGGTGGCCGGGCATTGATTGGGGAGGGGGAACATGGCTTACAACTGGAACTGGGAGGTCTTTCTCCAACCCAGCGCGACCGGTGAGGGAACCTATCTCACCTGGCTGCTGGAAGGTCTGAAATGGACCGTGACGCTGTCCCTCAGTTCGTGGATGATCGCGCTGGTCGTCGGCTCGGTAATCGGCGTGCTACGCACCGTTCCGAACCGCTGGCTGTCGCTGATCGCCGCAGCCTACGTCGAGATCTTCCGCAATATCCCGTTGTTGGTGCAATTGTTCATCTGGTACTTCGTCCTGCCTGAACTGCTCCCGCCGACGATGGGCGACGCCCTGAAGCAGATGAACCCGCTGGCACAGCAGTTCTTTTCGGCGATGGTCTGTCTCGGATTGTTCACCGCGGCACGTGTTGCCGAACAGGTCCGTTCGGGAATCAATTCGCTGCCGCGCGGGCAGAGGAATGCGGGGCTGGCGCTCGGCTTCACGCTGGCGCAAGTCTACCGCCACGTATTGCTGCCCATGGCCTACCGCATTATCGTGCCGCCGCTGACCTCGGAATTTCTCAATATCTTCAAGAACTCCGCGGTCGCCACGACGATCGGCCTGATAGAGCTCTCGCGACAGGCGCAGCAACTGGTCGATTTCACCGCCCAGCCGTACGAAGCCTTCATCGCCGTGACCCTGCTCTACGTCCTGATCAATGTAATCGTGATGTTCCTGATGCGTCAGGTCGAGCAGAAGGTCCAGGTGCCCGGATATGTCGGAGGAAAATGAGCATGTATGAATTCGACTGGACTTCAATCCCGGGCGCGATTCCCCTGCTCGCCAAGGGCATGCTGGTGACGCTGGAAATCACCCTCACCGCGATTGCCGTCGGTATCGTCTGGGGTACCGTGCTGGCCGTCGCGCGACTCGGCACGAACAAGGTTCTTTCTTGGTTGGCTGCCGGCTACGTCAATCTTTTCCGCTCAGTTCCACTGGTCATGGTCATCCTGTGGTTTTACCTGATCGTTCCGCAGGCGCTCAAGGCCGTGTTCGGCGAGGAGATCGGCGACATCCGGCTGACTTCGGCCTTGGTCGCTTTCGCGCTTTTCGAGGCAGCCTACTACTCGGAGATCGCGCGCGCCGGCATTCAGAGTGTCACCAGGGGACAGGTGTCCGCGGGACTTGCCCTCGGCCTTACCCCCGGGCAGACGATGCGCCTGATCGTCCTGCCGCAGGCTTTCCGCAACATGCTGCCGCTCCTCCTGACGCAAGCGATCATTCTGTTCCAGGACACGTCACTGGTCTATGTCATCGGCCTTTCTGACTTCTTCGGCACTTCCTACAAAGTCGGTGACCGTGACGGTCGACTCGTCGAACTGCTGCTTTTTGCCGGAGCCGTCTATTTCGTCATCTGCTTCTCCGTCTCTCGATTGGTGAAGCACCTTCAAGCGAGATTCAGTTCATGATCGATATCCGGAACGTTTCAAAGTGGTACGGGCAGTTTCAGGTACTGGCCGAATGCACCACCAGCGTCCAGGAGGGCGAAGTCATCGTTGTCTGCGGACCCTCCGGTTCCGGGAAATCGACGCTGATCAAATGCGTCAACGGCCTCGAACCCTTTCAGCAGGGCGAAATCCTGGTCAAGGGAACATCGGTTGGCGCCCCGGCGACGAACCTGCCGAAGCTGCGCGCCCATGTTGGCATGGTTTTCCAGAACTTCGAACTGTTCCCGCACATGCGCATTACCGAGAACCTGACGATCGGTCAGATCAAGGTTCTCAACCGAAGCAAGGACGAAGCGCTGGAGAAGGGACTCAAGCTCCTCGACCGGGTTGGCCTGAAGGCACAAGCGAACAAGTTCCCCGGCGAACTGTCCGGTGGCCAGCAACAGCGTGTGGCGATTGCCCGAGCCCTGGCGATGGATCCGATCTGCATGCTGTTCGATGAGCCAACCTCGGCGCTCGACCCGGAAATGATCAACGAGGTGCTCGATGTCATGGTCGAACTCGCCAAGGAAGGCATGACCATGATGTGCGTCACCCACGAGATGGGATTCGCGCGCAAGGTGGCGAACCGCGTCATCTTCATGGACCAGGGCAGGATCGTCGAGGACGCGGCGAAGGAGGACTTCTTCGGCACCCCGCACTCGGAACGGGCGCAACAGTTTCTTTCGAAAATACTGCAACACTGAAAATGAAAAGGCCGGGATGCCCCGGCCTTTCTTCCCGCCGTCCCTCGGCAGACGTCAGGCTGCTTCGTCCAGTTCCACCGCCTCGGTCGGCTCCGGGCGATCCACCAGTTCGACAAACGCCATCGGCGCATTGTCGCCGACACGGAAGCCGCACTTGAGGATGCGCAGATAACCGCCGGGACGGGCGGTATAACGTGGACCAATCTCGCCGAAAAGCTTGACGACGACGTCACGGTCACGCAGCCGGTCGAAGGCCAGACGCTTGTTGGCAACGGTCGGAGTCTTGCCGAGGGTGATCATCGGCTCGACGACCCGGCGCAATTCCTTCGCCTTGGGCAGAGTGGTCTTGATCGCCTCGTGCCGGAGCAGGGCGACGGTCATGTTGCGCAGCATCGCCAAGCGATGGCTGCTGGTGCGGTTGAGTTTGCGAAGTCCCAAACGGTGACGCATGGTTAATCCTTTCTATGTTCTACAGGCGTCCCTTGACTGCCCGGGTCGAAATTGGCCGTCAGACCTTTTCCAGACCGGCCGGCGGCCAGTTTTCCAGTTTCATGCCCAGGGTCAAGCCCCGGGCGGCCAGCACTTCCTTGATCTCGTTCAGCGACTTGCGGCCGAGATTCGGCGTCTTCAGGAGTTCGTTCTCGGTACGCTGAATCAGGTCACCGATGTAGTAGATGTTCTCGGCCTTCAGGCAATTGGCGGAGCGGACAGTCAGCTCGAGATCGTCCACCGGCCGCAGCAGCACCGGGTCGACCTGGGCGGGTCGCGACGGCTCGGCCGTCGGCGCCGTTCCTTCGAGATCTGCGAAGACGGAGAGTTGTTCCATCAGCACGCGGGCAGCGAAGCGGATGGCTTCCTCAGGCTCGACAACACCGTTTGTCTCGATCTCCACGATAAGCTTGTCAAGGTCGGTGCGCTGTTCGACGCGGGCGGCTTCGACCGTGTAGGCGACGCGCCGGATGGGACTGAACGAAGCGTCGAGCACCAGCTTGCCGATGGTCTTCGAGTCATCCAGATTGCGCACATTGCCCGGCACATAGCCGCGTCCCTTCTCGACCTTGATCTCGAGCGACAGCTTGCCGCCGGGAGAAAGGTGAGCGATGACATGCTCCGGATTGATGACATCGACGTCGTGCGGCAACTCGATGTCCCCCGCACGGACCGCGCCTTCGCCTTCCTTGGCGAGCTTGAGGTTGACCACGTCACGGTTGTGCAGCTTGAACACCACGCCCTTGAGGTTCAGCAGGATATCGACGACATCCTCCTGAACGCCATCGACCGTGGAGTATTCATGCAGCACGCCATCAATGCCGACCTCGGTCGGCGCGTAGCCGGGCATCGATGACAGCAGGATGCGGCGCAGCGCATTGCCGAGGGTATGTCCATAGCCGCGTTCGAACGGCTCCATGATCACCTTGGCCTGCACGGGCGAAACGCTCTGCACATCGATGATGCGGGGTTTCAGAAGTCCACTGCTTTGCATGGGCTTGCTTCCTCTGCGAAGTTGTTACTTCGAGTAAAGTTCGATGACGAGACCTTCGTTCAGGGTCGCCGGCAGCTCCGAGCGCTGCGGCATCGCCTTGAACGTGCCCTTGCCTTCCTTGACGTCGACCGCGATCCACTCGGGGAAGCCACGGGACTCGGCTGCTTCGAGGGCAGCCTTGCAGCGCAGGGAAGCGCGGGCGCGGGCAGTCAACTGGACAACGTCGCCCGGCTTGACGATGTACGACGGGATGTTGACCCGCTTGCCATTGACCAGGACGCCGTTGTGGCGGACAACCTGGCGTGACTCGGCGCGCGAGGCGCCGAATCCCATACGGAAAGCGACGGAGTCCAGGCGGGCTTCCAGAAGCTGGAGCAGGTTTTCCCCGGTCTGGCCCTTGCGGCGATCGGCTTCGGCGAAGGTCTTGCGGAATTGGCCTTCGAGTACGCCATAGACGCGGCGGATCTTCTGCTTGGCGCGCAGGTGGACACCATAGTCCGATAGACGGGCGCCGGATTTCTGGCCATGCTGGCCGGGGGCGTAGGAACGGCGTTCGATGGCGCACTTGTCGGTGAAGCACTTTTCACCCTTGAGGAAAAGCTTCTCACCTTCACGGCGGCACTGACGGCATTTGGGATCGAGATTGCGAGCCACTTGTCTTTCTCCTTAGATGCGGCGCTTTTTGGGCGGGCGGCAGCCGTTGTGCGGCACCGGCGTCACGTCGGAAATCGCGGTGATCTTCATGCCCAGCGCGTTCAGCGCGCGCACCGAAGACTCGCGGCCAGGACCGGGGCCCTTGATGCGGACCTCGACGTTCTTGACGCCGCATTCCTGGGCAGCCTTGCCGGCAGCCTCGGCGGCAACCTGAGCGGCGAACGGGGTGGACTTGCGCGATCCCTTGAAGCCGGCACCGCCGGAAGTCGCCCACGACAAGGCATTCCCCTGACGGTCGGTGATGGTGATGATGGTGTTGTTGAACGATGCATGAACGTGGGCAATGCCCTCGGCAACGTTCTTCTTGACCTTCTTGCGAACTTTGACTTTGGTAGCAGTCTTTGCCATTTTCTGTCCCTATTACTTCTTGCCAGCGATGGGCTTGCGCGGCCCCTTGCGGGTACGGGCGTTGGTACGGGTGCGCTGACCACGGCAGGGAAGCCCCTTGCGATGGCGCAGGCCACGGTAGCAACCAAGGTCCATCAGACGCTTGATGCTCATCGTGACTTCGCGGCGCAGATCACCTTCGACGGTGAACTTGCCGATCTCGTCGCGCAGCCGATCCATGTCCGCATCGGACAGGTCCTTCATCTTGATCGCACGACCAACACCGGCCGCATCACAGATTTTCTGTGCGCGGGATCGGCCGATGCCGTAAATCGCGGTCAATGCGATTTCAGCATGCTGATGGTTCGGAATGTTTACCCCTGCAATACGGGCCATTGAATCACTCCACTCTTTCCAAAATTAACGAATGCCGGACTTGCCAGGGAATCAACCCTGGCGCTGCTTGTGACGCGGGTCCTTGCAAATGATGCGCACGACGCCCTTGCGACGGATGACCTTGCAATTGCGGCACACGCACTTCACTGACGGTTGTACTTTCATGTCTTACTCCTCGTCTGCGAGAGCTTGGAAGCAGCCGTGATTCCTTTGCCCTGCGGTTTGTTGCGTAGAGAATGCTTACTTGACCCGGAAAACAATCCGGGCCTTGGATAAATCGTATGGGGTCAACTGAACGGTGACCTTGTCGCCCGGAAGGATGCGTATGTAATGCATGCGCATCTTTCCGGAGATGAAACTATGGACTGTGTGCCCGTTGTCCAGCTTGACCTTGAAGGTCGCATTGGGGAGGTTCTCGACCACCTCGCCCTGCATCTCGATATAGTCTTCCTTGGCCATGTCGACCTACTTGATCATTGGCGATCCCTTGAAGTTAGCTTTCTTCAAGAGGCTTTCATATTGGTGTGACATGACATAGGCCTGGACCTGGGACATGAAGTCCATGGTGACAACCACGATGATCAACAGCGAGGTGCCACCGAAATAGAATGGAACGTTCCACTTCAGGATCAGGAATTCTGGCAACAGACAGACGACGGTAATGTAAGCCGCGCCGATCAGGGTCAGGCGCATCAGAATTTTGTCGATGTAGCGCGCGGTCTGCTCGCCCGGGCGGATGCCGGGGACGAAGGCGCCGCTCTTCTTGAGGTTGTCGGCCGTTTCCTTGGAATTGAAGACCAGCGCGGTGTAGAAGAAGCAGAAGAAGACGATCGCGCCGGCATACAGCATCACATAGATCGGCTGACCCGGCGACAGCGTGCCCGCGATGTCCTTCAGCCAGCGCATCGACTCGCCTGACCCGAACCAGCCGGCCAGCGTCGCCGGGAAGAGAATGATCGACGAGGCGAAGATCGGCGGGATGACGCCCGACATGTTCAGCTTGAGCGGCAGATGCGAACTCTGACCGCCATAGATCTTGTTGCCAACCTGGCGTTTGGCATAATTGACCAGAATTTTGCGTTGACCGCGCTCGACGAAGACCACGAAGGCGGTGACGACGACCACAAGCACACAGATGATCAGCGCCGTCAGCGGATGCATCGCGCCGGTGCGCACCAGTTCGAGCAGCCCGCCGATGGCATTCGGCAGACCGGCCGCGATGCCGGCGAAGATGATGATCGAAATGCCGTTGCCCAGGCCTCGCTCGGTGATCTGCTCGCCCAGCCACATCAGGAACATCGTCCCGGTGACCAGCGTCGATACCGTCGTCAGGCGGAACATGAAGCCCGGATCATTGACCAGACCGGCTTGCGCTTCCAGCGCGACGGCGATGCCGAGACCCTGGAAAAGGGCCAGGCCGACGGTGCCGTAGCGCGTGTATTGAGTGATCTTGCGGCGGCCCGCCTCGCCCTCCTTCTTCAGCGCCTCGAGCTGTGGGCTAGCCACGCTCATCAGTTGCATGATGATCGACGCCGAGATGTACGGCATAATTCCTAGCGCAAAGATGGTGAAGCGTGACAGGGCGCCGCCGGAGAACATGTTGAACATGCCCAGGATGCCGCCCTGTTGCGAATTGAACAGGTCGGAAAGGACATTGGGATCGATTCCCGGAACCGGTATGTGCGCGCCGATCCGATAGACGACCAGCGCGCCGAGGAGGAACCACAGCCGGCGCTTGAGATCGCCGAACTTGCCGCCCCTGCCTACGGTATTGGGATTTGCAGCCAACGCGTTAACCCTTCACGACCTTATTCGGTGACCGAACCACCGGCTGCTTCGATCGCAGCCTTGGCGCCCTTGGTTGCGCCGACGCCCTTGAGCGTCACCTTGCGCGTGATCGCACCCGAAAGGATGACTTTCGCCGCCAGCGCATCACCGGGAACGACGCCGGCAGCCTGCAGCGCCAGCAGATCGATCTCGTCGATGGGCAGGCGTTCCAGTTCGGTCAGACGAACCTCGAAGTTGCGCTCACGGGTCATCGACTTGAACCCACGCTTCGGCAAGCGACGCTGCAGCGGCATTTGACCGCCTTCGAAGCCAACCTTGTGAAAGCCTCCGGAACGGGACTTCTGACCCTTGTGCCCGCGGCCACCGGTCTTGCCCAACCCGGAGCCAATGCCACGACCGGCGCGCTTGGCATCCTTCCTGGAGCCCTCACCCGGCTTGATGGTATTCAGACGCATGGCTTAACCCTCAACCTTAACGAGATACTGAACCTTGTTGATCATGCCCCGCACAGCCGGCGTATCCAGCAGTTCCGAAGAACTGTTCAGCTTGCGCAGGCCCAGGCCGCGAACGGTTGCACGGTGGTCCTGCTTGGTACCGATGATGCTCTTGACGAGCGTAACTTTGATCTTCTTGTCAGCCATGGCTTACCCCAGGATCTGTTCAACCGAGAGGCCACGCTTGGCGGCGATTTCGGATGGCGTATTGACCTTCGACAAGCCGTCGATGGTGGCGCGCACGATATTGTAGGGATTGGTCGAACCGTGAGCCTTCGCGACCACGTTGCTCACGCCTGCAACCTCGAAGACGGCGCGCATGGCGCCGCCGGCGATGATCCCCGTACCTTCGGGTGCCGGCTGGATCATTACCGTGGCAGCGCCATGATGACCCGTCACGGTGTGATGCACGGTGCCGTTCTTCAGGCTGACCCTGGCCATCTTGCGCCGCGCTTCTTCCATCGCCTTCTGCACCGCAACCGGCACTTCGCGCGACTTGCCCTTGCCCATCCCAATGCCGCCGTCGCCATCACCGACGACGGTCAACGCCGCGAAACCGAGGATGCGGCCGCCCTTTACCACCTTGGTGACGCGATTGACCGCAACCATCTTCTCGCGCATGCCGTCATCGCGCTCTTCAGCCTGCTGAGGCTTCTTGCTTCTTTCGGGTTTTGCCATTTCTTGACCTTGTCCTTTCGCAGCGATCAGAACTTCAGACCAGCTTCACGCGCAGCTTCCGCCAGCGCCTTGACGCGGCCGTGGAACTGGAGACCGGAGCGATCAAAAGCGACCTGCTCGACGCCGGCAGCTTTCGCGCGCTCGGCGATGAGCTTGCCAACGATCGTTGCGGCAGCCTTGTTGCCGCCGTTCGGCACGTCCTTGCGGACGCCCGTTTCCAGCGTGGAAGCCGAAGCCAGCACCTTGCCGCCACAGGGCGAGATGATCTGGGCGTAAATGTGGCAGTTGGTGCGATTGACACACAGGCGCACAGCCTTCAGCTCGGCGATTTTGGCCCGCGTTTGGCGGGCACGGCGCAGTCGCGCTTCTTTCCTGTTAAACATATGCCACCCTTACTTCTTCTTCTTGGTTTCCTTGATAACCACCGTTTCGTTGACATAGCGAACACCCTTGCCCTTGTAGGGCTCCGGCTTGCGGTATGCACGAACCTCGGCGGCAACCTGACCGACTTGCTGCTTGTCCGAACCCTTGATGACAATTTCCGTGGGCGTCGGACACTCGGCTCTCACGCCTTGCGGCATCTTGTGCGCAACCGGATGGGAGAATCCGAGCGACAGGTTCAGGGTGTCACCCTGGACCTGCGCACGATAACCCACCCCGATCAGTTGCAGCTTCTTTTCAAACCCCTTGGAGACACCGGTCACCATGTTGCTGAGGTTCGCCTGCATGGTGCCCCACATCGCAGCAGCCGTACGGGCATCAGCGCCATGCGCCTTGGCCACGACCAGAGCCTGACCGTCGCGCGAAATGGTGACAGCCGGGTGTGTGGCGATCCTCAGGGTTCCCAGCGGGCCCTTGACGACAATTTGTTCATTCAGGCTGACTTCAACACCGGCCGGAAGAACAACGGGAGTTTTTCCAATTCGAGACATATTCGCTCCCCCTTATGCCACGATGCACAGGACTTCGCCGCCAACCTTGCTGGCGCGTGCCTTGCGATCAGTCATGACGCCCTTGGGGGTCGACACGATGGCGACACCCAGACCGTTCATGACCCGGGGAATATCTTCGCAGCCCTTGTAAATACGCAGACCGGGCTTGGAAATGCGCTCGATGCGCTCGATGACCGGACGACCGGCGTAATACTTGAGGCCGATTTCCAGCGTCGGCTTGCCACTCGCCTCGCGCACCGCAAAATCCTCGACATAGCCCTCGTCCTTGAGTACGGCGGCAATTGCCACCTTGACCTTGGACGACGGCATGGAGACAGACGCCTTTTCGGCGAGCTGGGCGTTGCGGATGCGGGTCAGCATGTCCGCGATCGGATCGCTCATAGCCATTTCTGTATCTCCTCTTACCAGCTCGCCTTAACAACACCCGGTATTTCGCCATTGAAGGCGAGTTCACGGATCTTGTTACGACACAAACCGAACTTGCGAAAAACCCCACGCGGACGACCGGTCATCGCGCAGCGATTACGCAGCCGGGACGGGCTCGAGTTGCGCGGCAGGGCCTGCAACTTCAGACGGGCGTCGTAGCGCTCCTGTTCGGAGAGGCCCACGTCACTGATGATCGCCTCCAGTGCGGCACGCTTCTTGGCGTACTGCGCAACCAGTTTGCGACGCTTCTCTTCACGGTTGATCAGAGCAAGTTTTGCCATGATTGCCTCAATTCTTGAACGGTAACTTGAACGCAGAGAGCAGTGCCTTGGCTTCAGCATCGGTCTTCGCGGTCGTGGTGATACTGATGTTCATCCCCCTCAGGGCATCGATCTTGTCGTATTCGATTTCCGGGAAAATGATCTGCTCCTTGACGCCCATGTTGTAGTTTCCCTGGCCGTCAAAACTCTTGCCCGAGATGCCACGGAAGTCACGCACGCGCGGCAACGCGATAGTCACCAGGCGGTCGAGAAACTCGAACATGCGCGGGCCACGCAGGGTCACCATGCAGCCTATCGGGTAGCCGTCACGGATCTTGAAGCCTGCGATCGACTTGCGGGCCTTGGTGGTCACCGCTTTCTGACCGGCAATCTTCTGCATGTCCCCGACGGCATTTTCGAGAACCTTCTTGTCGGCCACAGCTTCGCCGACACCCATGTTGAGGGTGATCTTCGTAATCCGCGGCACTTCCATGATCGACTTGTAGCCAAATCGCTGGGAAAGCTCGCCGACGACGGATTCCTTGTAAAACTGCTGCAAACGCGCCATGACTGTCCCTTATGCGTTTACCGGTTCGCCGTTCGATTTGAACACGCGAACCTTGCGCCCGTCGTCCAGCATCTTGAAGCCGACACGGTCAGCTTTCTTGGTAGCATGGTTGAACAGCGCAACATTGGAGAGATGGATCGGCATGTCCTTGTCCATGATGCCGCCCGCCACACCCTTCATTGGGTTCGGCTTGACATGCTTCTTGGCGCGATTGACGCCTTCGACCAGCACATGTTCGTCACCGATGCGACGCAGGACCGTGCCACGCTTGCCTTTGTCCTTGCCGGTGATGACGACGACCTCGTCGCCCTTGCGAATCTTTTCCATAGCGAGCCCCTTACAGAACTTCGGGAGCCAGGGACACGATCTTCATGAAACGCTCGGTACGCAGTTCGCGGGTTACCGGGCCAAAGATGCGCGTGCCAAGCGGCTCGAGCTTGTTGTTGAGAAGCACCGCGGCATTCCCGTCGAAGCGAATCAGCGAGCCATCGGTACGGCGCACGCCCTTGGCGGTACGAACCACCACGGCGTTGTACACGTCGCCCTTCTTGACGCGACCGCGCGGCGCAGCATCCTTGATGCTGACCTTGATGATGTCGCCGATGCCGGCATAGCGGCGCTTGGAGCCGCCCAGCACCTTGATACACATTACCGAACGCGCACCGGTATTGTCGGCGACGCCCAGAGTCGATTGCATCTGAATCATATAATTAACTCCAACTTAACCCGCCTGGGCGGTCAGTCTTGGAACCCGTAAGGGTCGAATGAATTTGCCGCCCTCAAGAACAGGGGTCAGCAAAAAAGAAGCCGGATTATACCGGCTTCTTTGAACATTGCGCAAGTGTTTTCAAGCACCCTTTTTATACGACGATGGCCTTCTGCAAGATGTTCGACACGGCCCAGGACTTGGTTCGGGAAACCGGACGGGTCTCGACGATCTCGACCAGGTCGCCCGCCTTTGCCGAATCCCCATCGTTATGTGCGTGATACTTCTTTGAGCGGACCATGACCTTGCCATACATCGGATGCTTGACTTTGCGCTCGACGAGGACAGTGACCGTCTTTTCCATCTTGTCGCTAACCACGCGGCCAATCAGGGTACGCTTAATGCTGCAGGTTTCGCTCATTGCTGCACCGCCTTCTCACGGATAAGCGTGCGCACACGGGCAATATCGCGACGCACCTTGGAAATTTGGCTGGAATTGGACAACTGCTGGGTGGCAATTTGCATGCGCAGGCCAAACTGGGCCTTCAGCAGATCCAGCAACTCTTTCTTGAGCTCGTCCACGCTCTTGGTTCTCAGTTCACTAGCTTTCATGCTTACCCCAGATGACGAGTAACGAAGGTGGTGGAAATCGGCAGCTTGGCAGCAGCCAGGGCGAACGCCTCGCGGGCCAGCATCTCATTCACGCCATCCATTTCATAAAGCACCTTGCCAGGCTGGATCTCGGCAACCCAGTACTCGGGATTGCCCTTGCCGTTACCCATACGAACTTCCGCCGGCTTCTTCGAAATCGGCTTGTCGGGAAAGATGCGGATCCAGATTCGGCCACCACGCTTGATGTGGCGGGTCATGGCGCGCCGAGCCGACTCGATCTGGCGGGCCGTCAGGCGGCCGCGCCCGGTGGCCTTGAGGCCCCACTCGCCGAATGACACCTTGGTGCCGCGGGTGGCCAGACCTTCGTTCCGTCCCTTGTGTTCCTTGCGGAATTTGCGACGATTAGGTTGCAGCATTTCAGACACCTGCCTTTCTTACACGCTTGGCCGGAGCCTTGGCATCGCTCTCGGGCCCGTCAGCCCTCTTGACTGTGCGGGTGCGCGGCTTCTCGCCTTCAGGCCTGGCGGGTGCGCGGCGCGGACGGCGGTCGTCGGCGGCTGGCTCGGCCGCTTCCGGCTGCTCGTTGCGGTCAAGCAAGTCACCCTTGTAAACCCAGACCTTGATACCGATGATGCCGTAGGTCGTCAGCGCCTGGGCAATTCCGTAATCGATATCGGCGCGCAACGTATGCAGAGGCACACGACCTTCGCGATACCATTCGCTACGGGCAATTTCCGCACCATTCAGACGGCCGGCGCTCATCACCTTGATCCCCTGGGCACCGAGTCGCATTGCGTTCTGCATGGCACGCTTCATGGCACGGCGGAACATGATGCGCTTCTCGAGCTGCTGGGCAATCGAGTCGGCGATCAGCTGGGCATCGATTTCCGGCTTCCGGATTTCCTCGATCGACACATGCACGGGAACTCCCATGATGCGCTGGAGATCCGTGCGCAACTGTTCAATATCTTCACCCTTCTTGCCGATGACTACGCCCGGGCGTGCGGAATAGACCGTCACGCGGGCGTTCTTGGCAGGGCGCTCAATGAGAACGCGGCCGACAGAAGCATGCGCCAGCTTGCGCTTCAGGTATTCGCGAACCTTGACATCTTCGGTCAGCATTTCAGGGAAGTCCTTGCTGTTGGCATACCAGCGCGAGCTCCAGTTCTTGGTGGCAACCAGACGGAAGCCAGTCGGATGAATTTTCTGTCCCATGACTTTTCCCTAGTTACCAACGGTCAGATAGATGTGGCAGGTCGGCTTGACTATCCGATTGCCACGACCTTTTGCACGCGCCGTGAAGCGCTTGAGCACCATGCCTTTTTCGACATGAACAGTCTTGACCAGCAATTCGTCGATGTCGGCTCCGTCATTATGCTCGGCGTTGGCGATTGCCGACTCCAGCACCTTTCGGACGATGCCGGCACCCTTTTTCGGGCTGAAAGCCAGGATGTTGAGAGCCTGACCAACCGGCTTGCCACGCACCAGATCGGCCACCAGGCGACCCTTTTGCTCAGAGAGGCGCACGCCCCGCAGACTTGCACGAGTTTCCATGTCAGTTCCTTACTTCTTGGCCTTCTTGCCGGCAGTGTGACCCTTGAACGTACGGGTCAGCGAGAACTCGCCGAGCTTGTGACCGACCATATTTTCGGTAACAAAGACCGGAATATGCTGCTTGCCATTGTGGACCGCGATCGTCAGACCGATGAACTCGGGGAGGATCGTCGAACGGCGCGACCAGGTCTTAATCGGGCGCTTGTCGTTGGTGGCGCGCACTGCTTCGACCTTGTCGATCAGGCACACATCCACGTACGGGCCCTTTTTTAGAGAACGTCCCATTTCCTACCCCTTAACGCTTGTGACGGCGCTGAACGATCATGCTGCTCGTGCGCTTGTTGCTGCGGGTGCGGTAACCCTTGGTGGGCTGACCCCATGGATTGACCGGCACGCGACCCTCGCCGGTGCGACCCTCACCACCACCGTGCGGGTGGTCGATCGGGTTCATGGCAACGCCGCGAACGGTCGGGCGAACTCCGCGCCAACGCTGCGCGCCAGCCTTGCCGATCTTGCGCAAAATATTCTCTTCGTTGCCGACCTCACCGACGGTGGCACGGCACTCGACATGCACGCGGCGCACTTCGCCGGACCGCAGACGAATCTGGGCATAGGCGCCATCGCGGGCCAGGAGTTGCGCCGAGGTGCCTGCCGAGCGGGCCAACTGGGCCCCCTTGCCGGGCATCATCTCGACACAACAAATCGTGGTGCCCACGGGGATGTTGCGGATCGGCAAGGCATTGCCAGCCTTGATCGGCGCTTCGGAACCATTCATCACCTGCTGGCCGACAACCATGCCCTTGTTGGCGAGGATGTAGCGACGCTCGCCATCGGCATAGCAGACCAGAGCGATGTTGGCCGTCCTATTCGGATCGTATTCCAGGCGTTCCACCGAACCCGGAACCCCGTCCTTGGCACGCTTGAAGTCGATCACGCGATAGGCCTGCTTGTGACCGCCGCCCTGATGGCGAACGGTGACGCGACCGTTGTTGTTGCGACCGGCGCTCTTCGACTGCGACTCGAGCAGGCCAGCAAACGGCTTGCCCTTGTACAGATTGCTACTGACGGCTTGCACCACGGCACGGCGGCCAGGGGAAGTCGGCTTGACCTTTACGAGGGCCATCAGACGTTCCCTCCCTCAACGAAGTTGATTTCCTGGCCCGGCCTGAGGCTCACGAAGGCCTTTTTCCAGCCCTTGCGGCGACCTACAGAACCCTTGAAACGCTTGGCCTTGCCCTTGACATTGGCAACCTGAACAGTCTCGACCTGAACCTTGAACAACAGCTCGACCGCGGCCTTGATTTCCGGCTTGGTGGCATCAGGAGCCACGCGAAAGATAACCTGTTCGTTCTTGTCGGCCACATAGGTGGCCTTTTCGGAGATTTGCGGTGCCAGCAGCACCTGCATCAGACGCTCTTGATTCATCCCCACATCTCCTCGAACTTGGCCACGGCGCTCTTGGTGACCAGCACCCTGGCGAAGCGGACCAGCGACAGCGGATCGGCCTCCCGGGCTTCGAGCACAAGAACATTCGGCAGATTGCGTGACGAAAGGTAGAGATTCTCGTCCAGCGCATCCGTGATTACCAGAAGATTGCCCTCAAGGCCCATGCCCTTGAGCTTCTCCGCAAACAGCTTGGTCTTCGGCGCATCGACAGCCAGCGAATCGATGACCACCAGGCGATCCTGACGGGCCAACTCGGAAAGGATCGCAGCCATGCCGGCGCGGAACATCTTCTTGTTGACCTTCTGACTGAAGTTGTCTTCCGGTGTGTTCGGAAAGATTCGACCGCCCCCGCGCCACAGCGGACTGCCGTTGCTGCCCGCGCGAGCGCGACCTGTTCCCTTCTGGCGCCACGGCTTGGAAGTCGTATGGCGAACTTCCGAACGATCCTTCTGCTGACGGTCACCTGAACGCGCGTTTGCCTGATAGGCCACAACGATCTGATGAACAAGCGCCTCGTTGAAGTCGCGGCCAAAGAGGACATCGGAAGCCTGCAGCTTTGCCGCCTCCTGACCGCTCTCGTTGATTACCTTGAGTTCCATCTCGCCTCCTTAAGCCTTGACTGCCGGACGCACGACAACGTCGGAACCCTTGGCACCGGGAACGGCGCCACGAACCAGAAGCAGTTGGCGCTCGGCGTCGACGCGGATGACGGTCAAGCTCTGCATGGTCGACTGGACGTCGCCCATGTGGCCAGCCATGCGCTTGCCTGGAAAGACACGACCCGGATCCTGGGCCTGGCCAATGGAGCCTGGCGCATTGTGTGACAGCGAGTTGCCGTGGGACGCGCGGTTCGATCTGAAGTTGTGGCGCTTGATGCCACCCTGGAATCCCTTGCCGACCGAGGTGCCGGTAACGTCGACCCTCTGCCCTTCGGCAAAGATGGTCACGGCCACCTGGTCGCCGGCCTTGAACTCGGTGAGCCGGTCGGCATCGATTCGGAATTCCTTGAGGACCTGCCCCGCTTCCACACCCGCCTTGGCCAGATGGCCGGCCAGGGGCTTGGAAACGCGCGAGGCACGGCGCTTGCCGAAAGCGACCTGTATGGCTGCGTAGCCATCGATCTCCGGCGTTTTCACTTGGGTCACACGGTTGTTGGACACGTCAAGCACAGTTACCGGTATGGACGCGCCATCCTCGGCAAAAATGCGAGTCATGCCAACCTTGCGACCAACAAGGCCTAGACTCATGGTTATTCTCCTCATCGCCGGCTGCGATTGGCCGGACGATGTATAACAACAAACGGGTGGCCGATATCGACCACCCCCGAAAACGGATAATTATATCCGGAACATCCCGCTTATTGCAACTTGATCTCGACGTCAACACCGGCTGGAAGATCGAGCTTCATCAGCGCATCGACCGTCTTGTCGGTCGGATCGACGATATCCATCAAGCGCAGGTGCGTACGAATCTCAAGCTGATCCCGCGAGGTCTTGTTGACGTGGGGCGAGCGGAGAATATCAAAGCGCTGCTTGCGGGTGGGCATGGGAACCGGCCCGCGCACCACCGCGCCGGTGCGCTTGGCGGTCTCGACGATCTCCTGGGCCGACTGATCTATCAGGCGATAATCGAAGGCCTTCAGGCGAATGCGGATCTTTTGGCTTGACATTGTTTGCTTTCAAAGAGCGATGGGGCGGAAGCACTTACACCCCCAGGGTGGAAAAAGAACGGTTACGCGATGATTTTAGCGACGACGCCGGCGCCGACGGTGCGGCCGCCCTCACGGATGGCGAAACGCAGGCCTTCCTCCATGGCGATCGGGTTGATCAGCTTGATGGTCATGGCGATGTTGTCGCCCGGCATCACCATCT
>WBZP01002703.1_pt1 | contig 20063 bp, 18 predicted proteins | sample 5204301 | NCBI WGS metagenome assembly WBZP01 (sample SAMN12412401, study PRJNA552823) | activated sludge metagenome | isolation source: activated sludge from nitrification reactor of wastewater treatment plant... | place: USA: Pennsylvania | collected 2017
TTATCTCGGACTATTGCTGAATTTCGCCGCACCGACCCTGGCTGTGAAAAGGGTGGGGCGGGAGTGGTATTCACGAAGCCACTAGCCTTTTCTGGTTTCTTGGCTTCTGAATAGCGAGCCATGTCCCTGTTTAAACTCCACTCGGAATACCAGCCCACCGGCGACCAGCCGGCGGCGATTGCCAGGCTGGTGCAGTCCTTCCGGGATGGGAACAAGGACCAGACCCTCCTCGGCGTGACGGGTTCGGGCAAGACGTTCACCATGGCGAACGTCATCGCGCAGCTGGACCGGCCGGTGCTGATCATCTCGCACAACAAGACGCTGGCGGCGCAGCTCTACTCCGAATTCAAGGGCTTCTTCCCGGAGAACGCCGTCGAATACTTCGTCAGCTATTACGACTACTACCAGCCTGAGGCCTACGTGCCGTCGAGCGACACCTTCATCGAGAAGGACTCGTCGATCAACGAGGAGATCGAGCGCCTGCGCATTGCCACCACCAGCTCGCTGGTGAGCCGGCGCGACGTGATTGTGGTGGCCAGCGTCTCGTGCATCTACGGTCTCGGCTCGCCCGAGGACTTTGCCGCGATGCGCATCACCCTGGCGCGCGGCGGCAGCTTCAACCGCAACAAATTCCTCGAGCGCCTGGTCGAGAATCTCTACGAGCGGAACGACATCGAGCTGAAGCGCGGCGCCTTCCGCGTGCGCGGCGACACGGTGGACGTGATGCCGGCCTACCTCGAGCACGGCCTGCGGGTGGAGTTCTTCGGGGACGAGATCGAGGCGCTGACGGAGTTCGAACCGCTGACCGGCGCGGTGCTGCGGAAGATCGACCATTTCGACCTCTACCCGGCCAACCAATACGTGACGACCAAGGGCCGACTCGACCACGCCATTGCGGCGATCAAGACCGAGTTGGACGAGCGCGTGGCCCACTTCGAGAAAACCCAGCAATACCTCGAGGCGCAGCGCATCCGGATGCGCACAAACTACGACCTCGAGATGCTGCAGGAGATGGGCTTTTGCAGCGGCATCGAGAATTACTCGGCCCACCTGACAGCCCGCAAACCCGGCGACCGGCCGTTCTGCCTGATCGATTTCTTTCCGAAGGATTTCATCCTGCTGGTGGACGAGAGCCATGTGACCATCCCGCAGGTCGGCGGCATGTATAACGGCGACATTGCGCGCAAGCAGACGCTGGTGAACTTCGGTTTCCGGCTGCCCTCGGCGCTCGACAACCGGCCGCAGAGCTTCGCGGAGTTCCAGTCCATCACCGGCCAGACGCTCTACGTGTCGGCCACGCCAGCCCCGTTCGAGTTGGAACGGTCCCAGGTCATCGCCGAGCAGGTGATACGGCCAACCGGCCTGCTCGATCCGGAGATCGCCCTGCGGCCGACGAAGGGGCAGGTTGAGGACCTGATCGGCGAGTGCCGCAAGGCGGTGGAGCAGGGCGAGCGCGTCCTGGTGACCACCTTGACGAAGCGATTGTCGGAGGACCTGACCACCCACATGCGCGACGCCAAGCTCCGCGTGGAGTATCTGCACTCTGACATCGATGCCCTCGAGCGCGTCGAGATCCTGCGCAATCTGCGCCAGGGAAATTTTGACGTGCTCATTGGAATCAATCTTCTGCGTGAGGGCCTCGATTTGCCCGAAGTGGCGCTCGTCGCCGTGCTCGACGCGGACAAGGAGGGTTTCCTCCGCAGCGCCACCAGCCTGATGCAGACCGCCGGCCGCGCCGCCCGACACGAGAAAGGCCGCGTCATCTTCTACGCCGATGTCGTCACCGAATCCATCCGCCGGACCGTGGAGACGGTGAACGCCCGGCGCGAGAAGCAGCTCGCCTACAACGCGGCCCACGGCATCACCCCGCGCAGCGTGAAGCGTGGCGTCCAAGCCAGCCTGCACACCTACGACGGCAGCGGGAAGGAGGCGGATCTGGCCGTGGCCGAATCGTCCGACGATGTGGCGGCGGTGATTGCCGAATTGGAGGAGGAGATGCAGGAGGCGGCCAACCGCCTCGAGTTCGAGCGCGCCGCCCTGCTGCGCGACCAAATCAATTCACTGAAGGCGGGCGACTCCAAGCGCGGCGGCCTCCAGCAACCGGCCTACGGGCGCAAGTCCCGCCGGAAGGGGAAATGACGGTTCCTCACCCTCACTCGGGCAGGGAATCGTCGCAGCCGTCGCCTTGGCGACACTCGTTCATGACGCGCAGCCAGATCTCCCGTAGGTCGAACAGCCGGGGTAGCGCGTAATCACGATAGCGCAGCGCGGACGGAGCGGTTGTGACATCGTCGGCCCCCAGCCGGGCCATGGTCAGGTTCAATTCGCCCAGGGCGCGCTTGAAGAAGCAGACGGCAAGGGTGTAGTCACCCATTTCCAGGGCCTGGACCGCCTGCAGGGCCTGTTCATTGCCACGGTAAAGCAGTGCCTGAACCGCGAGGCCGAGCGCCGCGGGCACGCCGTCAGGCTGGACAGCGACGCGCTCCCAGTGGGCCAGCAGGCTGACATAGAGGGCGCGGGTCGAGATGTAGACCGGGTTGCGGTGCAGGGTGTAGGGATCCCAATCACCAGTGAACAGCTCGTCCGCATCCTCTTCCTCCGCGCTGCCCGGGGCCTCAGTCAGCTCCCAACCCATCCGCCGGGCCGCCTCGTCGATCCGGTCCATCCCGGCGGGTATCTGGTCGTAGTGCTTGATGTATTGGTGGACGGCCGTCTCCTGTGCGCCGAGATATTTCTGCCAATCTAGCTCGGTCCAGGCGAGCTCGCCGCGGTCTTCCCAATCGTTATCGAACAACCCGTCGGAATCAGAATTGGTCATGTAATGAAGGTGCCTTACGGCGTCGGAACCAGACAGTGCTGGGGCAATGTCCGCTGGCAAATAAAATTACCGCCGGACCCTCCCGAGGTTGGTGTTGAACCGGCCCCGGGCGGTGTTTTTCTGCCTTCATGCCGGAAGTCCATCATGTCACGGTCTTTTTCACGGGCCGCGTCCAGGGCGTGGGCTTCCGTTACCAGGCCCTGCAGGTGGCCAAGGGTTTCGAGGTTTCCGGATTTGTGATGAACCTGCCGGACGGACGCGTGCAATTGGAGGCGGAGGGTGCGGCGGGCGAGGTCACGGAATTTATCACCGCCATCCAGGAACGGATGGAGGGCTACATCCGCAAGACGGAGCAATCGGCGGGCCGGCGCGCGCCGCGGTTCCAAGGCTTCAACATCCGATGAGCGAGGCGGCGACCTGGGCGGTTGAGCTGGACGATTTCTCCAAAAGCTATCGTCGCAGCTGGACGGGGCAGCGGGCTTGCGCCGTGCAGGCCGTGTCGCTGCGCCTGGCTCCGGGCCAGGTGCTGGGCCTGCTCGGGCCCAACGGTTCGGGCAAGAGCACGCTGCTCAAGGCCCTGGCGGGACTGATCCGGCCGACCGCCGGCCGGTGTCTGGTCGGCGGTCATCCGGCCGGCAGCGATGCCGCGCGCGCCCTGACCGGCTACCTGTCCGAGTCGCCGCGCTTGGCGACGCACCAGACCGGGCGCGAGTTTCTCGCCTACTGCGCCGGGCTCAGCGCGATGAAACCCGGGTTGATCGTGCGGCGCCTCGGCGAGGTGCTGGAGTGGAGCGAACTAGGCGCGGCGGCGGACCGGCCGCTGGACACCTATTCCAAGGGCATGCTGCAGCGCATCGGGCTGGCGCAGGCCGTCCTGCACGACCCCGCCGTGGTGCTGCTGGACGAGCCGGCCAGCGGGCTCGATCCGCACGGCCGGCTGGCTCTGGCGGGCCTGATCCGTGGCTTGGCCGGGCGCGGCAAAACCGTGGTGTTCAGCTCGCACCTGCTGGGACAGGCCGAGGGCCTGTGCGACCGGCTGGCCTTGTTGGGGCAGGGCCGGATGCTGGCGGAGGGCACGACCAGGGAGCTGATCGGCACCGGGCCGTCGATGGCCCACGCGCCGTCGCGATTGGAGCAACTCTATCTGGAGAAATTGCGCCCGTGAGCCCTGCGATCCAACGCATCCGGCTCATCGCCGGACAGACGGCCGGCGAGGCGCTCCGCCATCGGCTGGTGCTGCTGCTGGCGGCGGTTGCCGCGCTGTTGCTGTTTGGCTCGCGCTGGCTGCGCGAATTCAATTTTGGGGCGGCCGAGTTGGCGTTCATTGGCGACTTCGGCCTCGGCGTGATTGGGCTGATGGGCACGTTGCTGGCCGCGCTCGCCACCGCCCACCTGTTCTTCGACGACCTTGCCGGCGCGGCTCCCTGCGTCCTGACCCGCCCCGTGTGCCGGTGGGAATACATGGTGGGCAAGTTCGTCGGTGTGTCCGGCCTGCTCGCGCTCTTTGCCGTCGTGCTGGGGGGCCTGCTTGGGGCGCTGATGTTCTTGCGGGCGCAGCAACTCGGCGTGGCGCCCGCGGCGCTGCCGGTCTTTCTCGCGGCCTGCGCGCTGCAATGGATGAAGTTCACGCTCGTGGCGGCGATGACGCTGTGCGTCAGCGCTTACGCCGGGTCGGCGCTGTTTGCATCCTGCGCCGGCCTGATGCTCGCGGTGATCGGGCACCTGCGGCCTTTCGCCACCGGCGGCCTGCAGTGGCTGCGGGTGTGGCCAAATCTCGGGCTGTTCGATGCCGAGGCCTTGTTGGGGGCTGGACGACCCCTCACCGGGGCCGGGCTGCTCTCGATGACTGCCTACTGGCTGGTGTGTGTCGTGTGTCTGCTGGGGCTGGCATCCTATGCTTTCAAGCACCGCGAGTTCTAATTTCGGGAGAGTGATGCTGCCGGCCGTGGCCATACTCGGCATGGGCATGCTTTTGCGTGCGTTGGAGCCGGTGGTGGCGTCTTCGTTTCAAGAGCGCGGCGAGCAACTGGCGGCGCTGGCCGGGCAGGGTGGGATGCCGGCGGTGCTCGGCGGCCTCCGGTCGGTAGTAGCCCGCGGCTTTTGGTTGCGAGCCCAGCGCGCGTGGGAACAGCGGGATGCGACCGGCATGGAGACGCTCATTGGCCTGACGGTGGCGGCCGACGAACGCCCGCTTTATTTTTGGCTGAACGGGGCCCGCATGCTGGCCCATGATGTGCCCGCGTGGCTGCCGGTCACAACGCCCGCGAGCGTCAAGCGCCGGCTGGGCGAGGAGCAGGCCCGGCGGGCGGTGCGACTCCTGGAGCGCGGCCTGCGGTGGCACGGCGCTGACGCCAGTCTGTATGTGGAAATGGCCAACATCCATTTGCACCGGCTGGGTGATCCGGCCACAGCGGCGCACTGCTATCGTCAGGCCGCCGCGCAGCCCGGCGCCCCGTATTACGCGGCGCGGATCCATGCGGAACTGCTGCGGGAACTGGGGCGCCCCCGGGAGGCGCTGGCGTGGCTCCGCCAGCTGCTGCCGACCCTGCCTGCGACCGATCCGGCTGCGCGGCGTGACGTGGTTTTGGGGCGAATTCAGGCGCTCGAGCAGGAATTGGCGGAGCCTTGATGGTGAACCCGGGCGACGCGGAGGGCAGCCCGGGCTGGGACCTGCGGCGTTCCGGCAAATGGGTGACGATGCCTTTGACATGACAGCTTCCGGCGCTTGGACTGCTCCCACAATCATGCCTGAACAACTGACGATCAACTGGCCCTACCTGCTCATCGCCGTGGTCATGCTGTGGTTTCCGCGACAGTGGCTGCGCACTGGCGCACGGGTCCTGAAAAAGCGGCACAAGCCCGACGGAGCCATGGAGCGGCTCGCCGGCATGGGCGCGCGGGATCCGGAGGACAAGTCCGTGCAGCCGGGACGAGAGTTCGCCAATTTCCGCAATTACATCGACCTGTTCCGGGCCTTGGCCGGCAGCTATGGCCTGAGCCAGTTCGCCTGCAATGCCGGCACCGAAGACGCGGAGCTGGCCGTGTTCATCGGCCAGACGGTGATTCTGCTGGTGGCCGTGTTGATTCAATCGGTCCGGTTCGACGGGCGCCTGAGTTTTTTCGCCCCCATATTCTATTTTGTCGGCATGAGCGTGGGGACGAGCGGGGTTTACACGGGGTTGTTTGCCTTTGCCCTCGTGCTGGCCATCAACCCGGTCATCCCGACACCCCGGATGTTTCTGACCGCCTACAGTCTGCTGCTCCTGCCGTTCGGGTTCGTTTTCAGCGCACCCCTCGATCTGCTGACAACGAACATCGTGCTGATCCTGCTGCCCCCGCTGTGGAGTTTGCTGGTGAAACGCCCGCTGGTCATCTTCACGCGCAAGCCGAAGGCCGCCCGAGCCACCTGATGGGTGTTTCCTCATGGCGACATTGGCTGGAAGCGGCGCGACCCCGGACGCTGCCGGCGGCGGTTATTCCCGTGGCGGTCGGCACCGCACTGGCGGTCGCGCACCAGGCGGCGCACTACGGGAAGGCCGTCATCTGCCTGGCCTTTGCCTTGCTGGTGCAGGTGGGAACGAATTTCGCGAACGACTACTTCGATTTCATCAAGGGAGCCGACACGTCGGACCGCGTCGGACCGCGGCGGGCCGTGGCGGCCGGACTGATTGCGCCGAAAGCCATGGTTGCCGGCGCGGGGCTGGTGCTGGGTCTGGCCTTCATGACGGGGTTGGTGCTGGTTCGGGAGGGGGACTGGGTGTTGCTGCCAATCGGCATAATCAGCATTCTCTGCGCGCTGGGCTACACCGGCGGGCCATATCCCTTGGCCTATCACGGTCTGGGTGACGTGTTTGTCTTTGTCTTTTTCGGCCTGGTGGCGGTTGCCACCACGTTCTATGTGCAAGCCGGCGGGCTGGCCCCGGATGTTATCTCCGCAGCGGCAGCGGTGGGGCTGCTGGCCGCAAATATCCTGGTCGTGAACAACTATCGGGATGCGGACACGGACGCGCGGGCGGGGAAGCGAACGCTGGTCGTGCGCTTCGGCCGCGGATTCGCGGTGTGGCAATACGGCCTGTCGCACGGCCTGGCCATGTTGTGTCCGCCAGCGCTGCTGTTGGCCGGCTATCGCTGGCCGGTGCTGTTGCCGCTGCTCCTCGCGCCGTGGGCCGCAGTCCTGACCAACCGGCTGGCGGTGTCGCGCGAACCCGCCGTCCAGATCCGGCTGCTCGGTGCGACCGCCGGCTATCTGTCGGCGTTCGGGGTGCTGCTGTGCGCGGGCTTGGTCCTCGGCCGGTAGGAAACAAAAACGGCGCTCACTGAGCGCCGTGGGGAAAGCAGAACTGGGGCCGGCCTCAAATCTTGCCGGCGAGCTTCGCCTTGAGCGAGGCCTTGTCCATCATGCCGACAAACTGTTCGGCGAGCTGGCCGCCCTTGAACAGGAGCATGGTGGGGATGGCGCGGACGCCATATTTCGCGGCGAGGTCGCCGTTGTCGTCCACGTTGACCTTGGCGATCTTCAACTTGCCATCCAGTTCGGTGGCGAGCTCGTCGAGAATGGGGGCGATGGCCTTGCAGGGGCCGCACCACGGGGCCCAAAAATCCACGAGGACGGGAGTGGCACCGGCGATGCCGGCGGCGAAGTTGGCGGTGTCGAGCTGGGCGATTTTTTCTGACATGGTGGGGAGTAAAGTTGTCGGTCGGGAAAAGGCAAGTCGGCTGCTCAGCGCGGCGTGGAGCGATTGATGATCTCGGCGAGTTCCTGCGGTTCCACGGCCTGGAGGGCCTAGCCGCGGCTCTTGAGTTCCTCGAAGGTCTTGATGACGGTCTCGGTCATCCGGGTGTGGGTCTCGTCGGAGCCGCCGACGATGGTGAACTGCTCGGCGGAGGTGAGGCGCTTGTGGCCGTCGGAGTTGTCGAGGCCGAGGCCCAGCAGGTGGGCGGACTTAGCTTTGCGGCGGCGGGGAGTCGGCTTCATCGGAAACGGGCACCGTGTTCGGGACGGCGGGAGTTTCAAGCGGGATTTCCTCCACGGCGGTGCAGAGGATGTCGGTGAAGGCCTCGGTCTGCTGCAGTTGCAGCTTCTTGAGGCGGGTCAGCTCCAGCACGGCGAGAAAAGTGGCGACCAGCCGGCGCAGGGAAATCTTTTCGGGGAAGAGGGCGGAGAAGACAAAGGCCTTCCGCGTCTGCAGCTGGCCGAGCACATATTCCATCTGGTCGGCGACCGTGACCTGCTCGGCGTGGATCTCACCCACGACCAGCTTCTCGGCCAGGCGACGCAGGACGAGGTTGAACGAGTTCCACAGGTCAATCCGGTCCACGTGTTTCAGCGGTCGCTCCGAGGCGGGGGCAAAGGCGGAGGCGGAGCGGCCGTGCTGATTCTGGGCATCCAGCGACATCTGGCCCAGCTGGCCGGCGGCTTCCTTGAATTTCTTGTATTGGAGCAGTTGGTGCACGAGCTCCCAGCGGGGATCGAGATCGTCCTCCTCGGCGTTGGGGTCGATCGCCTGCTGGTGCTTGGGGAGCAGCAGGCGGCTTTTGATCTCCATCAGCGTGGCGGCCATGACGAAGAACTCGCCGGCGACCTCGATCTGGAGCTCCTTCATCGCGTAGATGGCGTCCAGATACTGTTTGGTCACCGTGGAGATGGGAATGTCGTAGATATCCAGCTCGTTCTTCCGGAGAAGGAAGAGGAGCAGGTCCAGCGGCCCCTCAAAGACGGGCAGTTTGATGCGATAGTCAGCTTCGGCAACCACGGGGGCAGTCGAGGGATGGGCGGGACGGCGTGCAACCGGAAAATCCGCTCCGACATGCCGGCTAGACCTGCCGGGCGGAACGGCGCAGGAGCGCCACGTAGAACCCGTCGGTATTCAAGGTGCCGGGGAGGAGCAAGGTGCCGAGACCATCAAAGACGCCACCGTGGCTTTGCGGAGGGGGCTCGGCGGCAAACCCGGGGTGCGCCCGCAGGAAGGCGGCGGTAACGTCGTGGTTCTCGTGATGGCTGAGTGAGCAGGTGGCGTAGATGAGCAGGCCGCCGGGTTTCACCCGTGCGGCGTTGGCCGCAAGGATGTCCCGCTGGGTCTGCGCGAAAGCGGCGATGGTCTCGGGCTTCACATACCACTTGAGGTGGGGCTGGCGGCGCCAGGTGCCGGAACCGGAGCAGGGCGCGTCCACCAGGATGCCATCGTATTGGCCGGTGGGCTGCGCCACGATCGTGATGTTGTCGAGGCGGGCGCGTTTGGCGCGGTCGGCCAGTTCGTCCAGGATATCCAGGCGAATGTCGGTGGCGTCCACGTGGCCGCCGGCACCGAGCAAGCGAGCGAGTTGGAGCGTCTTGCCACCGGCCCCGGCGCAGGCGTCGAGCCAGCGGCCAGTCGGCGGCTGCGGGGCGTGGGCCAGCACGAGTTGGGAGCCGAGGTCCTGGATCTCGACGAAGCCGCGGCGGTAGGCGTCGGAAGTGGCGACGTCGGCGTTGGGCGGCAGGCAAAGGGCGTCGGGCAATCCGGCGGGTGACTCGATGGGCCAGCCCTGCGCGCTGAATTCATCCAGCACCAGGTTGCGGTCCAGGCACTGGAGGCGGACCCAGAGGTTGGCGCGGGTGTTGAGAGCGTCGAGGTGGGGCGGGGTGAAGGCGGCGGGGCAATGCTCGCGAAACCAAGAGGGCAACAAAGCCGGCGGATCGAAAAGGTGGAACCCGGCCTCTGGACGGGTTGGGTTGGCTGCCGGCGATCCTGAGAGCGTGCGCGGAGCGCCCGCTCCACCCAAGAGCTGAGCCAAGAGGGCGGATTTTTCGGCGAGGGTTGCGGGCACGGCGGGCCAGTCGGAACAGTGGGCGGCGCGGTAGGCTGAAGTCGGCTTCAACTCGGGGGCCAGCCACGCCGTGAGCTTGGCGGCGGTGGCGGGGTCGGTATCCAGCAGCGGGTCAATCCACGGGTGGTAGCGGAGCCAGGTGTAAACGAGTTCCCGGTAGAGCTTGCGGTCGCGGGAGCCGATGGCGCGATGGCGGGCCATGAGCTCCTTGATGCGGTGGGGCAGGGAGCTGTCGCGGCCGACATGGGGACGCAACTGCGCGACAAATTGCAGGAACAGGCGCTGCTGGTTGGCGGCGATGTGAGGATGCACAGGAGCGAGGGGCGGGAAGTGAGGGGCGGGAACGGGGCGGAGCGGCATCAGGATTCCCGCTGCCGTATTTTCGCTCCCCGCTGCTTTGGTCAGAATTTCAGCAGCTCGACTTCGAGATTGATGGCGAAGGAGCTTTCGCGACGCGGCCCGTTGAACCAGGAGACCTCATACTTCACGGCCCAAGTCTGGCCCAGACGTTGCCAGACGCCATAGCTCTGCTCGTTGAACCGATGGTTGCGGGCGTCGTAGCGCCAGAGGGCGGTGATGTCATAGACCTCGTTGAGACGCTGGCGATATTCGACGAAATATTCCTCGTAATTGGCGCGGAGGTAGTGGGTGGCGAGGCGGACGGACCACCATTCCTGGTCGTGGATTTCCAGCGCGGTGTTCAGCTCCTGCTGCCGGGGCGCGTGTGGGTCAACCCGGTGAAACACTTCCCAGCGCAGCCAGGGGGCCGGGGTGAGGGCAAGCTCGGTATAAAGATCCGAGAGCGGCCGCTGGCCGGGATGGTCGAACCGGTAGTCGGCGGCGAAGTTGAGCGAGGCGAGGTTGCGTGAGCCGTAGGACGGGTCGCGCGTCTGCAACGTGTTGTTCAGGGAAACGCGCAGGGTGTTCAACGGACCGAGGTCGTCGAGGAAGCGCGCGTCGCCGATGGAAAGCGGCGAGAGGTAGGTGGAGAAGGCCCGGCGATCAATGGCCGGGATGTAGGCGCGGCCCCGCTCGGCCTCAGGGGCGTAGCGATACGAAAGCTTCGGTTCAACGAGGTGGCGGAGACCGTCTATCTCCCAGACGGCGTTCTTGTAGTCAAAAGTGCCGCTGGCGAGCAGACGCGCGTCAAAGCCCACCTCGCCGAGAGTGCGGGTATAGTCGTCTTTTCCGGCGAGCGCCCGGGTGTAATGGGTCACGCGGCCTCCGGCGACGGGGGTGAAGGTGAGCCAGGGGGTTGGAGCGATGGGGCGGGACAGTCCGTAGTAGGCGTCAAGGCGCCGGGTGCGGACTTCGGGGTCGGGGCCGAAGGCGTCGGATTGCAGGATGGCGGCGCTGAGGCTGGCGCGCTCGGAAAGGCCGCCGGGAAGGGCGAGCGACATCAGGTCGAAGCGGAGTTCCGGCAGTCGTTCCTGGACGCGGTGGTATTGATTGGGGTGGACGCGGCCGAAGGCGCTGAGTGCCCAGTTGTTGGCGGTGTAGGCGGCCTCCAAGAAGGAGTCGGGCTGCTGCCGGCGGTCGAAATCCTTGTGGCGGAAGTCGCGCAGCACCTCGGAATCGCTCCAATAGTTGAACTCGCCGTCGAGAGTGAAGTGTTCGCCGGCGCGTTGGCGATGCTGCCACGCGAAGTAGGAGCGGTCGCGCGGGACGGGCCGGCCGAGGATATCGGACTTCCGGTCGCCATGGTCGCTGATGTAGCCCGAGTGGAAGAACCCCTGAACCGAGCCGGTGCCGGAACTGCGTTCGTAGCTGCCGGAAGGTCCGACCATGACGCCGCGCGCGGTGTAGAGGCCGAGATCGGCCCCGAGTTGGACGCCCTCGGCGAGCGGCACGTGCAGGCCCAGTTCGGCGAAGGCTCCCAGATTGCCGCGGTAACCCAGGTGGGCGCTGATGTAGGAGACGAAATCCACGTCGAGGGCCTGCTCGAAGCGGGGAAACGAGAGAAAATGCCCGCCGCGCAGGCCCAGGCTCAGGCCCTCGGCGCGGACGATCCGGCCCCGGGCATAGGTGAGCTTGCTGGCCTTGAGGGAGGGCGTGTAGGTGGCGTTCTCGCGGAAGAAGACGCTGGCGTTGGTGAACACGAGTTCATCGAGCGTGCCGGTGACGGTGTCACCCGAGACGTAAACCGGGAACTCACCGATCCGGAGGTTGCTGACGTTGATCTCACGGGTGGAGAGATTGTAGGTGCCGGAGTCGGCCACGAGCCGGCGGCGGCCGGAAGTGAGCACGAAGTGGCCGGTGGCCGTGGCGGCGCCGGTGGCGGAGTTATAGCGGATCTCATCGGCGCGCAGGACGGTGTCGCCGTTGACCAATTGGGCGTTGCCGGTGAGCACCGTCTCCTTTGTGACGTCGTCGTAGACCGTCCTGTCCGCGGTAACCCTCAGCTGGGCCGGCTGGGCAGGTGCAAGTCCTGGAAAGAGACACAGCGTGCCGAACAAAACGATGAGGTGGCTGACCCTAAACATGCTGACTGGAGTGGCGGGCGGCAAGGGGCAGGGCAATGAGATTTCCCGGTGTCTTCCGGTGGTGGCGATAAGTTCCCGGCGGCGCGAGTGGTGCGGAGGCGGCGCGAGCTCTCGCCGCTTTCGGCTAGACGCTGAAACCGAGTCCGGCAAAGTGCCTGCACCCGCCGTGATCATACCTGCCAAAGAACTGCACGCGTTTTTGGAGAACCATCAGGCCAATCCGCATGGCTGGCTGGGCATGCATCCGCTGACGCACGAAGGGGTGGCCGGCGTGGTGGTGCGGGCGTTCGTGCGCGCGGCGGTCAAATGCGCGGTGGTCGAGCTCGACGGGCCCGGGGCGCCGGCGCACCCGATGACGATGATCGCGCCCGAGGGATTCTTCGAGCTGTTCATCCCGGGCAAAAAGGTCTTCCGCTACCAGCTGCGTTACGAGGTCTCGTGGGGCGACATCCATCAGGTGCACAACGCCTATTCCTTCCTCCCGTCGCTCTCCGAGCAGGACCTCTATCTTTTCAACGAGGGCAACGAGCACCGGATATATGAGAAACTGGGTGCCCACCAGCGGTTGATGGGGGAGGTGCCCGGGGTCGCCTTTGCGGTGTGGGCGCCCACGGCCTCACGCGTGTCGCTGGTGGGCAATTTCAACGGGTGGGATCCGCGCTATCATCCGATGCGGCCGCTGGGGGCGTCCGGCGTGTGGGAGTTGTTCGTGCCCGGCGTGGGGCCGGGTGAGCTCTACAAGTTTGCGATCTGGGACCGCGCGGGACAAATGCGGATGAAGACGGATCCCTACGGCACGTATTTCGAGGCGCCGCCGACCAATGCCGCGATTGTCCATGACACCACCCGGCACCGGTGGAGTGACTCCGACTGGATCAGCCGCCGCGCCGCCCACGCCGGCAACCTGGACCGGCCGCTGTCGATCTACGAGGTTCACCTCGGATCGTGGAAACGGAACCTGGCCGAGGCCAACCGCCCGTTCACCTACCGCGAGCTGGCCCCGCTGCTGGCCGACTACGTGACGGAGATGGGCTTCACCCACATCGAGGTGCTGCCGGTGAGTGAGTTTCCGTTCACCGGTTCGTGGGGATACCAGGTGACGGGCTACTTCGCGCCAACCCACCGCTGGGGCACACCCGAGGACTTCCAGTTCATGGTGGATCACCTGCATCAGCGGGGCATCGGCATCATCGTGGACTGGGTGCCGGCGCATTTTCCGCGCGACAGCTTCGCCTTGGCCCAGTTTGACGGCACCCACCTCTACGAGCATGCCGATCCCCGGCAGGGCGCGCACATGGACTGGGGCACGCTGATTTTCAACTACGGGCGTCCCGAGGTGCGCTGCTTCCTCATCGCCAGCGCGCTGTCGTGGTTCGAACGCTACCACATCGACGGCCTGCGGGTGGATGCGGTCGCTTCCATGCTCTACCTCGACTACTCCCGCAAGGCCGGGGAGTGGATCCCCAACCGGCACGGCGGACGCGAGAACCTCGAGGCGATTGCCTTTCTGCGCCAGGTAAACGACCTCGTGCATGACTACTATCCGGGTGCGCTGATGATCGCGGAGGAGTCCACGGCGTTTCCACAGGTGAGCCGGCCGACCAAGGACGGGGGCCTCGGCTTCGACTACAAATGGAACATGGGCCTGATGCACGATACCCTGGCCTATTTCCAGAAGGACGCGCTGCACCGCAAATGGGCGCATGACAAGCTGACCTTCGGGATGATCTACCAGTATTCGGAGAACTTTGTGTCCGCCTACTCGCACGATGAGGTCGTGCACCTGAAGGCCTCCATGCTGGGCAAGATGGCGGCGAGCAGCATCGCGGACAAGGCGGCCAACCTGCGCTCGCTCTACGGCTACATCTGGATGTATCCGGGCAAGAAGCTGCTGTTCATGGGCGGCGAGTTTGGCCAGCGCACCGAATGGAACCACGACGGCAGCCTCGACTGGCCGCGCCTGCAGGAACCGGAGCATGAGGGCCTGCGCCTGCTGGTGCGCGACTTGAACAAGCTATACGGCGGCGACCCGATCCTGAGCGCCAACGATTTCCGGCCGGAGGCGTTCCGCTGGGTCAATTGCCACGATGGCGACCACAGCGTGCTCAGCTTCGTGCGCCTGGATGAAGCGGAGAAAGCCGCCTATCTGGTGGTGGGCAACTTCACCCCCGTCACGCGCACCCGCTATGTGGTGGGTGTTCCCTATCGCGGCCATTGGAAGGAGATACTGAACACGAATTCGGCCTATTATGGCGGCGCGGGATTCGGCAACCACGGCGGCAGGCAGGCGACCACGGCGCAGGCGGACGGTTATGAGCAGTCGGTGAGCCTGACGCTTCCCGGGTTGACCACCCTGATATTCCGCTGGCAGGCGAAGTGAGGCAGGGCCGCATCACGCCCCCGCGCCGTGCCGAGGCGGCGGGACGCCAATGGCAACCCACCGCGCCCTCTTACTTGCCGTCCTTTCGGGTGAGGAGATAGGTCGGCATGGGCGAGGAGTTCTTGATCTCGATGACGCCGACAGGCGTGAACTCGTATTTGCCCGCGAGGAGCTTGCGGGTCGCCTCCGAGACCTGAATCTTGCCGGGCTGGCCGTGGGATTCCATGCGGCTGGCGATGTTCACCGTGTCGCCCCAGAGGTCGTAGGAAAATTTCTTGGTGCCGATAATGCCGGCGACCACGGGGCCGCTGTTCAGGCCGATGCGGATGGCCCAATCAAGCGAGTGCCGCCGATTGAAGACTTTCACCGCCTCCAGGAACTCGAAGGCGGCCTCGGTGCAGGCCTCGGCGTGGTCGGGGCGGTTGACGGGCACGCCGCCGGCCAGCATGTAGGCATCGCCGATGGTCTTGACCTTTTCGAGTTCGCGCTGCTCGGCGATGCGGTCGAAGCCGGAGAAAAGCTCATTGAGCAGCTGCACCGTGCGATGGGGTGACTGGCGGGAGGCAATGCGGGTGAAGCCGACGATGTCGGCAAAGAGGACGGTGGAGTCGATGAAGCTGTCCACGATCGTGCGCTGGCCGGCCTTGAGGCGCTCCGCAATGGCCTTGGGCAGCACGTTGAGGAGCAGGCGCTCGGACTTGGAGCGCTCGATCTGCAGTTGCGCGAGGAAAGCCTGTTCCTGGTCGCGCAAGCGCTTCTTTTCGAGCGAGGCGGAGATGCGGGCGCGAAGCACGGTCGGATTGAAGGGCTTCGGCACGTAGTCCTCGGCGCCGGCCTCGATGCAGCGCACCGTGCTGGCGACATCGTCAAGGGCGGTCAGCATGATGACGGGCACGTGCCGGAGGCGCGGATCAGCCTTCATGAACTCGAGGGTCTGGAAGCCGTCGAGGTCGGGCATGAGGATGTCGAGGAGGACGAGATCGTAGTTGCCGTCCTTCAGCTTTTGCAGGGCCTCGCGGCCATTGGCGGCGTCGGTGACTTCGTAGCCCAGCTTGTCGAGGCGACGCGCCAGCATGTCGCGATTCATGGGATCGTCATCAACCGCCAGCAGCTTGGCGCTGGGCATGGGCTGCGCGGACATGCCAAAATCCGTGGAGGGGCCGGGGCGCGAGCCGACGGCGTCAAGCAGGCCGACATCGTGTGCGCCGACATCGGGGCCGACCTTCGGCGGACTGATGATGAGCTCCTCGGCGTAGCCTTCGCCTTGGAAAAGTTTCTCCAGATTCTGGGCCGCCGAGAGGATTTTCCCCAGGTCAGTCACGAGTTCACCGTGGCCGCTGGCTTGGGATTTTTCGACGCAGAGTCCGGTTTGGGTCAGGATGGCCGCCAGCGGGTCGTGCATGGCCAGGCGCATGCCGGGAAAGTCAATTTTGCCGCTATCGATCCGCCACGGGGCGAGGGCGTCATTGATCAGGGCCAGCAACTGCCCGCCGCAGGAGTGAATGCGCTTGAGATCGGGGAGGATGGACTCGGCGTTGTTCTCCGCCGCCGATTCCATGAGCATCTCGCTGTAACCGATGATCTGATTCAGCGGGGTGCGCAGCGCGTGCCGCAGCTTCGAGAGGGTCTCCAGGTCGCCGGTCTTGAGGGCCTTGATGATGGGGGTGAGCGACGAGGGGGACGCGCCGGACGCCGGAGAACTGGAACCGGGGTCGCTCATGCCTTGGGCGGGAATTTCTTCAACAATTCCTCAATCTTGGTGAGCAGGCGCGGTAGTTCGACGGGCTTGGTGTCGAAATCGTCGCACCCGGCTTCCAGGGCCTTTTGCCGGTCGCTTTCCATGGCATGCGCGGTCAGGGCGATGACGGGGATACCCTTGGTGGCCGGATCGGCCTTGACCTGGCGGGTGGCGTCCCAGCCGTCCAGCACGGGAAGGCTCATGTCCATCAGGATGAGGTCGGGGAGTTCGCTCTTGGCCAGCGCGACGCCCTGGCCGCCGTCAACGGCCAGCGTGAGGGTGTAACCGCGTTTCTCCAGCCGGCGGGAGAGCATGTCGCGGTTCATTTCATTGTCTTCGACGAGGAGAATTTTGGGCATGGCAGGGAGTGTTCAATACGGGGAAGTCACGCTTCCGCAAGCGCACAGGACTGCAGCGCCGGGCGGATGAGGTTGGCCAGTTGCTCGCGGGTGAACTGGCCTTTGCGCAGGGTGCCCAAGGTTCTCCGGGCCAGCAGGTCATGCATGTCCTGCGTGATATCCATCGACGTGAGAATGATGACGGGGATTTTCGCCCAGTCCTGAGTCTGGCCGAGCACCTCGAGGAATTCGAGGCCGCTCATGCCGGGCATCTTCAGGTCGAGGACAATGATGGCGGGGCGCCGTTTTCTGATGGTGCGGATGGCGGACTTGCCACTGATAACCGAACGGGATTGCCAGCCTTCGCGTTCAAAATGGCGGGTGAGCAGGTTGCGCGAGTCGGCATCGTCCTCGACGTGCAGGACGTAGCATTTGGGCAGCGGACTCAGCTGGGTGGCGATTTCCGAGGTGAGCTGGCCGGCATCCACGGGTTTGAGCAGGACGGCGGCGGCTCCGAGGGACATGGCCATCTCCGTGTCCCCGGAGGCGCCGAGGACAATGACGGGGACATCGGCCAGCTTCGGGTTGTCCTGCAGCTTGGAAAGCACGGTCCATCCATCAGTGCCCGGCATCTGCACATCAAAGATGATGAGATGCGGAACAAAGCGGCTGACGTGATCCAGACCCTGCTGGCCGGACGCGGCCTCGACCACGTCGTAGCCGCTCGTGCTGAGCACTTCCGACAGGACGGAGCGCGCCTCCTTGTCATGATCGATGACGAGCACCTTGGGCCGGTTCTGCTGGCCGGGGAAAGGGGAGCGGGTGAGCTTGTTGGTCGCCTGATTGACAACCTTGGGCTGTTTGCTGAGCACCTTGGCGGGCATCCGGATGGTGAAGGTGGAACCGACTCCGGGTGTGCTGGTGACGGTGATGTCGCCCTGCATCATCTGCGCGAATTGCTTTGAAATCGCGAGCCCGAGGCCCGTGCCGCCATACTTGCTGGTGGTCGAGGCGTCGGCCTGGCTGAAGGCTTGGAACAGGCGGCTGAGCTGCTCGGGAGTCATGCCGATGCCGGTGTCCACCACGGAGAGTTCCATCGTGTCGGCGTCGTCGCCGATGACGCGCACGGCCTTGAGGGTGACCGTGCCCTTCTCGGTGAACTTGCTGGCGTTGCTGAGGAGGTTGAGGAGCATCTGCCGCAGCTTGGTGGCGTCGGCGTGCATCGCGCCGATGTCGGCGGGACAGTCGATGGCGAGGGCGTTGCCCTTTTTGGAGACGAGCGGGGAGGCGGTGGCGATGACCTCGTTGATGAGCTTGGTCAGGTCGAAGGTCTCGAGGAAGAGCTCCATCTTGCCCGCCTCGATCTTGGAAATGTCCAGCACGTCGTTGATCAGGCCGAGCAGGTGGCGGGCGGCGTTGAGCACCTTGTCCAAATCCTCGGCGCGCGCCGTCTCGCCGTCGTCGGTGGCGTCCTCCTTCATGATCTCGCTGTAGCCGATGATGGCGTTGAGCGGCGTGCGGAGCTCGTGGCTCATCTTGGCGAGGAAGCTGCTCTTGGCCTTGCTGGCCTCCTCGGCGTCCTTCACGGCCTTGGCCAGCAGGCGGGTGCGGTCGTCCACGCGGGCCTCGAGGGTGCGGTTGGCCTCCTCCAACTGGTCGTGGGCCTGGGTGATCTTTTCATGCGCATCCTCGGCCGCCACGCGGGCGCGTTCCAACTCGGAGGTGTTGGACTGGATGGTGTCCAGCATGGCGTTGAACGATTCGATCAGGTCGCCGATCTCGCCGCTGGCCGGCGTTTGCACCCGAACGCTGTAATCCCGGTCGCGTTGCACGGCGGAGGAGACGCGGGCCAGGGCGGTGATGGGGCCGGTGATGCGGCCTTGGAAGCGCCAGGCCATGGCCGCCGCCAGCAGGCCGGAGGCGAGGAAGACGATGAGGGAGCCGCGCAGGAGGTTGGAGAGGCGGTCCTGATCGTCCTCGTTCAGTTCTGCCTTGAGGTAGAGGGTGCCCAGCTGCCGGGTGCCGCCGCTGACGGGGGTCCAGAGAACCCCGCGCTGGCTGACATCCAGCAGCCGGGTGATGCGTGGGGTGGGAGGAATGACCTCGGTCAGGCCGGTCCGGACATAACGGGCAAGAATTTTGCCATCGGCCGAATACACGGCGGCCGCCGCGATCTGCCCATCCACGCCGAGGGAGCTGAGCTGCAAGTCCGGTGCCTTGGGGTTTTGCTCCAGCAGCGGCACCAGGTTTTCGATCATCAGCATCTGGGTTTTTTCCAGGCGCGATTGGACCTCGTTGTTGAACTGGCGGACGTCGTAAAGGTAGAAGCCCGCAAACGCGAGCGACAGCGTCACGCCGCAAGTCAGCAGGATGAACAGGATCAGTTGCCAGCGAAACGAGAGACTTTTCACGAGGTTGATTGCAACAAACCCCAAGCCAAAGGATTACGGCACAAAGTCAACGGGATAGCTCCCCAGAGAGCTGCCGGCCAACCCGCCCGTGCCAATCCGTGCGCTGAGCGCTGCGGCGAGGGCGAATTGTCGGGCGATTCGAGAACAACGTCGGCTCGGCGGCTGATGTAACGGTGTTCTAAGAAAACGCGCGGCTGTGCGTCTGAGATTTGGAGGACCCATGAACATTCACAAATATCTGCTGCCCGCTTCGATCGCCGCGACGATGCACGTCGCGCTTCTCTGGCTCATGCCCGACCAGCCCTATACCCGGATTATGGAACTGCCGCTGAACACGGACTCGGGGCCGACAAAACCGCCCGAGGATTCACCGGTGACAACGGAGGACCCGGTTGAGCGCGAGAGCACTCCGGAGCAGGTCAAACCCCTGAAGGGCAACCCGGCACCGCCGAAGCTGCCGGACGTGCCTGCCAGGTTGCCTGAGGGCCCACTCGTCATCCCGATCGAGAATCGCCCGTCGAAATTCGATCCCAACATCACCGTGATCCCGGAAAATATTGGAACCGGGAACGGGGTGGCCGATGGCCTCGATTTTGCCTCCGCCGGGTTTTTTTCCACGGGCGCACTGGATCGCGTCCCTGATGCGCGGGTGCAGATCCCGCCCGACTATCCCTATGCGATGAAGCAATCCGGCACCAGCGGCTCGGTGGTGGTGCGGTTCGACGTGGACACTGCGGGGCACGTGGTGCGCGTGGAGGCGGTCAGCTGGACGGACCGTGAGTTTGTCGAGCCGGCATTGCGAGCGGTCCGGAAATGGCGGTTCGAGCCCGGGCGGCGCAACGGCCGGGCCGTGCCCTTCCGCATGGCGGTGCCGATCGAGTTCGGCATCGAGAACAACTGAGGTCGGAACGATGCAGTAGGACTCCTTCAACCACAGATAACCTGCTGTCTGAAAATAGGAGCCCCCCTGCTTTGGAATCGAGGCTCCGCTCATCTTTCGGTGCCTGACTGTGGGAGCGAGCTTGCTCGCGACCTCGCCCCAAAAGTCGCGAGCAAGCTCGCTCCCACATTTCCCGACTGCATCGTTG
>WBZP01002704.1_pt1 | contig 20049 bp, 20 predicted proteins | sample 5204301 | NCBI WGS metagenome assembly WBZP01 (sample SAMN12412401, study PRJNA552823) | activated sludge metagenome | isolation source: activated sludge from nitrification reactor of wastewater treatment plant... | place: USA: Pennsylvania | collected 2017
CGCGAGCCGGATTCTTGTTCACATAGAGATACAACGGCCTCGCGAGCGGATACTGCCCGCTAGACACCGTCTCTGCGCTCGGCAGGATCGCCGGATCAGCGGGACCGGATGCGAGGGGAACAATGCGAACCATCGAGCTGTGGAATCCCACTCCGGCATAACCGACAGCGAGCGGGTCTTGAGCAATCGCGAGAATTTCTGAGGCCGATCCCGGCTGTTCCTGCACGTCGGGATGGAGCTCTCCATCCACCAGCGCCACATGCCTGAAGAATTCTCGGGTGCCGGACTTCTTGTTTCGGCCATACAGATGAATCGGCTGTTGACCCCATTGATCTTTGAGCCCCACCTGCCCCCAAGTAGTGAGATGTTCTCCCTTGGCTCGCTTCAATGTGGCGCTAAATAAGCCATCGACTTGTTCGAGGTTCAGCCGTCCGATCGGGTTGTCGTTATGCACATAAATCGCGACGGCATCCATCGCGACGGGAATGCCGATCGGCTCGTAGCCGTGATGGCTAACAAATCCCTTCACTTCCTGATCGGTCAGCGGCCGAGAGGAGGCCAACAGGCTGGCACTGCTAGTGCCCTCTGTGCCCCTCCCGATAGCCTTATCGCCCCGGCGTTGCAGAGACAAGCCGAGCATGAATTCACGGATGGATTCGCTGGATCCCAGCCCTTCGACACCGAACTTCGCTTTGGGCTGAAAGGCCATGAACGAAGCCGCGAGCTTCGCCATGAGCGGCTGCATCGTATCCGATCCCGCGATCGTCACCCGTCCACCGATGCCTGGAGCGGGCTGGTACTGCTCAGACATGGTTTCGCTGCTCGCTTGGGCCAGGGCGTTAGCCTGTTCTGCCAGAACACGTTCGCCACTCAGCCCCCATAGCGTGAGGGCAAGCACCAGGAAAGTAAAACAGCGCCCTCTCCGTGAACGACTCATCTTCTTCTCTGCCTCATTCTCATTTCCGATCATATGTCCCTCTCTTTGTAAGACTCGTGCGGCTCAATTAAAAAAGAACTGCGCCTGAAAGCGTAGCAAGGAACCATCAAAAGAATCTTGGGCCCTATTGAGTGCCAGTGTTTCGTTGAGACCGTCCTTCAGCATAAGCTCGGTGACAAACCGCCAGTGGGTATCCGGCTCCCAGACCAGACCGAAATTCCAGGTGCGCGATTGCCCGTCCGGTGCGCCGTTGATCGATTTGATTCCGCCGTAATACTCGCCATAACGGATATAGGGGGTCAGCATGCCGACGTCTGAGTACGACCAGGTGTAATAGCCTTGCACATAGCCGCCGATCAGTGGCTTCTCTTCGATGATATTCGTGATCTCATTTCGCTTCGCGTTCTTCCCGATCGTGCCCTCGGCAAGCAGACCCCAGGGTTGCGGCGGCGTCCAGACATAGGCCGTGATCCGTTCATCGGTCGTGTCGCAGCCACCTTGCCGGTTGAGACCTTGCTGGCACTTCGCCGTCGCGGTAGTGCTAGTCGGGGCTCCGGCCCCGCTGACCGAATACACCCCTCGGAAAGCCATGACGCCGGCTTCTAAAAGACGCCCGTTCGGCAGTTCAAACGGGTAGGCCAATCGTACACCAATGTGTTTGTTGCCGTTCAATTCGGCCTTGTTCCGGCCCTGCCCGTTATAGACCATGAGGCCAAAGACTCCGTAATCTCCGGGGCCGTTATGATAGGCCGCCAATTGAGTAAACCGTTCTTGGGCGATTTTGGGGCTCCAATAGTAAGCAATGCCGAGATCCCGTTCCCCCGGCGCACCGCTTTGCACCGATTCATGGCGGTCGAGTTCCTGCCGGTTGGTGCTGGAGCGATAGGTATCGAAGGCGTTCGGCGCCCGATGCTGGCCGAACCGCAAGCGATGAACCTTGTCTTTCGTCAGATAATAATCGGCGTACGCGTCGATGATTTCCTTGTTAAACATGTTCTGGGTCGATTGGTCTCCTTCAAACGCGCCCTGCAGATAGAACGCCAGCCGTTCTGAAATCTGGCCTTGGAAGACGAGGCGGATGCGCCGGAAGTAGAACTCACGTGGCTGGCTGGTCGCCGTACTGTCGCCGAGCGGGATCGTGAATTTCCCATCGCTGGCCCCGGCGGCATACCGAAATTGAGTGTAGCCGCTGATCCGGATCCGCTCATACCAGCGAGGGTTGCCGGCCATTCCCGCTTCCGCCGTCTGCTCAAAGGCGCGCCGTTCCTCTTCGGCTTTCAAGTGAATCCAGTCATCCTGGGTGATGACGCCCTTATCCAGAAGTAGGCTTTCAAGATTGGTAATCTGAATAGTGGTGCGTTGGCCCGAACTCGCTCGGCTGCCTGCCTCGGGAACAGTCCTCACGCTTGGTTTCGAGAAGGAAGGTTCAGCGACTGGTTGGGCGTCGGCAATCGAGAGACTGCCGGGAAGCCCTGCCACGAACATCAGGCAGCAGACACCGGCCTTTTGACGAATTGAGAAAATATCCAACACGAGTTCCTCCGTAATTGAATCGCGCGTAACTGTGTCCGGCTCTGCCAGATTCAACACCCTGGCAGGCCAAGCTTCAGGCGGCTGTGATGGAGCTAGCGATTCAAGTTGGGAGGACGAAACGGAGAACGGTCGATGGCTGGAGGACCGAATCGGTGAAGATCAGGCCGAAACGTCGCAGATGAAAGCGGACCCAATAGCGCCACTGCCTTTGAAGGTAGGGAGAGTCCTTCTAGAACCGAATCATTAACAGAGTCCCCTGTATCGTCGATATTCCAGAGCGTATCAGGCGAGCCCAATGCCAGCATGACGATACCGAAGCACAACAGCCCCATGATTAGCATTACCCAGAGAGGGGGCGCGCTTCTGGTAGAGCAGGAGCCCAGGATGAAATTCGGTGCAATCATGCGTGACAGACAGTCCTCTTGTGTTCGGTTCAACCGTAATCAATGTTACAGCTTCATCGTGTTATTACGAGGAGACTGTTTCCACATGATCACCGAACTGTTACAGGACTGTTAACTTGTGATAAACAGCGCCGACGGGAGTGAGGAAAGCCCTCCAGCGTATGAACTAGCGTGCATACACGTTGAGCATCGAAGACCGTATGCAACCGAGACCGAACTCAATTACATGGGGCGGCACCTCGAAGGTTGTTTAGAGGTACATGAAGATCCTGATTGAGAGCTCGTTTGAAAAGCGGCACAAGGAGCCGACGATCAATCGGAAACATCCGGCTTCCGATCTCCCTCAACGAGACTCGCTGCTATGACAGGCCAGGCAAGGGCACATTTCGGTCGAACACCGCGGAGAGCTCATATTGGCCCGGGCACTGCGGCAGCCATAACCGAAATCAATAACAACTTAACATGGATGTAACACAGCCGTTACCGGTCCGACACGCGGTCCGCCTAGAATCGTCAGCAGATGACTGGGTACATTTCAGTTGCTCAACCAAGGAGGAGTGGCGTGAGACTAGCAGGGAGATCAGCTCGAGGAATGGTCGTGGGCAGCATTCTGGCGTTGTTTGCAACCGTGTCACTGGTGCAGGCGGAGGTCTCCACGATCCACGCTATCCCCGTCGTCGATTCGGGCATTGCGTCATACGTGCCGAAAACCGGCATCTCCGGCGGCATTGCGATCGCAGGGTCCGACACTATGCAGCCGATCATTGCCAAAATCGCCTCGGCCTTCAGACAGTGGCAGCCGAATATCAAGCTGGCGGTCCAAGGCGGCGGGTCCGACGCCGCGATGATCGCCTTCGTGCAAAACATCGCCGCCTCCCGGCGCGGTGACGGCAACGTCAGAGGCCATCTCAGCTCCAACGATGTCACCATCCTGGCATCTTCTCGCCCTCTCACTGAGGCTGAACGACAGACCTTCCATTCACGCTATGGCTTCGAGCCGACGGAAGTGCCCATTGCCCTCGACGCCGTGGCCATCTACGTGAACTACCAGAATCCGCTGGAGGGGCTGACGCTCGATCAGTTGGACGCAATTTTCAGTAAGACACGCAAGCGAGGCGCGGCGGCCGCGATCACCACCTGGGGACAGCTCGGCCTGCAAGAAGGCTGGGAGCAACAGCCGATTCGCCTCTACGGCCGCGACAAGCGATCCGGTACCAGAACTTTCTTCCTCCACACCGCACTGCTCAACGGAGAGCTGAATCCTGATCTGCGGGAAGCTCCTGGGACAGCGATGGAAATCCTGGATTTGAGCCGCGATGCAGCCGGCATCGGCTATGCCGGGATCGGCTTCCAGGCCTCGACCGTACGGATCCTCCCGATCGCCGAAAAAGCGGGCGCTCCGTTCGTCCTCCCCACAGCGGAATCGGCCACGAACGGATCCTACCCGCTCGCACGTCCCCTCTACCTCTATGCCAAGCGCAGCCCGAAAGGGGAGTTGGATGCCGACGTGGCGGAGTTCCTGAAATTTGTCAACAGCCGGGAGGGACAGGAGACGATTGCGAAAGCGGGGGTCTTTCCCCTCTCAGCCAGCCAGGTTACCACCAATCTCCAAGCGCTCATCGGTGCGCCCATGTCAGCCTCCACTCTGACGGCGTCCACCCGGTAGCACGCAGCTACCACCGCCTCGCCGGGGGCTCCACTCTTCCGGCGAGGCTTCTTTCCACTCGTATCCTTTGCTACACTGCCGCCCTCATATCCAGGAGTTGCTCAAGATGATACACCGACCGTTTGTCAGGCTTCTTCTGGCCTGCTTCGCTTTGTCTGCGGCCGGGTGCCTCGCCACACCGCAGCCGATCGTCATATCCCAGACGCCAGGACAGGTCGTCGAGGTCCGCTACGATGCGACGGCCGGAAAGGGGCATGGCCATCCACGCGTACTGACCGTGCCCCAGATCACATCGATCCTCAAGGGAGTCCAGATTCACGACCGAGATCTGGTAGGGACAGCAGGCTTATTGATGGGCTCCGACGCAGTCCCCGCGTTTACCGATAAGGAGGTGGCCGCGCTGGCCCCGCATCTGGTCGCCGGTCTGGCAAAGGCGTCTACGGTTGATCTGGTCAGCTTTTATCTGGCCCAGCGAGGCAGTAATCGCGCGCCGTTGATCACTTCAGGCGGAGTCTTTGTCCGCAATCAACGTCTCTATCTGATTCTCGCCAATGCCAGGACCTCACCAAGCTCTATCCAATACGAAACCACGTACGAGACCAACAGCCTGGGTAATCCCTTGCTGCCGATCGCTCGTTTCAAATTTGTGGCTGGATTCGTCCCGGCCGATTGGCGGGTGATGACGTCCGAAGCCAAACGACTGGATGACTGGGAGGGCTATCTGGATGAGTCGAAGGTCGTGGTTATAGATCTCGATCGCATGAAACCCTAACAGATGCTGAAGCCGTCCGTCTGTTCTTTCGTGTCTCTCTCGTCACAGACCGAATAGACCAGATAGACCGAACAGACTGGCCAAGTCCCGTCCCCTTGCCTCTGGCCACCCGCCCATCGCCAGCATTACCGGCTGATAGCGACCGGTTGGGGAGCCTCGGCGAATTGCACGTTGACCCGGATGACTCCGGCGTTCAAATTCCGGTAGGGATAATCTGGGGTAATCTTCGGAAGGGCATCGGCTTCCGCCTGGGTCTTGATGATGGAGAGCGCCGGCACATAGCGCCCTGACGCAACCTTCACGCCGATCAGCTTGGCTCCCGGCTCGATCACGACGTGATCGCCGATTTCGGTTTGAAAGACCAACGCCTGCATGCCGACGAAGGTGTCATCGCCGACCTTGGCCGGACCATGCACTTGCGATTGATGCGCAAGCGACACCCGGTCGCCGATATAGACCGAATATTTCTTTCCCTCGAATTCGACTTCATTCTCCGGCAGCTCATGATCGCCTTCGAACGTTTCCAGCCCATGGACCACGACACCGTCCTGCACGTTGCTTTGATTGCCGATGTGAATATGCTGGCCTTCGTCGCCGCGCACGGACGCGGCCGGCGCGATGAACACTTGATCGCCGAGTGTGACAGAACCGATCACCATTGCCAGGGGATGGATGCGCGTATGCGCTCCGATCACCGGCGCTTCGACTGACGGCATGAAGGTCGTCTTGACGCTCGGGCCAACGTAACCTACGAGCAAGAAACTACCTAATACCAGGTTCGCGCTCAATGACAGAGTCAGCAGACGGTTCAAGGGAGGCTCCTTCCGTTCCAATTCAATGCCGTGCCGCGGAATGCCCCTGCCTGCCGGACACTCCGGCAGGCAGGGAAACAACACACCACTGTGTACAGGATGGAAAGAACACAGGCAATTCCTATTACGAGGGGATCAGTTCCAGAACCAGACTGCTTGAAGCCTCACCAGATGGCCATCGGCATCGAATTGCCGCCCGCCTGTCGTGCTGAACGTGTTGCGGCGGTCCATCCAGGCATGGGCCACAGTGAATTCCCACTGAGGATCCGGCTGCCAGGCGATGCCGCTTTCGACTTCCTTCATCTTGTCGTCCGGCGCCCCCGTCTGGAACTTCAGGCCACCCTGGTACTGCTGATACCGGGAATAGAAATTCGCCAATCCGACGTCGGAGTATTTCCATTGATAGTGGAGCTGCACATAGCCACCGTCCAACTTGCTGTCCCGGATAATCCCGTCGAGCCCGCGTTTGGGACCGCGGCCGGTCGTATATTCCACGATAAATCCGAAAGGCTGCGGAGGGAAATACACGTAGAAGTTGACGCGTTCGTCCATATAGTCTTTCCCGTTGCTTCCTGACGCAGCCCCATCAAAGGTCGATCCGAGCGTGGCAAACGATCCGTTGGACGGCGTCCCGTTGCTCACGCGAAACTTTCCGCTCATCGCGTTGATACCGGTCTCCATCAGTCGTCCCCCGGGCAGCTCCCAGGGCCAGCTCAACCGGGCGCCGACATGTTTATTGCCGTTCGCTTCCTGTTGGTTCAACCCTTGACCGTTGTAGACCTGAATGTGAAAGACACCATAGTCGCCGGGGCCGTACATATAATCGAGCATCTGCTTGTACCGCTGCTGAGCGATTTTTGGCGACCACATGAATGCAATACCCATATCGCGCTCGCTATTGGCGCAGCTGTTCGTGCCGTCGGCCCGGTCGATCGCCATACGGACGCGGCTGGCCTGCCAGTTGTCGAACGAGCAGGGGACCCGCTGCAACCCGACCCGGAGGCGGAACTCCTTGTCTTTGTCAAAATTCCAGTCGCCGAAGGCATCGCGCATGGAGAGCGCATGGGTGTTGCCGCTGATATTGGAGGCGAGGTCTGGCTGGACAAAGACCGAGACATGCTCGGAGATCTGCCCGGTCACGACCCAGCGAATCCGACGGAAGAAGAAACCCGGTTGAGCCCCGCTTGCCTGGTCCCCCATCGAGGAATCCTGGTAGGATCGGATCTTCCCGTCCGGATTCCCCAGTCGATTGAATCGCATCATGCCATAACCATACATCGTCAGGCGGTCATACCAGCGCGGACTGCCGGTGAATTCGGCCACCACCGACCGCTCACTCTGACGGCGTTCATCTTCCGCCTTGATCCGGATCCAGTCGTCGAGGCTAATGAGCCCTTTTTCAAGCAACAGGTCTTCCATTGAGGTACTTTCCAACGGACGCGGCGCATTTCCTCCGCCTGAAGGAAATCCCGCCGGTGTGGCTGCCGACGTTCCGAGGGCTGGCTTCATCGCCCCCTCTTCGGCCTGTACTATTCCAATCGACAGCATACAGAGGGTCAAGGTGGTGACGACCATCCCCCATAATCCCCGAGGTGAAATCCCTCTCCTTCGCACGCAGTCCTCCCTGGTTGGTGTGATCACATTGGCGCTCAGCGTTGATTCAAATTGGTCTAGTACCCAGACTCCTGGGCGGGAGTATGCAGGTGGGCTGTGTCGAAACGGTGACGGGATTGTTACAGACTTGTTAACTTTCGATGGGTAAGTTGAAAAACAAAAGAGGCTAAGCAGGGGTCAGAACACCCGCAGGTACTTCACGGTGCTTTCTCCCTTATTCGCGTCGCGCCGCAGCACCACCCAGGCAGTCTTCGTCACATCGTTCACGCTGATGGCCAATCGGGCAGAAAAGAACTCGCTCTTCACATCGTATCCGCTTTGCGTCGCGCGTAGTTTCGCGCCGATTTCCTGAAAGCTGCCGATACGATCGAGATCTTCCTTCTTCTTATACGGCCGTCCCTGGATGATTTCCATCGCCATCGATTGCGTGATCCCCGGATCCAGAGCCTGAATCACCAGAGAGTCTGCCGTATTGAGATTGACCAGCGCACCGCCTTCTTCAGGGAATACCGTTATGTACCGCGAGAGCCGGTCTGCTATGTCAGGGGTAAAGCCCTTGATCAGCCGCAAATCGCCCGGGCCTGAGAGCGGCGCATTGGCCGCGCGATAGGGGGGACGCTGCGATTGATAATAGAGACTCTCCGCTCCGGCCGGCTCCTGGTTTTCATCCGAATCAACCCAATCGACCACCGCATCGACCAGATCCGGACTGATCTGAAGCAATTCGAAGAGCCGCTTGAATCGATCGATCTTCGTTTTCTTCTGAATGGCGTCGCCGGCTGCAGCAGCCAGATCGTTCAGATTGAGCTTGCCCCGCTCATCCTCGATCTGGGCGCTCAGAAAGCCGTCGCCGATCGCATAGTTCTTGATCGGCATGGCCCAGAGATCGGTCGGCGAGTCGTACGATTCACCGGCTTGTTTATCCTTCAAGAAATCCTGTTGGAGGACGGCGCGAGCGGCCTGTATCGCGGCACGAGTGAGGGTTTGCGCTTTGAAGTTGTCGCGAAAGGCTGCCGCGTCGCGGTATTCGCGTCGGGCCTCGCCGTCGAATTCGAGAATCAGGGCAACGAGAAGGGCTAATATGAGGAGGGCGAGAAGGAGCGCGACACCGCGCTCATCATCCTTTTGCATAACTGACCACTCGGACAGTGGCATCGAGATTGACGGGATTGTCGAATTTCGGGCGGACTTGCAGATGCCTGACTTGCAGTTCATAGGGAGCCTGGTCGATCGCCAGCAGGAGCGCCATCAGATCAGGCAGTTGAATGCCATCCAGGCGAAGGTCAACCGCGGTTTCCTGATACCCTTGCGCCAGAGCCTGGACTTGCGGCTGCATCCCGGCTATCCGCTCCCGCACATGGGCCTGATTCGCCGCCTCTTCGATAAATGCCAGCAGGGAGAACCCTGCGTCGGTCACCGGCATCCGCTGTTCCGCGCGGGTCAGCCGCGCGCGCTTGCTCGCATAGTCGGCGCCCAACGCCGCCAGTTCGCTGCTCTCCCGCTGCTTTTTGGCCGCCTGGCGATCCAAGCGATCCATGGTCGCCAGCAGGGGATCGACAACCAGCAGGAAGAGCAGGCTCGCCACGACCACGCCGCCGCCAACCGAGAGGGTCATGCGTTCGCGCGGAGCCAGATGCGTCCACCGTTCCCGTAATTGGTGCATCATGGCTGGGCCACCGTCACGTTCATGCGAAATACCACCTGATTCGAGGACGCGCCCACCCGGGTCTCGCTCACGGCCACATCTTTGAAGACCCCGCCGGCCGAATAGGTCTGCTTGATCTTCTCTACGGCTTCGAACGAGGTCGTCTCGCCTTCGAGCAACACCAGCGGGCCGTCGATCGTCAGATCGCGAATCTTGACCGACGCGCCGGACGGCATCTGTTTCATGAAGGCCGCCATCGTGGCAAGCACATGCTGCTGCGATCCATCGACGACAGCCAGCGCCTTGTCGACCGCGGTAATGCGGAAACGGGCCTGATCCAATTCTTCGCCCGGCGCGGCCCCCGGCTCAAACAGTTGCGCATACTGCCCCTGAAGCGCCGTCTTCAGTTGTTGCACTCGCTGTTCTTTCAAAGAGAGATGCGTCAACCCGTCCGCGAGAGCCAGCACCCCCAGCACCACGGCACCCGCGAGAGCCAGCCGTTTATCGCGCGCCGAGGTCTTGGACTGCGGGGCGTTCGCATCCGAGACGGCCTTCAAATCGAGGGCCAGACCGGCCGGCGTCGGCTTGAAGCGCCACTTCGGCCGGATCAGTTTCGGATGAATCGCCAACCCGAAGGCGATAGAGAAGGCGCGCGGGCTGTTCAACCCGAACCCCTGGCGCGGACCGACCGGATAGAGCCCCAGTTGATGCGCGACATATCCGCCGATCTCTCTGAGTTTGGCCCCTCCGCCGGAAACCCAGCAGTGGGTCAGACGCCCGCGCTCAGCCCCTTCATAGCCTTGGATCGTGACACGCAGTTCTTTGAGCAGCGGCTCCAGCCAGGCTTCGACCTGTTGGACATTCAGGCTGCGCTTGCGCCGTTCGGCATCGGCAAAACTGCAGGCATGCCGCACCGCCAACGCATGAGTCAGGTGATTGCCGCCCCACAACACAGTCCGCAAGACCACCGGGCGCCCTTCATGCACCAGACAGATGGTTGTCTTGGTCGCGCCCACATCGATAATCGCCAGATCGTGGGGAACGTGGCCGCCCTCTTGTTGAAGGAACTGTGTCACCGAATACAGGGCCATGGCATCGACATTGATCGCCGCCGGCTCAATGTCGGCCTGAGCAAGGAAACGCAGATGTTCGGCCACTTTGTCCCGCGGAGCCGCCGTGACCAGCACGTCCGACCCCTTGGTGATCCGCGACATCCCTTCGGCGTTGAGCCCGGGCGGAAGCACGACACTGCCGATCGCCAACTCATCCACCGGCATCGGGATCAGGTTTTCGACTTCGAAAGGAACGACCTGTGACAATTTCTCCGCATCTTTGAACGGAAAGGAGAGCGTGCGCACGAACAGATCCTGGCAGGGAATCGCCGTCACCAGACGATCCGTGGCATAGAGCCCGTTGTGCCACAGGAAGTTCCTCAACGAGTGCACCCGCCGCGCCGGCTCTATATCTTCCGGAAGCGCGAACGGCAACGGCTGCTGGAAGTATTCGATCGTTTCACGACCGCTCAGCCGGCGGCGAAACCGCACGGCCTTCAGACCGGTCTGGCCGATATCCAGGCCCACACATTCGGTGGCAATACTCATGCAGTCTGAATTCCTCTTGCGATCATGGGCTACTCTACAACGCCACCCTGGCCTGTGCCAATGTTCCGATCACTTTGAACGTAAAGGGCGTCCCGGGCGGCAAGGGAGGGATACCCAACCCTGGAGCCTTGGCCGCAAATCCCGCGCCGGGAATCACCGTCAAAGACAGCGCCAGCTGACTCTGTTGTAAGGGTTGCTGCATTGTAACCGTTCCCTGCCCGGAAAACGACCCGTCGATCCCGTCTCCCTTCAGTTCGGTGACTTCACAGATCTGCTCCCTGCACGCCAGGCCGAACGAGAGGCTGCTGAAGGCCAGCGCGAGGATCCGGCCATTGCCCACGGGAATGTGATCCAGAGACAGATCCTTGGCGTCCACTTTCCACGTGCCCTCGCCGAATGAAGCAGGCCCGCCGGTCGCGGGGCGATCGAAACGATGCGTAAACTCGCCGGTCATGATGCCACGCGTCGCATAGGGGCGAATCACCTTGGAAAGATCAAGCTTCTGAATTTTGCCGGCCATGGCCACCGGGCCCGTCATGGACCAGGAGGAGCCGGTCACGGTCACTTTGACCGTGCTCTGTGTCGCGGTGGCTTCGTCGAGCTGCGCGGCCAGATCCAGAGCGACCCCGCCGGTCAGCAACCGCCAGAGCCCCACTTGCGCCCGCACCAACCCCAGCTGCAGAGGAGACCAGTCTGGTTTGGTGAGCGTCATCTGCCGCCATTCAATCGCCGCCGGAAATCCGATCGTCCAGTCTGCCGCGCGCACCTCCATACCGGTGGCCCGTTGCAGTTCCCCGATGACTCGCGTCTGCAACGCCCCATAGGGAAAGGTGAGGGCGATTGAGAGGAACAACAGTCCGCATCCGAAGGCCATCCACAACAGCGGAGCTTTCCAAGCCGAAAGATCCTTCCCGGGCCAGACCATTAGGAGACTCCCACCGTGACCCATTCACGAATGGTATAGGGTTCGGCATCGGTCTCTTGGAAGGTGATTTCCAGCAACAGCGCCGTCGGCAAGGGTCCGGTTGAACTCCATTCGTCCAGCCACACCTGGCCTTGCCGGCTGTAGTAGCGCACGTTGAACCCCTTCACCTTCGTCGCCAGGTTGACCTGATCGACCGATTCATCGGTCAGCCCGTAGAGATTTCGGCGGACGAATCGGATCAAGCGATCGCCTTCGCGCGTGTAAATCACGCGCAAGATCTCGCTCTCGCGCGCGGCTTGCACGCCCAATCCATCCCCCCTGGTGACGAAAGCCAGCGTATCGGCCGACTGGCCGTCTTGCGTCCCGTTCAAACCGACCCAGGGGAACGTCGTTTCTTTGACGCCGATCGCCAGTTCTTCGGCCATCAGCCGTAACACGCGCCGGATGGTCTGCTCCCGAGCAGCCGCCGCTCGACCGGCATCCACGACTTGCGTCGTCGTCATCAAAGACCCGAATACGATCGCGCCCAACGTCGCCAGCAGCGCAATCGCCAAGAGCGCTTCAACCAGCGTGAACCCGCCTTCGTTGTTAAGCCGAGGAGACCTGCAGCTGGAGGACGTTTTCAGCATGCTGCTAGAATGCGAGGCCGGCAAAGACATATGTACTCACTTCCATGGTTTCCTCCTGCTGACCGCGAGGCCAGGAGATCTGGATCTTGACCTCACGAATGAGTTCCAACGGCGTCGGCATGATGCTGCGCTTCCACCGATACCCGGGCGCACGATTGGTCTCCGTGATCGACGAGAGGACCCCGGGCGCCGGCGATTGAAACTCTCCCGTTGATTCTCCGATGGGAAACGAACCCGAGAGCTCCGTTTCCAAAAGTTTTTCTTGCGCCAACAGGGTGGCGGTCGTCAGCTCCATGGAGCGGGACTGCAGCTCCAAATCGAAATTCCTGAGACCCAGCAGCACGGGGAGGGCAATTGCCAGAATCGCGACAGCCAGCAGTACCTCCAGCAAAGTAAATCCGCGTTCGTCTTGGGGTTGGTGGTCGCACATGGGGTGTGATTGCGTTAGGGCTTGAGCAGGCCGGGCTGGTTTCCGGCCGCTACCGTCGCCGTTGGAATCAACAGGGGCTTGACCCGATCAGGAATGGACGCCAGCCGCTGCGGTTCAATGCGCTCATCGCTGGTGCGGATGGCTCCGGTGGCGGACTCGACGACGATGGCCAACACGTTGTTACCGGCATCGGTGAGATGCAGCACCGCTTCATCGATCCGGCCGTTGGGGTACAACATCAGGTCGAGACGGCCGGCGGTCCGCTTGACTGAGCCGGAAGAAGCCTCGGCCAGACGGATGGTCTCCGGAAACAGGCGAGGCGTCGCCCAGGCGGCATCCGGCAAGGGCTTCTCCTCTTTTCCGTCGATAGCCATCGCCCAATATTGGCCTTGATCCAAGTCCAGATAAAGCTTGACCGGTTTCTGCGTGCTCATGGCGATGCCTTGGAGGGTTCGTACCGCTCCGATGAACTTCCGTCCGGTCGAGGCCAGATCTTCCCCAAGATTCACCCGCGGGATCACGATACCCAACATCGCCACCAACAGAAACATGACGATGATCATCTCCAGCAAGGTAAAGCCACTGTCGCTGCTGGCGGACGTTTTCAACAACGTGCTAATCCTTATCCAAGTTCCAATTCGCGATATCGGCATTCACACCTTCTCCGCCGACCTCACCATCGGTACCGAGGGACATGATTTCATAATCAGCCTTAATCTGGCCATATTGTCCCTGCTGGATCGGGGCCGGGCTCTGATATTTGTAAGGATTGCCCCAGGGATCTTCAGGAAGCTTGTCGATATAGCCGCCGATCTTCCACTTCTTCGGAATCACGCCCACGGACGGCTTTTCGACCAGCGCTTTGAGCCCCTGTTCACTCGTGGGATAGACGCCGTTATCAAGCTTATACAGTTGGAGCGCCCCTTCGATATTTCGGATCTGCACTTTCGCGGCCGTCCGTTTGGCGTCGTCAGTGCGCCCCATGATCCGCGGGACGACGAGCGCCGCCAGAATGGCGAGGATCGCCACCACCACCATGATCTCGATGAAGGTGAAACCGCGCTCACTGCGGAGAATATGGCGTGACGGGTGATGGACGATGGGTGATGCGGGGCGACTTGGAACACGGAGGTTCCCGTCCTGCATCGTCCACGCACGCTCACACTGCTTTCTTTCACTCATCGAATACCTCCCGTTAAACTCATCACACATCACCGGTCACCGGCCTACCTCACCATCTGACCCATTTCAAAGATCGGCAGCAGGATGGCCACTACAATAAAGAAGACAATGACGCCCATGACTAAGATCATGATCGGTTCCAGCAGCGATGTAAACCGGGTGATGACCCGCTCCACTTCACCGTCGTAAATCTGACCGATACGCCGCAGCATTTCTTCCATTTCACCGCTGCGTTCCCCGACGGCGATCATATGCGTCACCAGCGACGGAAATTGGCCGCTGCGCTTGAGCGGGTCCGCGATCGTTTCGCCTTCCCGGATATTCTGTCTGGCGCCTTCGACCGCTTCCTCCAGGATCCGATTGTTCATCACGCGCTTCGAGACATCCAACGCATCCAGCAACTGCACGCCACTCGACAACATCGTCGCCAGGGTGCCGGTCAGCCGAGAGATCGACACCATGCGCGCCACGTCTCCGATCAAGGGAATGCGGAGGATCAGTCGATCCGCAAGGGTGCGCCCCGATTCGGTCTGGATGAATCGGCGAATGAGCCACCCACCGCCCACCACGGCCAGCAGCATGAGCGGCCAGTAGGTGGAACAGAACCGGCTGATCGTCATCAGCACAACGGTCGGGAAGGGGAGCGCCGCTTTCATGCTGGTGAAGACGGCTGTGATCTTGGGAACCACAAAGGTCATCAGAAAAAACAGAACGCCCACGCCGACGATCAGCATCAAGGCGGGATAGAGAATGGCGTTCGTGACTTTGTTCCGGAGCGCCTGCTGTTTTTCAAGAAACTCGGCCAGGCGAAAGAGAATCTGATCCAGCGCGCCGCTCGTTTCACCCGCCCGCACCATATGCACGTAAATCTGGGAGAAGTCTTTCCCGTAGGATTCCAGCACGTTGCTGAGCGCTTTTCCTGCACGGACTTGCTCGCGCACATCGGCGAGCAATGCCTTCGCCGGCTTCTTTTCAGACTGGTCGATCAAGACCCCCAACGCTTCGACCAGAGGAAGCCCGGCAACCAACAGCGTTGCAAACTGACGGGTCAGCATCGCCAAATCGGGCGCCGACAGAACCTGAGACCTTCCGAGCGGCGCCGAGATGGCAACACGGTCATGCGCCAACCCACGGCCGGTGGTTTGTCCCTGCTCAACCACGTCGGTCGGAAACACCCCGTCTTTGCGGAGCTTCAGGCGGGCGACCTTCACGCTCTCGGCATCGACGATGCCCGCCGCGGATCCGCCGTCGCTCTTATACCCGCGGTATTGATAGACCGGCATGGCTAGATCTCAATTTCCTGCTGCGTGATCCGCATCACTTCTTCGGTCGTCGTCACACCCTGAGCCACTTTCATCGCGCCTTCCTGCTTCAACGTGATCATGCCCTTGGCGATGCCCGCCTGTTTGATCACCGATGAATCAGCTTTGGCACCGATGAGCCGGCGTACCTCGTCATCGAGCACGAGCAATTCATAGATGCCCGTTCGGCCGCGATACCCGGTTTGCGAACAGTTCGGACAGCCGGCGCCGCGGTAGAACGTAAACGGACCCTTGCTATCCAACCCGAGACGGCTAAGTTCATCGACGGTAGGTTTGTACGGCTTCTTGCAATCGGGGCAGATTTGCCGCAACAAACGTTGCGCGAGGACCGCCATGACCGAGGAGGCCACGAGAAACGGCTCGATTCCCATATCGATCAATCGCGTGGCGGCGCTGGCCGCATCGTTGGTATGCAGCGTGGAGAAGACCAGATGCCCGGTGAGCGACGCGTGAATCGCGATTTCCGCCGTCTCACGATCGCGGATTTCTCCGATCATGATGACGTCGGGGTCCTGGCGTAAGATGGACCGCAGGCCGGCTGCGAACGTGAGGTTGATCTTGGGATTGACCTGCATCTGCCCGATCCCGAGCAGCTGGTATTCGACCGGGTCTTCGACCGTAATGATGTTCTTATCGGGCGCGTTGATCTGGCTGAGAGCCGCATAAAGCGTGGTCGTCTTGCCGCTTCCTGTCGGGCCCGTCACGAGAATAATGCCGTGAGCCAGCTGAATGAGTTGCTGGATGGACGAGAGCCGGTCGGTTGAAAATCCCATCTCCGTCAGGTTCAGGAGGCGATTCTCTTTTTCGAGCAAACGAAGGACCACGCGTTCGCCGTGCGAGGTGGGGAGCACAGACACACGCAAGTCGACGTCTTTTCCTGCTGTACGAATCGCGAAGCGGCCGTCCTGAGGCAGGCGCTTTTCCGCAATATTCAGCCCCGCCATGATCTTCAGTCGGGCGATGATACTGGACTGCAAGCGCTTCGGCGGGGTCAGCACGGGATAGAGCACACCGTCGATCCGGTACCGGACTACGAGGCCGCGCTCGAATGATTCGAAGTGGATGTCGCTGGCCCGCTGGCGAACCGCCTGAAACAAGACGGAGTTCACCAGGCGAATAATCGGAGCCTCGTCCGTCGCGTCGAGCAAATCTTGTGGTTCATCCAGCTCATGAGCCAGCTGATCGAGGTTTTCCGCCGCCGCCATATCCTCCATGACCTGTTCAGCCCCGGCGGGACTGGCCGCCTCGTCATAGACGCGGTTCAAGCAGGCCAAGAGAGCAAGTCCTGTGGTCAGCACCGGCCGAATCGGTTTCCCCAACAAGAGGCGCAGATCATCCAACGCCACCGTCTCAAGAGGATCGGTCGTCGCGACGACGACGGCACCGTCTTCATGGCGCAGAGGCAAAATCCGATAGCGGCGGGCAAAGCTGATGGGCACTCGTTTAATCAGTTCGTGATCGATATGGGAGACTTCCAGATGCGGCAACCACGCCAGCTCAAATTGCTGGGCCAAGGCTTCCAGCAGTTCTTCTTCCCGAAGCACACGCAAATGGAGGAGGGCTTCGCCGAGGCGGCCGCCTTTCTCACGCTGATAGGCCAACGCCTCGTCGAGCTTGGCATCCAGGAGATTAAACTTCTCTCCGAGAATCCGCCCGAGAAGCGGCCTGCCAAAAGTAACTTGCTGTTCGGAATCGCTCACAGTGCTCCGTGCCCCATTTCACCATTATAGGGAGTCCGAATCCTTAGACTAACCGGCTTGAAGATCAATTCCAAGTTTCTTCGTATAACCATAAGTAAAACAAGGATATATCCGGATGTCTCCCTCGTGCCCTTCTCCCGGATAAGAAGGAAAGAAATGAGTGAGAGATAAAGAGGCACGTCGAGATCAAACTCGCGAGCCTACGAAAGAACGATGTGTATGGAAAGACGCAACGAGCCCGGAATATGCCAGCAGGAGTGAGGGGAGACTTATCGGAGCTCAAAGGTCATGGTGGTCTTCTGATTGTTGCGAACCATATCGACTTTCACCGTTCGTTCGTTTTTCAATTGCTGGAACAGACTGAGCATCGTGGAAGGGTCACGCACATCCACACCGTTGACCCGCTGTAACACATCCCCATATTGGATGCCGATCTTCTCATAGAAACTGGCAGGCGCGATGTAGTCCATGCGATACCCGTTGGGGGTACCATTGACCATAAAAGGCACGGCACGGGCCTGAGTCAGCAGCTTCGGCAAGTCTGCCATCGCCGCTTCGACCTCCCGACGATCGATCACTTTTTTAATCGGAACCCCGGGCGCCGCTGCAGCAGGAACGCCGGCTGTGACAACCGGGGCCGGCGGCTTGTCGGTCGTGGAGAGTTCCAGCAACTCTTCCTGATCGCCGCTCCGAATCACCAGGCCGTCCCGGCGAATGGCGCTGACCTCTCCCAAATCCGGTATCTGATCGTGCAACCGGTAGAGCACCTGCCGCTTCGTAGCCAGTTCTTCGACAATCGCAAACACACCACGTTCACTTCCTAACACGACGCCTAAGAGCCGCAGCTTATTCGCCACGCCCAAGACAGCCCGTACCGGTGCTTGTGAAGCAGTCCCCGGCACACCGGTCATTCCTAGCGGGGCAGCGGGGAGCAGAAAGAAGCCGCTCGACTGAATTTGATCCACCCATTGCTGCGGCACAAACGCGACCGGAACAGCCGCCTGCGCAGATTGAGGAGCCGGGCCTTTCGCCGGAGGGAGGGCTAACGCTGCGGCCACAAACGCATTGACGCCATGCGCAATGAGCAGGGCGCCTACAGCAAGATAGGCCACAATAGTCAGCCGCCGTACGGGTTGATCGCCGAGAATATCCATGCCGGTCTCTGTCGTCCCAAAAGAAAGTATCAGTCCATACTACGCATCCGACGATCGGCAGGCAATACTTTTATCGAGTTGCTCAGAGCAAGTCACCCTCTACCTTATGGGAGGAGGAGACAGCGATTTAGCGGCAATCGGTTGTACAGGAAGCGCCATCTGAGACGCCGGCATGAATTTGCCAAATCCTAATCTATTGATACATTTGGTTATGTTCAAACGGACATCATGGTCTGGGACTTGCTGATTCCAGCCTAATTCAACAGGAATTGTTAAAGGAGTCGTGCCTGCATGTCTGAGTCAGCCCTTCCGGAAACACATCTCAACGATCTCGCAGCCGAAGCGTACGAACGGGGCCTTGCCTTGCGGAAAGCCGGCCTCTTCAAGCAGGCGATCGAGCAATTTGAAAAGGCTACGAGCGATCCGGCTCTCGCCCTGAAAGCCTATGCGCAAATCGGACTCTCGCAAAAATCCTGCGATCGATACGAAGACGCCGTCACGTCCTTTCGCAACGCCCTCAAGTCACCCGGCGCATCGAAAAAAGACATCGTGCAGATTCTCTATGTGCTCGGCCGCACCCTCGAATCGCTCGGCAGGATCGCCGAAGCCCTCGAAGCCTATCGCTGGCTCCGGCGGGAAGACAGCCTGTATCGGGACGTCGGGGAGCGTATCGATGCACTGAGCACCTGGCGGAGCCAGGCTGAGCAGCGATCCGCACAAAACAACCCGAAAGCGGGAACCAGTCAGCAACTCCACGCCTGGCAGAACCTCCTGCGAAACGTAAAGTAATGCATTCCTTGTTGGCCAATTGCCGAGACTGAGATAAGTCAATTCTTCAGGCATGACAAACGCCACAAACCCGTCGCACACGTAACCCATGCCAGCGGTGGAGACTGCCACCGGCAATTCTCATCGGCACCCTTGCACGAGGCATAAGCTTACTATACAGTAAGGAAATACGATTGCTGTAAGGAGGCATGATGTCCACATCGACAATGACGAGTAAAGGCCAAACAACGATACCGAAAGACATTCGCAAGCGACTGAATCTTCATCCGGGGGACCGCCTGGACTTTATCATCGAGGAAGACGGCCGAGTGGTCGTACACCCGGCAAGCGTAGACGCATCGGAGTTAACGGGAATGCTCAAAGCGCCCACAAAACCTGTAAGCGTAGCCGAGATGAATCAAGCCATTCGCAAGCGCGGGGGACGTCGATGATTGGAATCGACACGAATGTCCTGGTCAGACATTTGGTGCAAGACGATCCCGCACAATCACGCGCAGCAACCCAAGTCATCACAGAGCGATGTACTCGTGACGAACCTGGGTTTATTAATCGTATCGTGTTATGTGAACTGGTCTGGGTGCTGGAAAGCGCCTATGGATACTCAAAAGACACAATAGTAGTCGTACTAGATAAGATTCTGAGGACCAGCCAACTCAAGATTGAAGATACCCAGTCAGCGTGGATGGCCTTCCGGATGTATCAGAAAGGGAAGGCAGATTTTGCAGATTGTCTGCTCGGAGCGACCAATCAGATCAGCGGCTGCGATGCGACGGTCACCTTTGATCGAGCAGCGAGCAGGCTCGACGCCTTCCAGCTTTTATAGTGTCCATATTCGTCCCCGTCCCTTACTCTTCCTGACATCAAAAGATGAGGCGGCGGGGAAGCGCGCTTGAGGTTAGAGCAAGCGTGTTAAACGCCAAATGTTGAAGTACGA
>WBZP01002706.1_pt1 | contig 20032 bp, 20 predicted proteins | sample 5204301 | NCBI WGS metagenome assembly WBZP01 (sample SAMN12412401, study PRJNA552823) | activated sludge metagenome | isolation source: activated sludge from nitrification reactor of wastewater treatment plant... | place: USA: Pennsylvania | collected 2017
GAACTTTGACCGGAACAGCGGGCGGCTGCTTGGTGTGAATGCGGGCTATCGCGTGATGGTGACGGACTCACCGAGCGAGGGCTTTGGCCTGGCGGGCTCGCCGGGTCGGTGGTCGAGCTTCGTCAGCAGCACTCCGACGGCCTACGGCCTTGATGCTGACAGAGGAATTATGGCGTGGGACGGCTCACGAGGGCAGGCACTTCCCGCCGCGTATTTGTCTCAGCTCTTTGGCGACTGGCGAGGGGCTGTTTATTAGCAACACCCGAGAGGGGGGGAACGGAACATGGCAAAGGACATCACGGTCAGAATCAACGGTCAGAATCCAGACGGCAGCGTGAACATCAGCATGCCCGATGGGGCGAACAACCCGTTTATGCAGTCGAGCCAAACGGCGATGGTGCCGTACAGCCCATCACCACAGGCGCAGACAGTCGGCTACCGGGCGCGCATCGGCAATGTCGAGGTCATGTTTGCGTCAGAGGCGGACTTTCTGAAGGCCGACAAGGCATTCCGCGAGAACATGCAGATCGCGAACGTGCCGGTCGTGGGCGGCGTTGGCATGGGCAGCAGCGGCAACAGCATGCTGCGCACCGGGGCAAGCATCGGGGAGGCAGCAGCGGCCTACTACAACGGGCGAGCCATCCGCAAGCGCATCGACGAGCTGGAACTAGCGCTTGAAGCGCAGCGGCGATCCCAGGACACGCTCGCGCAGTACACCGTCAAGTACCCAGAGCTGGTTCCGGCGCTCGTGCAGTCGTTCCAGGCTGAGCGCGATGCCACGCTGGCGATGGCTCGTCTGCTGGAAGATCAGCTTCTCGCCGTGGACATTCAGACGGGCGCGGGCGTGGCGCGGGTGGTTTCGGAGGTGTGGGACGGCAGCAGCCCGAGCAACAGCCTGTTTGGAGGCAGCTCGCTGATGGCGGGCGGCGTGGGCCTCGGCCTGGGTCTGCTCCTGAGCCGAAACGACAACAAGAGCCGCGACTTCCGACGATAGCCACGACCAGGAAAGGAAACGAGACAATGAGCGACACCAAGGAAGCAATTGCCGGACTCGTGGCGATGGGACTGCCGCTGTGGGTCCGTGCGCAAGACGATACAGACCGCGACCTGCGGAACAACCGGCTCGACCTGCGGGACTTGGAAAACGAGCTACGCGCCTGCTGCAATCACGGCGCGATGATTCGCTCGAAGCTGGCCATTGCCCAGGATGTGGGCGTTGGGCTCGCGCTGAGCAACCCCAAGACCACCGTGCCGGAAATCCTTCCGACGACGACCCCCTATACGCGAGCGGTGATCGGGGAAGACACCATCAACGACTACAAGTATCCGCCTCGCGTCGGTAACTACCTGCCCAACGGGGCACTGACCGAAGCGGGAGAGATGACGCGCCTCGTCTTGGCACTCGCGTTTCAAGAAAATCGAGCTTGGATCGAGGGCTTCACGCTGCCGGGCTCTCCTGCTCCAAGCGTGACGGCACAGATCTTCAGTGCGAGCCGTGCGCTCTCGACGGTGATCTCGGGGTTGACCCTGAGCCGCAATGAGTGGATTTCCGCCTGGAAGCAGTTGTTTGAAAGCGGTCTTCAGGCCATTGGCACGCCCATCGTCGGAAATCTCAACGCTGCCAACAACGTGCAGTCGGTTCAGCCCATCGGCGGAGCCACGCTCACCAACCGGGCCATGCGGATTCGAGTTACCGCGACAGGAAGCGGCAGCATCGGAGCCAGCACTGATGTCGCTACGGTGACATTTAGCAAGCCGTACCCGTCTGTTCCTGCCGTCGTCGGAAGCGATGGGCTTTCCGCAATCAACGTGACCACGAGCGGCTTTACGATTCAGCTCTCGAACGCCATCAACCCCGGCCTTTCTCGGGACTTTTCGATCGTGGTAGGGGTGTAGCCATGGGCAAGCTAGCCGATGAAATCCGCCGTCTGACATCCGACGTGGGCGCACGACGCTTGGCCGAAGAGGTCGAAAAGCTGCAACTACGCCTCGATGCTTGTTGCCCACCACATGCACCCGTTGCTCCGGCCACGCCGGACAAACCGAAGGAGTCGTAGATGCGTCGAGCGTGTGCTGCTTTGCTATTGGTTGGTTGCTTTTCTACCGATCCTGGCAACCGTCGTTTCCCATGTGACGAGTCGCATGGTTGTCCGCCCGGACAGACATGCCAGAACAACGTGTGCCAGGAAGAAACAGCAGCACCGCTCGACGCTAGTGCGACGGATTTGACCGCAATCGGTGACATGAGCATGTCCCGCTGCACGGGCAATGGCTACCCGATTGGCACCAAAGGAGTGTGGGCGTGCCTCGGTACTTTTTCGCCTGCCAAGCCTGCCTCATCGCTGTGCGCGAATGGGAAGGTCTGTAACGACGTTTCGACGCTGCTCACCGCACAGGAATGCAGCACAGCCGCAAACGGGCTGCTTGGCGTTGCTGGGACCGGCACCGGCAGCGTGGATCTGAAGTGCGCGACCGTCAGCAGCGGCGTGGGTCTGGCTTGGTTCGGTTGTGGCATTCGGCAGAGCCCGACTCGCTCGGAAGCTGCCGCCAATCCTTGCCGGGGTCACACGCAGGTTCATTTTTGCAATACGACCGGAATCGTCTGCAACACGAGTGATTATCGACTGGACGCACAGACCAACACCGATGCAAACACCGGGGTTTTGTGTTGTCCGTAGCCGATTGCTGAGCCGCTCATGGTAGCGAGCTGAGTGGTCATTGGAGGGGGCCAATGACTCATGAAGAGCTAGAGGAACTGGTCTTATTTCTCGCTGCGCAGGTGGGGCTTCAGAGTCCACGCCAAGCGCTGCATCGCCGGGGCCTCTCGACCGAAGGCCAAACGCAAGGTCGGCAAGGACCGCCGGGACCACAAGGCCCGCCCGGCCTGACTGGACCACCGGGTGCGCCCGGCCCGAAAGGGGATCGCGGCGATACCGGACCCATGGGGCCACCGGGTGAGCCTGGCAACGAGGGGCTACCCGGCCTGCCTGGGATGCCAGGATCGGCGGGAGCAACCGGAGCAACGGGTCCAGCAGGACCGCCGGGTCCGAGTTGGCCCGACGTGTTCGTGGTTTCACCGGGGGCGATTGCGCCGTTTTTCCCATCGGTTCAGCAAGCCATCAGCGCCGCCATCGCGTCCGGTGAGCGAACCGAGGCCGATCCGGCGCTCGTGCTGATTCTGCCCGGCGACTACAACGAGGATGTCACGCTCTACAAACATGTCCTCGTGAGGGGCTTCGATCGTTTGGGCGACTTCAAGACGATCATCCGGGGCCAAGTGACATGTGATTTGACACTGGAAGGCGGCGTTCGCGAAAAGACTGTCACCAGCCTCAGTGGACTATCGATCTTTCCACCGAACAGCAAAACCTGCGGCCTTCATTTCACCGGCACAAGCGCACAAAAACTCATCGTCACCGACGTGGTTATCGAGAGCAGCGTCCCGTGTCTGCTCTCGGACAACACGTTCACGTCGGGGAGTGGCACCAGCCAAATCCTCTGGAAGGATTGCCGTCTCCGCAGTACCAGCATCGCATCCCCCGCCGTCCTTCATCGCTCCGGCAGCGTCGAGCTGGAATCATGCGATGTCTGGAACCGTGTAGCGCCGCCTTCCGTCAGTCCCGTGGTCATCCGCATCGGGCCAATCGTCGTTCAGTCGCAGCCTTGCACGCTGGCGCTGGCCAACTGTTCGATTGAAGGCAGCACCGTGGCCGATGCCAGCCTGTCCACATCGACCACGGCAGGCACAATCGGGTTCGGAGCGATTCGTAGCTCGTTTTATCTCGCCAACTCGACAGCGGCCCCCGTCCGCTATGTGGTCGCCTCGCCGAATGCCACCGCAGGTGTCACAACCCTGGCATTTGCGCACTGCCTTTTTCGTGCCTCGGTTTGGACAGCGGGAACGTACATGATCTTCGGCAATCCAGGCGGTTCCATTCCAGTCATCAGCTTTGGCAATGGATTTCGTGCGGATACTGGAGTTGCCGCCGCAGCGCTCACCAGCGGATCTGCGATCAATACTCCAATGGGGTCTGTATGAGCACTGCAAATATTTGGATTGCTATTGATGTTTCATTTGGCGCAATCATCCGAGTCATTCAGAACAAATCAGCCGGAAACTGGCAGGCTGCTGCGATAGCGCTCGAAGAAAGCAATGCCTCACTGGTAGATGCCACTCGTCAATTTCAGGTGCTTACGGCCAATCTGAGAAATCAGCGAGAGCACACCGAAGCTGTCTCGATAAATCGAGTGCTTCACAGCTACCTCGTTCCGATCCTCTCTGCGCTGATGGATTGCATGCACTCTTCATCGGGATCGGGGTCGCTGGCCCCGAGTCAACCGACTGCTGTGCCTGAGCGCCCAGCGTGGCTTTCACCACAAGTCCTTGCCGCAATCGACGAGCAGCTTCGCGCTACCAACACGCCGGATTCGCTCGCGAAGCTCGGTAAGATGATGCCCCCACTCTCCCGGCTCAATGAAATCAATGTCATTCGTGCCTGTGAACTGCTGGCCAGTGACGATGCGCTCGGCGTCGCGTTCGTGATTCGCCTCCTCCGCGATGTGAGCATACAGCGGCGCGACCTTCTGCCCTACCTATCGGCCTACCTGCAAGAAGTAGGCACTCTCAGCAACGACGCGAGCATGGTCGCCACCAAAGAAGGAATTCGGCTGTCCATCGGCGATGTCGGCAGCGTGCCTGCCCGCATTCTCTTGGCTGTGCGCTATCTTGAGATCAAGGAGAACTTCCGGTTCACTCCTTGATTGATATTTATGAATAAGAGGTAAAAATGGCTGACAAAGCGGTTCCTGACTTGGATATGACGGTCGGCTACTTCATGGAGCGTGACGGCAAGATTGTGTGGGAGACTTATGATGGTCAACTTCCTACTTGGCGACTTGCGCTTATCGACCTGCTGAAAAGCCCGAACGTCAAAGCGCTCTACTTCCTGGCGGGCAAGTCGATCTGGATGAGGCTGCCGCTATGAGCCGTCGTGATTCACAGTGGGCTGGGATTGTCGCTGGTGCGGCTGGGCTGTCGCTGGTGGCCGGTTTTGTGGTGCTGGTTGTCGTCGGAAGACCGCATGGTCGGAAGGACAGCACGGAACCTCTGGCCAAACCACCCGCGACGCCACCCGACGACCTCGAAGCGCTTGCGCGGTGTCTGAGTTCCGAGGACGACGATCCATCCATCCAGATCGCGATCGGTTGGATTGTGATTCAGACGGCGCGACGACGGCGAGTGTCGGTCTTTGACCTGCTGACGGCTGGACACGGCTACGGCCCACAGAAGGTGTTTGTGTCGGGCCACGCTTTCATCCGTTTTGCGGCCACCGACAAACCTGCCTCGGACACGACGATGTTGCTTGCAGCCGCGCTGCTCGCGGGAACCGTCGAGCCCTCGAAGCGCTTTCAGATGGCAGCCCCGACGAGCTTTGTGGAGCGAAGCAAGGCGAGCAAACGACTCGGTGAGGATGGTCGCCCGCTTCAGCCGGAAACGACAATGGCTCGGATCGCCGCGCTACAAGCCGACTTTGGCGGCCTCGTGGGTCGAATGGGGCGCTGGTACTTCTATCGGCACCGGGCACCCATCGTAGACCCTGCTGCGTCCATTCCGAGCTTGGCGTAGGATGCGCGCCATGAAGCTGCTGCTGAGCCTCGTGCTGCTGCTGTTTGTCACGACGACTGCGTTTGCCGATGAGGATCTGCGCGCTCCGCCGACTCTGCGCGATGCGGCCAAGGCGCACTTTCACAACGGTCTGGCGTTCTATCGCAGCGAGCAGTATGGACCCGCTATCGTCGAGTTTCGTGCTTCGTGGGAGCTGAGCGGTGAACGCGACTTGCTTAGCAACCTAAGCTGGGCTTGCGAGCGCGCCGGTCGCATTCCCGAGGCGAAGGAATACGCCGTCAAGTACCGCGACCTCAGCCGTGGCACTGAGGACGCCGAGCGGTCGGAGCGCCGAGTCAAGTTCCTGACCGAGCGCTATCCAGATGGCAAGCCCGGCGATGCCAAGCCCGCTGAGGCGACGCCACCAGAAGCCAAGCCAGTTCCAGCCCCGTCAGCCTCTCAGCTCACCGCCCAAGTCGTTCAAAGCGGCGATTCAACGCCATCGAACGGCCCGACGCCAAGCGGTAGACCGCTCGCGATTGGCCTCGTCGCAGGTGGCGGGGCAACGCTGGCGCTGGCGATAGGGCTCGGGGCAGGGGCCATTGCGACGTGGGCCGAAGCGAACCGTTCCGAAACGTATTACGACCGCTGGCTCAGCCTCAACACCACTTCTCGTGCGCTCACCATCTCCGCCGCCATAAGTGGTGTCACCGGAGCCAGCTTGCTCGGCGCTGGCCTGTATCTGATGCGGAGGAAACGCTAAAGGGGGGGACATGAACCGCTGCGCGCTGTGTCAGCAGCCCAAGGACGACTCGGACTTCGCCGCGCTGGTCGTCGAGTATCACGGCAACGAACCGGAGCCGGACGCGACGAGCTTGTGTCAGGAGTGCCGAGCACTACACCGCCTGATGCAGAGAGAGCGGACGGCCAAGCTCCTGCAAACAGCCCTCGTGCAGTCCATGGACCGTGCGTCGCTGGGTGCCGTGCTCCGCCACAAGCTGAAGCTGCTGCTCGACCGAGCCACCAACGACGAGTTGGGCGAGTTCGGCGAGGCAATCCTCAACCGCGATCTGCCCGCCATCTCTCGCATCGGTTCGCTGGTCGCCGCCATCGTGATGCGAGGGGCAAGCTAAGCCAGGACCGAAGCGCCCAGATCGGCAGCGCGCCTGCCAGATCCGCAGAAAAATGTAAGTCTCGTTTGAGTACAACAGGGGCGGAAGGGTACCTCTCGAATAATACACCCCGTTCAATAATCTACTGTCGCACAAAGTACGTCTGCACGGATGAGTCTTTCATCGGGCAGAGTGCATCCGCCCCGCATCGGCAGGTGCGCTGGCTATTGGCCTGCTCGTCCGCTATCTGGACAGCGTTCGCTGTGCCAGACAAGCAGCACATCCCATGGCTCTGCGCAAAATGGTTGATGGCAAGGAACGCAGGGCTGGTGGCGAGGGTGCGTCACCGAGGGCCAGGGGCCGAGGGCGATCGATCCGAACCCGCGGAAAGTCGGGTATGGTAAAAATAGATATAGAAAGTCCGTAGCTGGCGCCGACGCGGCAATGGCTCATGCCGGGCTGGTGCGGAAACTTCTCGGTCAATACCAAAGTGACTAGTGCCGCATGACGGCCCAGGGCAAAAGAAAGCGCGTCCTCCGACGGAGTAGTCGGTTCCCCGCACGCTACTTGATCTTGTAGACAGAGATAGTAGCCGTATTAGCGGTCGGTGCAGTCAATACAATTAGCTCGTTCCCTGCGACTCCATCAACATCGCCCACGGCAATGTCCTTAATCGCTGCCGTTGTGAAATTCAAGGACGACTCATCCATTTCTAGGGGTGCAGCGGCAGCTAAACGAAACCTTGAATTTCCCAGATTAAACAAGATACGGATACCTGTTCCTGACCCCAAGATAACATCTGCTAACGAGTCACCATCTAAGTCACCAATGGTGATTGCATTGATCGGATTCTTATTAGTCGCCTGCTGAATCGCGGCGCTGAGTCCCAAAGAGTATTCTCGATTTGGAATCAATTTGGGTGCAGGGTTAGCCAGTGTTGCCGGTGTGATAAAGACCTTGACATCCAAGGATGAATTCTGAATGGCAACAACATCCGCCAGCCCGTCTGGTAAATTAGCCACTCCGGCACCTGCAAGATCCCCTAATGTAAGTAGAGTACTTTCCCCGGGTGAATTAGCAGGCTTATCTGCATACCACAATAATCTCGACTTCAAACCATCGGAAGGCATTAGTGAGGCAGTATTGTAGGCGCGAATGGTATTCTTTGTGTCATCGGTAGCAACATCGCTAGTTGCAACGACAAAACCATCACTATTTCGCTCTGCAGCCAATGAAAGCAAACCACCAGGAACATTCCAACGAATGCCAGGGTCAGACATGTCGCCATCCGTTGGACATAAAGTTGTCTTTGTATAATCGCATACATACAAATCGAATCGCATCGTACTTGGATTAAAAACCAACATTTTAGTGGAATTTGGAATGGCCAACGCCGGCGTGACCACGGTGGATCCTGCCAGCGTCAGCGAATAGCTGCTATCGAGACTAATTGATGACGAGCTGAATGTGTACGCACGCATATTGCGTTCATATACAGGTTTCATCATAGGACCAGTAACTCTATCATATAGAACAAAAATTCGCCTGTCTTTAGATAGGCTAAGCGATACAGGCGCCGGATTCCGGCTTAATCCTGTCGAAAATGATTCGTTTATGGAAATTGCCGGATTGGCAATGGAAACAATTCGGTTAACAACGTATGCCCTGGTTTCTCCAATGTCTCGTCCGTATACACACAGCTTCGCCTGACCCAGCAGGAGCGGCGCAAGCTGCTCGGCAGTGGGCTGAACGGAATATGCTAGCGAGCCGTCTGGCATTGTGGTCGGCATTGGAAGGTCAAGACGGGTCGTCGGCTTTGGATCTGTAGTTAGGGCATGACGGCAGGCAACATCTGTCGTCGATACAATGGCAGCCTTGACATTTGCCGGGTCCTCCGGCTTTCCATCGGTTTGGATTGAAACCGAAAATTCTAGTTTGCTCGGTGCTAGCTTCTTTACGATTGATGATGAAGTAATCTTGACGATTAATCCTGGACAGGTTTCGGGATGAGAATCGCATTCGAATTTCGGATCACACGCCGACAATGCCATCATGATGATGAGTAGCACTGAAGTATGAAGAAACCGTACCTGGTTCATTTTGCTACCTCGAAACGGGGCTAACAGTAATTTGCTTCGGCGACGAAGGCTTGAACAGCGGCCAAAGTGTTACCACGGCCCCCCCGAGTAGTAAAGCACCCGCTGCGTAGGCACTACCGTATGCTGGGGCGAGGTTCGGAGGAACGCAGGCCCCGACGAGCAGGTTGTCAGCGGAGTAGCAAGGCCCATCAACCGCTTGCATGCCCTTGCTCGTCAGAATGCCGGCAGTGATGAAAGCAGCCAAAGCTCCTGCTCCCAATAGACTCGCACCAACGATGCGCCCTGTGCTGAGTGCCGTCGTCGGAACGACAGGCGGCCTTTTATGACCATCGCCACCCGGTTCATTGGGCGGATTCGGATTCGTTTCTGCTTCGGCAATCGGCCCACAAAGTGTGTTTACCTGCGGTGGACCGCTCGCCGGAGTGACTTCAGGCTCGGGAGGCCGACAGGTCGGTTCCGAACTGGGCGAGCAGATTCCGTATGGCCAGCGTAGCGGCGTTGCCATTGCGTCCGGCGAACATTGAGCGCCTGAGCATCGATCGAGCAGCGGACCAGCCGTCATGATTACTCTTTTCGCGAGAGCGGGATCGCTGCACCCCAAGCAATCGGCAGCATTCTCGCTTGTTGCCAGCGTCGCGGCAGTCAACAGACGCACGCGGACCTGTCCTTCGGCCAACAGCTCGACGCCAATCACGTCGTTTGGCACTTTCTTGCCAATAAATGTCGCAAGTTCTGGGGCGTGGTGGGTGCTTCCTTCGTCAACCGCACGAACGACCTCACGGCCCGTCTGAGCCAAATGCTCCTTCAGGGCGCGAAGAAGTGGGGCTCGCGAGGAGCGTGAATCCTTGATTCCACTGACCACCACGGCGATGCGCTGCTCCCCTGGCGGAGCGGGTTCGGGTTGGTTCTCTCCGCCAGCGCAGAAAGGCGGGCGGGCGCTGCGCATCTCTTTGGCCGTCAAGGATGGGGAGGGAGGGTTCTCCAGCAGCTCGGCGGTGAGAACCGGCAGTAGCCTTGGCAACTCGCACTTCCGGCAGGCATGCTGTAAGTAGGTTGTCTGGCCGCTGGCTGTCTCGACGCGCCACAGCCGCACAAGTTGCCACATCACAGGTTCGCTCCCTCCCTGTGACACCGCGCGCTGAACGACGACGCCACCAAGCAGGACACCATTGCGGTTTGTGCAGATGCTATTGAAGGGCCGCAGACACTCTTCGCCAAGACAGCCGGGATTCTTGGAGACGAGTTCGCTGCCCACGGCGACGACGCGATTGGATGCTAGGCGGAGGCGGTTCTCTACGGCGGCGCTTAGATAGCCATCGCGGACGCAGCCTCTCTGAATTCCCCAAAAGTAGGTCGTTGGCCCATCCGTGGTAGAACGTGCTGGCTGCCCCACGGCGTATCCTGTTGACACTAGGAAGGGCACCAGGAAGCCGATGAGTTGGATTATCGAGGCGCGCATGGAATGCAACCTATACGGCTAGTGGTTTACTGAACCAGGGTTTACGGCATGATGAACTTCATCAATGGCCTGCACTAGCTCACTGCGTCGATTCAGGAGAGCACCAATCAAAACGTATCGAACCACTCGTCGTTCATCGAGTATCAGTGTGGTCGGCAGAGGTAGGCTCCGGCCCGGCAAGGCCTGCCTGAGCGTCTCTGCGATGTTCTCATTGTAATCCAAAAACATTGGACCACTAGGCAGTCTTTTTTCATTGGCTGCGATGAATTTATCCATATCTGTGGCGCTGCTGGTTTCGGAGATAAACATAAAGCGCACATCTCCCTTGGTGTCATCTTCGAATTTCTTTGCCATATCGCGCAAAATTGGAAATTCAGCAATGCATGGCTTACAATAATGCGCCCATAAATTCACGACTAATACTCGAGAACGCGTCTTCTCTAGGTCTTCCGGCTTCGACTCGCGCCAGCCTTTTGTTCCAACATCCCAAATTCGTAGATTGGCCCCAAGGTTTGAAGCCTCAATTCCTTGATTCAGGATGCGAGCCTCGTCGCGGCGGACAGAGGCACCAGGGTCTTGCCCGAGCACGGCCAGAAGCGGCAGGAGATAAAGGGCGACAACAGACTTCATGTTAGCACTCCACCAGGAAGATTATTAGATCCACGTAAGGGTACTGGATCTTTTGTTCGTGCGGTAGAAGGTGATCATCAGGAACTTCCCTTTGGAAGCTCTGAACGAGTCCGACGCTTCGAGTATCGCATCGTGGAACTTGAGGTTCCAGATGTTTGACTGTTTTTGGCAGATTGAACTCTGGTTCATAGAGAGCGTTCCTAAATCTGAACGCCTGTGTTTTTAGTTTTGTGTAATCAATTTGCGGTGTCGTTGGATTTGCCGTGGGTTTACCCTTTTGTTGTTTTTTGTCCAGCGACGGGATGGCGACAACTAGCAGTTTTGTTGACCCAGCGACAACAGCATGTTTGAGTATTAATTTTATGACTTGCGCCTTACGATCTTCTGCGTCTATGGATAATGGCTGATCGTTGTGGTATGGAACCCTAAGCATTACATGGTCCATACCTTTCATGTTTCTAATGGCATTCACAACTTTTCCGTCGTCACAAACTTCTTCACTGGTGCATCGCTTGATAAAATTTCGTACCTCCGCATTATCGCAGGCGAGCTTGCTGGTCACGTCTTCAATGACTTGGTCCTGATCAGTATCCCGCTTACCTTGAGCCGCAGTGAACTGCTGTCGCCAGCGCTCCAGCTCCTGTAGGCGTTGGCCATGGTCACAGCTTAGTGCGCTCAGGAACAACATGATGGCCGCGCCTGTAAACTTGCGACCTTGTACGAAAGCTGTCAGCGCCATGGGCATCCGATCTCTATCTTTTGCGGTAGGTTCGTCTGACTATAATGACGAGTGCGCCAATAGGCTTGCAGATCCGTCAGCAGATCTCTGACTTGCTGTTGGCTAACACCGGTCGGCGGTGGCCAATCCGACCTTAACCAATTGTCCTCACGAACTAGGACCAGCGTCGAATGGTTGCATACATGTAGACGGGCGTGGTTGAGGCGGTCTGCAAAGAGCTGGCGCTGCGTATCCGTCAATCCCTGTCCACGGACACACTTGCTGGTGAACCAAGGCGGGCAACTGGGAGTGTTGACTCGAACGCTCAGGTCAGCGGGCACCCGCATGTCTGCCGGACTCCGCATATCCTGAGGCGTCACCATGTCCGCTGGCAGCGCCAGGACCATTGATGTCGCCAAGTCAGGGGGGACGCTCATACCAGCATCGCGTGCCGTCTGCAGGGTTTCCGATGGCAGAGTATTGATGACGACTATCGCTCCGCCAGTGACAACAACAAGCAATCCAATCAGCCAAATATGCCACCTTCGAGACGCTTGAGGGGGGCGGACTGGGCGGACTGGCAAGGGCGCAAACAGGGACTCGGTGCGACGGCTGGGATCATTGCGCAACGCCGGATGGGGTGACGCATGCGGACCGGGCGCGGGCGATAGCGCTGCCCTATTGTCCGGGTCAGACGCCGAAGCGGCCAGCTTCGACGCCGTTGCCTCGTCTATGCCCTTCACGGCGTATCGCCCTTCGATCAGGACGCTCATCGGCGGCTTCTGGATCACGGGCGTCGGAGCGGGAGAAATCGGTGCTGTGTTTGGCTCCAACAGAGCCGGAGGAACCGCGTCCGTCCGCGATCGATACGTGTGAGCTTTCGCGCCCACCGTTTGGGCCGTAATCAGCGCCGCGACAAACTCTTCCACTGAGGGATATCGATCGGCTGGGGACTTGCTTAACGCACGTTGGAGCACGGCCTCCACCGCGACGGGGACGTTTGGAGGGAGCGGCGCTGGGGGGTCTTTCAGAATGGCCTCCATCTGCGCCGCGATATCAATAGGGGCATCACTCCGGGCGGTGAACGCGGGTCGGCCGCTCAACATCGCGTAGGCGATCATCGCCAGGCCATACTGGTCCGTGCGCGAATCAATGCGTGCTGACCGTTCGCCGCTCGCCTGTTCTGGGGCCATGTAGTCCGGCGTACCCATTATGGTGCCTTGCACTGTGCGAGGGCGCTGGGTGGAGGGATTCCGGGCGATACCGAAGTCGAGCACTTTGACGAAGTAGGGCAGCCCTTTCGGATCAGCCCCTCGCGGCATGTGACGGCACATGAAGATGTTGCCGGGCTTCATGTCGCGGTGGACGATCTGGCGTTCGTGAGTCAGGGCAAGTACCGTTCCTATCTGACGGCAGATCTCGATAACTGCATCGAGCTGGAGCACCTGCTCTCGCGCTAACCGCTCCTCCAGGGTTTCCCCTTCGAGCCACTCCATGACAATGAAAGGGTGGCCCTCGACTTTTCCGATCTCGACGACGCTGGGTATGTGGGGATGCCCTAGTTCCCGGAGCAAGCGGGCCTCGTCTTCAAAGTAGCTCGCGAGCTTGGTCGATGGATGAACAAAGACCTTCAGCGCGTACAAAGTTCCGTCGCCGAGATGGCGCACTTGGTACACGATTGCCATGCCACCTTGGCCAGCTAGCTTCACAACTTCGTAGGTGGTATTGATCCGATGGCCAGGAGGTAACATAGGGTAGCCCTTGAGAAATCTTACCGTGGATGCGGAGCCGGTGTCTACGGTCAAGTTGTGATCTGGCATGCTCATGCCGCGACACGCGGGGGGCCACGGCTCGTGGCGGGCTCCCCCTGACCTCACATTAGGACCTGACCGCGACCGCACTTTTCGCGAACCATTTACACAGCCGCCGCTTCCATGCGAAAATGGGTTCATCGCCCAATCGCGTGGGTAGCGGGCAGGACTGGGTAGAGGTTGAGGCCGCCGAGGTGGAATAGTAGGGCGGTACGGAGGTTGGTGAGGTTGCGGTAGCCGTAGGCACGCTTTGAGAGGGTGGCGATGGCGTTGTATGGAGCAGGAGCGCTCTTTGCTGCAGACAACGTCACCACACCGTGAAACCCTACCAAGGTGTGAGTGCGATATCAATCACTCCAGCCTCCGCTTGTTGGCCCAGCAGACGGGGCGCATTCTCCGCGTTCGGAATGGCTATGCCAGGCCCCAAGCCGATCCTGCGCTGAAATCTGGCCAGGAACACCTAAAAAATCGTGTCAGTGTATAAGTAAGAGGGAAGATAGTCCGACTCAACTTCGATCGGTATGCCCGCGTCCTCGGCCAATGCGGCCATGGCGACTGCCCCCCATGCGACGAAGCCGCTCGCGGCCAGCCGAAGTTTCTTTTGGCCCCAATACTTCTTGTGCCGCTCGAGCGCGAAGCGAAGCGCCTGATTGAAAGCAGGGCCGTCGCGCAGCGCGAAGCGATACACTAGCTCCAGCTCTGGGACGAGCACGTTGAGCACGTAGTCAGCGCCTAGATGAACCTTCTCAGGGTCGGTCGCTTCTAAGGCTGCATGAAGTTGAGCCGCAGCGGTTGCCTCACCCTGCCAGAGGGACTGCAACGCCTCGCAAAACAGGTAGGCGCATTCATCGCTCTGGGTCGAAGACTCGCGGAGTATGCTCACTGGAACTCGACAGAGCCGTTCGACTGCCGCGCGGTCGCGGCAGATAACCGCCAAATAAAACCCTGAGCGCCAGTTACCTGCGTCGGATGCGCCGGTCGGTCCCTTTGCTGCAAGGGCTGCCGGAGCACCGTCACCCAACTCGACCTCCACGGTCCCTGCGCGAGCCGTGGCAACGGTGAAGATGGCCACCGCCGCCTGCACGGCCGTCTTCACCGCGACCACCATCTGAGGTGAGCTCGGATCGATGACGGCGAGATAGCTTGCATAATCTCGCGCAGCAAGAAAAAGCTGGTTCAGCCGTCCTGGATCGCTGCGAGCGGACTTCAGCGTCAACCCGAGCAGCTCTGCCTTTGACGCTACCTGCCTCTTGGCTATTTCCAGATCCACTTCGTGTCGGGTCAGCTTCGTCACGTCCGGAGCCTCCAAAGACTGCGTAACATGTCGGAGACGCTATCACAAGACGGTCATGGGGCGAGGTCGAACTCGCTCACCCGAACGTCTTTGAGGGCGTCCTTGCCACCACTTTTGCCGATGCGAGCATGCACCTTTTCGTACTTCACCTTGCCCTCAGCAAGGGCCTTTTCCAGCTCGATGCCGATTGGCTCGCCGCGTTCAGCCATCTTGCGGGTGATGGCATCAAGGTACTCGGGGGTTCCCTGCTGCACGACGCGTCCATCTTCTAGTTGCAGGGTGCCGAGCTTGCCCGCGCGACCGCCCTTCGCCTCGACGACGACGTACGTCCCATCTTTCGTCTTATAAACTTGATCGAACGTTCCAGATCCAGAGGCACCTTCCCCATATACCTTTTCCGCGTTGGGGTAGGTCTTCTCGATGTATCCAGTGGCCGCTTGCTCGCCGATGGTCTCACTGGCCTCGTTGACCTTCTTGTGCGCCTGGCCGAGCTGCTCTTCGACTTCCTTGATACGCTGCGGGTTGGTGTTCTCTTTTTTGAGCCGCTCGAGATCATCTTTCAATGCATCTCGTCGTTCAATCGCCTCCTTCCGCTGTTGGAAGGCTTCATCCATCTTCTTACGATATGGCTCGGGCATATCCTCGAGCTTCATCTTCTCCTGACTCTTTACTTTGGCCTGCTTGACATCAGGCTTGGTCTTGGGCTCGTCCTTGGTGTGAGGCTCCTCGTCCTTGGTCTTCGGCTCATCCTTAGTCTTGGGCTCTTCTTTGACCTTGGGCTCTTCTTTGACCTTGGGCTCTTCTTTGACCTTGGGCTCTTCTTTGACCTTGGGCTCTTCTTTGACCTTGGGCTCTTCTTTGACCTTGGGTTCTTCTTTGACCTTGGGTTCTTCTTTGATCTTGCCGAACTTTCCTTCGGCGTTCTCTGCCTCAGTCAGCCCCTTTATTCCTGACTCCGTTTTCCCAAGGTTCTTTTCGACTTGGGTTACGGTCTTGAGCCCCTGCTCAGTCTTAGACAGAGCACTGCCTACTTCGCCCGTGCCACGGGTTGCGGCCCCGGCTCCATCCGTTCCGAGCAACATCAAGAGGTCAAAGCCGAGTCGTCCTACGGCCTCGCCAGCTTTGCCCTCCTTGACCGCTTTGATATATGGCTCAAGGAATGCTTTGCCGAACTTGTAGATGAACTGAGCATCATCTCCCATGCTCTTGGCAGGGTTGAAGGTGTTGCTGAGTGCCTCTTTGAGGCTCTTGTTGCCGGCCGCGACGTCGTATAGGTTGTGCGCGAGCTTTAAGGGATTGGGAATGCCAGGCACGCCGGGGAGGTGCTCGGCCAGTTGGAACAGTCCCTTGGCGGTGTCGACCGGATGGAGCGCCATGTTGGCCACTCCTCCGACGAAGTCGAGTCCTCCTTTGAAGAACCCGCCGACCACCTGCGACTGGAACTTGACGTAGCTTGCTCCAAGCTGGGTCATCGTTCCTAGCACCGGAATGTTTGCCGTCCGCTTGGCCACCCAGTCTGCCGCGCCACCGACCTTGTCCTCCATCCAGTCGATGCCCCGTTCGAGACCGCCAACCGCCTTATTCACCAGGCCACTGGTCCGGTTGAGCAGCGTGGAGCCGGCCTTGTAGAAGCCACGCCCGACCTTGCCGAGCCAGGTGTTGCCGAGCCAGTTCATGCCCTGGCTCGTCTTGTCGCCGACCCAGCGCAGCCCGCTCTCCACCTTGTTGCCGACCCAGCTGGCGCCGTCCCCGACTTTGTTACCGACCCACTTGGCCCCCTTGCCGAGCCAGGTATTGCCAAGCCAGTTCATGCCCTGGCTCGCCTTGTCGCCCAGCCAGCCCACTCCCTTGCTCACTTTGTCGCCGACCCAGCCCGCGCCTTGCGAGAGCTTGTCGCCGACCCAGCCCGCACCTTGCGAAAGCTTGTCGCCGACCCAGCTGGCGCCGTCCCCCACTTTGCTACCGACCCACTTGGCCCCCTTACCGAGCCAGGTGTTGCCAAGCCAGTTCATGCCCTGGCTCGCCTTGTCGCCCAGCCAGCCCATTCCCTTGCTCACTTTGTCGCCGACCCAGCTGGCGCCGTCCCCGACTTTGTTACCGACCCACTTGGCCCCCTTACCGAGCCAGGTGTTGCCAAGCCAATTCATTCCCTTTTGTGCTTTGTCGGTGACCCAGTCGGCGGTTTGGTCTGCCTTGTGTCCAATCCACTTGGTAGCCCGGTTGGCTTTGTCACCAACCCAATCAGCAGCTTGCCCGCCCTTTTCTTCGAGCCAATCGGCGCCTTGGTCGATCTTGTTGGCAGCCCAGTTCCCGCCCTGTTCCACTTTGTCGCCGACCCAGTTGGCCCCTTGAGTCACCTTGCTCCCTGCCCACTTGGCCGTGCTCTTGATTGAATCCCAGAGGCTGAACTGCCGTGCTGGAGCACGCGATCCAGCGGCGATCGGCGCGGGTTCACCTGCAACCGCCGAGGCAGCGGCTCCCTGAGCCTCTACTTCTAGGCGTTCGCGCTGCTCGGGCTCCGCATCTGGGGCGGCCTGATGCGTGCCTCCGATCGCATCAACCGCATCGGGAGTGATGGTTCCGCGACGTTTTTGGGCGACGTGCGCGAGCTCCTCGGCGAGTACCTGTTGATGCTCCGGCTCATGCTGGCCATCTAGCGTCTTCGGATCGACGGCGATGCGCTCCGGCTCGGCAACCGCTCGAACTCCCGCCTCTTGATCGGCGGTCGATAAACCGCGCTGGATCTGTACCCCGGAGAAGTCTTCCCCCAGGGACGTCTCCATCTTCTTGCGCACCCCCGGATCCAGCCCGTGGGCCGTGCCGGCTGAAGCGGGGCTCGTCGGATGGCCAGCGGAGTCGTGGGAAAGAGATGAGGGGCCTGTGGCGTCCGCGGCACCTGGCGCGTCGTGCTCCCGAGCGGCACTCTGCATGTGCGGCCCAGGCTCCCTTGCGAAGCGGCCGTCCAGATCTGCCCAGTGACTCAGCACGGACGCAGCATGCTCATTCCCGCCCGAGGAACCCCATCCACCGTCGCCTGAACCCGGGCAATCGGCCTGCGGCGCTGCAAGCTGGCCTCCCGACTGGGGCGACGTATGACGAAGAATGCCGCCGCTCGGCAGCTGAGCTCCCTGCGCCAAAGGATGTTGTTCTGGGTTGGGTTGCTGCTCGTACATAGGCTCTCCCTAGGTCAAAAATGAAGGCCCCCGATATTGTATTTCAAAATACAATAATTCACGGCAAAACTAATAGGCGTTTGCAGGAGCCGAGCGCGCGGCAAAGGGTGGGACGAGCGCGGGCGTGGGTCGCGCGAGGGTCGTGCAAACGTCGGGTTGAACGAAGCCCCCCGAGCGAGCACCGGGGCCGTCGGAGGTGAGGACGGCTCAAAGCTTATGGGGAAACTACGCCAAAGCGCAGGGCGAGTGGGAGGGGGTTGGGGTGCCGCGGGGGTTGGCTATGCAGTGCACGCCGCGATCGGAGCAGCTGGGAAGCGGCCCCGGCACAGCCCGGGACGGACTGAGGACGGACTGAGGACGCACGGGGCCGCTCCCACCGTCGGGGATGTTGCACAGCTCGCTTATTTTCACGGCTTCCGGTCTACACGGTCGCGGCTTTCAGGAGGTGTCCGGTAGGGACTCCGTTCGGTCGGTCCCAGTAGAGGGCAGCGGCTGTCTTTTCATGCGGCCGTGCTCGCACTTGGGACACTGGTTTATGTCGATTCCGCACAGGCGCAGGATTCGCTCCGCCAAGGCCTCTGTCTGGTCGGTTTCGGATTCCTCCGGCTCCTTCTGGGTCCTCGGCCCTGGCGTCGCTTCGCGTAGGTTCTATGGCCAGCGCAGCAGCGGGCGCCTGGGTGTCTGCTGCCGCCGCCGCTTCGTCAGCCAGCAGCTTCTGCGCAAGGGCGAGCTTGTGCTTGGCCCCTCCGCTGGCCCACAGCCCGAAGTGGCGCAGCTTGACGAATCCCGATGGCAGTACGTGCAGCAGGAAGCGACGGATAAACTCGTCGGGACGCAGCGTGATGCATCCTCCGCCTTTGGTGGCGAAACAGACTCCGTCTGGCCCCATCGACCTGATGCGCTGATTCGAGAGACCCGTGCGGTGCGTGTACCGTCCCAGATACTCGAAGACCCCGAAGGGCCGCTTGGCGTAGACGACCCAGTCGGTCCCATACAGCTGGGTGAGCAGCGCCGGCACGTCCTGCCCATCGCTGCGCAGGATGCCCTGGTCCAGCAGCTTGCGCAGTCCGTCCAGAAACAGGCCGCGAAACAGCTCCGCCATCACCAGCACCGGAAACAGGTACCTGGGAGCGCCGTGCACAAAGCGACTGCCGTCCTGGGCCAAACCTCCGGCGGTCACGATGCAGTGCAGGTGCGGGTGATAATCCAGCTCGCGCGTCCAGGTGTGCAGCACCGCCGTGATGCCCAGGTGCGCGCCGAGCCGCTTGGGGTCGTGTCCCAGCTCCAGCAGCGTCTTGGCCGCCGAGGTAAAAAGCAGTCCATACATCTCCCGATCATTGCGCCGGCACAGCCGACGCAGCGCGGCGGGCAGCGTGAAGACCACGTGGAAGTACGAGACCGGCAGCAGCTTCTCTTTGCGCGCCGCGATCCACTCGGCTTGCTTGAGACTCTGGCACTTGGGACAGTGCCGATCGCGACACGAATTGTACGCCGGGCGGCTGTAGCCGCAGTCGTCGCAGACCTCCAGGTGACCCCCGAGCGCCGCCGTCCGGCACCGCTCGATGGAGCGCATCACTTTTGCTTGCTGCTCCGTCAGCATGTGCTGCGCACGATATACATCGCACATATCGGCGACAGTTTGGTGTATTCTATGGTGGCGTCCGGCATCCTCCGCTTCATGTGTCCCGTTCCGTCTGATACTGCGAAGCGCGTCCCTTGGATTAGCGGACTCCACAGGACACAAAAGCCCGCCGAGATGGACCAAATGTGGACCAAATTGGTCCACGCCCAACCCGACGGCACGCACGCCAACCAAGCGGCCAGCGGCCAGCGGCCAAGCATGTTGAACATGGCCGCGCAACACATGCCTAGCTGAACGTCACAAGCGGCGGTGGGTCCGGCCATGAGTCCGGCGATGCTTCGACCGTGTACGTTTTGACCGCGGACGGCTCAACCTTCGGCGGTGCGATCTTGTGCCGAGTCTGCACAAGCTGCGCGATCGTGCGGGCGATGTTGGCTCGCTCCGCGATGTTGTCGGTCTGCTGAAAGTCCCGCGCCAAGCACCGAGCGAGCGAGCGCAGCAAATCTTCGTCCGCCACCTCAAACGAAGCGCCGGTCTGTGGGTCAATCG
>WBZP01002707.1_pt1 | contig 20030 bp, 20 predicted proteins | sample 5204301 | NCBI WGS metagenome assembly WBZP01 (sample SAMN12412401, study PRJNA552823) | activated sludge metagenome | isolation source: activated sludge from nitrification reactor of wastewater treatment plant... | place: USA: Pennsylvania | collected 2017
TGCCGTTTACGCTCCTGAGTGATCTGGAGAAGGCGGTGGCGACGGCGTACGACGTGTACAAAGAAAAAAGCATGTACGGCAGGAAATACATGGGCATCGAACGGAGCACGTTCGTCATCGATGCCGCGGGCAAGCTGAAGGCGATCTTCCGGAAGGTCAAAGTCGATGGCCACATCGATGAGGTCTTGGCCGCCTTGCGCGCATAACGCCCGTGCGTGAGGTCATACGCCACATGTTCCGCACCGTCTGTCTCTTTTCCCTTGCCATAGTCCTCAGTCCTCTTGGTACTGCTGGTGCGGCAGGAACCACTCCGGCGACACTCCTGGTCAACGACAGTTTGTCGTCACCCAATCAGATAGTGATGGTCGAGGCGCGGCTGATGTCGCGGGGGCCGGCGGTCTCTGCGGGACTGGGAGGCGAGCCGCTCGAATTGCTCGTCTATGGGAAAGTGGTGGCGACCGCGGTGACCGGTGAAGACGGGACGGCGCGGCTGCCGTTCACTCCGAAGGCGCAGGGCATTATTCCGGTGCAGGTGCGAGTCGGTGAGAGCGGACGCGTGGCGCCGACCGAAGGCCTGGGGCATGTCGCGATCTGGGAGCGGCGGAATCCGATCGTGGCAGTCGAGTTGGCCGCGCTCATGGACGCGCCGCAGACGAATAAAGCCCTATCGGATGCCCGCAGCAAGCCCGAGCCGGAGGGGACGCCGCTCCCTGACGCCGCCGATGAGCTCGGAAAACTCACTCAGTTTTATTATCGCGTGATGTATGTCGTGCCGTCGGCCTCCTTCGGCGGCGATCGTTTTCAGGCCAGCGAGTCCTCGCGGGAATGGTTGAAGCTGCACAAGTTCCCTGCCGGCTATGTCCTGGTTGTGCTGGGGGGCGAGCAGGCCTTCGGGACAGCGATCGATGCCTTGCACGCGGACGGATGGAAAACCGTCAAGACCGGCATCGGTCGAAGCAAAGCCTTCGCCGAGGCCTTTCTCCAACGACGGTTGGCGGCCGTGATGGTGCCAGAGCCGGCCAAAGGGGAAGCCCCGCGCAAAGCCAAAGTGGCGAAGGAATGGAAAGAGATTCGGAAGAAGTTATAGTGGGCGACCGGATCATCCTTCTTGCTCGCCGAGGCACCATGATGAAACTGTGGTCTCTCAATGCGCGTAGTGAAGGGCCGTCCGTCTCCCGTTTGATTTAAAGCGCTTTAAGCACGGAAGGAGGGGAAATACAACCAAGATTCCCGAGTTTGTGGAACGTGCGAATTGGACTCCGTCTATAGGAGTAAAGGGATGGCAAACATATCATTCGGTGAAAGACTCAAGCGCGCACGCATTCGTAGTGCTATGACGCAAGCCGAACTCGGTGAAAAGGTGGGCGTTTCCCAGGCGCTCATATCCCAATGGGAAAAAGGAAATTCTGAGCCGAGCAAACAGCAAAAAGAAAAACTCAAAAAGATACTCGGTGGTTGGGCTGCAGGCAAATCAACAGACGAAGCTAACGGGGCAACGGAAGTTTCCCCAGGTGCCCTCAGCGCATGGCTGAATCGAACTCGCAACTTAAAGAACTTATCACCGCCAGAACTGGCTGAGATGGCTGGTCTATCGGTAGTCTCGATCTACAACATCGAGAGCGGTCGGATATCGAACCCGCGAGACGAGACAATCAAAAAGTTAGAGCGTGCCTTGAAAAGTACGCTATCCACAGAGACGAAGGAAGAAATACGAGAAGAAGCAGAAATTGAAGGCCTTGGCGAGTTCATCGAATTTGACCCACATAATGATAATGATCTCCCCTCAGCACCGGGTATTTATATGTTGTACGACATCAGTGAGCGGCCGATTTACGTTGGGCAAGGGGCTGACATCAGAAACAGAATAAAGTCCCATCAAGAGAAGTAGTGGTTTATTCGACCTATTATCGAAACCGCTGCATACGTCAAAATTGAAAAGAAAGATATGCGGGAGGGAGTTGAGAAACTCCTTATCCGCTTCTTGAAGAAGAATGCTGTGATAAATAAACAGAATGTTGAACGCTGAATACTAATGACGAGGTATGTGGGGCTAACTGTCCCACGCGACGGGTTCTGCCACGCATGCACTAAGGCCTTATGCCGATAGGGCACGATTGGAAAGGAAGTAAACGGGGACGTTCTGAGTTTTGCAGGTGACCATGCGAGATGTGTGGGAAGAAGCCAACATGTCCAGATATATCCTTCTCTAACAAGGCGCTGCAGTAGGCCTTCAGGCAAGTTTCTCCGTGCTTTCGTGGCAGGCGGTGGCTGAGTGGTAGCGGTAAATTTCATAGCGCATCGTTGGCACAGTTTCGAGTGACTCTGGTGGAAGTGGTTATGCCCCAATCAACAAAAGCCATTTTGCCTCAGGCCCTTGAACTTCCGTCCAATGACCGTGTGGCGTGGTAGGACTTGTTGCGTGATGCGCAGCATGCTATATCTGGCAGGTGATCCAATCATTCCGACACAAGGGGCTGAGGAAGTTCTTTGAGTCGGGGAGCGCGGCCGGTATCCAACCGCATCACTCTAAGCGTCTGCGCATGCTGTTAGCCGCCTTGGACACGGCTCTGGCCATTGAGGACATGAACGTTCCAGGATTCCGACTACATCCCTTGAAGGGATCGGAGCGCGGTCGATGGTCTGTGTGGATAAATGGAAGCTGGCGCTTAACCTTCACGTTCAAAGACGGACACGCCTACGTCTTGGATTATGAGGACTACCACTAATGGCTATGCACAATCCTCCCCATCCCGGCGAGTTTATTATCCAGGTCTATTTGGAGCCCAACAATCTGAGCGGTCGCACCTTGGCCGGCAAGCTCGGTGTGGCTGCTTCAACGCTGAATCGCATTCTTACGGGTTCGAGCCGTATCAGTCCTGAAATGGCGCTACGCCTTTCCAAGGCGCTTGGCCGTTCTCCGGAGAGTTGGCTTGCCATGCAGTACAACCACGATCTCTGGCAAGCCAGGCAGCATGTGAAGCTCAGCAAAGTCGGGAAAGTCCGGCTCACAGCGGCCTAACTGGTACTCCGGCGGGAAATAAATGGCGACATTCTGAGTTTTCGCGGGCGACCATGTGAGATGTTTGAGAAGAAACGCGTATATGTCCTTCCCTAAATAGGCGCTTCTGCAAGCCGCCAAGAAAGTTCCTCCATATTGCCGTGGCAGGTGAAGACTGAGCGGTAGGTTTCATAGAATATCGCTGGTACAGTTTTAGGCGATCCTTATGGAGGTGGTTATGCCCCAATCAGCAAAAGCTATTTTGCATCAGGCCCTTGAACTTCCGTCCAATGACCGTGCGGCGTTGGTGGAAGGTCTGATTGCCAGTCTTGACCAGCCCAATCCCGCGCTTGATGCGATGTGGCTCAAGGAAGCTGAAATCAATCACCACAGATAAGCCGAATCCTCGTTAAGGCGGTGTGCACAGGTTAGTGCAGCCCTCGTATCTTCCATTCACCGCTTCTCTCCTTTACTATACGCGTCAGCTTTCCATCCTTTGAGGCTTCTCTGAATGCGTGCCAAGACCAGTTTTTCCTGCCAGTCCTGCGGGCATCAATCCCCGCGATGGATCGGGCGCTGTCCCGATTGCGGCGGCTGGAATACGATGAAAGAAGAGCGGCAGGCGCCGACCGGCAAGGGGCGTCCGGTGGCCATGAAGATGGCGCAGGCCAAGGCCACGCCGATTGCCGAAATCGAAGTGGTGGGAGAAGACCGCCGGCTCACGCAGATCAGCGAGTTCGACCGGGTCCTGGGCGGAGGCGTGATTCCCGGCGCGGTCATTCTGATCGGCGGCGATCCCGGGATCGGCAAGACCACGTTGTTGCTACAGGCCTTACCGCGGTTGGCCTCGAAGGAAGCGCCGGTTCTCTATGTGTCTGGTGAGGAGTCGCCTCGCCAGATCAAAATGCGCGGGCAACGGCTGGGCATCGAACATCCGAACCTCTTGATCCTGGCGGAAACCTCGCTGGAGCAGATTCTCAAAGCCGTGCAGGAAATTCAGCCGGCCGCGCTCGTCGTCGATTCTATTCAAACGGTCTTTACGGAGCAGATTACCTCAGCCCCCGGCAGCATCAGCCAGGTGCAGGAAGTCGCCGGCCAGCTCATGTCGTTTGCGAAGCGGGCAGGTGTGCCGGTGTTCATCATCGGGCATGTGACGAAAGAAGGGGCGATCGCCGGTCCACGGTTACTTGAGCACATCGTCGATACGGTGCTCTATTTCGAAGGCGATAAAGGCCATAGCTATCGGATTTTGCGTGCGGTCAAGAATCGCTTCGGCTCGACCAACGAGATCGGTGTGTTTGAAATGAAGGATGGCGGCCTTGAAGAAGTGGCCAATCCCTCTGAATTGTTTCTGGCCGAGCGGCCGCAGCACAGTACCGGGTCAGTCGTGGTGTCGAGTCTGGAAGGAACCAGGCCGATCCTCGTCGAGCTGCAAGCGCTGGTGTCGTCCACGAGTTATGCCATGCCGAAGCGTGTGGCTAATGGGGTTGAGTTAAGCCGAGTCTCGCTCTTGCTCGCGGTGATGGAGAAGCGCTTAGGGATGCATCTCTCCGGGCAGGATGTCTATGTGAATGTCGTCGGTGGCATGCATATCGATGAGCCGGCGATCGATCTCGGGATCGTCGCGGCGGTCACGTCCAGTCTCCGCGAAGTAGCCATTGAGCCGGGTTTATTGGTATTGGGAGAAGTCGGCCTTGGCGGAGAGGTGCGGGCCGTGAGCCAGGCAGAGTTGCGGATACGGGAAGCGGCCAAAATGGGATTCAAACGCTGTCTGTTGCCGGAACGGAATCTGGCCAAGGTCGATCCGATCGATGGGATTGAGTTGATTGGGATTAACGAAGTGGGAGAGGCGCTGAATGTCGTGTTTGAGAAATAGGATGCTGAAAACGTCCGCCAGCATCGTTCTCGCATCGTTCAGACCCTCAACGTACGAAGCCCACTTGAGGCAAAGTGCCTATCCGCTCGCATGTGATCGAAGCGAGCGGGTCGAGCGAAGCTTGGTATGTACCTCCTCGGCCCTTCACTCGCTGCGGCCTTGCTGGACGAACGTTTTGAGCATCCTGTGGAGTAAGTTATCCGTTACGCGTCACGCATTGCTCGCGCTGCTGCTCTGCCTCCTCGTCACTGCCTGTACCACGACTACGCCGGCCCCGGAAGAGGCGGTGGGGCTGAAGCAGGCGACGGCCGAGGAACTGGCCACGCTGCTGCGTCAACGCGAAGCGGCGATTCGCACTATGAAGGGTCTCTTCAGCGCCAAGGTGCGCGGCGGCTTGATTCCGATTTCCACGCGCGTCGAAGGCGCGGTCTACTATCGCCGTCCGAACAGCATGCGGTTGCGAGGCTTTACGCCGATCGGCGGCGAACTCTTTGAATTTGTCCAGGCCGATGAGCTGTACATGTTGCGATTGCCGACGATGGGACGGGTGTTGAGCGGCCGCCAGTCGGACATGAGCGAGATGGGCAAGCTGGCCCGGCCGTTCGAGCTCAGTGTATGGGCCATGGGCGGTGTGCTGGGCACCAGTGCAATCGGGAAAGACGAGACGACGAAGCTGGTCGAAGAGGGAACACGCTATCGATTGGATGTGTTTGGTCCGCGCCCCGGTGCGGCCTCGACCGACCGGCCCTTGCTCCGGCGGATGTGGTTTGATCGCCGTACCTTGTTGGTGGTGCAGGAGGAGCGGTTGAACGGCGCCGGAGAAATGGATGCCTCCATCCAGTACGAGGATTTTCGCTCAATCGGGGAAACCGCGCTCCCGGCCAATGGCAGTCCCGATGCCCGTCTGTTGCGTCCCTTTAAGATTTCTCTGGAAGACGGGCGGGGGCAGGGCAGCGTGCAGGTCACCTTCCATGAAATTATTTCCAATCAGGAATTGAAGAGCGAAGAGCTTGGGCGTATCTCGCGCCAGTCGTCACCGTCGGAGCCGGCGTCATGAAAGTCCTGGCAGTCGAAACGGCGACCTCCTGGCAGAGCGTCGCACTTCTTGATGACGACAGGGTTCTGGCGCGGGAAGATCAGGAGGCCACCGGTGTGCATGGCACGCTCTTGCTGCCGACGATCACCCGGCTCCTCGCCAAATCCGGACTCACCCTCAAGTACTTGGACGGGCTGGTGTGCTCCATCGGGCCTGGGTCGTTTACCGGTCTGCGGGTGGGAACGGCGACCTTGCTGGGTTTGCGGGCGGCCACCGATCTTCCGCTGGTCTTGGTCCCGACGTTGGAAGCCATGGCCTGGTCACTCAGAGGCACATCCGGCCTGATTTGCCCGGTGCTTCCCAGCCGCAAAGATGAAATCTATTGGGCGGTGTTTCGTTGGGGCGCCGATCGTCTGGAGCGTCTCGTTTCCGAGCATGTCGGTTCTCCGCAGGCCCTGGCACAGACACTCACAGGTGGGACCACCATCTTCGGGGAGGGGTGGACGCTGATGGAGCCGGCTATTCGAGCGGCCCTCGGCCCGGACGTCACGATCATTCCGGCCTCCGGAGACCCGGTGCGACCCTCGGCCGTCACCGTTGGCCAGGCCGGAATCGAACGGCTGCTTCGGGGTGAGATTGCCGGCGATCATGTGGCGCCCTTGTATGTGCAGCGAACCGAAGCGGAAATCCGCTACGAACAGTCCGGCGGTGTCTCGCCGGTGGCCCGTCGGCAGGCCCGTGTGGCCACCAAAACCGCTGCCAGGGCGGCACGCCAGCCTAGGTCGACAGGAAAGACGCGTGGATAGCGCGATACAGATCATGCCAGCTACGTTGGCAGATCTGCCTGATTTGTTGCGTCTGGAAGAAGCTTGCTTCTCGTCCCCCTGGACGCGCAAAATGTTGGAGGCTGAACTGACCGGCAACCAGTTTGCACACTTTTTGGTGGCGCGTGACGCAGCAAAGGCAGCGACAACGGATGGGGCGATCGTCGGCTCCCTGTGTTTTTGGATCGTGTTTGAAGAAGTGCGCCTGATGAATCTTGCCGTAGCAGAAGAGATGCGTCGTCGTGGAATTGGCGCGGCTCTCGTGGATTCCGCCTTGCGTACCGGCTTCACCCAGGCGGCGACCCGTGCCGTCCTCGAGGTTCGGGCCTCCAACCGAGCCGCCGTCGCGCTCTACCGGCGCTTCGGCTTCACGCAGGTGTCGGTCCGTCCCGCATATTATTCCAATCCAGTCGAAGATGCAGTGCTCATGGAAATGGAGCCGATTGTGATCCCCGCCGGCTCCGGGCGCAGGTCTGCGCCCGTCAACGAGGGAGGCTCAGTTCCCGCTCACTAACCCGACCAGGAGGTGTGGCATGCAGACTGAACAGGGACTCGCGGACCAGCTTCGACAGACCAGCCGTGAGTTTAAATCGCTTGAGGAGACCCATCATCGGCTCGACGGCGAGCTGAACGAATTGCAACGGCGCCATGTGCTGACGCCCCAGGAAGAAGTCGTGAAGAAGCATTTGCAAAAAGAAAAACTAGCAATGAAAGACAAGATGGCGGAATTGATCCGTCAATATCGCGAGCAGGGGACACCCCAGGCCGCGCATTAAGGAATGTCCCGGTCGCCGGTCGGTCCGGCGGCCGGGTACTCACACATCATGGCCCAGTTTATCAACCCGCTTGCCGCCCATATCAGTACCGTCAAGCGGCGGTTGATCATTATCGCGGCCACGCTGCTGGCCGCGCTGATTGCGACCTTCGCCTTTTCCGCCGATATGATCGCCTGGCTGAACCGGCCCTTCCCCAATCAGCTGGTGTTTTACGGCCCGACTGAAGCGCTGTTTGCCTCCATCAAAGTGTCCTTTCTCTCCGCGGTGATCGTCAGCCTTCCGGTGATCTTCTACCAGTTCTGGAAGTTCGTCGAGCCGGCGTTGCTGCAGAAGGAGCAGCGCTGGGCGATTCCGCTGTTCCTCCTGGCCGGGGGGTTATTCATCCTGGGGCTGGTCTTTTGTAACCTGGTCATTCTGCCGCTGGTCATCGATTTTTTCGTCAGCTTCGGGATGGATCGGGATATTACGCCGCAATTGAGCGTGGGGACCTATATCGATTTCAACGTGAAGTTCCTGCTGATTTTCGGCTGCGCCTTTGAATTGCCGTTGGCTCTGACCCTGCTGGCCGTCGCCGGCGTTATCACGGCCAAACAGTTGGCGCAGTATCGCAAGCACGCGATCATGGCGGCCTTGATCATTTCGGCGATCGTCACTCCGGACGCCACGCTCTTTACCATGCTCTTGATGGCAGTGCCGATGATGGTGTTATATGAAATCGGGATCCTGGGCGCCTGGATGTTCGGGCGCGGGAAAAACAGCAACGGCGGGATCGATCTTCCGCTGGACCCCGATCTGCCCATCGGAACAGCCGGAACCAGGATGCGATAACGAAAGGGCCTCAATGAAACTCTTGACCGCTCTCTTTTCCGCTGCGGTGCTGCTGTGCGGTCCGGCCGTCCCTCCGACCGGAGCGGAGCCGACCGGTCCGCCGGTAGATATGGCGTCGCCCCATGGGCAAATCCAGGGCGGTGACGCATTCGGGCCGGACGGCCCGTTCGGGCAGACCATTGCGAGTGTGCAGGCGCTGACACTCTCCGGCAAAGATACGATCTATGCCGGCTCCTTCGGTAACGGCATTTTTCGCAGCAGCGACCGGGGGAGCACCTGGACGGGCGTCGGCGCCGGCGTCAACGATCCCTTCATCCTTACCATGGCGACCGGGCGGGACGGAGCGGTCTATGCCGGGACGTTCCGCGGCGGCGTGTTCCGGTCCAAAGACGAGGGCAAGTCCTGGCAGTCGATCAACGACGGCTTGAAGCGGCTGGAGATCAAGTCGTTGCTGGTGACCAACGAAGGGCTCTATGCCGGGACGTCGGGCGGAGCCTATCGCTTGAACGCGGCCGGCGATAAATGGACGATCGTGACCACCGGATTGGACGATGTGCTGGTCCATGCGCTGGTGCGGTCGACCGACGGCACGCTCTTCGCGGGCACCTCGGGCAAGGGCATTCTCCGGTTCAAGCAGAATGCCGCCGGATGGGTCCGTATGCAACAGGGTCTCAAGGACCATGAGGGGATGATTGAGAACTTCATTCGGGTCCTGGCCATCGACCGGGAGCAGGGGATCTATGCCGGCACCTTCGACGGCGGCGTGTTTCGAAGCGGAGACGGCGGGTCCAGCTGGAAGGCGATCAGCCGCGCCCTGCCCAACGACTCCATTCGCGGCATCGTGATCATTGACGAAGGCCTGATCGTGGCCACGGGGAACGGCATCTTCAAAACGATCGACAAGGGGCGGCAGTGGACGCCGCTGAATAAAGGGCTGACGAACCTCTCGATTCAAGTGATGACCGGAGGCGGGACGGGGCCGCTGTACGTCGGGACGAGTTCCGGGGTGTTTCGCAGCGACGATGGACAGAGCTGGGTGGCAGTGAATCAGGGATTGGACGCGGGGTTGGCCCCGCCGCCATTCCGTTTTCGATAATGGCAGGCTGTTGATAAAGACCGCCAGCGGCGTTCTCGCATCGCTCAGAGGCTCAACGTACCGAAGCGTACGCCTCGCCTCTTTGCTCGCTGCGGCCTTGCTGGACGATCTTTCTGAACAGCCTGCAGAGAATTCATGACGTCGGAGAGCTTCGGTAGTTTCTCACTAACTTGTTAACGGAAAGGATCAGGATATGGCAGACGCAGGTAGTACGACGAAGGCGACGATCAGCGTGGCGAGCAAGGGGCAGGCGTTGGGCGAGATCGTGTTGAAGTTTTTCCCCGACGTGGCGCCGGGCCATGTGAAGAACTTTACGGATCTCGCGAAGAAGGGCTTCTATAACGGGACCACCTTCCACCGCGTCATTCCCGGATTCATGATCCAGGGCGGCGATCCCAACAGCAAGAATCCCGACCGGTCGATGCACGGCATGGGCGGCCCCGGCCATAAGGTGAAGGCGGAGTTCAACAGCAAGCCGCATAAGCGCGGCATCGTCTCGATGGCCCGCTCGAACGATCCGGACAGCGCCGGCTCGCAATTCTTCATCTGCGTGGCGGACGCCAATTTCCTGGACTGGCAGTACACGGTGTTTGCCGAAGTCGTGACCGGCATGGACGTGGCGGATAAAGTCGTCAGCATGAAACGCGACGGAAACGACAATCCCCTCGAACGCGTCGAGATGACGGTCACGGTGACCGACTAACGTGAAGCGTCGTTCGTGAAACGTAGGGGGAGCAGATCTCAATGACGAGGCCCGTGTCCATCTTGCGCTTCACGCTTCACGTTTCACGAAGCGCACTCTTGTGCGCGCTCCTGGCTGCGTGCGCCATTCCGCAGGTGCCGTCACGGACGATTTATGAAGATCCCGTGAACTATGTGCGGCTGGAAGAGGATCGCGGTTACCTCGTGGAGTGGCCGCCGAGCCACAACAGTCATCCGGCGGCGCTGGGGCCGGAAGTGCTGCGGCCTCTGTTGCAGGGGCTGGTCATTCAAGAGCACCGGATCTGGCTCCAGCGGTGGATTGCGGGAGACGCGCCGTTCCAGGCGGCGTTTCAGGATCAGGAGATTGCGCTTCTGTCAGTGCAACTGGCGGAGGCGTTGGCTCAGGCCAAGCCCAATGAGCGGGTGACCTTTTATCTGAGCGAGCCGCAGGCCTCGACCAAGCGTATTGTGACGTCGGGCGGCCTGTACGTGAAGGGGACGGAGCTGCATCTGATTCTAGGGAACTGGCAGATCGTCTACGGGATTCCCACTTATGGGATGATCTACGACCGGCGCTATCCGATGCGGCCGACGGCAGCGAAGGGGTTCGATTTATTCTTCCAGCCGCACGAAGCGATGCGGCGCACGCAGAGCAGCTGGATCGACGGAGTGCTGGCCAACGGGGCGGACGAAGTGGTCATCGATCTCAGCAAACTGCCGCCAGCGCCATCAGCCGCAGTCGCACCGGTGCCGTTGCCTATCGAATAGTGGGGTCGATTTGTAATTGCGCGCTCCCGCCGGCGGCGTAGGCGAGCGTCACTTCAGCGATCTTGTAATCGTACTGCGCCTCGGCCAGCTTCGTTTGCGCCGTGGTCAATCCCACTTCAGACTGCGTGACTTCCACGATCGTGCCGAGCCCGAGCTTGTAGCGCTGCTTGGCCAGGCTTAGCGCCTCCTGCGCGGTCTTCACCAGTTCCTCTGCCAGCTTGATTTGCTGCGCAAACGTCACGGTGTCGAGATAGGCGTTCGTGACCTGTTGTGTGAGCGCCTGTTCGATATTGCTGCTCTGGGCCTGGGCCGCCGCCTGCTGCGCCGCGGCTTCCTTCACCTGATTCTCGATGAGCCCCCCCGTAAAGAGCGGCATGGAGACCATTCCGCCCGCTGTCCACCAGCCGCCGGTCGCCACATTGCGGTTGGGATCGAAGGTATCGTAGTAGCCGCCGCTCGCGATGGCGGAGACCGTCGGCAGGTATTGGCTTTTCATCGCCCGTTTCTTCGCTTCAGCAGCCGCGGTCTGTTCCTTGGCCCGCTTCAACTCCGGATGGCCCAGACTGTCGGAAATCAACTCACCCAGTGCGCGAGGAATTTTCACGTCGGTGGTGACGTCTTCCAGCGTGTAGTCTTCCGATCCGGCGATGCCCATCGTGCGGTTGAGGTCGGCGAAGCTGGATTTCAAATCATTCCGGCTCCGGACAAGCAGCGACTCCGCATTCACCAGCTCCACTTTCACCAGATCCAGATCCAGTTTGGACTTGAGCTGCTGGCGATAGAGCGTCTCGATCTGGCCGGTGATGATTCCGCGTTCCCGCACCGTTTCTTCCGCGATGCGGACGAGTGTCTGGCGTTTGAGACTGTTCAGGTAGCTGCGTTGAATGGACACGATCACAAGTGCGCGCCGGGCGTTGACGTCCTGTTCCTGCGCCCGTTCGCCGTACTGAGAAGACTCCACCAGATTCTTGGTGAAACCGAAGTCATAAATCCGCTGGCTCGCCAGGACGCCTGCGGTATAGGTGCTCAAGTTGGGCTGAAGCAGGCCGCCGCCGACCAGGAAGCGGGGATTGAGGCGTCCGGCCCCGGCTGTGCCGTCGGCATTCGCAAAGACTTGCGGATAGTAGAGGGACTTGGCCTGATCCGTTCTGGCGCTGGAGGCGGCGAGGCCGGCATTGGCCTCCTGCACGATCGGATGGTTCTGCAGACCGGTTTCAACCGCCTGCTGTAAGCCGAGAAAGCGGCCCTTGGCCGCAGCGTCGCCGGACCCGGCTGGTTGGGCCTGTGTCAGCGAAGGGATTGCCAGCATCATGATAAAGAGGAGTGTGGTCGATCGAGTGGTTGTCATGGTTTCGCTCCTTCGTATGACGCGGGCGGCTGGCCCGGTGAACGCCGTTCGAATTTCTGCTGCGACGGTTTGGCCTCCGGCATCTTGAACGGCGCCGCCTGTACCGGGGAGCCCTCCAGGAGCTTCCGCTTGCCGACCACCACCACGTCTTCAGAGCCGTCGAGCCCGTTGGTGATCTCGATCCACGTCCCGTTCGTGATGCCGGTTTGCACGGGCACAGATTTGGCCTTGCCTTGTGCGATGATAAAGACAGATTTGCCCTTCTGGCCGCTGGTCACCGCTTGTGGCGGCAGGGCCAGCGCATCGGGAATCTCGCGCAGATCCAAGGCCAGCTCCGCGTAGGTGCCGGGCCTCAAGGTATGGTCGGGATTGGGCAGGTCGAGTTCCACCAGCAAACTCCTGGTGGAAGGGTCGAGCGCGAGTGTGGAGCGGGTGATCGTGCCGGCGAAGGAGCGATCCGGCAGTTCCTTCAAGAGCACTCTTGCCTTGGTCTTGCCGGGTGTGATCCAGGCGGATTCGTCCTGCGGCACGTTGGCGTACACCCGCACCGTATCCAAATCCATGACGGTGAAGAGAGGAATCGCGGTGGTCGCGGACGACGTCGCGATCTGGATCAAGGCGCCGGGATCGGCAAAGCGGGCGGTGACGATCCCGTCATAGGGCGCACGCACCTTCGTGTATTCGCGCATGGCGGCGCGCTGCTGCATGAGATTCTTCGCGCCCTCGTAGGTCGCTTCGGCCACATCGACATCCTGCTTCGCGATGACGTCCGGCGATTCGCGGAGGACCTTGTCCAATCGTTCGAACGTAATCTTCTTGATCTTGTAGTCGGCGACCGCCTGTTGATATTGCTCTTCGACTTCCGGCGCGTCGATGATTGCGACGACCTGGTTTTTCTTCACATGATCGCCCTTGTCCGGGCCGATCCACTTCAGATAGCCCGAGACTTTGGCGTAGAGGGTCGTTTGGTAGCGCGGGCTGATATTGGCGGGCAGGGTGATCGTATAGGTCAGCGGCTTCCTGACCGGTTTCGTCACCTGCACGTCCACCGGCTGGTTGTCCGTCACGACCGCGGTGCCGTTCTCGGCGGAGCCGTTGGAGGTGGTGGAACCGGTGACGTCCTTCTGCGGCGGTTCATCCCGCTGGCAGCTGGAGAGCATCCCGATCAACAGGGCCATGCAGCAGACCGTCCGGTTCAGCATCATCTTAGATATCCTCTTCCATCGCAGCCGGTTCAGGAGCGGCGCCGGCGGGGACACGCCGCCCCAGCACCAGCGCGTGCAACACCGGCACGACCAAGAGCGTCATCACGGTGGAGACGGCGAGTCCGCCGACGACCGCGCGGGCCAGCGGCACCATTGTTTCGTTCCCCTCGCCGAAGCCGAGGGCGAGCGGCAGCAGGCCGAGAATCGTCGCGAGCGCCGTCATGAGAATCGGCCGGATGCGCCGCTTCCCCGCTTCCAGCACCGCCTGTTCGGCGGAGGCGCCGGCTTCCACCATGCGGTTGGCAAAATCGACCAGGAGAATGCTGTTGGAGACGACGATACCCATCATCATGAGGGTACCGATCATCGACTCCACGTTCACGGACGTATCGGTGAGATGCAGCATCAAGACGGTCCCGATCCAGCCGAGCGGCACGGCGATCAGAATAATCAGCGGATCGATCATCGAGCGGAACAGCCCGACCATCACCAGATAGATCAGCAGCACAGCCAGCGGCAGGGCCAGCGCAAAGTTGCTGAAGGCGCCGCGCATGTTGGCGACCTCGCCCTTGATGGCGAGCGTCACATCCTTCGGCAGTTGAATCGTGCCGAGCACCTGCTCGATATCCGCCGCGACGTGGCCCAGATCGTTACCCACCGGCGTGACGAGCACGTTGATCAAGCGGGAGAGATCGTAATGGTCCACGCTGTCCGGCCCGGTCTTCATCTCCAGCGAGGCGACATCGCGCAACAGCACCGGCGGGCCGCGCCGGTCGTCCGCGGCGTAGAAGCCGTTCGAGAGATCCAGGTTGCGCCCGGCGAACGGTGTATTTTGCAGCGCGACAATCGATCCGCCGCTGCCGGCCGCCGTGAGCGACGAGGTGGGATTCAGCGGGGTCCGCGCGCCGATCACCGGGATGTTCAGCAGGTCTTCCGTTTTCGTGAGCGACTGTTCGGGATATTGCGCGAGCAGGTAATAGCCGTTGGCGGTCTTGGGATCGAGCCAATAGTTGGGGCTCAAGGCGATGTTCGAGCTGATGCCGGTGATCACGTCCACGATCACGCGATCCTGGGTGATGCCGTAATAGGCGGCTTTCGTCCGGTCCACGTTCACATGCAGTTCCGGATAGCTCTTGCCCTGCTTGATGCGCACGTCGCTCGTATTGGCCACCTGTGCGACCTTGTCGCGGATCTGCTCGGCGACCGGGCGAATGAGATCCAGCCGGGGGCCTTTCACTTGAATGTCGATCGGCGCGCGCAGGCCGAAGTTCAGCACGTCGCTGATGATGCCGCCGGTCGAAAAGCTCACTTCCACGCCGGGGAGCGCCTGGCGGACTTTCGTGCGCAGGGTGGCGATGTAGTCGTCGGTACGGCCTTCATGCCCGGTCACCAGATTCACCAGGATAAAGGCGGTATGGTTGCCGGTGTTGGGGGCAAAGCGGGCTGCATCGCCGAAGTAGAGCCCCGTATTCGAGACCACTTCTTCCAGATCCTGCTTGGGGATGGTGTCCTGTATGATTTTTTCAAGATCGGCGACAATCGCCGTGGTCTTCTCGATGCGGGAACCTTCCGGCGCACTGACCGTCATCGTGAAATTGCCCGCATCGACCCTGGGGAAGAATTCGGTATGGAGTCTGGGCAGGAGCAATGCGCCGGTGCCGACCAATGCGAGCAGCGCCAGAAGCATCACGAAGGCTTTGAAGCGGACGCCGGCGCGGAGGACCGGTTCATAGAGCGCGAGCACGAAGCGGAACCAGTCTTTGGCGTCCTCTTCCTCCTGCGAACCGTTGCCGTGCCCGTGTTGATAGAGCCGCGCCAGCACCACGGGCGTCACGGTCATGGAGACGGCATAGTCGGCCAGCATAGCAAAGGCGACGGTCATGGCGAGCGGGACGAAGAGATACTTGATGATGCCGGAGAAGAACACGATCGGCAGATAGACGATCAGAATACAAATCGTGGCGACGAGGATGGGCAGCGTCAGTTCGATCGCGCTGTCTTCGGCGGCTGCGCGGCCGCTCTTGCCCATGAGCAAATGGCGATGGAGGTTTTCCTGCACGACGATGTTGTTGTCGAGCAACGTCCCGATGACCAGAGCCAATCCGCCCAGGGTCATGATGTTCACCGACTGGCCGCTCAGATAGAGCGCGACCAAAGCGGCGGTGAGCGAAAGGGGAATGGCGAGGGCGACGACGAGCGCCGCCTTGATGCTACGGAGGAACAGGAAGATCATCAGCCCGGCCAGGCCGGCGCCGAGCAAGCCTTCTTTTTGTAAGTTCGCAATGGCCTGCCGGATATAGAGCGATTGATCGTAGATGAATTTGACTGTCGCGCCTGCGGGGATCTCGGTCATCTTCGACAGTTTAGCGCGAATGCCGTCGGTCACTTCCAGCGTGTTGGCGCCTTCCTGCCTGGTGATCGGGAGATAGGTGGCTTCTCGCCCGTTCACGCGCACAATCGAGGTTTGAATCGCCGAGCTATCCGACGCCGTGCCGATATCGCGGACAAGAATCGGCGTGCCGTTCACCACCTTGATGGGGATGTCGTTGATCTGGTCCACCACGTCGATGAGGCTGTTGGAATAGACGTAATAGTCCAGATCGCCGAGCTTGACGTTGCCCGCCGGAATAATCGCGCTCTGGGAGTTGATCGCCTTCACCACGTCGGAGGGCGAGACGCCGCGCGCCAGCATGCGTTGCTGATCCATGAACACGGTGATCTGCCGGACTTTGCCGCCCAGCGGAGGGCCGAAGGAAATACCGGGGATGTTGGCGATCTGCTGGCGCACGGTGAAGTAGGCCAGGTCGCGGATTTCTTTCGGGCCGAGCGTGTCGCTGCTCACCGAGAGCAGGCCCACCGGCAGGCTCGACACGCCGAACTTATAGACCGAGGGCGGATAGACGCCGGGCGGGAGCAGTCGGATGATGCTGTAGGCCAGGCTGGTCAGTTCCGATTGTGCCGAGTCGATGCTGTATTCCGGCTGGAAGAAGACCTTGATATAGCTCATCCCCGCGAGCGACTGCGACTCGATGTGCTCGACGTAGCTCGCTTCGACAAAGCGCTGTTCCATGCGGAGGGTGATGGCGCCTTCCATCTCGCCGGGGCTCAAGCCGCGGTAGAAGGTGGTGACGAGGATCGTCGGAATTTTGATTTCCGGGAAGATGTCCACGCGCATCTTCTTGTAGGACACGGCGCCGAGGATCAGGGCGATCATGCAGACGGCGAAGACGGCGTAGGGATTTTTGAGCGCAGCGCGGGTCAGCATGGGGTTCCCACCATATGAGGCACGCGATTCCGTTCTAGCCAGTATCGGCAGATATCGGTCGTACATTGAATGAGTTCGGCAAACGTGCCGGGCTTCACGACGTAGCCGTTGGCGTGGTTGGCCTGACAGCGCGCGAGGTCATGCTGGTCGTCCGACGTAGTGAAGATGACGACGGGGATCGTGGCGAAGCGCGCATCGTCCTTGAGCCGCTTCAGCAAGGCGCACCCGTCTTCGCCGTGAAGGTGCAAGTCCAAAAGAATAAGGGAAGGAGGGTAGCACGATTGGTCTCCCTTGCTCGCTGAGGCCGCACGATCAGAATGTGCTCCCTCAATGCGCGCAGTGGGAGACCAATTCAGGCCACCCTCTGAGGAAGAGCGCGAGCGAGCTTGGAATGACCATTGGTGATATCGGTCTTCCAGGAAATGGAATGCCGCCTCGGGGTCCTGTTCGGTAAAGAGGGTGACGTCGAGACCGGTCTGGACCAGCGCCAAACGAAACAGTTCCCGCTCGCCGGGGCTGTCGTCGATCAGGAGAATGGAGGAATGCGACACCATATAATGGAGCGGTATCGCAGGGACTGTGCCGGATGAAAGCGAGATGGACTGAAAGATGGAAAGATCTATGATAGCAGTTGGTTATGCAGATAGGCTCATTTGATTAGCGAGCTATGATCTATGTTTGAACGAGGAGTAGTTCTGGAGAAATTCCATAGAGAAAAGGGAATTTCTCCAGAGCAGGAAATCAGGCCGCCTTCGCGGAGGCGCGTTTCCATTCCATCATCTTTGCGGTGAGTTTGGATGAGGCGGAGGCATAGGCGCCGTTCAGACCGATCGAGGCTTCCGCGCCGGCCTTGTCGCCTTTCATGACCTTTGACACAACGTCTCCTGCCGCATTGTGAAAGGCCTTATGCAAAGCGAGCACTTCTTTGTAGTGTGGGTCGGACGTCTGCGCGCCGGTGAGGCTGTAGAGCCACTTCCCGAACTCACACCGGTTATCGACGCTGACTTCAGCCGGGATAAGGCTCAAGGTGCCGTCGATGTTCTGTTTCAGTTTCACTTTCCAGGCCCCATGCGCGCCGATGGCCTTGTCGATCTGCTCAAGGATGTTCGACATGAATTCCTCCCAATGAAGTGGTGGTACGACAATGGCCTTATCGGCTGGGCAGGAGTGGATCTTGAGGGGATTGAGTAGGGGATTATCATGAATATGCGGGAGGTGATCGGGCCTATTTCGGTTGGGGCACCTTGATGATCGTGTGGTTAGTTTGCGGAGGAGGTGAGGGGGGAGGAAGCGGGCCGTGTGCTGCGAAAAGGAGATGGTCTGGGTCGCATCGCGGCGCTAGACAGAAACGACTTCAGCCCACTTTGGTCTGTCTCCAATATTCGATTGTAAGACCCGCCCCTCATTTTCTGTATTAACCATTCTCAACGCGATGTTGAAGAGTGGGATGCCGTGGAAGGTCGCGGCCTGTCAGCCTGCTTGATGTCCGCCGTTAGGTTTCCTTTTCCATTGAAATATCTGTTGACGGGTTTACTTCGGAGGTATAACCTTCGCCCCACTTTCCCCTTTGCAAGTGGGGTGAAAATGCCAGTCCGGCATTCAAAGTCAACAGTGTGGCAATCCGGCATCCTCCTAAGTCCATTTTCTGTCTTTACTCTCTGTCTCAGTTCTCAAAGATACTCCATTGCCTTCATACCCGATTTAGGGTGTTCAGGCGCTGAAACTTTCTGTGCGAGGTTTTCGTGAGCCAATCTATGAGCTGCTGCCGGTTTCATTCATACACCTAACTCGGTGTCTTTGAAACCGGCAGCAGCTCAATTATTACACCCAAGCCTTAGATGTCTTGACGCAGAACCTGCTGTATTACTAGGTTTTATTAGAGGGAGCTTACAGGTAATCGCGCGTGGCCGGGGTTATGCCGGCCACGGAACGCGGAGGCTCTGCGGTTTGTCTGCGCTCTGGTCGAACAGCCTCAGCCGGACGAAGATTTCAAGTTCTTTCGGTGTGCCGCCTTCCTGATAGACGCGAAACTCGATGTGCCGCTGATCCGCCGCGCTGGGTTCCAGCTTGTACCCCCAGAGAAAATACGGTTTTCCTTGGGTGTCGGTTTCCCGCGCCTTGTTCGCAATCATGGGGGCTTCAAGGACGGCCCCCACGGTTTGTGTCGAGCGTATGCGCACCCGCCAGTTGCCTGAATCCTTATCCGTCTCCTTGTATGCGAGGAAGGCGAAATCGCAATTTAATGGCGCATCATAGGCCGCGATATAACCGAGCGAGACAAAGCTGTGGACTGCATTGTCGGGTGGTGTCTCGAGCAAGGGGGTTTCCATGAACGTGTCCTTTCGCCGATTTGAATGATGTGGCGATTGTCGTACAGGCGTGGGGGTGTTTTCAATCGGGTGCCGGGCGAGTGAGCGGGCTTCATCGTGACGGCGCGCAGGATGGCATGGATTGGACGGTCGGGGTTCATACCTCGTGCATGAGCCATCCTTGGCTGCTTTCAGCGTGCGCGGCGATTCAGTATACTGACAGCCGATTCTCTCGAGGTCGTACAGGATTCAGGAAGGGGCGGCGGTGCCATGATGGCTTCACGAACCCGGGCTTGGGTCATCAGTCTGACGCTCTTGTTGTGTCCGGGACTTTCCCACGTGGCCGGAGCTGCCCAGGATGCCGATGCCCACGCGTTCGGGGTGTTCTGGACACAGTTCAGCCAGGCGGTGGTTGGGGACAAGCGGGCGACAGTTGCCGATCTTACCAAGTTGCCATTTCTTCTGGACGGGAACGAGCACGACCGCGCGGCCTTCTTACGCGAGTATCCGACGCTGTTTACGCCGGTGATGCGCCGCTGTTTCAAGACGGTCAAACCCGTTCATGATCTGGACGGGTATTCCGTCGTCTGCGGGGAGCAGATCTTTGTATTCGGACTGGTGAACGGGCGCTATCTGTTCACCGAGATCGGCGTGAACGATTGATGGCGTCTACCATGCCGGAGCCACGATCATGAACGGCAGTTGGCTGTCTATCCTGTTCGGGGGTAGAACCTGGCCCTGGTGGTACGGGGTGTTGTTCGCCTTATTCCTAGCCATGATGGGAACCGCCTACTACGCCTGTCTGGATTCGTCCGGTCCCAGCGGCGCGCCGTTTCTCATGTTCCTGCTGTACGCGTATGCCTTTCTGCTCCTGGCGGTCATGTCGACGGTCGATCTCTGGCTGTGGGCTCGTGCGACCGGCCACGGCATTCTGATCACGGGGCTCTTCATGCTGCTTGCCTGGATCGTGATCGGGTTGTCCTGGACGTTTCTCTTTAT